>Ga0209237_1000310_pt1 | contig 26753 bp, 26 predicted proteins | sample GraSoi013_1_40cm_2_FD_185820 | JGI IMG/M metagenome (GOLD analysis project Ga0209237, IMG submission 185820) | Grasslands soil microbial communities from the Angelo Coastal Reserve, California, USA - Sample 10_02_2013_1_40cm (SPAdes) (version 2) | ecosystem: Environmental > Terrestrial > Soil >...
GCCGGTTGCTCCCATAAATCCCCAGCCCTCGCCAGCAGCAGGCACTCCGCCGCCAATGGGGTAACACGTGCGCTCCACTCCCGGAGGTGAACATTCCCCTCCTCGCAGAGCAGGGGTGGCCGCGACACAATAAGATTTCGCGAAGCCACCTTATTGGAGCGGACGGGGTGGTCAGCTCGGCAAAAACGCGGCCGTGCCGGTCTTCAATTGAGGCTTCGCCCTGTCGGGCTCGCGGTTCGCGCCACCCCGTCTGCGCCGCTTTGGTGGCTCCCGGCATTTTTTAATGGCGCCGCCACCTCTCCTCTGCGAGGAGGGGAATGTTGCGCGTCATTTGGTCTCATCCTGAACTCCAACGAAAAGGAAGCGTTATTCTACGCGGTTCGGCCGTCCGATTCGCGTATCCACCCCCAAGGAATAATGGACGAGAAAGTCATTACTCGGAAATTCCACTCCCATGGCGCGCCGGACATTTTCTTCAAATTCGATGACGCGCGCCTCATGTAGTTGCCACGGCGGGTGAGTGACTTTCGCCGTGATCAACTGCCCGCGGACGGTCGAATAGAGACGGAATCGGGCGGTCAGAAAAACATCCAGCAGGGATGGGGCGGTAATCGGATCTTGCTTTGCAATTCGGATTCTTGCCTTTGCTTGCCGGCCTCTCTCGCTGAAATACACATTCTCACGGGCACCAATATCCACGCTCATTTCTGCGCGAAAGTAAGGCAGGCCAAATACAGCACGCGCTCCCACGACAGCGAGCAACTGGGCGGCATCCAGCGAAAAGAACCAAATGCCAGGACCGTCCGGACCGCTGACGTACGTCCTGAGATTCATTTCCGGAAATGCGAATCCGAGTCTATGCGGAAACAATGGTGGCCGCAGGCCGGTCAGTAGGAACGGTGTGAGGCTAACCCAAGCTTTGCCCTCGAATGTATCGGCCTGTAGTTGCCGAGGAAGCCGGCTTCTGAGGAGCGCGGGATCGCAAGACCAATGAAGGAACGCGATCTCGTGCCACCGCTGGAGCATCACGGCAAACATGATCAGCCGCCGTCACCTGCGTCTTCGTCGGAGCCGGCCAAAGGTGCGTCATCCTCGATATTATCGAGGTAGCCGGCAGGCAGAGACACCTTTTGAGTTCCGGTGGCCTTTCCGCGCACTACCCGCATAGCAGAAGGAGGAAACGGTTGGGACCGATCGACATCCGAGAACAATTGTTCCAACTGGCACACCCTTTCGACGCGCATCAATGCCGCGCGGATGTTCGAGCTGACACGAAAACCTTTGGTGTACCAGGACGCGTGGCGCCGAAAGGAATGCATGGCCAATCGCTCGCCGAACCAGTCCGCCAGTATGCGTGCGTGCCGGAACATGATTTCAAGAACTACTTCAAACTTCGGGGGATCCAACGGCTCACGGCCATTGAATACGTCTGCAAGGTCGCGAAACAGCCATGGACGGCCTAAACAGCCGCGTCCGACAATGACGCCATCACAGCGGGTCTGCCGCATCATGCGAAGAGCATCTTCGGCTTCCCAGATGTCGCCATTGCCTAGAACCGGAATTTTCAGGGCCTGCTTCAGTTCGGCAATCGCGTCCCATGAAGCGTGGCCGTGATAGAGTTGAGCCGCCGTTCGCGCATGTAATCCGACAGCGGCGCAGCCCTCATCCTCGGCGACCCGTCCGGCCGTCAGAAAAGTCAAATACTCCAGATTGATTCCCATTCGGAATTTGATTGTGACCGGCACCGCTTGGGCATTCTGGACAGCCGCCCGCACGATATTTCGGAGCAAACTCGGCTTCAACGGAATGGCAGCGCCGCCGCCTCGCCGGGTCACCTTGGGAACCGGGCAGCCGAAGTTCATGTCCAGGTGATCGACACGGCCTTCATTAACGAGACGCTTCACAGCTTCGGCAACATAATAGGGATCCGTTCCGTACAACTGCAGGCTCCGGGGCAATTCGCCGGGACCGAAATCGGCAAGTCTGATCGTCTTATCGCTGCCTTCAACCAGCGGACGCGCATTGATCATTTCGCTGACGAAAAGCCCGGCGCCGAATTCTTTGCAGATGAACCGGAATGGATAATTAGTCACACCGGCCATCGGGGCCAGAACCACGGGCGGCCAGACGGATAGGCCGCCGATACTTACGGGCGCGAACTCGCCCGGCTCCGCAAATTTCACGTCGCGGTTCAAGACACTGCGATAGACAGAATGCATGCGTTTTATGTTACCGCTCTTTGATTGGCTGCGCCCGCCCTGGTATTCCAATTGCCGCCAAAATAGAGCAAGAGGTGTAACAATGGCACGGCTTTATATAGGAAATCTTCCGCATGTCACAGCAGAACATGAGCTTCAAGCGTGGGTTGAACAATATGGTTTAACGTGCAGTCTGTCCAGGTGATTCGTGATCTGGAAACGGGAGCTTCCCGGGGATTTGCGTTCGTCGAATTGCCCGAAGTTCCTGCGCGCGCAGGAGGCCGTCGAGGCAAGCGAAGCAAGACCACTCCCATTTAGGAGCGAAGGCCGCCAGGCCGGCGGGACTCGATCACCCAAGAAAAGAGCCTCTTAGATAAAAGTATCTAGCCACAAAAGGTACAAAAGTAGATCGCGGAGACGAGGGTTGCGCCGCTAATAGGGAAGCTTGTTCAGGACTCCCCAGTAAATTCCGAGTTCGGAAACGGCGTGGACAAAATTACTGAAGTCTACAGGTTTCACGATGTAGCTGTTCACGCCCAGGTTGTAGCTGTTCACGACGTCGCGCTCTTCCTGGGAAGAGGTGAGCATGACGACCGGTATGGGGCTCGTCCGGGAATCGGCCTTGATTCGGCGCAACACTTCGATACCATCCACCTTAGGCAGCTTCAAATCGAGCAGAACCACTTTCGGCCGCTTCTCTACCTTCCTCTGAGAGTACGCACCCGATGCGAAAATAAAATCCAGCGCCTCGGCGCCGTCTTTCACAACGAAGACTTTATTGGAAAGATTCTGTTTCTGAAGCGCCCTCAAAGTCAGCTCAACGTCGTTCGGATTGTCCTCTACGAGCAGGATCTCCACATCCTCTAACGAAATCATATTCGACTCTCACGCTTTTGGGAGCGAGAAGTAGAAGGTAGCTCCGTCGTTCATTTTTCCTTCCGCCCAAACGCGCCCCCCATGCCGCAGCACGATTCGTTGAACGAGTGCCAGACCGACGCCTGTACCCTCGAATTCCTCGACGGCATGGAGGCGCTGAAAGACACCAAACAATTTATTACTGTATTGCATGTCGAAGCCGATACCATTGTCGCGAACGTAATACGTATGTTGATTGCCGTCGGCACGGAAACCAATCTCCACGGCCGGGTTCTGTCTCGGACGGGTAAATTTGAACGCATTCGAGATGAGGTTATAAAGCACCTGGCGTATCATCGCGGGGTCTGCAAATGCCACCGGAAGGTGATGAAGCTCCAGCAGAAGCTGTCTGTCTCTGTTTGCCGCCTGGATCTCGCCGAACACCGCTTTTGCCAGTTCTTCCATATTGATATCGGCCTGTTCCAAGGGTTGACGCCCCAGACGTGAAAACGTCAAAAGACCATCGATCAATTCACTGAGGCTGCGCGCATTCGTACGGATGACATTCAGGAGCCGTTTGCCCTCGGAATCCAGTTTCTCCGGGTATTCTTCCGCCAAGACGCGCGAAAACCCATCGATTGCGCGGAGCGGGCCGCGCATGTCGTCGGAAATCGAATACGTGAAGGCCTCGAGTTCCTTGACCATCATCTCCAACTGTGCCGTACGCTCGCGCACACGCTGCTCCAGTTCCCGATTCAAGAGCTGGATTTCCTCCGTCTTGCTCTGCACCTCACGCAGCGCTTTTTGAGTCTCGCTGTACAAACGGGCGTTATCGATTCCCAAGGCCGCGCGCCGCGCCAGATCTTCGGCAAAGCGGAGGTCGCTCTCGGTGTAGCGGTGTGCGGGATTCTCCGAGGCGAACGTGACGGCTCCAAGCGTTCGGCCTCGGGCGATGAGCGGAACGACCATTGCGGAAGCCAGCCCAAGTTCCTGCAGAATCTTGAAGTGTTCGGCATCTTGGGCCAATGCGATAAGCATGGAATCCGGAATATCGGTATAGATTTTTGCCTTTCCCGTACGCATGACATGTGCGACCCCATGCGGTGCAGCGTTGTTGGTTGAGAATTTTTTCTGAAATTCTCTCGCCCACTCCATTCGGGAAGGATCACGATGAACCAGCGCCACGCGGTGGAAGCCGTTATTCTCATCGACAATATCTACAGCGCACCAGTCCGCCAGGCGATTGGCAGCCAGTTTCGCGACCGTCATCAGATTCGGGTGGTAATCCAATGAGGACGCGAGGACCGTACTCGCCTCGGCCAAAAACGCCAGCTTCTCGGCGTTCGTCTCGGCCTCGGAGCGGGCGACGCGTTCATAGATGAGCAGCCGATCGCGTTCCTCCTCGGCGTGAGTTCGTTTGATGAAATCGCCGACCTGCCGCCCCAGAGCATCAAACATTTGAAGCAGTTCATCATCAGGCTGCACAACCTGGCGGTTGTAGAAAGCCAAGACACAACTGATGTGGTCGGCTACGGGAACCGGAAAGGCAAATGCGCCATGGAGCCCTACTCGCTCGGCGATGGGCGCGCGCGGGAAATTGGCATCTTGGACAACATTGTCGACCCACTCCGGTTGGCCGCTTTGCAATACGCGTCCAACGAGATCGATGCCGGGAAAAAGAATCGTTTTGCGGCCTGCTTTCTCGAACTCCTCGACTTCGTAGGCCGGCTGATGCCAACTGCCTTCGATATGCAGGGTATTCGATTCCGCATTCACACACCACAACTCCCCAAGCTCAAAGCCGACGGCTTCACAGATGTACTCAAGGAGTTTCGGAGTCGCTTCCGAAAGTGTCGAAGATTCAGCGAGCGCGCGCGTCACTGCAAACTGTGCAGCCAGACGCCGATCAGTAATGTGGTAACGATCTTTCAGTTCTGCCATTAGACGGAATCCTCAAGCAAAGCGCCTGCCAAAGCCGAGTTTCGTTTCGGTCTATACAACATCAACGATCACAATACTTTACACATGTCAGGCGTTGGAACGCATCGATCAAATACCACTATGCGGCAAGGACCGCCTCTTTCAATGGGGAAAAATGTCCTGTATAAGTATGGGAATTCCATGATTAGCCTGTTCAGGAAGCTGCTAGCCAACCGAAGCCTTTTGAAGAATCTGGTGATCCGGGATTTGAAATACCGGTACGTGGGATCGATCGCCGGATTCCTTTGGTCGGTGATCCATCCGCTGGTCTCGTTTGTGAGCTACACCTTCGTGTTCACCGTGATTTTTCCGACGCGACTTGGGCCGGAGTCGGGCACGGACAGCTTCGCCATTTTTTTCTTTTGCGGTTTCCTCCCCTGGTTTCTTTTCAGCGATACGGTCATGCGCAATTGCCTGGCGATTTCGGACAATGCTCAGCTAATTACAAAGACGATTATCCCGGCAGAGATTCTCCCGATTTCGATTACGGTCTCGAACTTCGTTCATCACCTGATCGGACTTGGAATCCTGCTGTTGGTGCTGACTGTTCTCTACAGTGTGCATTTATCGGTACTTTGGATCTTTTTGTATATAGGGATGACGTTGATGCTTGCTCAAGGCATCGGCTGGATCGTGGCAGGACTTCACGTATTTGTCCGAGACACTATACAGGCCTTGCAGATCCTGATGTTTCTTTGGTTCTGGTTCACGCCGGTTCTTTATTCTTTGGATCGCCTGCCGGCGAATATTCGGATCTTCGCGAAACTCAACCCCATGGCAATTATTGTCACCGGTTATCGCAATTCCTTGCTGCACCGCGCCCAACCGGATCTGCTTGAAGTAACGTTGGTGCTTGCGGCGAGTATCACGATTTTCATCATCGGTGCCCTGCTGTTTCGACACGCAAAACCGGCGTTTCCGGATGTGCTGTAAGTAATGATGGCTAGCGGCTTTTCTAGACCGGAAAAGCGAATTGCCCGAAAGCTGTTTGAGTCGCGCGGCTTCCGGAATCGCGCTGGACACGACAGGTAAGCCGGCGGCAAATCACGTACCAGGCGCCCAGCGTTGAACTGTTGAAAACAATATATTCATGTCCAGGATGGGTTTGGCAATGTAGTCGTTGAATCCCGCCGCCAGGTACTTCTCACGATCGCCGACCATCGCATGTGCAGTAAGCGCGACGACAGGGAGATCGTGGAGTTCAGAATCATCCCGAATGCGGCGGAGAATCTCGGTTCCATCCATTTCGGGGAGAGAAATATCGAGGATGACAATGTCGGGTTTATCTTTCCTGAACCCGTCTATCGCTTCAATTCCATTGGAGAACTCCATAACTTCGTATTGGTCCTCCAGGATCGTTCGGATGATCAGACGGTTGTCCGCATTGTCGTCCACGACGGCAACTTTGCGCATTCTAAAAGGAATGATATCACGTGAAGATTCTCCTCCTTGCGGAGCCGGTAATGCGTTCTGATCAAGCCCCTGCGTTGAGAAAGTTCACGTACCAACCGGCCATCTTCGAAATGAACTCTACCGTGACCCGTGGACACTCAATACCTGTATTATTCAGCGCTTCCAGCGCCCCGCGGCAATCGAAGCGAGGTTCTCCTTGCAGATATTGATAGTAAAACGCCATCTGCTTTTGAAAGAGCGATTCCAATTTCGTCATCGGCGATTTCAAAAACGAACCATGGCCGACGAGCTGAATTCCCTCGACATGCAAGATGCGGCAAATGTTCGGAAGCCAGAATCGGTTCTCCGTCGGTACCGGATTCGACAAATGATACGTACCGCCGTTGCTGTCGGTTCTGCGTGAAATTTCCACCATTCCGTCGACCACGTAATCGATCGGAACAAAATTGAGCGTTTGGTTCTCAACTCCGAGAACGCGCAGCGGCAGTTTTATGAAATCAAGATGGGGCGTATGGCGGCGCAAGCGTTCGAGCGCAGTCCACAAGGCGCGAATGAAAGCATAAACGCCGTGGAAATGGGTGACGCGCCCCGATTTGGAATCCCCAATGACAATGCTCGGCCGATATACCGAAGCTCGAATGGCATCAGCCTGATGCGCCCCGGCAATCATAATTTCCGAGCGGCACTTCGATTCTTCATAGGGATTCTTGAACGATTGGCCGACATCAATTTCCGTTTCCAGTGCCAAATCGGATCGATTGCCTGCAATATAAGCCGTGCTCACGTGATGCAACCGCCGTCCTGGCAGCTGCTTTACCAGATCCAGGACGTGGCGCGTTCCGTCAACGTTCATTCGAAAAATTTCAGCTCGATTCTGCGGCCCAAACGAGAGAGAAGCTGCGCAATGCCACACTTCTTCTGTGCAAGATGTAATTTCGGCGCGCGCGGCATCGCTCAGTCCCAAATGAGGCAGGGAAATGTCGCCTTCCAGTACACGAAGATTTTCAAACCGAGCAGCACCAGCCGCACCGAGGATTGTTTCCACTCGCTCTCTTGCGGACGCAGTCTTCGAGCGCCGCACGAGAGCTTTCACGTGGTAGCCATCTTGAAGCAAGCGCGCCGTCAGATGGCTGCCGATGAACCCGGTTGCTCCGGTTACAAAGACGTTTTTAGGATGCGGCATGCGCGGGTTGGATCCTTTCCAGAAGCTCGGCGGCTGAAGTTCTCTCGTAAAACCGGGAAATCGTGGGGCGTCTTCGAGCCCACTCCTGGGCACCTTTCCCGATAATTGCCTCGAGCTCGTCAAACGTCCTCGCGGCGAAGCCGAAATCATAGTGCACGGCTGCATCAAACAAACCGGATTCTTGCGGCATCAGAGAGGGCAAACCCGTGAGAAGTACCGGAACGTGACACGCAAGAGCCTCATAAGTCGACAACGCTCCCGGCTTGGTTACGACGATGTCGGCGGCGGCAACGTAGCGGTAAATGTCGTCGAGGAAGCCAAATGTCCGCGTCCGCGGATGGTGCATGCGCTCAATACGCCAGCGCAGACGCTTGTTGCTTCCACAAACAATCAGAATGTTCGCGCCGCTGGCTGCGCTCCGGACCCTTCGATAAATCTTCAATAGCGGCCCGCCGCCGCGCGCGCCCCCATTAATAAGGATGATGTTCGCGTCGTCCAGTTTCAGTGTGGCACGAAGATCCCGGATCTCCGTCATCGTTGCGGGAACGAAACGAGATCTTACCGGCATTCGGACACGCTCGATTCGCCCGGGTGGGATCCCGCTCGCGGCGAGCGCCTGAAGTGCCTCGTCTGTCGGAACGAAATACCGGTCGACGTACGGCGAGGACCATCCTCGCCAGAATGGCGGAAAAGGGTCCGTCACCAGTGTGTAACAGGCAATTTCGAGCCTTTCTTCTTTAATGAAGCGCTGGAGAAAATGGTTCAGCATCGGATGCACAGACAGCACGATGTCGGGATTCTCCGAATCAATAAATCGGCCAATATATCTCCGCACTCTAGAGTAAAAGCAATCGCGCTCGTTTGGTCGTGCGGTATCAATCATCCAAAAGTACCAACCCATCCACTGCGGCCGGTGTGTTAAGAGCGTGTTGTAGAAACCAGCCAGCCAGCGATTGACTTTCGTGGATTCCTCGACCGGCTTGCGAATAGATGTGGCGAATCCCGCGGATTTGGCGGCGTTTTCGACGGCCGCCGCCGCGCTGTTGTGTCCTTCCCCGGTATCCGAGGACAGGATTAACAGTTTCCTCACGGCTGTCATTGTAACCGCGTCCAACCGCATAAGTCATTGGAGTTTCAGGATCGGGCAAAGGGTAATTTTTAGAGTGTCTTTGGACGGAACGTGCGAGGGTTCCTTCAGATGATCATAATGGGAGATGATATGCCGACTTGGAATGCCGATCAGTACCTGAAATTCGAAGACGAGCGCACGCAGCCATGCCGCGATCTTGTCGCGCGCGTGTCTTTGGCGGATGTCCGAACGGTGATTGATCTCGGATGCGGTCCGGGGAACAGTACCGGAGTCGTTGCTGAGCGATGGCCCGGCGCGGAGATTACCGGTCTGGACGATTCAGCATCAATGATCGAAGATGCACGCCGCAGGCAGCCGCAGTATCGTTGGATCATCCAGGACATCACCCGCTGGGCATCGAACCCGTCGGGCGAAATGTTCGACTTCGTGTTCTCTAATGCGGCCCTTCAATGGGTGCCCAACCACGCATCATTGTATCCCCAACTTCTGGCGCGAGTCGCTCCTGGAGGCGCGTTCGCTGTACAAATTCCTTGTAACTTGAACTCGCCCGCACAGGTGTTGATGCGTCAGATCGCATCTCCAGCAACCCAGGTGAGAGAATGGCATGCCCATCCTCGGGATTTTTACTACGATCTGCTCGCTCTGGACTCCGCGCGCCTCGACATCTGGGAAACCGAATATCTGCATGTTCTGCCGAATGTCGAAGCAATCGTCGAGTGGTACAAGGGATCTGGATTGCGCCCGTTCCTTGAGGCGTTCGACACGGACTCGGATCGTACGCAATTCCTGGCGGAATATTCAAAACGGATTCGCGACGCCTATCCACCGCGTCCGAACGGGAAAATTCTGTTTGCTTTCCGCCGCCTGTTTATGGTGGCGTACCGCAAATCGGGATAATGCGTTTCAGGCAGGCGGCTACATCCCGCTCACTTTCCCGATGAACTGCTTAAACCGCTGGCCGAGGCATTCGGGACGGAATTCCATGCGAAAGCGATCAAGCATGGGTTGTACTTGAGCTGCGCGGAAGGCGGGGATGCGCAACAAGCGATCGGCAATTGCGACGTAATCGGCCTCACCCCGCGCGACCAGCTCCCGCACACCGACAAGTTCAGCTCCACAGGTGTAGTCAGAATCGGGAGGAGATTTCAAAACGACAACGGGTTTTCCCGCTCCCATGGCGTCCAGAATCCTCTGGGAATTGGACTGCGGGAATGACGCGAGATAAACATCGATCAGCCCCAACAGCGGAGCAACATCGGGCAAATGCCCCAGAAATCGGACGCGCGGCAACACTCCTCTAGAATGCAGATGTGAGCGGATGGGTTTTACGGTCCCCTCACCCGCAAAGATATGGAAGTGTTTCGGGAATCGCCTCATGATCTCGGAAAGAGCTCCGAGATATCCGTTTCCCGCCATCTCGCGTAAATCGCCAAAGGTTGCGGAAATCGTGCTCGCGGATTCCAGACCCATGCTTTGCAATGTGACGGGTTTAGTTGTTCGCAGGCGGGTTTCGATATCCGATGCCGGCGGAATCCATTCGGCCGGTTGCGAAAAACGCGTCCGCTCCAACGCAGCTTGAAAAAGATGAATGCGGCCGTCGAACAAATCGGCCTCCATTTCAGCGCCATGATTCACGTTGACTTGGATCGGCGCCGGACGCATTGCTGCCACACGTGCGGTAATCTGCTCGCTCAGATCGGCGTGAAAAAATGCGATCCTGGTACCCCAGTCCCGAATCGATTGAGCGATTCGCTCGGCGCGCTCTGTGAAATCACCTTCGACGGAGGCAATATTTACGGCAGCATCGATTTCGGAGTTCTGCGACTGCGCCAGAGCCACGGGATTAAAAAACCAGGACGCCGACCACTCTGTGGTAAAAATCGCCGATTCGATTCCCTGTAAGTTCAACATGGACACGAGCATTTTGATGTACTCGGTGGACGATGCCCCGGGCATTAGACATCCCACGACATGCGCAACCCGATCGGTGGATCCAATGGGCGCCCGCTCTACCCGAGGTGCGGATAGGGCCCAGCTTTCGAAAATCCGTCCTATACGTCGAACCCGCTCGGCATCCAATCCCGCGATGAGGGCGCGTTGAAAATAGTCCATCGCGGAAGATGGATCGTGCTCCACGAGCGAATTCGCCACACGAAAAGCAATGTCGGCAAGCCGGGATTTTTCGCCGACCCGATAAAGCGCCAGGGTAAGGGCGTGATTGATGACATCGGAGGTGTACCCCGTTTCGAGCGCTGCCTTGTCCAGCAGAGTTACGGCAGTTCGAAAATCCCCGTTCTTTAGAGCCTCGAAGGCCGGCTCATAACTCACTCAGCGGTTCCTAACGAGTAAAAGTGGAAACACAGGTGGCGTGATATAAATAAATTAACCGGTCGGTTGAGCTTTACGAGCTTGGAAATGCTCTTGGGCCCGCCGTTTAAGGCGCGCTTTCTTCTTGGCGCGGTTGACGCGGCGCTTTTTCAGGATTTCGTACTTGGTCGTCATGATTTCCCTATAATAGCGGTTCCGGAAGTGAGTAGGGTCCGGTGACTCTCCTGGCCTTCAAAGCCTGTGGGGCGTCGGGGAACCGGCGTCCGGTGGGTTCGACTCCCACGCACTTCCGCCAACTCTGCCCGGAGCGCTATGCGGATGTCTTTGAGCCTTTTATCGCCTCGATTGCCTTCGCTTCGTCGTCATATACGTCGAAGACCGTCAACAATTTCGTCATTTGCAACAGGTCCTTTGCCTTTGCCGTCAAATTCAGCAGCTTGACGTCACCCTGCTTATTGCGAACCGTGGTGTAGGCCGAAACCAGCTCTCCCAGTCCTGAGCTATCGATATAGGAAACGTCGCCCAAATTCAGGACGAACTGCCGCGCTCCATCATTGACCTGCACTCGAAGAGTCTCGCGAAGTAAAAGTACAGGCTCACCAATCGTGAGCCTACCGGACATATCCACGACTACGATGCCATCGACTTTTCGAGTTTTCACATTCAAACTCATACGTCCTCCCTCGATTTAATTCCACAGCCCTCGCCGGCCAAAAAGCACTGAAAAAGCGAGGGTAGGTTACCTTTATACGCGTCACCTTTACAAGCGGATTCAAGGCGGCTGCGCAGAGACGCACCCCGATTTCTGAAGTTGAAGAATTCGGGGTGCGTCCCTGATTCCCCCCTGATTCCCCCGCCAATCCGCATCAGGCCAGCTTGCCGTCCACGTCGAAGTAGACCAGGAGATCCGTCGCTACGGGCTGCGCCCCGAGTTGGCGAAGAAAATTCGTGACTTGCCCACGGTGATACGAGCCGTGATTGACGAGATGCTGCATCACACGGACAAGGGGATACTCAAACAGTTGGCCCTTCAAGTTCACGTATTTCAGGGGCTGTTGGAGCAAGGCGTCCGTCATTCCGGCAACGAACTCCATTTGCTCGGCCTCGATCTCAGGCCACCTGTGTTTAATCGAAATCAGGTCCGGAAATTCTGCGGCGCTCAGTAGCGCGGGCGGCGATACGCCTTTCCAGCGCCTTAGCCAAATCCATTCCGCTCCCATAATGTGAACCAGCGTCTCCCGCACGGAAGGGAAACTGCCCCCCAATTTCCGGCTGAAGTCATCTTTGCTGAGCGGCGCGACTGCATTGAGAATCGTTGCATTCGCCCATCGGTTGTACCTGTACAGCAGTTGGATGTCGTCTTTGTTCATGCAATTCACCTACGCCTGATCGTAGAATTTCACCGCAAGCGTCCCGTGCGCAGCAGCGCCACCGGCTCGAAGTGCAGCGGAGAGAAATACCGCCTCAACAACTTCTTCCTTGCTCGCTCCCGCTTTTTTCGCGTTTTTCGTATGGACCTCTATGCAATAAATGCACTGTGTTGTGTGCGCCACTGCCAGCGCAATTAACTCGCGATATTTCCGAGGAATACGTCCATCTTCTCTACCGACGATTCCGTCCAGATTCGACCAAGCCTTGAACTCTTGCGGGGCAAGTCTCGACATTTCTTTCAATAGCTTCAGATCGTTTTCGTCGTGAAAGTGGTTAGCCATGATCCTCCTTCTTACAAGCCCTGGCCGTTGATCATAATCAAAGGCTGGACAATACGGAAGGCGGATAGTAAGTTAGCGATAATGCCTGACCTGGAGGAATTATGCTCAAAGTAGCGGGTGCTGTGGTGCTTTCTTTGTTACTTCAAACGTCGAACGCCGAGACGCTTATTGTGGAGTATCTCAAAGCCAATGTGGTGCCCGGGCGGGCCGTTGTCGTTTCGGATCTTTATAACAATGTTTTCAAAACACCCGAAGAGCGAAGAGTCCTGGACCGCCTGTACAGCACGTTTTTCAAGATTCCAATGTTCATCGTTCAATACAACACGGCAACCAAGAATATTCCTACGCTGCGGGAACTTTCCGAACAGTTCAACTTCACGGTGCCCGGTGAGGCCGACGTCATTCTGCGGATCATGGAGGCGGACCCGCGCGTCCCGAAGTTCATCGAGCGTAATCCGAAAACAGGCGAGATCACCCGAGTCGATATCGACGCAGTTAAAGCGAGCCCGCAGTTCGGCAGAGTGCTTGAACGGACGATTGCCGGATGGCCGGGAAAAGAAGCCCCTGTATTCTCACTCACCGGATATGATGGGAAGCCGATCACTTCGGCTCAGTTCAGCGGCCAGCCGCACCTCATGTATTTTTGGTTTACCAACTGTCCTCCCTGCGTCAAAAGCTCTCCAATTCTGACGGAGCTCTATAACAAATACGCGAAGCAAGGCTTCAAGATCGTCGGCGCCAACGCGGATAAAGTCCTTGAATTACCCTATGACGACAAAGCTCGCGCAGATTACGCGAAAAAGTACGGCTTCACCTTCACACTCGCTCATCTCAACGGGGAAACCCAGCAGGCCTACGGCGGCGTCAGCGTCTTTCCTACCATGTTCTTTGTTGATAAGACGGGAACGATCGTCAGGCACTTCGTAAATTTCCAGGAGAAGCCGGTACTGGAAGCTGCGATTCAACAAACCCTGGGAAAATAAAAATTACCGCAATATCTCCCTCAATGCAGCCTCAAGATCTTTGTGTCGGAAAATAAATCGCGAAGCTAAAAGTTTCGTGGGTTCCACTCGGGCGCTTGCGAGTAGCAACGCATCTGCCATTTCACCAAAAGCGAACCGCGTGGCAAAGGCGGGCAGGGGGAAAATCGTCGGCCGACTGAGAACACGTCCTAGCACCTTTGTAAATTCCAGGTTTGTGACGGGCGATGGTGAAACGGTATTCACCGCTCCGTGCACTCCGCTTGCTTGAATACAGTGAACGATCGCCGAGGTGAGATCGTCCAGCAGAATCCAACTCCAATACTGGTCGCCTGAACCGATTCTCCCGCCGAGTCCGATTTTGAAAGGCAACAGCATTTGCTTCAGCGCACCGCCTTTCTCACTTAAGACGATACCCGTTCGCAGATGCACGACGCGGATGCCGTTGCGCGTTGCGGTATCCGTTGCAGCTTCCCACTGGCGGCAGACATCGGCAAGGAAGCCGTGTCCGGGTGAACTGTCTTCCCGGAGCACTTCCGCGCCACGGTCGCCGTAATATCCGATTGCAGAAGCGCTCACCAAAACCTGCGGCCGCTTCCCCATTTTTCCGAAAGTCTCAGCAATCAGCTTTGTTCCCTTGACACGGCTGTCGCGGATTCGGGTCTTTCGAGTTGCTGTCCAGCGGCCCGCAGCTACGTTCTCACCTGCCAGGTGGACGACCGCATCAACGCCGTTCAATACAGAGGCATTAACGGTTCCCGCGTCCGGATCCCATTCGGCGGGACGTCTCATCCGAACGACCTCATGGCCGCCATTCGTTAACATCGTAACGAGCGCAGAGCCTATGAGGCCGGTCGAACCCGTTACGGCAATTCTCATGAGTGAAATTATAGAAGGGAAACTACGGGGAGAAATGAAATCGAGGGGCGTTATGGCTTTTTTCTCTATAACCCTCCAGCGTGTGATGCTCCTTGTAGTACTTACCGGCGTCATTGAGGTCCGGTTTCCCGACTCCGGTATGGCAGTACACACACTGCTTGTTTTCTTTCTTGGAATACTCGGGAGTCGCAGCCGTAAATGGCACAAGCAGAAGAGCCACAACCCCGGTTATCGCCAAAGTTCGTAGAATATTCTTCACGTTATCTTCTAACTCCCGCTCTGGATCGGGTTGACTCTACGGGACCGCCACGGGACCGGATCTGATGTTAGGATAGCACATCGATGCCGCTTATTCTTAGACTCGCGATAGTCGCATTTGTAAGCTGGGCGTGGCTTTCAGCGCAGCAACCCGATTACACGCTGAGAGTTGACGTGCCGTTCATATTTGTCGACGTTGCTGTTCAGGGTGCCGGCGGAACCATCATCAGCGATCTACCACAACATCTTTTTGAGATATATGAGAACGGAATTCGCCAGCAAATCCGCTACTTTGGCCCTGTATCGACGCCCTATAACATTTTTCTGCTTTTTGACCGGAGCGGCAGTACCCAAGACAAGTGGTTACTCATGCAACGCGCTGTTGCGGGATTCATTGCGAATTTGCGTCCACAGGATCGCATTGCCATCGCAACCTTCGATGCCGATTTCGCCGAGCAGTTGAATTGGACCAGCGACCGTCAGAAAGCGCTACTGGCGTTGCCCCAATTGATTCATCCACAGAAGATCGGCGGCACCGATTTCTATGGCGCGGTCGACCGGGTCCTGCGGCGTGAATTCAACAAGATCACCGGCCGCCGAGCGCTGGTTGTTCTGACGGATGGACGGGACACGTCTATCTACAAAGAATTGATGACAAGAAATCGATTGCTCGAACGAGAGGAAGATCGGCCGTATCAGAGAGTGTTAAAAACAGCAAGCAACCAGCGGATACCGGTGTACCTCATCGCCTTCAACACGGACAGGAATCTTGAAGTGAACAGTCTCGGCGCCGATGAATATCGTCGGCTCCAAATCGTCTTTCCGAATTCATCCTTGCCTGAACGGTACCTGAGTGGTGTCCGCAGCCGCATGGAGGACCTTGCGGAAGTTTCCGGAGGACACATTGTCTACCCGAAACGTCTCGAAGACATTGTGCCCCTGTACCAGCAGATCGGCCGCGACGTCGGTAATTCGTACACGCTCGGCTACGTGTCGTCACAACCCGAAAAGGATGGCTCGTTCCGGCGCATCGAAGTCCGCGCAACCGATCAGCACTTTCGCCTGACGCAGTCCCGGAACGGATACTACGCGAAGTAGGGAGGGGTCACTGTAGCGGCGATCCAAGAAGCACAGACGCAATAGCGCACGGCGCTAACGGATGACCGCCGCCGATGTTCAGGACTGAATGAAGATCGGCGGCGGTCGTAGACCGCCGCCACAGTGCCCCCGAATCCCCCCAAGAAGGAAGGTATATCGGCCGTCAGTTGGTCTGGCGGAAGCTGGTTGCTTTTAAGACGCGCACTTCCACACGCCGGTTTTGTGCGCGGCCATCGCGAGACTTGTTATCGGCAACGGGCTTGTCTTTGCCTAATCCGACAATCGAAACGCGGAACAGCGGAATGTTCTTACTGACGAGGTACCGCTCAACCGCTTCGGCACGGCGTTGGCTGAGTCCGATGTTATACTGTTCGTCACCGGTGTTGTCGGTATATCCCTGGACCTCGATCATGTATCCGAACCGTTGGCCGCCCACGTTGCCCGCAATCTGGTCTAGAGCGCTTTTCGCCTGTTCTGACAACGCTGCGGAATTCAATGCAAACACCAGCGTTTGCATTTCACTTTGCGCATAGTTGTCGTTAAAGTTGATGCTGTTGACTTTCGTGTCCAGTGTGCTGATTCTGTTGTTGGCCTGCTGTACACCTTCGTTGGCGGTTTCGGCCTTTCGATCGGCGGTCTGAGCTGCGCCCTGAGCGGTCTGGGCCGACTGCCCCGCCTGCACGGCCTTCTGATCGGCGGTCTGAGCAGCGCTTTGGGCAGCGCTTATTCCCTGTTGAGCGCGTTTATCGACGGCGTCGATTCGTTCGGCATTCTCTTTTGTTGCATTTTGGGCTTCTTGAATCGCGGGCTGGACGGTTTGAACTTGCTCGCGTACATACTTCTTGGTTGCGCATCCCGACAAGACAAATATTCCTGCCAGCAATGCGACGCACAAAACTGAAAATCCTCTGTTACGACTGACCATGAACTTCCCCCTTGTTATCCGTGAGCTTTTGTGTCCCTGAGACTCACCTGCGGGACAATTTCTCACAGGAATGGCCACTGTTCAGCATTCTTTTTGCCAACGATCTTGCGAGATAAATCAATGATTTGTAAGACACAATTTCGCCAACCGATGCTGTGGGATGGGTACAGCAGGGAATTTTTGCCAGAAACTGGGACAACCCTCTAACTCCGCTACAGATCGTGTGAACCCCACGGGACGGCTCCCTGGAGTCGATGTTATCCGTAGCGGACTTGGAGAGCTGCCCTAGTTTCCGGTTTCAATTTATGGAATGCAGGTCTTCTTGCCGTCAGTTTCTGCTGCAAAAATTTTAGCGGCCGCGGTTGACGGCTTTTTTCAGTTCCGCGCCGGCGACGAACTTTGTAACTTTTTTGGCAGGAATTTTCAGCGGCGCACCGGTCTGGGGATTACGGCCGGTTCTCGCCTTGCGCGAGCTGACCGAGAAGGTACCGAAGCCGACCAAGGTCACTTTGCTCCCTTTCTTCAGCGTCGATACAACTCCGTCGAGCGCGGAATTGAGAGCATTGCTTGCCTGGACTTTGGAAATCTTCGCGTCCTTCGCGATCTTGTCAATTAACTCGCCCTTGTTCATGGCTCCCTCCTCGAAGATTCGAACGTTTGTCGTATACAACCAACCGGTGCGCTTTATATCGCACGCCAAACGCGCTGTCAAGCAGCTGTTCAAACGAAAGAACGCGGAAATGCACGGCTGGCGCGGGATTCAGAGATTCCATTTTGAAGAAGGCTTGACAAATCGATTATGGCTTACCAAGCTCCAAGCATGGCACATCGAGTCACGTTGATACCCGGCGACGGGATCGGACCCGAAGTATCGGCAGCGGTTTTGCGCATTGTTGAAGCCGCCGGAGTCGACATCGACTGGGAGCAATACATTGTCGGCGGCCAGGCTCTGGATTTGGCTGGATCCTCGTTGCCCGATGAAGTCATCGAATCGGTTCGCCGCAACAAGGTCGCCCTTAAAGGACCCGTTGCAACGCCCGTCGGCAGCGGGTTTGAGAGCGTGAATGTCCGTCTGCGCAAGGTCCTCGATCTCTATGCCAATCTCCGGCCCGTGCGAAATCTTCCGGGCGTGCCGTCACGATTCGGAGATGTGGACCTCGTCATCGTGCGCGAAAACACGGAAGGGTTGTACTCGGGACTGGAACACGAGGTTGTTCCCGGTGTTGTGGAATCACTCAAAGTGATGACAGAGAAGGCGAGCACGCGAATCGCCGTGTTCGCCTTCGAGTACGCGAAGAAATTCAACCGAAAAAAGGTGACCGTCGTCCATAAAGCAAACATCATGAAGAAATCCGACGGCCTCTTCTTGAAGTGCTTCGGCCAAGTCGCGGTGAACTATCCGATGATCGAACACGACGAAAAGATTGTCGACAACACGTGCATGCAGCTCGTACTGAATCCGTACCAGTTCGACGTCATGCTGATGGAAAACCTGTATGGCGACATTCTTTCCGATCTCGCCGCGGGCCTTGTCGGCGGCCTGGGCGTTGTTCCCAGCGGCAACATCGGCGAGAAGGCCGCGCTATTCGAAGCGGTACACGGAACGGCTCCGGATATTGCCGGAAAGAATTTGGCTAATCCTACGGCATTACTTTTGTCCGCGATCATGATGTTACGTCATATGAAGGAAGAAACTGCCGGAGACCGCATCGAATTCGCACTCAACAAGGTATTGCAGAAACGCGAGACGGTGACGCGCGATCTCGGCGGTACAGCTACGACAAGCCAATTTGCAGATGCGATCATTCAGGCACTAGAGAAATCACCCTCTCCCTCTGGGAGAGAGTCGGGTGAGGGTTCAGGATTGGCGTAGACTGCGACCCTCACCCGGCGCTGCCGCGCCGCCCTCTCTCAGAGGGAGAGGGCCTACAATTCAGATTGCAGCCAGTGCATATTGTGTGTAACCTTCCATCGACCTATACATTTGCGATGCTTTCATATTCGGCTCGAACGAAGTTTTTGATCGGAACATTTGTTGTCGCGACGTTGTTCACGATTTCGGCATGCAGCAGCAATAGTGTTGCCGACAAGCGAGCAGACTCTGAAGCCCGCGACGAACACGTTCAAGTGCATGCCATACCGGTCAAGCTCCAGGAACTCCGGCGGAATGTCGAATCGGTAGGATCGCTCTTCGCGCTAGAAGAGGTGACGGTCAGCTCTGAGGTGGACGGAAAAGTCGACGAGGTGTTGGTCGACGTCGGCGACCGGGTCGAGCGTGGTCAACCTCTGGTCAATGTCTCTACCATCGAGTTGAAGCTGGCGCTGGATCAGCAGCGCGCCCTTTATCAACAGGCACGCGCTCGCCTGGGCATAACGGAAGAGTCCGACGATATCAAGAACGTGCCCGATGCTGCCGAGGTGAAGAAAGCCGCGGCTGATCTGAAAGAAGCCGAGGAAGCATACAAGCGATCAGAACAACTCCTCGAGAAAAGGCTCATCCCGCGGCAGGACTTCGATCAAATTGACGCCCGCGTGCATTCCGCCAGGGCGGCCTACGATTTGGCCGTACAGTCCGTACAGAACTTACGCGCACAGCTCCCTCAATACAAGGCGTCGGTCGAACTGGCCGAAAAGAAATTGCGCGATGCCGTCATTCGCGCGCCCTTCAAAGGCCAGGTCAAGGAACGTGTCGTATCGCCAGGCCAGTATTTAAAGGTACAGACGCCCGTAATGGTTATTGTGAGCATGGATCCGTTGCGGGTTCGCCTGAAGATTCCCGAAACCATGGCAGGATTGATTCAGATTGGAGATCGGCTCCTGGTCACCGTAGATGCTTATCCCAATAGAGCATTCTCCGGAAAGTTGTCGCGTATCAACCCTTCTGTGGATCCCCAGAGCCGCACCTTCGAGGTCGAGGCTTTGTTGGAAAACCTCGAGGGCCTGCTAAAGCCCGGCTTCTTCGTGAAAGCACGCATACCATCCCGAAAACTCGATCCGGGCATGGTTGTTCCGCAAGACGCGCTGCAGTATTCGTACGGGATATACAAAGTCTTCCTCATTCAAGGCGACGTTCTTAAAGAGCAGGAAGTAAAGGTAGGCGACCTGTCGGCTGAGCAAGTCGAAATTGTTTCGGGAGTCAAAGCCGGGGACATGATCGCGGTTCCTGTCAAAGGGCAGGTACTCAAGGATGAAGCGAGAATTAAACTCGTGGACTAGAGCGGAGAAGGGGAATGCTTTGATCTCATATGACCATTAGCGAACTCTCCGTAAGACGTCCGGTCTTCGCTCTAATGCTGATCAGTTTCCTCGTTGTCCTAGGCCTATTTTCATTTCGCGACCTGGGTGTCGATCTCTTTCCGCGATCAGATCCGGCTACAGTCAACATCAGCATTCAACTACCGGGTGCTACGCCAGAGGAAATGGCGACGCAGGTCGTGCTGCCTATCGAAGAGGCCGTGAACACGATCAGTGGCCTGGACGAACTGAGCGCCCAAATCTCGGAAGGATCGGCCAGGATCACCTGCACATTCGTTCTCGAACGAAATCTCGAGGGCGCCGCCCAGGACGTCCGCGAGAAAGTGTCCGGCGCTCTACGATATCTTCCGCCCAACATTTACCCGCCCGTCATCCAGAAGGCCGATCCTGATTCCGCGCCTGTGCTGACCATATCTGTCGTCAGCGACAAGAACCTCCGTGAAACGACTGAAATTGCGGATAAGCAGATCCGGCGCGTGCTGGAGACAGTAGATGGCGTCGGTACGGTAACAATGAGCGGAGGACGGCCGCGTCAGATCCGCCTTTTTTTTGACGCCGAGAAATTGAATGCCTACGGCATCACCATCAATCAGGTTCAACGTGCGATTCAAAGTGAGAACGTTGAGATTCCGGGAGGCCGAATCGTTCGCGGCGCGAGCGAGGAGGGTGTACGGACCCTGGGCCGGGTGGATGCCGTCGGCCAGTTTGCCGACATCATTGTCGCAAATGTTAACGGATCGCCTATCCGATTGCGCGACGTCGGGCGGGTTGAGGACAGCTTTGCAGAGCCGAACACATGGAATATGGTGGAGGGCAAAGAAGGGGTACGGCTCGATGTCCGCCGGCAGTCCGGCATGAACACAGTTGCGATTGTTAATCTCGTTAAGGAGAAGCTCAACCAAATCAAAAGAAGCTTGCCGCCGGGAGTTGAGACCAAGATCATTGCGGATAGATCGATCTTCATCAATGCTTCCGTCGCTGCACTCGAAGAACATCTTCTCTACGGCAGCTTGCTGGCAAGCTTAGTGGTCTTGCTGTTCATCCGGAATCTTCGATCGGTTGTGATCGCATCGCTTGCGATTCCAACGTCCGTCATCGCCACGTTCACGCTGCTCAGAGCGATGGACTTCACCCTCAACAATATGACCTTGCTCGGCTTGACGCTCGCGGTGGGCATCGTCATCGACGATGCGATCGTGGTGCTGGAGAACATTGTTCGATTCATCGAAGAAAAATACGAGTTGCCGAAGACGGCGGCAATCGACGCTACCAAAGAGATTACGCTGGCGGTTGTGGCGACTACCATTTCGCTCGTCATCATTTTTGTTCCCATAGCTTTCATGACCGGCTATGCCCGGCGCTACGTCAACGAATTTGGCTGGACGATGGCTTTCTCCGTCATGGTTTCCATGCTGGTCAGTTTCACGTTGACGCCAATGTTGAGCTCGCTCTTCCTAAAACCCTCAAATGCCAAAGCCGGCGAAGAAAAACACAGCTCCAGAGACGTAGGATTTTTCCACTGGCTTTCGAAACAGTACGGCCGGCTTCTGGCATGGTCTCTCGACCACAGGTTCGCGGTTACGGTCTTCTCCTTGGCAATTTTTGCAACGGCAATCCCGCTCAACTCACGCGTTGGCAGAGATTGGATCCCGGCAGACGATCAGAATGAATTGACGCTTTATCTCGATATGGCTATCAGCACGTCGCTTGACGCGAATGTGAAGATATTGACCGAGATCGCAGAAAAGGTAAAGCAAGTACGCGGGGTTGAGTTCGTCAATCCCTATGTCGGCGTCGAGAAATCTGGTCATTCACACACTTATATTCGACTCGTCGATATATCCAAGCGTGACTTCACGCAAGAGGACGTTGCCAAGGATATCCGGAAGATCATGGCTCAATACCCGAGCATTCGCTCGCGTGTCAACTGGCCTTCCGCGCTCGGGGAAGGCGAGGGTTACTCCGGACTCAACGTGCGGCTGCTGGGCCCGGATCTAGAAAAAGTCGGCGAATATGCTAGAAAACTCCATGGCGAGCTGAAAAAGATTCCGGGATTCGCGGATGTAGACATGGACCTCGACATCAATAGCCCGGAACTCCAAATACAGATCGATCGTCAACGCGCTTCCGATTTGGGAGTGCGTGCCGCAGATGTTGCAACTGCTGTCCGGTTGATGATTGCCGGTGAGGATCAGATATCGACGTACAAGGAGGCGGGCGAACAGTATCCCGTTACCATGCAACTGTTGCCCGAGCAGCAGAAAGATCCGAAAGTGCTTGCCCGTTTGATGATTCCCTCAACAAAAGTGGCGCAAGTTCGCCTGGATAATATCGCAACGGTTCAGCGGGGCCTCAGCCCGGGCCGAATCAACCGGTATAATCGCCAGTTTCAAGTTGCGGTCCGGGCAAATCTCGAATCCGACATAGCCCTTGGTGCCGCCGCGGAAAAAGTGCGCGAGGCGATAAGGAAGGTGGGCTTACCGCCCGGATACACGAGCCGATTCTCAGGTACTGTAAAAACCCTCGATGACACCAATAAAAGCCTGATCATCGCTTTCCTTCTGGCATGCATCTTCATGTACATGGTGCTTGCCGCGCAGTTCGAAAGCCTGCTGCATCCGCTGGCCATCATGATGAGCCTGCCGATGTCGATCCCGTTTGCACTGCTGACACTTTGGCTGACGGGGCGAACGCTGAATCTGTGGAGCTCGTTGGGTGTGCTGCTGCTGTTGGGCATCGTCAAGAAGAACGGAATTCTTCAGATCGATTACGCCAATAAACTCCGCGACCAGGGTATGCCTCTTCGTGACGCCGTTCTCGAAGCGTGTCAGGTCCGGTTGCGTCCCATCCTGATGACGACGTTTTCTATTATCGGAGGCCTCATACCAACGGCCATCGGAAACGGGGCCGGTGCAGCGCAGCGCTCCGCCATTGCGGTGACGATCATCGGCGGGCAAACGCTCTGCCTGCTGTTGACGCTGATCGTTACGCCGGTCACGTATTCGTTATTGAGTCAATTGAGCGAACTGAGACTGGGGAGTGCGCTAAGGGCGTCGCGCTTACGAGAATTCCCCTCCTAAGAAGCAGTGGAATTGCGGAAGGTCCACCCTCTCCCTCTGGGAGAGGGTCAGACTCACGCGATCAGCGCTGCCTTGCGCACACTTTCGATCAATGACGAGCGCATGAGAAATTCCTTATGCCGCACAGGATCCTCGGCCCGTGCCCGCAATTCATCCAGGTTCGCGCGGCGCACCTTCGGATCGTTTTCCTCGAGCCGCCGTTTGTTCGCTATGGTCGCTTCCTGAACAAACTGGATATTCATCGGCCTGCGCCGCCGTTCATACCTGTCCAGTAGCGACTCGTCGGCGAGGCCGTGGACCACTTGATCGAGCGTGCCGGCTAGCTCCATCGCATCGTGAATGCCGCAATTGAGACCCAGGCCTCCGATCGGATTGTTCACATGCGCAGCGTCGCCCGCCAGAAATACGCGTCCCACCCGGAATTTTGCGGCAACGCGCTGATGGGTCTTATAAAGGTTGCGATGAACGAGATTGTACGGTGCCGTTTTTGGAAATGCGCTCTGAAGACGGCCGTGAATGACTTCATCGCTGAGCGCGTGGTCGTCGGGTTCATCGATCTGGGCTGGAAAGCAGGCGCGCCAACGTCCCTTTCCATCATCTCCGGCGATTTTGAATAAGTTCACCCACTCCTGCGGATCGGCGAAGTAATTCCGATAACAGCATGGCAAAAGCTGCTGAAAATCATCCATAACCGTAAAAATCAAAAATCGCTCGGGCCAGGTGTATCCCTCGAAATCAATGTCGAGCGCTTTCCGGATCGTGCTGCGCCCGCCGTCGGCTCCGATCAGGTAATCGGCTCGGAACTCTTCAATTCCATTCGGACCCTCGGTCGTGGCGATAACGGCGGTCGCATCCTGCCGTACAGAAGTGACACACGTTTCGAACCGAATATCGGCTTCAGCGTACTCCCGCAATCGCGCCAGCCCCATATTGGCAAGCTTGTGTTGCTCGGTCTGGACAACAAATGGAAACTTTGTCTGCTCACGCAGCAGATCGTGATCGAATTCGGCGACGCGGGTCCGCGTGGGCCGGTCCCAGAAATGAAAGTAGCGCGCGACCAAGCCCTGCTCGATAAAAGATTGAATCAGGCCAAGGCGATCGATCATCTCCAGCGTGGCCGGATGGGTCGTCGCCGCTCGCGGGCTGTCATCCACCTTAGACTCAGCCTCCAGAACTGTAACGGCTAAATTGTTTTGTGCGCACGCGAGCGCAGCAACGACACCAACGGGACCCGCGCCTACGACGATGATGCGTGGCCTCTTCATTTCCTTCATTTCAATGAGAGACTTGACTGAAATCGTGAAGCACTCGATTCTCCAGAACACGGACCTTCTTGATCGGCGCCGGAGTGTTCCGGCTGCGTCCCACGAATCTGGGCACCGCGTCGGTGATAACGGCAGCCACCGCGGGGATGTCCCCATTCCGCAGGGCATCCAACGCATTTTTCTTGGATCCGCCCAGACAGGCATCAAGAACCACGACATCGGCATCACAACCTGGTTTCAAGAACCCGCTGTTGAGCCGGTATATCCGGGCGTTGTTGCCTGTGGCTGCGGCGATAGCCCATTCCACTGGCATATCGGAAAGACTGGCCAGATACGTGATCATGTACAACATGCCCAGCGGCATGATTCCGCTTCCGGTCGGTGTGTCGGTCGCGATAAGGAAACGATCGAACTGGTTCGCTTTACGGCAAAGATCGCCGATCATCAGCGTCGTTCGGAGATTGCCTGCAGTAACGACCTGCAACGCGATCTGGCTTTCATTAATCAGGCGCGGATAGTTCTCGTCCGGCATCGCTACCGGTCCCCCGTTCACGTGGAAAGAAACATGAGGTTGCATTGCCATCAGATGCTCAGCCCAAATGCCTGCCGAGCCCGGTATGGAAGAGCCGCCGGTATGAACCGTGGTTATCATGCCGTATTTCTTGGCCCATGCGATCAATGGCACGTAATCGAATGGCGTTTGCACCGCGCCGAAGCCCGCTTTCGTTAACCACACTCCTTTGGCCGCCATTTCCTTGAAGTCTTCTTCCTTCAAGCCGGGTTCGAGGATAATCGATCCCGCATACACGCGCATTCCGCCTGGCCGGTAATTTTGATAGCACTTGAACGCCGCTAGAGCGAGTGCCTTTACCCCCTCCGGATCTGCGGGTCTGCCCGGCACATGAACTTCCGACGCCGTGATGGCGGTAGTAATGCCGCCGTGCGTGTAGCTCTCAAGAAACCCAACCGTCTTCTGGCGCGGGGTGTAGTCACCAAACGTGTTGTGCACCTGTGAATCAATCAACCCGGGAATAGCGACTGCGCCGTCAGCATCGATCACGACATCACAGGATTTCAGTGCTTCACTTGAAAGGCTTCCAACCTCAATGATTTTTCCTTGATCCATCAGGATCGAATCGCCCTTGGTAATGGGAGTTCTCCATTCACCGTTGACGATCGTACCTAGATTAACGATTGCGGTTTTCATCAGTGCCCTCCCGAGTTGTCGAACTGAAATTTCGGAAGACCCACCCTCTCCCAGAGGGAGAGGGATCGCTCACAACTTACACCAGTCCATCTTCCCCCTTGACGTCCTCAAACTTCAGTCCACCGACGCGCGCATTCAGCCGTCCGCGATTTGCGACACAAACAATGACGGCGATCTCGTTGGGCAATGGCGCATCCTGGAGCGTGATGGTCATGCCGTCATAATGGGAGCGGATGTAAAGCGCATCTTTGCAGGCTAGCGGAATGTCAATCGATGTACGCGGCCCGCCCCGCTTGGTCATCGAGGAAATCCACGCCTTACCGCCACCGACGGCCTCTCGAAGGGGGTTTGCAAACGTGGTCGTGAGCAACGCGTTGATGTGCTCCTGTTCGCCGGCCAACCCGACGATGCCTCCTTTGCCATAGCTTTGAGCCCGATAGGGATCGAGCGCCCGCACCGCAATTTTTGAGAGTTGACGCCCTAATTCTTCACTCGCCTCGATCATCGCCTTGAGGTCCTCAACGTAGCGTCCGGCATTCGGATTCTCGACGACCGCGACAGCCGCGACCTTTCGCAACGGCGGTTCACCAGGTCTTCCTGCCTCGCTCATCTCATCTTCAATAAATGTGTAGAATTTTCGAATTTTCATGGTCTCCATCCATTCGGGGAACGGTATCGGGAGAAAACCCAACGAAGCCGACTACTATGATAAACTGCCGACAATTCCTAAAGGAGAATCAGCTGATGAAACGTCTCTTTTACACCGTGGTGGCCGCGCTGTTGATACCGGCGCTTGCTGGTGCCCAGAAGCCGTCAGCAACGCACCCCGACTTAAGCGGATTGTGGCTCTTTTCGATCAGTCTGCCTACAACGGCTTTGAAAAAAGAAGTCAACGGCAAAGTTGAAATCAACAGGATCGATGCCAGCGGCCGCCGGGGGGTGAGGTCCGACATTCCCGGAGCCCTGCCGTCCGCTCCCGCGCCTTCGTATAAGCCCGAGTTTCAAGCGAAGGTGAAGCATCTTTCGGATAATGAAAGCAAGCTCGAT
>Ga0209237_1000313_pt1 | contig 26657 bp, 21 predicted proteins | sample GraSoi013_1_40cm_2_FD_185820 | JGI IMG/M metagenome (GOLD analysis project Ga0209237, IMG submission 185820) | Grasslands soil microbial communities from the Angelo Coastal Reserve, California, USA - Sample 10_02_2013_1_40cm (SPAdes) (version 2) | ecosystem: Environmental > Terrestrial > Soil >...
CGAGAAACGCAGCCGCCTGACGGTACATCGCCCGCTCTCGCCGCGCGGCACACTCCAAGGCGATGAAGCTTGCCAGCGAAATGACGGCGATCCGCGCTCCCAGGTAGCTGTAAAGAGAAACACCCGCGGCGATTCCCGAACAATAAGAATAGAAGATTCGCCCCGATTGCATCCCGACTAACAACAGCCAAATCGCCAGCGCGAACATCATCAACATAAGGGATACATCCCAGCCGTACCGGTTCAGCCGAATCGACCAATGGGCCGTTGCGAAGAGTACGGCCGTCGCAATCGCGACAGGCTTATTGAAAACGCGTCCAGCGATCAGGAAGACAATGGCGCAGGCGATCACACCCGGTACGACGGGCAGCAGTTTTGCGCTCCAGTAAGTGACACCGAAGAATTTCAGAACCGGAAGATTCAAATATAGAAATAGGTTCGCATGGTCTTTTCCCCAAGCTTGCGAAAGAACCAGCGTGTGACCAAAGGGATCGAATGGCTGTTCCAGCTGAGCAAGAGTGCTGTTGAGAGTGAATATTTCGTCGACAAATGGACCCAAAGGGAGGTCGACCAGCCGGTACAACCGAGCCCCGGCGGCGGCGATCAAGACGATCACGAGTCCGGCAAGACTGAACGGCCGTGGATTCGAACGGGATGGCTTTTGCGCGACGTCCGGCCAAAAATAAAACGCCCATAAACCGATCGCCATGCACCACAGGATCGCCGCCCGGGCGCTATGTAGATCCCCCGCGATGGCGATGGCGATCGTGGCGCTCGCGGCAATCCAAACCGGCAAGCTATGTTTGCTCGCAACTTTTCCCGCCAACCCCGTTTCCATCGTGCGAAGATTCTACACTTCAGGCACTTTGCCCAAGGAAAGGAGAACGAACCACAAAAGGTGGTCTTTTTGTGCCTTTTTGTGATCTTCATTGTCCCTTTTGTGGTTCGTTCTCCTTCCATTGCGAGGAGGTCTCATGTCCATCGTTCGAATAGCCGCATTGATCCTGATTGCCGGCACGATTGCCGCACAACAGCCGCCGGCCCAACCGGCCCAACCGGCCCAACCGGCCGAACCGCTGGCTCCAGTCGCAGCGGTTCTCGAGAATTACAAGCCGGTGACTGCCGAGCGTCTGAAGAAGCCCGAGGATGGCGACTGGTTGATGGTGCGCCGCACGTACGACGGCTGGGGATACAGCCCGCTCGAGCAGGTCACGACGAAGAATGTCCAGCGGCTTTTTCCCGTTTGGGAATTTTCAACCGGCATGGTCAGCGGGCACGAGGCGCCCCCGATTGTCAACAACGGCGTCATGTTTGTGGCTACACCGGGAAATCAAGTCATTGCTATCGAGGCGAAGACAGGCAAGCCCCTCTGGCGGTTCCGAAGACCGTTTGCTGATGGCGCAATTGTGCCGCATCCAACGACGCGCGGCCTGGCGCTTTACGCGAATAAACTGTTCTTCGCTGTCGGCGAGGCGGTGCTTGTCGCCATTGAGGCGAAGACAGGCAAGGAAGTCTGGACCGCAAAGATTGAAGAAAACAAGAACGGCTACTACACCACAATGGCGCCGTTGGCCGTTGACGGAAAAGTGTTCGTGGGCGCATCCGGTGGCGAGTTTGGGATTCGCGGCTTCATTGCTGCATTCGACGCCGATACCGGAAAGGAGCTGTGGAGAACCTTCACCGTGCCCGCGCCGGGAGAACCGGGCAGCGAAACCTGGCCGAAGGGCGATCAATGGAAGAATGGCGGAGGCTCGGTTTGGATGACTCCCAATTACGATCCGGAGACGAACCTGCTTTTCGTGGGAACCGGAAACGGGGGTTCCTGGATCGGCGACAAGCGTCCGGGTGACAATCTCTACACTGCGTCAACAATAGCAGTCGATGCGGGCACCGGCACGATCAAGGGTCATTACCAGTACACTCCGAACGAATCCTGGGACTGGGACGAAGTCTCTCCGCCAATCCTCGTGGATTTCAAACGTGGCGGCAGACTCTATAAGGGTCTGATCGATGTAGCTCGCGATGGCTATCTTTGGTTCCTCGAGAGGTCGAGCGGCAGGGTCAGTTTTGTTGAAGGCAAACCTTTCGTGCATCAAAACGTATTCAAGAGCCTTGATCCCGAGACCGGCAGGCCCGATGTCGATCTCGCGCGAAAGCCCGGGACCGGCAAATTGGCGGATTTTTGTCCTTCACTTTGGGGCGGCAAGAACTGGCCGCCGATCGCATTTAGTCCGAAGACACGGATGGTCTACATCCCTGCCAACGAGAATCTTTGTGGAACCTTGATTGGAGAAGAGGAGGTTCCATACACTCCCGGCAGCCGATTCATCGGCGCGCGAAATACGACCTATCTCGTACCGGGCGCGGACCACGTTGGTGAAGTTCAGGCCTGGGACGTCGATACCGGGAGAAAAGTCTGGACCCACATCTACCCGACGTCTATGAACTGGGGACCAATGTTGGCGACAGCAGGCGGGCTCGTCTTCACCGGCGGCACGAATGATCGAATGTTCCACGCATTCGACGCGAAGACAGGGAAGCTCCTGTGGCAGTTCCCCACGAATTCCGGCATCACCGGCCAGCCCGTGTCGTTTATGGTTGATGGCAAGCAGTACGTTGCAGTGCAGTCGGGATGGGGCGTCGATGCCGTCGCCATGCAAGGTGTCCTGAATCGCGCGCGCCCCGGAGAATTTCCGGAAGTGCCCCAGGGCGGCGCAGTCTGGGTATTCGCTGTTAAATAGCTGGGGATTTCTGTTAATGTGCCGGCCTAAGGAGGTCACAATGCGCAAGTGGATAGTGATGTTTTTGGTTTTGAGTTGTACCGTATTTGCCGCATCGAAAAATCTGGAGATCTATGTCATCGATGTCGAAGGCGGGAACGCGACGCTTTTCGTTTCGCCCTCGGGCGAATCGTTGCTGATCGACACCGGCAATGCGGGCGCTGCGGCTCCTCGCGACGCCGGCCGCATTGTTGCCGCGATCAAAGATGCAGGCCTTCAGCAGATTGATCACCTGATTGTGACTCATTGGCATGGTGATCACTTTGGGGGGCTGGCGGAACTGGCCTCGAAGGTCCCGATTCGGGAATTTATCGATCACGGCCCGAACGTTCAGCCGGGCCAATTGGCCGACGACTTTCTGGAAAAGACCTATCCACAGATTGTGGCGAAGGGCAAACATACGGTCGCGAAACCGGGCGACAAGATCGCCATTACAGGATTCGACGCGCGGATTGTGACGTCCGGGGGCCAGGTGATCAAGAACCCCTTGCCTGGTGCGGGATCCCGAAATCCGTACTGTGCCGATTTCAAGGCGGGTGAGAACAATGCGGAAGATCCGCAATCGGTCGGGACGTATATCACTTTCGGAAAATTCCGTACGATCCATCTAGGCGATCTGACGAAGAACAAGGAATTCGAGCTGATGTGCCCGGTGAATCGCATCGGCACAGTGGACGTCCTGCTGGGACTTCACCACGGTCAGGCCACTTCTAATTCGGAAGTCGTCGTTCATGCTCTCCATCCACGTGTTGCAGTCATGAACGACGGCACGCGGAAAGGCGGCGAGCCCGAAGTGATGAAGACGGTGCATACCTCGCCAGGCCTCGAAGATCTCTGGCAAATCCACTTCTCGCAGTTGAGCGGGCAGGAATACACCGTGCCCGGTCTCTTCATCGCCAACGGAATCGATGAAGCCCCATCCGCAGTGCCGATCGCTCCGATACCGGCGCCACAGCCCGGCCCGAACACGCCTCCACCGCCGGCGCATAACGGTACGGCATACTGGATCAAGGTCTCGGCACAACAGGACGGAACGTTCACTGTTGTCAATACGCGGAACGGTTTCAGTAAGACATACAAACCGGGACTGTGATGTCATCCGCAGTCGCCAGCGCGGCGCAAACTCTGTCCTGGACGCAAACCCGCGACAATTGGAATGCGGTTCTTGCTTCGACCATTGGCTGGACACTCGATTCCTTCGATTACTTTGTCGTCGTGATGGTGCTGACCGAGATTGCGAAGGATTTCGGCCGGACGAACGCCGAAGTAGCGTTGACGATCACGATCACACTCGCGTTTCGGCCGCTCGGCGCGTTTCTATTTGGCCTGATGGCGGACAGGTATGGGCGCCGGAAACCCCTGATGATCGATGTTGTCGCGTTCTCCATTCTGTCGGTCGCGTCTGGGCTGGCACCTAACTTCACAACGTTCCTCATTGTGCGGGCGCTGTTCGGCATTGCCATGGGCGGTGAATGGGGAGCGGGCACTTCTCTTGTCATGGAAAAGATCTCACCCAAATGGCGCGGTCTGCTCTCCGGCATTCTGCAGCAGGGCTACACGACGGGAAATTTGTTGGCCTCGATTGCGTATTTTTTCATTGTCCCCCACTTCGGCTGGCGCGCGCTGTTCTTGGTCGGCGGCGCGCCGGCGCTCCTCGCATTATTCATCCGAACGAAGGTGAAAGAATCGGAAGTGTGGGAACGGACGCATCGCAAGCAGTGGAGTGAATTGTGGTCCACGATCTGGTCCAATCTGCGGGTGTTTGTTTATCTCGTGGTTTTCCTGACCTTCATGGGTTTTTGTGGTCACGGCACTCAGGACATGTATCCGACATTCCTCAAAACCCAGCGCGGATTCTCCGCGCAGGGCGCCGCGGTAATGACGATGATTGCGAACCTTGGCGCACTCGTTGGCGGTATTCTTGTGGCTCTAACCTCCGATCGATTCGGAAGACGCCGGTCGATTGCCTGCGGTCTCGGCCTGGCTGTGCTTGTGATTCCGCTCTGGGTATTTTCTCCCACGATCGCCATGCTGGCTCTGGGCGCGTTTTTCATTCAATTCGGCGTACACGGCGCGTGGGGTGTGGTGCCCGCGCATATCTCGGAACTCGTGCCCGACCAGATCCGGGGATTCATGCCGGGCTTCGCTTATCAATGTGGAATACTGTTAGCCGGCAGCATCACCTATCTGCAAGCACTCTTCGGCAGCGCCACCAGCTACTCGAATGCCATGGCCCTCACGGCGCTGGTGGTGTTCGCGAGCACGGCGGTTGTGGCGTCATTGGGACCGGAAAAGAAAGGCGTGGTGTTTGGTGAGGCTGATTAGGAACCGGCGCCAGATGTCAACTGTCAAATGGCTTGTTGTGTGTTGTGTAATGTACTTGTTTCAATCACTAGATTACCGAATGACCTATTGGCCAGATCGCCATTTGGCGGTTTGGTAAATCGCACCAAGTACATTCGACATCGCACAACAAGCCATTTGACAGCTGACATTTCTGACTTGGCTAACTACAGCCGGATCGTTTCATCGCGCGATGGGCTGGTCGACACCATGCTCAAGGGCACTTCCAAATAGTCGGAAAGGAATTTGAGGTAGTCCTGCGCAGCCCCCGGCAACTTTGACCATTCTCTGATGCCTGCGGTAGCCGCTTGCCAGCCGCGCATTGTCTTGTAGACGGGTTCCACTGCGGAGAGGATCGCTACGTCGGCGGGAAATTCCGTCAATATGGATCCTCTATATTTGTAATCTATGCAGAACGGAATTTCCGCGAACGCGTCGAGCACATCGACCTTCGTGACGGTAAGGGAGTCCAGCGCGTTGATCATCGCGGCATATCGCCCTGCCGGACCATCAAACCACCCGCAACGGCGCGGCCGTCCGGTCGTCGAGCCGTATTCGTTCCCGCGGTTGCGAAGTTGTTCGCCCGCCTCCGCCGATTCGGTGGGAAACGGCCCGCCGCCTACCCGGGTCGTGTACGCCTTGCAGATTCCAAGGACGCGATGGACATATTTTGGTGAAATACCGACCCCGGCCGACACGCCGCCGGCGGCTGCATTGGACGATGTCACATACGGAAATGTTCCGTGATCGACGTCAAGCAGCGTTCCCTGAGCGCCTTCAAAAAGGATGCGTTTTCCTTCGCGGATCAGCTTGTTCAGTAAGGCCGACGTGTCGCAGACGTACTTTTTGATCTTTTCCCCGTAACCCGCATAGGAGTCGCAGATCGGATCCGGCTCAATCGTCTGGGGGTACTTTAGTGCTTCGAGCGTGCGGTTCTTTTCGGCCACGAGTCCGGCAATCTTTTCCCGGAGTGTCTCCGGACTCATCAAATCGCATACCCGAAGGCCGCGTCGTCCCATTTTGTCTTCGTATGCGGGACCGATACCGCGGGAGGTCGTGCCGATGCGGCGCTCGCCGAGTTGCTTCTCGATGGCCGCTTCCAGCACGCGGTGGTACGGCAATATCAGATGGCAGCGGTTGGACACGAACAGGCGGCCTTCAGTGTGGATCGACATGACCTGCTCCATCGCTTGAGACTCTTCGATGAGCGCCAGAGGATCCAGCACCACTCCGCAACCAACAACGCAGGTCACTTTCGGCTGAAAAATTCCGGATGGGATCAGGTGCAGAACGTGACGGCGATTTCCAAAGCTGACGGTATGACCGGCGTTGTGTCCACCTTGGTATCGCGTGACGCAGTCGAATTCTTCCGACAGGATGTCGACGATCTTACCTTTTCCTTCGTCGCCCCACTGCATGCCGACGACTGCGAGATTCATTTTCGTTAAAGGTGTTTATCGAGAGCTTTGGTGATGACGCTTTTGTCGACAGCGCCGACAATCTGTTCTTTCACTTGGCCGTCCTTGATGACCAGCAGCGTTGGAATACCTCGAATATTGAAGCGTGCGGCGGTCGAGCCGTTCGCGTCCACATCGAGCTTGCCGACTTTGACGCGGCCCTTATATTCCACGGCGATGGAATCAATGGTGGGAGCCAGCGCACGGCATGGAGCACACCACGCTGCCCAGAAGTCTACCAGCACCGGTGTCGTCGACTTCACGACTTCCGATTCAAAGTTGGAATCCGTGATCTCGACGGTGTTTTCGCCCATGAATCCTCCGAAAAATTTTACAGTAGCCGGGAGGAATCGCAAAAGTCAAATCGGGGATACGGAAAGAGAATCGGCCACAAAAAGGCACAAAAAAACACAAGAGATCCACGAAAGCGAAACACTGTGTGAATTTTGTGCCTTTTTGTGGCTATTCCCTCAGCTCAGGCAACGACGTCGATCTTCGACACCTGATCCTGCTCCAGATGGCCGTCCGCTGTATACAGCGGCGCCGCCGGAGTGATCTTCTCTCGTTTTCGCGGCGATTGCCGTCGTTGAGGCTGTTCGCGATCCTGGTGACGTGTGGTTTCGATGGGTCTCGTTAGGTTGTCTACGGGAAGAATGTCCATAACGGGTCTCTCAATTGTCTTATCGGCGTGAAATACAGCCGACTTTAGAGGGGCAGTGTATGATTTCTCTGTGGCTTTCAACCGCAGCCGAAATGCCCGTCGTGATCGAATTGTCGTCAGTGGCTTTGGGTGCATCACACCGTTGGGAAATTCGCGGGACGAGCTTTGGGACGGATTCCGCGACGCTCGAAGCGGTGTCCGGCGCATCAGCACTTTCGATCCTGCGCCGTTTCCCGTTCAGATTGCCGGTGAAATCCAGGGCATCGATCCCTATGATTTCTTTCGCGCGAAAGAGCGTCCTCATGTCTCGCGCGCCGCGGCATTGGCCATCATTGCGACACGTCAGGCACTCGAGGACGCGAAACTGAATCCGGAGATGTTGACGCTCGAGGAGCGGCGCCGCATCAGCGTTATCATCGGCAGCGGCGGTGGTGGTCTGGAGTTTACGGAGCGACAATACGAGCATTGGTTCCGAGGCGAGCCGAAAAAAGCGAGCGTTTATACCATTCCGACATCGACTATCGGAACGCTCAGCAGTGAAATTTCGATGGCGTTTCGTTTCCACGGCGCCAGTCATGTTGTTTCGACCGGCTGTACCAGCTCGACCGACGCTTTGTTTTACGCCTGCGATGCCGTCATCCACGGGAGTGCCGATATCGTTATCACCGGTGGCGTGGACGCGCCGCTCGCTCCCGGAATCCTTGCCGGCTTCTGTCTGATGCGGATCTTGACGGAGTCGTGGAACGACCGGCCGGAAATGGGATCGCGTCCATTTTCGAAAGACCGTGATGGATTTGTACTTGGCGAGGGAGCCTGGATCTATCTTGTGGAGACCGAAACCTCGGCACGAAGCCGCGGCGCGCCCGTCTATGCTGAGATTCTGGGGTACGGGTCCACCTGCGATGCCCATCATCGCGTGCGTCTCGACGAGTCCGGTGTCGAACCGGCGCGGGCGATGTCGATGGCGATCGAGGATGCCGGCCTGAGGACCGACGACATCGACTACGTCAATCTACACGGCACGTCGACGGTTTTGAACGACCGCATCGAGACGCGTGCCATCAAGCACTGTTTTGGAGAACGCGCCGGGCGTATTCCCATGAGCGCAACGAAATCGATGGTTGGCCATCCGCAAGGCGCCAGCGGTGCGGCCGGAATCAGCGCCGTTCTTTTTGCGATGAACAAAGGCCTCATCCCGCCGACTTTGAATCTGGATCAACCCGATCCGGAATGCGACCTCGATTATGTTCCTCGCATTCCCCGCGAGGTGCGCGTGCGATACGCGCTCGCCAACTGCATCGGGTTCGGTTCGAAAAACTCGGCCCTCATCCTGGGAAATGCCTAACTTTTCCCGCCGCGTAGACGCGTCGGAGATCATGGACGATCTGGGCCGGCCCGATTCTGAGTTCGATCAGGCGTATCGTGAACTGGAGATCATCAATCGCCGTTTGGGCGGCATACGCGCCATCCAGCGATTTCTTCCGAGTGAGTCGAACCTGCTGATGCTCGATGTGGCGGCAGGAGCTTGTGATGTCAGCGAAGCGTTGCTCGGCCGCATGCGCGCGCGAATCGTCGTTTTAGATGTGAATCCTAAAGGACTCGAGTTTGCACGCACTTCATGGCCTGTTCGAGCCGACGCGTTGGAACTGCCGTTCAGCGATGATACGTTCGACGTGGTCATGGCTTCGCTTTTCTTTCACCATCTGTCTGACGGCAACTGTGTTCGTGCGCTCGAAAACATGTGGCGGGTCTCGAGGCGGCTTGTACTGGTTAACGATTTGCATCGTCACCCTGTCGCTTATTGGTCAATTCGCGCCCTGGTTGCGGGTTTTAGCAGGAGCGCGATGGTCAAGCACGACGGGCCGGTGTCCGTCCTGCGCGCGTTCCAGCCGCACGAATTCTTGCGAATCGCAGAGCGCGCCGGGGTGCCGGCGCGCGTCTATAGGAGCTTTCCGTACCGTCTCGTACTGGTAGCGGAAAAATGAGCGTGCACGACGTGATCGTTATCGGTGGAAGCCTTGCAGGCGCCGCTTGTGTGCGGCGACTGGAGCGCATGGGCATCGATGCCATAGCTTTGGAACGCGACCGCTTTCCACGTCCAAAAGTCTGTGGCGGTTTTCTTTCGCCAGGTGCGGTCGATTGTCTGGGCCGGCTCGGTCTCGTCGATGAGATTCTGGACGCAGGCGCTGTTGAAGTGACTTCGGCGCGCGTACGCGCCGGATCCGCGGAAGTCGAGTTCCCATTTAAGAGGCGGGGGCTGGGCATTTCGCGCACTGTGCTGGATGAGGTGGTGGCCCGGCATACACGCGTGAAGCAGGGATGCGGGGTTCAGGAGGTAAAGCGTCATGGCCGCATGTTTCACGTGAACGGAATGGAATGCTCCGTGGTGATCGATGCGGCGGGGAAGTTGAGCCGGTTCACCAAACGCCGAGGTGCCGGAGATTTTGGAATCCAGTACGTTGAGCCTGGGACCCAGGGTCCCGTGCTGAAATTTTCCTTCTTCGATCACGGCTATGGAGGGTCCGTATCGGTTGAGCGCGGACGCTCGAACTCGTGTTTCCTGGTAAAGAAAGATGCGCTGCGCCAATATGTCGATCGAGAAGACTGCCTGGTGACCGGACCGCTCGCTTACGATAGATTGCCCGGAGACTTCATCGCCGTTGGTGATGCAGCCGGCATGGTGGATCCGTTTTGCGGTGAAGGGATGCGGCACGCGCTCGAGACGGGCATGCTCGCCGCACAGATTGTGGCACAAGGAATCCGGCGCGGCGCGAACTATGAGGAGATGAAGGCGGAGTATGAAGCGGAATGGAGGCGGCGGTGGGCGGCGAAAAGGGTGGTCGGAGCGATGATCCGGAGGTTGTTGGCACATCGACGCACCTTTGCGGCTGGGCTGCGGGTGACTCCAGTGTGGTTCCTCCTCTGCGAGGAGGGGAATGGGCGATGACCGTTGCGCTTGCAGTCCTCGCCGTTCTTCAGGGCATTTTCACCGTGCTCGAAAGCCGGCGCTCCGCTCGCCACATCCGAACATTCAGACCTGCGCCCCGCTCACCGCATGAGCGAATTGCCGTTTTTTGTCCCTGCAAGGGAACCGACGCGGAATTCGGCAAGAACATCCGCTCGATTCTCGAGCAGGATTACGGCAACTACGAAACGCACTTCATCGTGGAGTCGAGCGACGATCCCGCATACACGGCACTGCGCCACCTCGGCATCAGCAACATTCTGGTGGCCGGGCGGGCTACCGATCGCGGCCAAAAGGTGCACAACCTGGCCTACGGCGTGACTCGCGCCGGCCAAGGCGCCGCTATCTACGTCTTTTGCGACTCGGATGCGCGTTTCCCGCATGATTGGCTCTCGAAGTTAACCGCGGCTCTGGATGCGACGAATATCACGACCGGATACCGCTGGTACACCGTCCGGCGCGCGCATCTGCCGACGCTGATGCGTTCGGCGTGGAATGCTTCGTCGCTCGGCGTTATGGGCGGGCACAATCGAAATTTCGCCTGGGGTGGATCGATGGCGATATATCGTCAAGCCTTCGAGCGGCTGGATATCCTTCGTGCCTGGTTCGGGGCGGTGAGCGACGATTATGCGATCACAAATGCCGCCCACCGCGAGGGCATGAAGATCGTATTCATCCCGGAGTGCCTGATCCCAACCTACGGTGAGTGCACGTGGCGCGAGCTTTTCGAATTTACAACACGTCAGATCGTCATCACGCGGGTTTATCACAGGCGCCTTTGGCGCGTCGGTTTTGCCGGATATGCGATCTTCAATACGGCAGCCCTGATCCTGCCGTTCACGCATCCGTTTCTCTGGCTCGTGGTCTACTTACTGTCGGTCGCGAATAACTGGACGCGTTATCGAGCTGTTCAAACCACTCTGCCGCAGCCGGCGCGCTCGACCCACGGTTGGTTCTATATCCTGTGTTCACCCCTGGTGGCCCTGCTGTATCTTTACAATATGGTCTCTTCGGCGCTGTCGACACGCATTGTGTGGCGGCAGGTACACTACAGGCTTATATCTCCCCATCAAACGCGTGTATTCTTATAGGAAATGAAACCGGTACGGGTTCCCGATCTTCGGGTGATGAAAGAACGCGGCGAGAAGATCGCCGTCTTAACAGCGTATGACTACACTATGGCACGGCTGTTGGACCGCGCGGGTGTCGACATCATTCTGGTTGGAGATTCGGTCGGCATGGTTGTCCTGGGCTTTGATAATACACTCCCGGTGACCCTCGACATGATGATTCATCACACGAAGGCCGTGAGCCGTGGCGCGAAGCGGGCCCTGATCGTGGCCGACATGCCCTTTCTCACATTCCAGCTCGGCATGGAAGAAGCCATGCGAAATGCCGGCCGGTTGATTCAGGAAGGCGGCGCGGCAGCCGTGAAGATCGAAGGCGGCGGCAGCCATATTGTGGAGACAGCCAATCGGCTGGTCGATATCGGAATTCCGGTTATGGGGCATCTTGGGTTGACGCCTCAATCGGTCCATCAGTTGGGCGGATTTCGCCCGCAGGGCCGCGATTCGGAGGCTGCGGAACGCCTTCTTAAAGATGCCGATGTTCTCGAGAAGGCGGGCGTGTTTGCGATTGTCCTCGAGTCGATTCCTGCCGAGTTGGCCGCTCGGGTAACGTCCAGTTTGAAAGTGCCTACGATCGGCATTGGTGCTGGTCCGGAGTGCGACGGTCAGGTCCTCGTCAGTTACGACATGCTTGGACTCTCGGAGGGTCCCGTTCCGCCCTTCGCGAAGCAATACACGCAGCTTTCCGAACAAATTGTTTCAGCGGCGCGCGCATACATCGAGGACATCCGCCGATCGACGAGCGAAGCGGGCGAAGCGCAAGGCCGCGCCGAACGTGAGCGCGGTAGCGCAGCCTCGAGAGAAGCGCGAAATCTCAATTGATACGGCGCCGCCCGTGAATGTAGTCCAAACCGTTAAGGACGTTCGAGAAGCGCTTGCCTTACCGAGAAGTTCCGGTAGCGTCATCGGCCTTGTTCCGACCATGGGCGCGCTCCATCCGGGTCATGAAGCGTTGATTGGAGGGGCGCGCAGGGAATGCGGCATTGTTGTCGTCAGCATTTTTGTCAATCCTCTTCAATTCGGTCCAAACGAGGATTACGCGAGATATCCGCGAACATTGGAAAAGGACGTGGAGATTTGCCGGCGGCAGGGTACGGACGTCGTTTTCAATCCATCGCCGGACGAAATCTACCCGCTCCCGCCGTTGACCTTCGCGGAGGTCACGCGGGTGAGCGAACACCTCTGCGGCAAATTCCGGCCGGGGCATTTCCGCGGAGTGGCAACGGTTGTTCTGAAATTGTTCAACATCGTCCGGCCGGACCGCGCCTATTTCGGCGAAAAGGACATGCAACAGCTGGCAGTCATCCGGCGCATGGTGGCGGATCTGAATATTCCCGTCGAAATTGCCGCGGTACCGACGGTCCGCGAGCCCGACGGTTTGGCGATCAGCTCGCGGAATCAGCACTTGAATTCCGCCGAGCGGAAAGCCGCACCGGTTCTCTATCGTGCGCTCGAAGAAGCAGTCAAGCGTATTCGCTCAGGCGAGCGCGATGCATCGAAGGTTCGAGAAGCCGCCATCGCGATCCTCGAGTCCGAGCCACTCGTCCGCATCGAATATTTGGAGATCGTTGATCCCACCGAAATTCAACCGCTCTCGACTATCTCCGGCCCCGTTCGAATCGCTGCTGCCGTCTGGATCGGTGGCACACGGCTTATCGACAACGTGGCGGTTTAAGCATTCCCCTCCTCGCAGAGGAGGGGAATGCAGAGTTCTGATATCCTACTCGGCCTATGAAAAAGGATATTCATGTCGCACACAGCCCGGACTCGGACGATGCCTTTATGTTTTACGCGCTGGCGACGCGGAAGATCGATACGGGCGATTTGAATTATGTTCATACGCTCAGCGACATCGAAACGCTAAACAGGAAGGCTATGATCGGCGAGTACGACGTCTCAGCCATTTCCTTCCACGCTTATGCCTACATGGCGGACAAATACGCGCTGGCGTCTTGCGGGGCGAGCATGGGCCGGAATTACGGCCCGATTGTTGTTTCGGGAAAGCCGATGCGCGCGAAAGCTCTTGCAAACAAAATCGTGGCGATTCCCGGGACGTTGACATCTGCATTTCTCGCACTGCGCCTGTTCGAGCCTGCGGTCAAATACAAAGTTGTCCCGTTCGACAAAATTCTCGATGAGGTCCAGAAAGGAAATAACGATGCGGGGCTTCTGATCCACGAAGGCCAGCTCACGTATCGTGAATTAGGTCTTCATAAGGTTGTCGATCTCGGACAATGGTGGCTCAAACAAACCGGATTGCCGCTGCCGCTCGGCGGCAACGTCATCAAACGCGATCTCGGGCGAAAAGTTATGGAGCGGGTCGTGCAAGATATCCGCAACAGCATCCAATACGGTCTGGATCATCGCGAGGAGGCCACCGCCTACGCGATTCAATTTTCGCGAGGCCTCGACGCGCAGCGTGTAGACCGGTTTATCGGGATGTACGTGAATGAATTGACGCTCGACTACGGCAGCGAGGGGAAGCAGGCGGTGCGCAGGCTGTTTCAGGAGGCCTACAAGAAAAAGATCATCCCCGAACGTGTCGCTTTGGAATTTATTTGATCAATGGCAGAAGAAGCACGCCAGGAACGCGCGGTCCGGCTTTTTCGAAAGGCTTACGAACACCAGATGAAAAAGGAGTTGGACGAGGCCGTCGAACTCTACAAGAAGTCGATTGACGCGTATCCGACCGCGGAAGCCCACACGTTTCTCGGCTGGACGTACAGTTGGATGGGCCGCCTTGACGACGCGATTGCCGAGTGCCTCAAGGCGATCGACGTCGATCCTACGTTTGGAAATCCTTACAACGATATCGGATCCTATCTCATCATGAAGGGCCAGATCGACGAAGCCATTCCCTGGCTGGAGCGCGCTCTTCAGGCTCCGCGCTACGAAAGCTACTGCTACCCTCACATGAACCTCGGCCGCGTTTATGAATCCAAGCACGACTGGCTTCGCGCGAAAGAGGAATATCGCAAGGCGCTCGCCCAGAACAAAGATTACACACCGGCCGCGCAGGCCCTGGCGCGAATCCGCGGGTTTTTGAACTAGCCGCAAAAAGGCACAAAAACCACAAGCTTTTGTGAATCTTGTGCCTTTTTGTGTGGGCCAATTTCCCCCGGACGGTGTTTTAGGGCGTATAGTGAAGTGCGATATGGGGGATAATGGGCCGCCCGGAGGTTTTGATGGCGAAGAAAGCCAAGCGGCCGAACATCCGGCCTTCCAGGAGCGATAAAAATGCCCGCGCACGTGTCCCGGCAAAGCCCGCGACCACTCCACAGGCAGCCAAGCAGGTTTCATCCAGACGCGGGAGTCCCACAAACGCACATCCGCTGTCGGTCGTCGGCGTTGGCGCATCGGCGGGTGGTCTGGAAGCGTTTGAGCAGTTGCTGAGATCGTTGCCCAACGATACCGGTTTGGCGTTTGTGCTGGTACAGCATCTTGCGCCGAAACACGAAAGCATGCTGTCGGAGTTGCTGGCCAAAGCGACTCGGATGCCCGTCGTCGAGGTCACCCAGGGAATGCGGGTTCAAGGCAATCATGTTTATGTCATCCCACCCAACGCCGACATGTCGATTTCCGACAGCGTGCTGCACCTCTCGCCCTTAAGTCCGGATCGCGCTCTGCGCATGCCGATCGATTCGTTTTTCCGGTCGCTCGCCGACACCCATCAAAGCCGCTCCATCGGCGTAATCCTGTCCGGGACCGCCTCCGACGGCACGCTGGGATTACAGGCGATCAAGGCCCTGGGCGGCGTCACCTTTGCACAGGATGAGCAGTCGGCCAAATACAGTGCTATGCCCCGCAGCGCAATCGCCGCAGGCAACGTGGACTTCGTCCTGCCGCCGGAAGCGATCGCCCGCGAATTGAAACGCATTGCGACCCACGTAAAGGTCCTTGGCCCGGATGAAAGGCCTGAGGCCGAAGAGCGAATAACGCCGGACGCAACCCTGAATAAGATCTTCTTCTTGTTGCGCAATTTCAGCCGCGTCGATTTCAGTTTTTACAAACCGGGCACGATCAAACGGAGAATCACGCGGCGGATGTTCCTCCGGAAAATCGACAAACTGGAAGCCTACCTTCAGTATCTCCGCAGGCATCGGGACGAAGTCGAAGCACTATTTAATGACGTCCTGATCAATGTCACCAGCTTCTTTCGCGAGCCGGATTCCTTCGAAGCTTTGAAGACCGTCGCTTTTCCGGCCATCATGGCACAAAAGGACGCAAACGTTCCGATCCGAATCTGGGTGCCCGGCTGCTCGACGGGTGAGGAAGTCTATTCGATAGCCATCATCCTTTTGGAGTCTTTAGCCGAGAAAGCGCCCAATACGCAGATCCAAATTTTCGCAACCGATTTAAGTGAAGGCATCATCAGCAAGGCCCGGGCAGGCATATATCCGGAAAGTGTTGCGCTGGACATCAGCTCGGAACGGTTGCGCCGCTTTTTCCTGAAGGTCGAGAACGGATATCAGATCAACAAACACATTCGAGACATCGTCGTTTTTGCGAAACAGGATCTGGCCAAGGACCCGCCGTTTTCAAAGCTGGACCTGATCAGTTGCCGCAATGTGATGATTTACATGTCACAGGTCCTGCAAAAGAGAATCCTTCCCCTGTTTCACTATGCCTTGAATCCGGGTGGAATCTTGTTCCTGGGTTCTTCGGAAACCGTCGGAGGTTTCGGAGAGCTTTTCGTTCCGCTGGACAAGAAGAACAGGATTTATACGAAAAAACCGGTGCAGTCCCTTGTCCCGTTCGATTTCGGCCCCCGCTTTCACGCAGACCAGGAAATTCGGGTAAACGCCGAAGTGGCCAAAACGCTGGATCTGCAGAAAATCGGGGAGCAGATGCTGTTGTATCGGTACTCTCCGCCCAGCGTTATCGTCAACGACCGGCTCGAAATTGTCCAATTCTTCGGGCAAACCGGACCGTTTCTCGATCCGCTCCCGGGCGATGCGACTTTGAATTTGTTAAGAATGGTGAAAACCGGTCTTCATCTAGAACTGCGCACAGCCTTTCAGAAAGCCAAACGAGATAGCGCCGTCCGTAAAGACGGTGTGCTTGTCCAGGAGGACGGCGGCTTGAAGACGGTCAATTTCGAAATCAGCCCAATCAAGAATATTCCGGGTGGTGAGCGGTACTACTTGGTCGTCTTTGAAGAAGCAAACCGTTCCATTATCGAAGAACCGAAGAAAAACAAGACACAGGCGGCGCCGGCCACGAAAACCGGTAAAAGGGAAATGTCTCAACTGGAGCTTGAAAACAAGCGCTTGAAAGAGGAACTGGACGCAAGCCGGGAATATCTGCAGTCGATCATCGAGGAGCAGAGGACCACGAATGAAGAGTTGCGCTCGGCGAATGAGGAAATCCAATCCAGCAATGAGGAGCTGCAAAGTATCAACGAAGAGCTGGAAACCGCGAAAGAGGAGCTTCAGTCCACCAACGAAGAGCTGACGACGGTCAACGAAGAATTGCAAAACCGGAACGAGGAGCTCTCAAAAGTCAACAGCGATCTCAGTAATTTGCTGAGCAGCGTCAATATACCGATCATCATGCTTGGCAACGACTTTCGGATACGGCGCTTCACGCCGATGGCCGAAAAGGTCATGAATCTGATTCCATCCGATGTCGGCCGGCCCGTCACCGACGTCAAACCCAACGTCAAAACGCCGGATCTGCGGAAAGCGATCCAACGAACGATCGACTCTCTAGAAATACAGGAATTCCGGGTTGAAGATCACGAAGGAAGATGGTATTCGATGAGAATCAGGCCATATCGAACCCTCGACAACAAGATCGACGGTGTTGTAATCGTTTTGTTGGATATCGATACGCGTCGGGCAAAAGCATGAAGGAACTACGGCGAAAACGCTCCGCGCCATTGACAACACGGTTGACTTCTCTGAAAGCCTCTCCCAATCGGGATCACGCTTCGCGCACTGCTGTGCGGGGAGAAGAATATCAGAAACGCGAGGTAGAGCGGCTTCAGGCCAAGGTAGAAGAACTCCAGCAGCAGCAGAAGCAGGAAGAACATCAGCAGACACGCGAGCAGTTGAGGGAAGCGCTGCGGCGTTACGAGGAGCTGTATCACTTCGCTCCCATCTCCCTGATCAGCCTCGACAAAGCGGGCATGATCCTCGATCTCAATGAGCAAGCGGGCCGCCTGCTTGCCTTTCCGATCGAGTGGTTACGGCAACGGCCCTTCGTTGTGTTCGTCGCGCGGCAGGACGTATCCCGCTTTTTGAACTTCCTGGCCCGTCTTCGGCAGGTCCCGGCAACAGAAACTGCCGCCCTCGAGCTCTTCATTAACGATAGGGTTGTGCCGGTCCAGCTTTCGATAGGGTCCTCGCATCGAGGTCTTGATGTCATTTACCGGCTGGCGATACTTGATTTAAGCGAAACGAAGGCGATCGAAAACCAACTGAAGGAGACTCTGAATAATTGGTTTTCGCTGGTCGAAAACGCTCCCGATACCATCATGACGGTCGATCGCAAAGCCCGCATCACGTTCTGTAACCGTCCCCTGTGGGGTTATTCGACCCGTGCGTTGGCTGGGACAACGCTTACCGAGTTCGTATCCGAAATAGACCGCGTCAAAATGGAAAAATGCGTTGCCGTTGCTTTTGAGCCCGGACATTCTTCAACGTGCGAGGTGAAGGGTGCCAATGGCGACAAAGAACGGTGGTACAGCTTCAGCTTCGGTCCCGTCCAAAGCCACTTCAAACACGCTCCCACGACAACCGTGACGATTCGCGACATTACCAAGCATAAACGAACGGAGGAATCTCTCCGGGCATCACGAGAGCAACTCCGCGAATTTGCAGCCCGGCTCGACGGAGTCCGCGAAGAAGAACGCATGCGGGTGGCTCGCGAGATACATGACGAACTAGGACAGGCATTGACGATCCTGAAAATGGACTTGGCATGGATCATGAGCAAGCCACAAAATCGGACGCATAAGAAGATCAAATCGATGATTGCTGAGGTCGATCAAACGATCCAAAAAGTTCGCCAGATCGTCACGGAATTGCGTCCCTCAATCTTAGATGAACTGGGTCTGTCCGCCGCTATTGAATGGCAGCTTTCCGAATTTCAGGAACGGACAGGCATCCGCGGCATCTTCGAATCATCAAGCGAAACGTTGAATCTCTCTCGTGATGTTGGGGCTGCGCTCTTTCGGGTCGTTCAGGAAGGCCTGACCAACGTTATGCGGCACGCCGGCGCTACGGAGGTTCGGATTGGAATCAAATCGGCGAAGGATGTTCTTTCAATCCTTATCATTGATAACGGCAAAGGCATCACGAGACAGCAAATCAGTAACCCAAAGTCGTTTGGTATTGTGGGAATGAAAGAGCGCGTCCATCGTGTCGGTGGTCAATTGAATATTTATTCCTCGCCGGGACGGGGAACCCGGATCGAGATTTCCACCCCACTCCAGTGATTAATGTTGTTGTAGTCGACGATCACGCCGTCGTGCGTGAAGGAATCAAACGGATCGTCTCGGAAAGCGGAGGAATGACGGTCAGCGGTGAAGCCTCCGATGGCCACGAAGCGATACGTGTGATCAAAAATCAACCATGTGATGTCGTGTTGCTCGATATCACCATGCCGAACAAGAGCGGGCTTGACGTGCTGAAGGAGCTCCATGCCGCCTCGCCGCGCCTTCCCGTGCTTGTCCTCAGCATGCATCCCGAAGATCAGTACGCCGTGCGCGTCCTGCGCGCCGGCGCATCGGGATATGTAACTAAAGACAGCGCCCCCGCAAAACTGGTCCAGGCCATTCGAAAAGTTGTCCGCGGCGGCAAATATGTAAGCCCTTCGCTGGCCGAAAAACTTGTCTACGACCTCGGAACCGATACCGCCCGGCCGGCTTACGAGATTCTTTCCGACCGCGAATATCAGGTGCTTTGCATGATTGCATCAGGCAAAACCGTCACGGAGGTCGCCGAACAACTTGCCCTCAGCGTCAAAACCATCAGCACCTATCGCGTGCGCCTCCTGGAAAAGCTCAACATGAAGAACAATGCCGAGCTCACCCGATACGCGATTAAGGAGGGGCTTGTGGATTGAGCCTCCCTCAAATGAGAATTGAAAATTGATTGATGAGTAATGATTAAGCACCTTGGTAAATTGCAGATTTTCCAAGCGGATTAATCATTAATCAATAATCATTAATCAATTCTCAATTTTCATCCCGAGGCGAGTCAGGGTCTCTCCTACACCCGTTCTATCCTTTCACTGATTGCCGCGTACCCCCGCAGAGCCTTAGTGTCGCACGATGTCAAAAGGGGCGAAATCGGAGCGTGGCGGGTTGCGTTTCTTTCAGCGATTCGTTCCAGAACTGTGGGATGCAGAAAGTGTCGAGCGTGTGTACGCCCTCGCGCTCGATGCCGTCCAGGAAATCTTCAAGCCCGATCGGGCGTTTGTGGCGCTTTCCGAGTCCAAGAACCTGGTACCCGATGCGCAGGCGATTCAACGAGGCTGGATGCATGATCTGACGCTCCCTATCTATGCGGCCGGGAATTTGATGGGAAGAGTCATGCTTCAGTTTGAGGAGTCCCGTTCGTTTTCTGACGATGAGACCGCTTTGTTGGAGTTGATCGCCGTGCAGGCTGGCTTCGTTATTGAACGCATCCAGGAGCGGCAAGCCGCAAGCGTAGAACGGAAGCAGAAAGACGACCTTGTCGCCATTGCCGCACATGAGCTGCGATCACCGCTGACGGCGATTATCGGAGCGGCATTTCTCTTGCGCAGCGGACGCGATGACCAGCGTTCCCGCGCCATCGAGATCATCGAGCGAAACGCGCACGTGCAAGTGACACTCATCGAGGAACTTCTGAACGCGTGCCAGTTGGATGCGGGTCGTATAGCACTCGAAATGAGTACGTTGGATCTTGTGGCGGTCCACGTCGATCTCGAGCGTCCGCTGATGGTTCGCGGGGACGCCCGGCGTCTGTGGCAGATTTGCTGGAACCTTCTAACAAACTGCATCCAGTTCGCTTCGCCGAATGGCGAGGTTCAAATCCAGGCCTACAATGGCGCGTCTACGGTGAAGTTGTGTGTTCGCGACAATGGCATCGGCATCAGCCCGGACCAGTTACCGCATATTTTTGAACGTTTCCGCCAGGGCGGCCACCCTCCCCAGATGAAGTCCTATGTAGGACTCGGCCTTGGCCTTGCCATTGTGAAAGGTCTCGTCACCCTGCACGGAGGCACCATCGTTGCCGAAAGCGATGGCCCGGGCAAGGGGACGTGCTTTACGGTGACGCTGCCTTCCGCATCCTGAGAGGATTTTGCCCGCCTGGACCTGATCTGTCCGTCCACCTCGATATCTTGCGTAATCAGTCAAAACGAGCACAATATAAGGAGGGAGCTGTCCATGAAAGAGGAAGTTCTGGAGAGAAAAGCCGACGGAAATGGGGACCTGACGAAGGGGCATAAGGGACTCGAATTCGGCCGTTATTTTACGCGTGAAGGCATTTCGCCTTACGACACCGTCGAATGGGAATACCGGACGGCCGCCATTACCAGTGAATCGGGGGAGGTCATTTTCGAACAAAAGAACGTCGAGGTTCCGAAAAGCTGGTCGATGACCGCGACCAACATCGTCGCCTCCAAATATTTCCACGGCAAACGCGGCACTCCGGAACGTGAATCGAGCGTGCGCCAATTGGTCGGCCGCGTCGCGTCAACGATTACGGAATGGGGATCCGAAGGCGGCTATTTCGCCGGCGAGCATATCGCCGCGATTTTTCATGACGAACTGGTTCATCTTTTGCTGAACCAGATGATGGCGTTCAATTCACCGGTATGGTTCAACTGCGGGATTGAGCCGAACCCGCAGTGCTCGGCTTGTTTCATCAATTCCGTTGAAGACACGATGAGCTCGATTCTGGAGCTCGCCAGGACCGAAGGGATGCTTTTCAAATGGGGCTCCGGAACCGGCAGCAATCTCTCTCCCATCCGTTCTTCCAAGGAACAGCTTTCCGGCGGTGGTATCGCGTCGGGCCCGGTTTCCTTCATGAAGGGTTTTGACGCCTTTGCGGGCGTGATCAAGTCCGGTGGCAAGACACGGCGCGCGGCAAAGATGGTCATCTTGAACGCCGGTCATCCGGACATCGTTGAATTCATCAACAGCAAGGCGAACGAAGAGAAGAAGGCGTGGGTGCTGCTGGATAACGGCTACGACGGGGGTGTGGATGGAGAAGCATATTCATCGATTTTTTTCCAAAACGCAAACCATAGCGTGCGCGTAACCGATGAATTCATGCAGGCTGTCCTCAATGACGGGAATTGGACGACCCACGCGATCGTTACCGGTGAACCGGTGGAGACCTACAAGGCGCCGGAACTGATGCGCAAGATTGCGGAGTCGGCCTATATCTGTGGGGATCCGGGCATGCAGTACGACACGACCATCAACCGGTGGCACACGTCGAAGAATACGGCTCCCATCAATGCGTCGAATCCGTGCTCGGAGTACATGTTCCTGGACGATTCCGCGTGCAATCTTGCGTCCCTGAACCTGATGAAGTTTTCCGAGAAGAATGGCCGTTTCGACATCGAGGCGTTCCGGAAGGCGATCGACATCACGATCACAGCCCAGGAGATCATCGTCGGTTTCGCCAGCTATCCCACAAAAAAGATCGAAATCAATTCCTATGACTACCGCCCGCTCGGCCTGGGTTACGCGAATCTTGGCGCTCTGTTGATGTCGCAGGGAATCGCCTATGACAGTGACTATGGACGGGATTACGCTGCTGCGATCAGCGCGATCATGACGGGCGAAGCGTATCTGCAGTCCGCGAAGATCTCGGGTGAGCTTGGTCCTTGTGCAGGGTTCGACGTGAATTCGAAGCCGTTCCTGGATGTCATGCGCATGCATCGTGACGCGGTGAGGCGGATCAAGCGCAATAACGTTCCGGGAGAAATGTACGATGCGGCATGGCAAGTGTGGTCGGATGCCGTGGATTTGGGTATCCTGCACGGGTATCGAAATGCGCAAGCGACGGTTCTGGCTCCGACGGGAACCATCGGTTTCATGATGGACTGCGACACGACCGGCATCGAACCCGATCTGGCATTGGTGAAGTACAAGAAGCTGGTCGGCGGCGGCACCATCAAAATCGTCAACAACACGGTTGCCCAGGCTTTACGAAAACTTGGATACGACGATCCGCAGGTGAAGGCAATCGTCGATTACGTGAACGAGAAGGGAACCATCGAAGGATCTCCCGAGTTGAAGGCCGATCATCTCCCGGTTTTTGATTGCGCATTCAAACCGGCAAACGGCGCGCGCTCGATTCACTATATGGGGCACCTGAAAATGATGGGAGCCGTCCAGCCGTTCATATCGGGGGCAATATCAAAGACCGTGAACCTTCCTTCCTCTGTGACCGTGGAAGAAATCCAACAGGCCTATATTGAAGCCTGGCGGCTGGGTTTGAAGGCCGTTGCCGTGTACCGCGACGGGTCCAAGCGCACGCAGCCGCTAAGCACCAGCGCGTCCGAGACGAAGCGCGGCGTTGTTGTCGAGAGCCGGCCGGTGCGCCGTCATTTGCCTGTGGAGCGCCACTCGATCACACACAAATTTTCGGTGGCGGGCCACGAAGGTTATCTGACGATCGGCATGTATGAAGACGGGGCGCCGGGCGAGATCTTTATCGTCATGGCCAAGGAAGGATCGACGCTTTCCGGCGTTATGGACAGCTTTGCGACAACCTGCTCGATGGCGCTGCAGTACGGTGTGCCTCTGAAAGTGCTTGTCGACAAATTCAGCCATACTCGTTTCGAGCCCTCCGGGTTCACCTCGAATCCGCAGGTACCGTATGCGAAATCGATCATGGATTACATCTTCCGGTATCTGGCTTCGAAGTTTCTGCCCGCCGAAGAGGCCATGGCGCTCGGAGTGCAGGTGGAAGAGCCGCCGTTGACGAATCTCACGGTATCCGCACCTCCTCGTATCGCCAGCGCGCCGGCGGCCGCGCCTCCCGCGAAAAAAGGTGCGCTCGTCGATATCGAGGACCGCGACGCACCGGTCTGCTTCGAATGCGGCTCGCTGATGGTGAGAAACGGCGCCTGCTACAAGTGCCTCAACTGCGGCTCGACGAGCGGCTGCTCGTGAAAAGAAACGACAATTGAACAGTGAACATTGAACAATTTTTCGGAAATGTTCAATGTTCACTGTTCATCGAGTATCGCTGACCTGGAATAGCTAATCTGTTAGGCTACCGTCATGGTCGTCGTCAAATTTGGAGGTACGTCGGTAGGCGCGGTTCCACAAATCGATCAGGCGGCACGCATCGTTCAATCGATGCGCGATTCCAAGCCGGTCGTTGTGGTATCCGCAATGGGCGGTATCACGGACGCGCTGTTGCAGGCCGGCGAAGCCGCATTCACGGGGCAGACACAGCAGCGGGATGACAAACTTTGGGAAATCCGAAGCCGGCATGATCGGACCATCAACGAATTATTCAAGAACCGCGACACCGTTCACGAACTGCAGGACACCCATCGCGGCATTTGGGAAGAGGTTCAGAAGGTGTTCACAGGGGTTTCGCTCCTGCGCGAGATGAGCTCCCGTTCGCGCGATTTGATCAGTTCGTTTGGAGAAAGGCTCATTGTTCCGATCTTTGCCCGGTACCTGCGGGAATTGGGATTGGAAGCGGAACCGGTCGATGCGCGGGAGATTATCGTCACCAGTGAAGACTCCGAATTCCTCCTCGTCGATTTCGACGAAACCCGAAAGCGCTGCCAGAAACTTTCGAAGATGGTCAAGACGGGTATCGTGCCCGTGGTTACCGGCTTCATTTGTTCGACGCCTGCGGGCGTTACTACAACTCTTGGACGCGGAGGCTCGGATTATTCGGCTTCGATCATCGGGAGTTCGATCAAGGCTGACGAAATCCAGATCTGGACCGACGTTAACGGCGTCATGACGGCGGACCCACGAATTGTACCGGATGCCCGAGTTCTCGACCGCGTCTCTTATAAGGAAGCGGCCGAGATGTCCTACTTTGGCGCAAAGGTGCTGCATCCGCAGACGATTATGCCCGCTGTCGATGAAAACATTCCGCTTCGAATCAAAAACACCTTCGCGCCGGAAATGGCGGGAACCCTGATCAGCGTGGAAACTCCCGTCCACCAATACGGCGTGAAAACCGTGACGTCGATCACAGGCATGACTCTCGTCTCCGTCGAAGGCCGAGGAATGATTGGCGTTCCCGGAGTCGCCGGCCGTGTTTTCACCGCAACAGCGCGAAACCGCATCAGCGTTCTGATGTTTTCTCAAGGTTCCTCGGAGCAGCACATTTCGCTAGTCGTCAATCGTCACGATGGGGATGCCACCGTCAAGGCTTTGCGCCGGGAGTTCGACCAGGAAATCGGGCGGCGGCGGATTGATCGGATCACGAGCATTTCAGATATTGCGATCATCGCGCTCGTCGGCGAGGGCATCAAAGGCGCGCCCGGAGTGGCGGCAAGAGCATTCGGCGTCCTCGGCTCCGCCAACATCAACATTTTGATGATCGCCCAAGGCTCCTCAGAGTTGAATCTTTCTATCGTCGCACGGCAGAAGGACGCTCCTCGCGCTGTACAATTGATCCACGAAGCCTTCGAATTGAACAAATAACGGCGCCCAAGCAGATTCGAACCGTCGTGGGAGGCATAGCCACTCACAGGTGTCATATTGAATATCAACCCGGAAAGAGAAGAGCGAAAGCGGGAAAGGGTAAGAAATAAACGGGACGTTTCCAAAAAAATGGGACACTCTTCAGACCACACTCGCGCCGCAACTCATTGACAAATCGCGAAATCCTATCCCGTTAGAGTGGAACCCGCCGTGCCTTATATAGGGGCATGACAAGGAGTTGGCCGGCCTGCCGCGAATGCTTCGAGAACGGATCATTGAGAAATTCGACGAAATCAGCAAAGACCCTCGCGGGACGGATTCCAAGAAACTGGACGATGCTATCTATCGAGTCCGGGTTGGAGACTATCGGATCGTGTATCACGTCAATGACGCGAAGCGCATAGTCCTGGTAACAAGAATCCGGCATCGGCGCGAGGTCTACCGAAGGAGCTAATGAACAATGTCCAAGGTTGCAGTCATTGACGCGCGAAAGGACTTGGCGGACATTCTTAATCGCGCCGCCTATGGCAAGGAGCGAGTTGTGCTTACGCGCCGTGGTAAAGATGTGGCCGCCATTGTCCCTATGGACGACCTGGCTATATTGGAAGCGATCGAGGATCACATGGACGTAGCGGAATCGGAAAAGATTCTTGAACGAGTCAAGCGCGGTTCCGAGGAAACCTTTTCACTCGATGAAGTGAAAGCAAAATATCAACCCGGAAAGAGAAGAGCGAAAGCGGGAAAGGGTAAGAAATAAACGGGACGTTTCCCAAAAAAATGGGACACTCTTCAGACCACACTCGCGCCGCAACTCATTGACAAATCGCGAATCCTATCCCGTTAGATCGGAGGCGGCATCAGAACTCTGAAAAGTGTGGAAGTTGGGCTAGCCGGTTTTAGGAGGCCTTGTGCCGCTTGGGGCGGTATACCGTTTTGAAGCGGCGCTTATTTATCTTCAGCGATCTGATCTTTGATTCCAGCGTGGATGGTGGAATACCTAGTTTGGCCGCGGCGCCCGAAGGACCGGATATTCGGCCTCTCGTTTCGGCCAACGCAGCCTCGATCATTTTCTTTACCTGCGCCCCCGGTCTCTTGGAAAGCGTGTCGCTGACCGGTTGAGGCCGAGACGCTTTTTGAGAGAGCCAACTTTCATCGACCGATAGATTCTCTGTCTCAGAGACAATAACAGAGCGCTCGATCACATTCTGCAGTTCTCGAATGTTGCCGGGCCAGGAATACGACTCGAGCACATTGAGGGTCTTCTTCTTGATGCTCCGTATCTTTTTTCCAGCTTTACTCGCATAGCGGCCAACGAAATGTTCCACCAACAGCGGGATGTCTTCCTTGCGCTCACGCAGCGGAGGAATCGCAATCGGGAATACGTTGAGCCGATAAAACAAGTCACTCCGAAATGTGCCCGCAGCGATGGCGGCTTCCAGATCGCGATTCGTGGCAGCAATGACCCGCACATCAGCCCGGATCTTTTGATGCCCGCCGACGCGCTCGAATTCGCGCTCTTGCAAAACGCGTAAGAGTGCGATCTGCGTTTCCCCAGGAAGGTCTCCGACCTCATCGAGAAAGATCGTGCCGCCTTCCGCGAGTTCGAAACGGCCAAGCCGGCGCTGCGCGGCGCCGGTGAAAGCCCCTTTCTCGTGCCCGAACAATTCCGATGCAATTAAGGACTGAGGTATGGC
>Ga0209237_1000317_pt1 | contig 26541 bp, 30 predicted proteins | sample GraSoi013_1_40cm_2_FD_185820 | JGI IMG/M metagenome (GOLD analysis project Ga0209237, IMG submission 185820) | Grasslands soil microbial communities from the Angelo Coastal Reserve, California, USA - Sample 10_02_2013_1_40cm (SPAdes) (version 2) | ecosystem: Environmental > Terrestrial > Soil >...
CGTCCTTGGTTGCTTGTCGTTGATTATCGTTGAAGTGGGCCGGGACGGTGATGACTGCTTTCTTTGTAGGTCGTCCCAAGAACGTCTCAGCGTCCTGTCTTATTTTCTGAAGTATGAATGCCGAGAGCTGTTGTGGGGTATAGTCCTTCCCGGCGATGTGGACCTTGTAATCCGTGCCCATCTTCCGCTTGATCTCGATGATCGTCCCGTCAGGATTCGTCGCGGCCTGCCTCTTAGCAGGCTCACCGACTATCAACTGGCCATCCTTGGTGAAGGCGATGACAGATGGGAACATCTTCCCGGCCGCAGTCTGTCCCTCAGCGCTCGGAATAACGACCGGGCGTCCAGCTTCCATTATCGCGGCCGCCGAATTCGTTGTCCCCAAGTCTATTCCTATGATCTTCTCTGTCTCAGGCTTGCTCATTGTCCTCTCTCTCCTCTAGATCACGCTTCTCGGATTTAGACTCACGCCCAACGGAGTTCTCCGCTACCTTGACGATACTAGGCCGGAGGACCTTTCCCCTCAGGGTGTATCCTTGCCGGACCTCTTCCACGATAGTTCCCTCCTCTTCGTCCGACTCGACTCGCAGTGCAGCCTCGTGGAGGTCAGGGTTGAACTTTGATCCGATGCTCCGAATCTTCTCAACTCCCTCTCTTGAGAGAAGGGTCTGTAGCCGTTTGTGGACCATTCCTACGCCTTCGGTTATTGTCGGGTTTTCCTTGCTCTCCCCCGCCTCTCTGAGGGCTAGCTCAAGCTCGTCGTTCACTATTATGAGGTCGGACAGTAGTCGTTGGTTTCCGAACTGTCTGTTGTCGGACATCTCCTTCTCCACTCTCTTCCGATAGTTCTCGAAATCTGCCTGGAGATACTGCAGACGTCGTAGATAGTCGGCAGATTTCGCCTTCTCTTTCTCCAACTCTTCGATAGCCTCTTTCAACCTCTTTTCGACGTCTTCTTCTTTCGAGGGTTCCTTGGAGGATGGTTGAGCCTCCACGGTTTCGGTTACAAGATGTCTCTTTTTTTCACCCATCACAATCACTCCTTCCTGCCCTCGCCAAATTCCATAATGCTAAGCTACAATCGACTTGGAGCGTCTGGGAAAAATTAAACCTTCTGACACAGCGACTACAGATACCGAGCAATAAGTGCGAACTGCCGCCTACGGGGCCCATTTTTTGGAGATTCCATGAAATGATGGGATGTGTTTCTCCTAGGATGCTGGTTTGGTTACGCTTGGTTGATAGCTCGCATTGGGAATGGTAGATTCCATTCGGAGGATCAAGTATGGGTCTATTGAGTCATCTAACACATCCGAAGGGTAAGATTTGGATCGCTCTCGATAAGGCGACTTTCCAGGAAGGAGAGCCGGTTGTCGGCAAGGTAAACATCCAAGCGGAAGAGTACATTCAGTCCAAAGGAGTGAAAGTGGAAGCACGGGTCGTTGAAAGCTGGAATGAGATGGTCTGGGTCACTCTCCCTAACAACCAGCGGATCCAAGAGAACCAGCGTCGAACCAATAACCTCTATCAGCGTGATGTTCAAGTCGCGGGGCCCACTGATTTTGGAAAAGGCCCGGCTCAAACATTCCCCTTCAGCGTCGGTATCCCTCCTTGCCGACCGACACGGGGCGGGTCCTCTGTCCAGAACCTGTTGAAGGCTGTCTTGGAGAGTCACGGCAGACCTGACCTGACTAATGAGACTCAAATTGCATTCGTCCCGGCAGGAACCTATGGTTCGCCGATGAACGTTGGATATGGACCGGGACCTATGCCCACAGGCTACGGACCAAACCCTGGTTATCTGCCAAATCCGGGTTATGGAATGCCGCCATACCAGGGCTATGGGCAGCCGGGCTACGGAATTCCACCGCCTCAGCAACAGCAAGCTCCATCTGTTAAAGTCCGCTGCAAGTATTGCACCGGACTCATGGATTCGAACGCGGTAAACTGTCCAACCTGCGGCGCACACCAGTAATCCCGTCTATCGTTCTACGTCGAGGACGATACTAGCAGGACACCGGCGACTATCAACACAGCGCCTGTTCCCGAGACGATGTTGAACGGATCATTGAATATTACCACCGATAGCGCGACGGCTACGATGACTTCTATTGGGAGAATGACAGAGGAAATGGTCGGGGATACTGTTTCTAGTCCTTTCATGAGGAAATAGTAAGCTCCTAGTGTCGCGACCACGGCAAGGAATGCAACATAGAAGACCGCGTCCCAGCTAAAGTTGATGGAAATACCTTGATCCAAGGGAATTGCGAGGATCAGAAGGGCGCTTGTAATCAGAATCATGCCTCCAGTGACCGCTCGTCCGCCTTTCTGGACAACGAGGTCCTTCGAATAGATGAAGACCAATGCTATGGTAACCGCGGTCGCTAGTATCAGCACGTCGCCTAGAAACTGGGCCTGACCCAAGCTCACAGCTCGACCTCGGGTTACCACCAGGCTCGCTCCAAGAAATCCTGACAATACTCCAAGACCCTTTTTCACGGCCATCTTCTCGCTTCTACGGGCCCAGGATAGAACTGGAATCATCAGCGCCGCCGTGCTAATTATCAGAGCAGCATCAGAGGAAGTTGTGAACCTCTGCCCCTGGAACTGCAGGACGTATCCGAAAGCGTTAACGAATCCGACAATCCAGATGGGTCTCGCTCGCAAAAGGGTCCAGTCAACCCATCCCTTTCGACGAAGAAGCAACAAGACCAGAACAGAAGCTAGCGAGAATCGAAGAGCGACGAATAGGTTTGCAGGAAGAAGGGCCAGTCCGAGCTTGATTACAGGGACGCTAGTACCGAATAGTATCCCGGAAAATACTGTGGCAAGGATTCCAGTTCTGGGAGCCGACTTCTTCAGCCTCTCGAATGGGCGCGATCTTCGGCGCTGGTTTTAGAGGTATAGGACCGTGTCAAAGGGACGAGCGAGCTGAGATTCAGCTAGGCTTATCTTCAGGTGGGACCCTAATTCATACCTCGATATGAGCACTGCGAGTCTCTTGGAGAGGGAGCAGGTCGAGTGCGCGTACTGTAAGGATTCCAAACCAGCTTCAGAGACGACCTGGTTCATGGCTGAGCCAGGCGAAAAATCCGTACGGTTATGCGACTTCTGCTACGAGGAAGCAAGGAAACAGCTTCGCCTCCTCAGGATTGTCCGAAACCGCGGGGACTACCCCGTAGAAGCAGCATCCTAGCGAAAGAACAACCTCCTTGATACACGAACTAGTACGCTTCTGGGAGCGTAGCCTATAGTCGCGAGCTACAATTAGTCCTCCACAAAGGGTTATTGCCCGTTCAAATCCCCAGGGCTTGATAGCCCCAAATTTGTCATCAAACGATAGAGTCGTCGTTCTAGGCTGTGGAATGGGAGGCCTTGCAGTGTCAAGTCTCCTAGCCGAGAGCGCTCCCAAAGCGTCAATTACGATCGTGGAGCAAAAGAAAATCTTCGAGTTCCCACCCTCCTTCCCCTTATTGGCGATGGGTCGCCGTGAACCCGGAAAAGTTCGACGTGCCCTCTTGGCCCCGAAGAAACGGAAAGTCCGCTTGGTGACAGATAGAATCAATTCGATTAAGACTTCCTCAAAGACGGTTAAGACCGGATCAGAAGAGTTGCATTATGATCACCTAGTCATTTCGATGGGCGTCGACTACTCGCCCTGGGACATCCCAGGCATGGAAAGATTCGCTCACCAATTCTACGATTTTGATTCGGCAATGAAGCTGCGCGACGCCTTGAAAAATGTTGAAAGCGGAAGGTTGGTAATTGGAATATCTCGCTTGCCTATCAAGTGTCCGGTCGCGCCTTATGGTCTAGCACTGCTATTGCAGGATCATTTCGCTAGAGCGAAGAAGAATGTTACAATCGAGTTTTTCACCCCAGAGCCTCATCCCGCTCCAGCTGCCGGTCCTGTGATCGGCAAACAGGTGGAGAGGCTTCTAGCAGCGAAGGGAATAGTGTATCGCCCGAAAGTCAAGCTTTCAAAAGTGGAAAAGGACAAGGTGGTGTTTGAGGGAAAGACGGAGCTCCCATATGATCTGCTGATTGTTGTTCCACCTCACAGGTGCCCGAGCTCGGTTGTTGAGGCGGGGTTAACGGATTCGTCCGGCTGGGTCCCCGTGAGTCCGCAAACCTTGGCCACTAGGTTTGAGAAGGTGTATGCAATTGGGGATGTAACCGCGATCGAGACTCCACATGCGCATGTTCCGTTTCTGCCAAAGTCAGGATCATTCGCACTTGGCCAGGCTGAGGTCGTCGCGAACAATATTGCAATGTCGATCACGGGGAAAGGGGAACGAAAGATCTGGGATGGAACTGGGTCATGTTTTCTCGAAGTGAACAGGGGAGAAAGCGCTATGCTTCGGGGCGAATTTCTCTCGAACCCTCCGAGACTGGAATTTCACCCACCGCGTCGAAAATGGCAGATTGAGAAGACGAAACTGGAAGAATACTGGATGAAACACCGATTCTAGGAACCCAGCTCGTCGGGAAAAGCTACCGAATAGCCCAGAATGAACCCTGTTTTGCGATCTGGGAGGTCACTTCAAGATCACCCATAGATTCACTGGGCTAATCGAGTTTTTCGCCAAGCCATTCCAGCCAGGATTGCGCCCTGTTCGCCCGGACTCGCCCATTATTACCACCGGACAGCAGGTGTTCTAGAAAATAGGGGGTCTTAGCGACCGAGCCTCGCGTCGCATGAGAGGGAGAAACGGAGGAGACCGAATGTAATACCTTGGAACTAGAAACTTGTTCGCAGCTCGCTCTCGATTGTGAAGTCGATCCTAGATACTGGTGGAAACGTGTTCTTGTTCTTAGCCGGAGAGCGTGTCTCCAGGTTCGGTTTCAGACGAGGTCTTCACCGCTTTCCGCCACTCTCTCGCCTTGTCTCCGAGTCTGTGAAGTAACTTGTCCTCTTCGCGTGTGAGAAGTTCGCCTCTACTTATCTTACTTCGAAGCGAGGATATTGTCATCTCGTCTTCCTCTATTGGATACCCTGACTCTTCGATAGAGCGCAGAAGCAGCCTGGCCGGATTCTCTCCCGCCCCTACAACCTGTCTCTCTACTTTTTCGCTCTCAACGCTCACCCTGCTCGGCCCAGTTGAGACTGGTTTGAAGGCGCGAATATCAGTGATCGCGCCTGTGCGTTCTGAGGAGTTCTTGAGAGACGGCGTTACCTTCATCCCAATTGATACTTGATCGGGATCCACGTCAAGAAAGTGGACTATCCCTCCCTTGACTCCTTCGAATTTCACAAGGCCGACCGTCATCGGCGAATCAGTTTCAGTACCTGATCTGTCCTGGTTGACCGAGGTGAAGCTGTAGATGTAGCCCGGCTTGTCCATTGGGAACTGGTCTTTCATTTCGATGAAGCAACTGGGACAGTACATTCTAGCTGGAATGTATGTGCTCTTGCATTTGGAACATTTCGAGACCAGGAAGCGGCCATTGTCTCGGAGTTCACGTCGGAATTCTTCACCTGCAACTCCTGCGGTGTAGTGATATTCCAGAGGTATGCTATCCGTCCAGCGGCGAGCCTGGCCCGGTTGAACAAGTTTCTCTAAGATTGGCATGTTCTACTCCTCTCCCACCGGTTTGAAGTAACGGATGTCGGTGATTGCGCCTTGCCGCTCGCTTGATGATTTCCATACGGCCTTGACCTTCATTCCTACCTTGATCTTTGAGGGTTCAATTTCTCCGAGGTTGTGGAGGATTCCCATTCCGGGAGTCGCGCCGTCGAGATCTACTACGGCGACGAGTATCGGTGTTTTCAATCGTCTAGCGTCGGTGCCCACATGCGAAATCGAGTAGGTATTGACGGTCCCTGTGTCCTTGATGTGGACCCATTCGTCGGTGGGCCTGAAACATTTCTCGCAATACATCCTAGGCGGCACAAGAATGCGTTCGCAATTCATACATTTTCTCGCGATGATCCTTCCTTCTTTCAGGTCGGCTAGGAAGCGGCTGATTGCGACCCCTGCGGCCCAGCTGTACTTCGGCTCAAACTTGTAGACAACATCAAGGTATTTTCCATCCTTCACGTCCTCAGGGGTAATTTCGTGGCCCGGATAGCTTGTGATCTTCTGGGACAATTTCATCCTCCTCCTTTAGGACCTCATTACCGCGACCGTTCCGACCTGCATCAAGTCTCCCCAGGCCTGGGCGAGACCTGTTCGAGCGTCCTTCTTCACTTGTCTCTTACCTGCTTCTCCGCGAAGCTGCCAGAAGACCTCGCATATCTTCATCATACCAGCCGCCGCGATCGGGTTACCAACGCCCAGCAACCCGCCTGAGGGACAGACTGGCAGATCACCGTCCCGCTGGGTTACACCGTCGACAGCCATCTTGGCCGCTTCTCCCTTTCCAGCTAACTGTAGTCCTTCCATGTGGTGAAGTTCCTTGTAGTCGAACGGGTCGTAGACTTCTGCGATATCGATCTCTTTTCTCGGCTTCTTGATCCCTGCCATCTTGTAGGCCATCCATGCAGCCTTCTCAACATACTCTGGATAGGCTAAGTCACGGTTCGTCCAGTGTGTACTATCAAGGGTCCACCCCACACCGTCCAGCCACACAGGCTGGTCTGTCAGTGTCTTCGCAACCTTCTCGGAGGCAAGAACTACAGCCGCAGCCCCGTCACTAGGGGGACTCACGTCCAATCTCTTGACGGGCCAGCAGATGGGCTCGGAATTCATGACGTCGTCGACAGTTATTTTGGCGCCTAGTTGTGCGCATGGATGATCGACTGCGTTTCCCTTATTCTTCACTGAGACGGTTGCGATCTCTTCCTCCTTGATTCCGTACTTGTGCATGTATCGCCTCATCTCCAGAGAGAAAATCCACAACAAGGTTGTGCCGAGCGGCCGCTCCAAGATCTGATCGAATATGCTCCAGAAAGCATACTGAGGATGAGGGTGCAAAGGTGACATTTTCTCTTCTGCAACGCAGAGACAAGTATCGTACATTCCCGAGGCAACGTTCCACCATCCGCCGATAGGCGTGAAGACTCCGGTTCCACCGCCCACGTAGACGCGCTGGTTGGGCTTGCCTATCCCACCCATCCCGTCTAGCAGGTATTCACCCTTCATGTGCATGCCATCGAAGGCGTCAGGTGCCGATCCAGATACCACGGACTGGATGTCTCTCAGTTCGAGGCCTGCAGAGTCGAGGGCCATTCTTGTTGCTTCGAAGGAGAGTTCTTTCGGGCTTTCCAGCATTCGGCGTCGGAATAGTGTCATACCCGCTCCAATGATCGCGACTCGATTTTTCATCTCCAGGTTCCTCCTAGTTCCCCAGTACCGCTACTGCACCGGTCGCAGTCGGTATTCCTCTCCAGCTCTGAACGACAGCTTTCTTTGCTCCTGGAATCTGAAGGCGTCCCGCTTGTCCTCTGAGTTGTAGAACTGCTTCGAGTACTCTGTGCAGACCAGTCGCCTCTAACATGTGTCCAACACCAAGGGACCCGCCTGAAGCGTTCACAGGCAATCGCCCATCTCTGTCGAAGCTGCCTGACTCGACCATTTTGCCTGCCTTGCCCTTCGCAGCAAGTTTGAGGGCTTCGAGGCTCTGAAGTTCCTTGTAGGAATAAGTATCATCCACTTCTGCGAGGTCAAAGTAGGTCGCCGGGTTTCGTACGCCCGCCATCTTGTAAGCGCGAGCGGCCGATTGTTCCGCATAAGCGGCCCTGGCCATGTCTCGATCCTCTATTAGTGGAGTGTCAGAACTCCACCCGATACCGTTTATCCAGACAGTATGGTTGCCCAGCTTCTTGGCCTTCTGGGCTGATGCGAGAACGAAGACAATACTTCCGTCGATAGTCTTACTTGATTCCAATTCGGTGAGCGGTGAAGCTGCAACTTTCGAGTTGAGCACCGCCTCCTTGTCCAGATTCGCTCCGTGAACTCCGCGAGGGTTCAGCAGCGCGTTCTTCTTGTTCTTGACCGCAACCTGCGCACAAAATTCTCTCCTTGTCGCAGTCTCTTTCAGGTACCTCGCCATTTCCAGCCCTGCCACAAACCTAGGGTCCGCGTTAACATGATGAGTATAGATCGGGTCTAGGGCAAAGCTTGAGATCTCATCCGGGTTTAGAACGTCCGAGATCTTACTGTGAGACTCAACAACTGCTACGTCTGCTATTCCGGACATGATATGCATACACGCCGTTGCTAGCCCGACAATTCCATCGGATGAAATGGTGCACAATGGTCTGAGGACGGCACCCAGCTGGTCAGGCATGTACTCGTCAGTTATGCTGATTCCTTCCCAGAAATCCTCAGTGCAGCAGATGAAGCTCTGAACATCTTTTCGAGGGTCTATTCCAGCGTCCTCGTAGGCGCGACTTGCGGCTTCAAACATCAGCTCTCGAGTTGAGAGACCAGGGGTCATAGAGTCGAAGCCCGAATGTCCTACGCCCACTATTCCGATTCGTAGCGGCAAGACGCTATCGGGAGCGACGGCGTGAGCGTGTTTACTATAAGACTTCCGCGAACAAAATGCTCACTGCGGTGGTGGAGCCGAGGCCGATGATGAAGCAGGCAACGGCTGTGAAGGAGGAGGCTGTGGAGACCGGGCCCTAGGAGTTCCACATGTTGTGCAGAAGTATTCTGCTGGACCCAGAGGCTTACCGCACGCTCCGCAATACGCCGCGGGGATTGCAATTGGATACGGCGATGTAACTGGCATAGCGGCTCGGCGAGCCTGTTCTCTCCTCAATGCCACAATTACAACTGCGATGGCGACGGCGATGGGTGGCATGATAACGGTGAGAAGCTCTGCGATGCTGAAGACAGGGATTGAGATGTTGGCTGGTCCTAGCACACTCGTCCTGAAGACGGATTGCACTCCATACGGTACTATGACACGCAGGCTGTAGTTGCCTGGAGGCAATTGTGCGAGAGTTGCATTTCCTTCAGAGTCCGTTCTTACCGTCTGATTAGTCGAGTCAGGAAGGAATGTGAGAACAGTCGCTCCGGTAACGGGCAGAGAGTAGAATCGACCAACTACACGAACAGGAATTGAGAAAACATTTCCCTGGATCGTCTGGCTTGATACCGAACTAGAAACCAAGGTATTGTTTACAACGTTGACACCGTGCCAGTACGCATAGTTAATTTTGAAAGTGCTGAATTGAGGGATATTTTGGGACCCGTAGCTGGTATAGTACAGTACGCTGCCGTTGTTCAGGTCCAGGAGTGAAATCCAATCAGGGGTGAACGGATTTCCACTGTGATCGATGAAATTGAAAGTGAGCTGAGTGGGAGACGAAACTGACGTTGGCCAGAGTGTGGTCGCAGAGGCCGGCTGGCGAATATTGCTTCCCGCGAGGAAATCATCTCTGTGTCCTTCAACTTCCCAGACGCCGTACAAGTTAGGCAAGCCTGTCTGGCTACTATAACCGTAACAACAATGGCTTACCCCCGTTGGCATTTGGTGCCACGGACCGGCCTGATGTATTTCCAGATCCTTGAACTCGGCAGGGCCAATTATGTCCTTGTTGTCTGCGGCTTGGGCTACTTCTGCGATTCCTGCTGGAGCTTGGTTGCCTGAACTAGTTGCGCTGGCTCCAAGGTAGTTCTTGTCCCCAGGTGGCGGTGATTTTCCGAGAAGATTGCCATCCATGTAGAAAGACCAGACGCCGTTGCCGGTGTGGACCATTGAGTATGTGTGCCATGATCCAATGGGCCCGGCTGACCCTTCAGGGCCAATTATGGGTGGACAGTCACAGTTTGGGGTGTAGAAGGTTTCGAAGAACCAGGCGCAACAGTAGGTTTGGCCGGTCGTGCTCAATCCGTTGAGATATCCTACTTGGACGAAACCGCCTGTTGAGAGTAGAGTGCCTACCCAGTAAGAATGCGCATCATTTCGAACCTGGTCATACACCGTTCTGATCGTAATGTTTGCGCCATCAACATTGTAACTGCTGCTGTCGCCAATAGCTCCGATCTGGAACCAGTAATAGCCTCCAAGAGCATAGGTGGCTTGGAGAGGTCCTTGTCTAATTGGCTGTGGGACGAGGCCCAGGTTGGAACTAGTTGCAAGTGAGTTATGCCCGAGAGCGATGAAAGACTGGAGACCTGCCACGATGCTGAGGATGACTAGGGCAATCCTAAGGGTCCGTGTCCTCATCGCTTAGATCCTTCATTGGTAGTGATAGAAGCGTTCCAATTTTAGGAGTATGGAACTCTCCTCCGTGGCTCAATCAAGAATTCGTTCTTGGCTAAGGTATAAACCGGAGCTTCCAAAAAAGGAGTTTCCTAGAGGCTAATCGCATGGGTTTCTTCGGGAACGAGCAGAAAGAACTCATCCAGATGATATACGGATCCAGCTCTGAAGACCATCTTCTCCTCCTTGACTCTCTCGGAGATTTCATCGAGAAAGAGATCGCGCCCACCGCCCGAGAGATCGACGTTAATGCGCAATTTCCGCGCGAGAACATTACCAAGATGTTCGAGCAGGGTTTCACAAGCATGGGTTTTCCCAAGGAGTACGGCGGCCTTGAACTTCCCTGGCCAGTCTATGTCGCGGCCATGGAGATGGTCGGCAAGGCATGTGCCAGCACTGCTCTCTCACTCGCAATTCACGGAACCTGTTGCGAAGGAGTACGGCAATTTAGTAATCCGGAGCAGAAGAAACAGTTTCTTCCCGGAATGATCAGCGGAAAATCCTTTGCCGCGTTCTCTCTAACCGAGCCTGGCGCAGGATCCGACGCGCGAAACATGCAAACCCAGGCCCGATTGGACGGGAGCGACTGGATAGTTAACGGAACGAAAATGTTCACCACAAACGGAGGCTACTGCGACTTGTACTTCCTCTTCGCCAAGACTCCGAAAGGCCCGTCCGCATTTCTGGTAGATTCGAAAAAAGCAAAATCGAGCAAAGACATTGAAAAGCTCGGCGTGCGAGGATCAGTCACTTCAGAGGTCGTGTTTGAAAACGCAAAGGTCCCGAAAGAAAACCTGGTAGGAACGGAGGGAGAAGGTTTCGAGTACGCTAAGAGAATGCTCTGGGGCGGACGCGTAACGATCGGAGCCCTCACAACCGGAATCGCCCAAGCTGCCTTCGAAAAAGCCGTGAAGTACAGCAAAGAGAGGACTGCGTTTGGGAAGACGATATCCGAGTTCGAGATGACCCAGGCGAAGCTCGCGGACATGTTGACGATGATTAATGCATCACGCATGATGGTCTACCGCGCAGCGCACCTGAAGAGCCAGGGAAAGCCATTCGAGTCTGAGGCCGCGCAAGGCAAACTATTGTCCACGGAGAGCGCGCTCAAGGTGTGCGATGAGGCAATTCAGATCTACGGAGGCTACGGGTACGCGAACGAATTCGATGTTCACCGGCACTGGCGGGACGCGAGACTGATGACCGTGGGCGAAGGAACCTCGGAGATAATGAGGCTAATCATCTCCAAGAACATCCTCCATCCCTCGTAGAATCAGAGCTTCTTCTCGTAGAGGCTAGCTTTCCAACCTGGCATCTCCGTGTCTCTAATGTGGGTGAATCCGGCTTTCTCGTAGTATTCGCGAATTATCTTGTTGCTTGCGATACAGTCGAGGCGTAGGAACCTCTTACCTTCTGCTCGAGTTTTGTCCTCAGCCCAGTGAAGCAATCTGAGGCCAAGGTGTTGGCCGGCGCGGGAGCGTACCATGGCAAGCTTGTGAATGTACCCGGCATCTGGTGGGAGGTCGCCCCAGAACTTCCTGTCGTTCCACTGTAAGGTGATTGTCCCCACAGTCTCTTTGACATCCTTCACAACGTAGACCTCGCCTCGGTCAATATTGTCTTTGATGGTCTGCCGGAAAGTCGGGCTGGCCAGCCATTGGGTCTCAAGCCCCTTTGAGGATAACCATCGAGAGGCCTCATCAAGAATTTCTAGAACCTTATCGAGATCGCCCTGTTGTGCTTTGATAATCCTGACCTCGGAAGCGATTCCGACCAAGCCCTTGACCCTAACCCTAACTCTTGCCTTCGCGAGATTTGGATATTCCCAGGGCACGTACAACGTGGGAGTCTTGTCTTGGGCTGTTCTCGGAGATTCTGAGCTGTGTTACCGCATATCCACTATCATGGTTAGACATCGGCTATCATTAGCCCAGCCAATGGTCCTAGCGACCCAACCATGAAAGCCAAGAGCAAAGCCAAGGCGAAAACACGGTCGAGATCTAAGACAAGAGCCAAACCCAAGAAAAGCCGAACAACTAGGACAACCGCCACCCCGAGACCAGCCTCAATTACAACCCCACCCTTGAGCCCCGACTTCAAGACCTGTGAAGAGGTCGAAGTAGGAGATATCGGCGGGTTCGGAATCACGACCGAGGAACGAATGGAACGGGAGACCCGTTGCACCCAGCGCGCAACCCAACTTTGCAAGAGCTGTATGAGGAACCTTTGCAATACCCACTACGACCTACTTCACAAGGATCACGACAATCCCGTAAGCCACCATTCAGGGCCAAGCCCAGTTCAAGTATAGACGGCTAATCGGGGACAACACTGTCCCCCACTCCTCTCTTTTTTTCACGATCTCAATTTTATCTTCACGTTTCAAGCTAGATTGTGGAAATAAAGTGTGGATTCTCCCTCAGTCTCCCTTGCTATGGCTAAAATCGCTTGAATAGCCACGTTTTTCATTTGGTTTCTCGTTTCCCTTGAATATAGGCGAAATAGGGCTTTGATTGTGAAAAAAAGGTTGATTTCAGCCGAACTTTGGGTCGACCTCGAGCTTGTTGATTGTTATTGAGGCCCTTACGAGAACGGAAGCTTATTACTCGGTATAACTTAGCCCGCTTCACCTATTACCTACGTTTCCAGAACAAGAGTGGAACACTAACCGATGAGAACACTTATCGTTGGAGCCGGCCGAATCGGAATGCACCTCATCGGATACCTTTCCTCCAACGACGAGAATCAGCTAACAGTCATCGAGAAAAAAGGCGAACGATGCAAGGATGTCGCCGACAAGTATGACGCCACCATCCTCAACGAGGATGGATCCAAGGCTGACATTCTAAAGAAAGCTGACGCCTCTCAAGCGGACCTTCTGCTCGCAGCTACCGACGATGACCGAGCAAACCTTGCCACTACAAGAGCTGCAAAGAAGGAGTTTGGTATCCCCAGAGTCATCGCGGTCGCCAACAGTCCTAAAAACAAACAACGGCTCATGGAAGCAGGAGCCGACGTTGTCATCTGCCCAGTCGACCTAGCCTTGCGCGATTTCGAGAACGTCCTGTCGAAAGACAGGTCAATCACGCTCATGTACCGAGCTGCTGAGAACCTGCGAGTCGCGGAGACTATCATCCCCTTGGACGCGTCACTGATAGGCAAGAAAATTCATGAATTACAGTTGCCCGAGAAGTGCAGAGTTGGCCTCGTCTGCCGAGACAATGGTTTCGTCTTCCCTGAAGGTGAACTTGAGCTAAAATCCGGTGACAAGGTCCTGCTTCTAGGCGACGCGCCATCGGTGGCACGAACCGTGGAACTCTTAAGATCGAGCGAAACAGCGTAGCGCGTTCGTAACGAAGGTCTTGCCAGGGTAATTTGGCACTTCCAACGATTTTCGACCTCCTGACGAGCAATTTCGCCATCGACCTACTCCAAGTCGTTGTGACTCTTCTCGTCACCTTCCTGGTCGTCCGCTTTTACAGGATCATCATCCAGAGGGCCTCTGGATCTGTTCCTTCCGGACTGGTAGCGAGTCTGCAACAGATCGGGTCTTGGGCCATCTGGATCCTTGGAATAATCATCGTTCTAAACCAGCTCTCTGTTGCGATCAACGTGCTCCTTCTGATTCTCTTCCTCGGAGGTGTCGCCATCATCGTCGCCTACAGGAGCATTCTCACGGACATGGCGGCGTCTCAGTTCATCTCCACCTACCAGCCCTTCAAAGTGGGAGAATGGATAGAGATCCAGGACTACTACGGGAGAGTAGTTGAGAGGAACCTAATACAGACGAAGATCCTGACCTCGGACAACGAGATCGTTGTTGTCCCGAATTCAACACTATTGAAGAGATCCGTTGTGAATAGGAGCCGGTCCGGCGGCTTGCGAGTCCAAATTCCAGTGACCGTCGACAGCAAATTTGACCTGAAAAACGTGGAGAAGAACCTACTCGAAATTGGCCAAGAGATGAAGACCGATCTTGTGCCCGATGCCCCTCCCCAAGTAAGGGTCACACAGGTGACTTCTCAGCAAGCCCACCTTGTCCTCATGCTACGTATAGCCAATCCGGCCAAGCGCGACCAACTCATCTCAGATGTTCAAGAGAAATTCTACGAACTCTTGCCTGAACTCGACGCTCGAAAGTAGCTTTGAACGTCAAGCCATATTAGCGCGGGGATTCGGGAACCCGCGTCTATAGCTCGCGAATCCCTAGAGGAAACTCTTCTTTGACCCACCCCCCCGAGAAGCCAACCCGACGAAGGGGGCTAAAGAGAACCATTGGAATCGGGGGATTGTTCTCCATCGGATATGCCGATGTTGGGGCCGGAATATACCTCGCGCTAAGTCTAGTTGCCCTGCATGCAGGCTATGCAACGCCAATTGCGATTGGAATAGCTGCTATAGCCTATTTTCTAACGGGGCTCACGTATGCGGAACTGTCCTCAACCTACCCTACCGCAGGTGGGTCCGCGGCATTCGGCCAAGCAGCATTCGGAGACACTGTAAGCTTTCTCGCAGGGTGGATGCTTTGCCTCGACTACGTGGTCACGGCCGCCATTTTCTCTATCCCGGCTATTGGTTATCTATCCTATTTCACGCCGCTCCTCAAAGAGCCAATTTGGCTGGGAACAGGAGCGATCATTCTCCTGGTTAGTCTCCTTCTTCTCAATGTAGTCGGGATCAAAGAGTCCGCGAACTTCACTTTCGGGCTCAGTATTCTCAGTCTGATCAGCGAGATCGCGCTCATCATCCTTGGACTCGCACTGGTGATACCCAACGGCAGCCTCTTGCATTGGCCCCAGACTTTCAACCTCGGCACTATGCCCACATGGTCTCAGCTCATTCAGGGAATAACCCTGGCTATGGTTTCCTATCTTGGAATAGAAGCGTTGGCGCAGGCCGCCGAGGAGACGAAAATTGCGGGAAAGACCATTCCTCGGGCAACAATGTTGACTCTTGTAATTGTAATCGCACTCTATCTAGCAATTTCCTTGGTTGCAGTCAATGTGGTTCCGCCAACCATTCTGTCTAGCACATGGAAGAACGACCCACTCTCAGGAGTTGCAAGTAATCTTCCTGGAACGGGGATACTTATCACAGCGTGGATCGCGCTGTTGGGAAGCGCCATCAGTATTATCGGGGCGAACGCTGGAATCATAGGGTCTTCGCGAACTCTCTTTGCGCTCTCGCGATACAGGTTGCTTCCGAAACGATTCGGCCAGATACATCCCAAGTTCCGGACTCCGCACATTGCGGTGATGACATTCGGAGTTGGAAGCATACTTCTCGTCGTATTCAGTACGTTCGTCTATCTAACTGGTGGCGAGGACCCACTTGTCTTGCTGGGGAGCCTCTACAACGTGGGAGCCCTTGTGGCATATGTTTCCGCGCACGCGAGCCTCATTGTAACACGCAACACAGACAGTCCGAGGTTCAGACCGTTCAAGGTCCCGCTGACTCTCCGTTTCAAGAGGAAAAATGGGGTGCTGGAGTTTCCCCTCCTGCCTCTCCTCGGACTGATCGCCACGAGCGCAATTTGGGTAGCCGTGATCGTAACGCATGAACTTGGCAGAGAACTGGGCATTGTCTGGGTCGTAACGGGAATGGGATTGTACGTCTACTTCAGACGCAAGAATCGTCTGCCTCTCCGTGGACGAGCGCCACCTGAGCCTCGGGAGACATCGAGTCCAGAGAAGGGAGAAGGTCCTATTCTGTCTGGTTGAGTCTCTTCTCTATGTAATCTACCTGTTTTGTAAGGAAGTTCTTGTATGTTCTGAGGAGCTTTGCCTGTTGAGGCTTGGTCTGCTTGTCAATCGTAGTCATGGTCCGGCGGAAGGTCTCTACAGTCTCTTCTAGTCCCGCTGACACCTTTGGACCCGTGTCTTGCACAAACTTCTCAGTCGAAGTTTTCAGTGTCTTGCTTGCGACAACGAGGTCCTTACTCAATTGTTGGAGATCTTTTCGCATCGCTTCGAGGGCCTCCTTAGCCTCGCGACGCACTTCATCTCGCATGTTCTTCTTTTCTGACATCTCTGACCGCCAGAGAAGCGTCATTCGAAGATAAAGCTTCGAATTTGGACGGCTTCATCTGAATTCATATTAGACTCGAGCCTAAACTGGCGAAGACATGAAGGGAGTTCGAGACAAGGTCTACTCAGCATGGAAGGCGGGCAAGCCACCTAGCCCGGCCATAGGCACGCTGGGGATACGAGTTCGCAGCATAGAGGAGAGCCGGGCGGTTCTCGAAATGGACGTGAACGAGCACCTGCATAATCTATCGGGAACGATGCATGGAGGAGTAATGGTGGATATTGCAGATGCTGCAATGGGGATTGCCGTTGCTTCGACGCTGAAGCCGGATGAGGACATGACCACGATCGAGTTGAATGTAAGTTTCATGCGCCCTCACGTTAAAGGACGATTAGTGGCTGAAGGAATGATTGCGAAGAGAGGCCGACGCATCGCATTCACTGAAGCGATCCTGACGAACGTCAAGAAAGAGATAGTAGCAAAGTGCAGTGGGACATGGCTCATCATGTCCGTATAGCTTGGCCTTTGCCATGTCGTCAAAGCGTCCGGTGAACCTCGGTAGATACGCGAGGCTATTCCTTCTCTTTCTGTCAGAGGTCAACCTAGTCATGGGGGCGCTGTTCTTTGTCTATCCGAACTTGGTGATCAACCTTTGGCCTTGGCTCGTGAAGCCCTTGGCAGTAAGGTTCATCGGCGCAATATTCCTAGCGATAGCCTTTGGCTGCTGGTCTGCGTTGCGAGCTAAGATCTGGCAGAGGGCCAAGATTCTTGTGCTAGTTGGAGGAACATTCTTTGGAATTACTTCAATCGTATCTATCGCCCTTGCCGCCACGGCGGGTGGCGGATTTGTTATCTCCACATGGACAGGATACTTTCTGGTTGCAAGTCTTGGGAATTTCTTCCTGTTGTACCGCTATCGTTGGTCTAGGAAGCCTCAGGATAGGCTGGGTGGAGGCCAAGCTTGGAAGACTGCCCGTTGGTTCTTCCGAATACAAACCGTCGTTGTCGGCGTGTTCGGCATTATGATGCTCTTGCTTCCAGACGTCGCGCAGCACCAGTTCTGGCCCTGGCTGGTAAAAACTCCTACTCTGCAAATGTTCGCGGGCTTGTTCTTGGCTACATGTCTTGCGACCGGTTGGGCTTCCTTGCAGACGGATTTGGGCAGAATCAGAGTTCTACTGCCCCTCGACGTGATCTTTCCAAGCCTTGCGCTCTTAGCTGTATGGATCCATTGGGACATCATATCACGCGAGAGCCCGAGCGTGCCGGTGACGGGCGTTTGGGTGTTCATCTACGCTTTCGTAGCCGTAGGATCCGCTTACCTCTACTTTTCCTCCAGAAAATTGTGGTGATGTGATGTGGAAGCTTCCCTTCGTTAGGAACCGCAATCTAAGCGCCAAAAAGGACCAGCTCAAGACAAGAATTTTCTGATACCGCGACATGGAGAATCGCGTGGACGACCCTCTCCCGTTCAAAATCTTGACCTAAATACCCTGACCTCACTGGCTAAACAGTTAGACAAATGGCATCGCAAGTACCGCTGATTACCCTAGCGAGACTGCTGGTCCTGATCGGTGGCATCATTCTCTTAGTGAGTGGAATATTGGAGGCAATAAATGTAGGAGGACTCATGGACTTCGGCACCAACTTGGCCCGGTTGGGAAGTCTCACGGGCATCGTAGTGGGAATCCTCGTGGGAATCCTGGCACTAGTCGGATCAAGAGAAGTTGCCAATCCGGTATGGAGCCTCATTCTCCTGATACTTGGATTATTCATTGGTAGCCTCGGCGGCATACTGGTATTCATCGGAGGTCTAATCGGCCTGGTCGCCCACTACGTGAAGGTCTAACGAGTAGAGAGATTCGAAACGAGGTGATCTATTGGAAATAGAAGTATACAATTGCGGTTGCAGGGTCTGCATCTACGAGGTGGAATTTGGGGAGTCGAAGAACGATCTTACGGAGCGACCTAGCCTTATTTCAGACTGCAGCCCTTGTTCCAAGCACAGATATTCCCGCAGTATTCCGCCTGTAGAGGCTCGTCTCTTGAAGGTGCGAGGCGAACATGAGGCCTTTCTGAACGAGTAGGACCTCTACCGTCAATAATCATCTCTTGTTCCTCGGTGAGGATCGAGACCCTAGTTCTTCCTTCTATGTCTGAGATAGAGGGCTCCGAGTAGAGCGGATGCTGAAACCGCCCCGAACAGAATTGGGTTGGACGATACCAGCTGAACGCCTACTTGAACTTCAGGACTCGTTGTAACCCCTCTCAAGTACGGTATTTCGTAGGCTCCTGTGACATATCCGTATAGCCACACGGCGAGAAATCCTCCGAGGAAAATCACAAGCACACCGCGGGCGGAGCCTCGGTTTCTGGTTCTAGCTGGAATAGCGGTCCGGTTAGGGTCTTGCAACTGAGCTACCTCTTCTATCCCAGAGACGTCTTCATCGGGCCCTTCCTGAGGATGTGCATGTTTCGTCAGGCTGTTCAAAATATCATCTCTTGTAACGTTGGCCTCGCGAGGCGTAGAGAAGCCTTCAGGTCGCTTGCTCTGGCCGGAAAAACTGAATCGGTGCCTTGGCCTCGGGGGTTTCTTCGAGTCCGACCCCAAATGTGCTTGCCCTCGCATCTTCTCTAGTCCCAACGATGATTTGGGCATGGGTGTACTCTCTAGCCATGGGGGCTAGGACTGGAACAAGGTAGGAACCGGTTTTATAGTGAAAATCCTTGAGAAATTCCGTTTCATCAGCTTTAGAGGGTGCAATTTGATAGCTAAGGAGATTCATGCGAAAAGATCGTGACGCGAATCAATCTTTTCCGTACTGGCAGGGATAACTTGCCTTCAAAAAGATCGAATGACCCGACTCTTGTTTTCCTTGGGACCGGCGGTGCAGATTGTACCTCCCCGCGTTGGATGCCTGTGCGAGATATGCACGGAAGCGCGTCAAAAGGGTGGAAGATATTCACGTAGCGGACCTAGCGTCTTCTTTACTGGTGCTGAATTGCTCTTTGACACTCCGGAAGACATCGCTCACAGCCTGGAGAGGGAGGATATTCATCATGTGTCCCATCTTGCCTACAGTCACTGGCATCCCGATCATACAATGGGTCGCCGGGTTCTAGAGCAGCTCAATCTAAATCTCCGAAAAGGGACGAAAACGATCACGGATGTTTGGCTCCCGTCTTCGGTTCGCGACGATTTCCGAAAAATGCTGGGTCTGGAAGATCACTTCCAGTTCTTTGAGAATGGGAATCGTGAAGATCCACGAGTTTGCTGAGGGCGAAGCGATCAGGCTCGGCAGCGCAACGGTGAAGGCTTTCCGTATGACTCAACCGGGTCTCGCATCGTACCTGGTGCGACAAGGAACGAAACGAGTGGTACTGGCCTTGGATGAGATCAAGGACTGGAGTCCTGGAAGCGAGCTGATGGAGCCCGATGTACTGGTACTTGAAACCGGCTGGTTCGAACATGACAAGCTAGGATAGCAGATAATCCCGACAGGACACTGGATTCGCGAGTCCGAAGCCTCCTTCGAAGAGACCCTGGAACTCGTTCAGAAGATCAATCCACGCCTTGCCATTGCGACTCACATTGAAGAATTGAATGGCCGCTCTTACGCTGACTATCTTGAGCTCGAGAAGAAGTACAAGAAATACGGGCTGCGCTTTGCTTACGATGGATTTCGAGTCTCAATGTGAAGAGAATCGCCGATAGGGAAACTGACTCCTGACGCGGGAGCAATTTGGAGTTTAGAGAACGAGGAACCTTAACATAACGCCTGCCAGTTTTACGACGCCTATGTCCGGACAGAGGACTCTCTCTTGAGATGAGGGACTTCGATCACACCGACTATCCGAGGCTATTGGAAATCTACAACGCGAACTATCCGGATTAGGCTCGCAGCGTCGAGGAGTGGCGCGCCAGAGATGAGAGCGTGGACAGGTCAAAGTACTATTTGCAGAGATACGCGTTTCTGGAGAGCAACTCCATAGTTGGATTCGGTGACGTATCTCATGTCACTGATATGTTCCATCTGCATAAGTTCTGGATCAACATCCTTGTCGATCCACCGTCCCAAGGAAGAGGAATTGCCAGTTCAATATACGAGAGATTGAACGAGGAGCTTAGGTAACTGAACGCTATCGCGGCTTGGGCCGGAAGCAAAGAAGATCTTCCACAACTTACCGAGTTCTATCAGAAGCGGGGTTTCGCGGAGAAAATGAAGGCTTGGGAGTCTCGACTTGATGTAAGAACAGTAGATCCAGCAAGATTCCAGGCGAATCCTGAGAAAGCGTTGAGGCAGGGGATCGATTTTACGAACCTCGCCATAGAGCGCCAAGAGGATCAGGACTCGCTAAGAAAGCTCCATGAGCTCGTCCAGCTAATCTCCGCCGATATGCCCAGTCCTGCGCCGTTCACACCGATCTCGTTTGAACAATGGAAGGCGTTTGAACTCAAGAACCCAAGTCTTCTTCCTGATGGGTATATGATCGCAAAGGACGGCTCAAAGTATGTTGGATTGAGCACTGTCTGGCGTCTCGATCAGGAGCCTAGAGGACTCGTCCAGGGAAACACCGGTGTCCGAAGAGAATATCGTGGCAGGGGAATAGCGGTTGCACTGAAGCTGAAAGTTATCGACTTTGCAAAGCGGAACGGCTACGAGAAGGTGAAGACATGGAACGCGTCCAATAGCGCTCCGATGTTGGCGGTCAACACGAAATTGGGCTTCAAGCGAGGAGTCGGCTGGATAGCCTTGGAAAAAGACCTCGCCCGATCTGATCCAATCCAGCCATCCTCAACCACGTCTTGCTCTCGTGTCTCTGCCTGAGAGTAAATCTTGGAATCTCATGGAAACAAGTCACTTCGAGGCTGGGGCTCTGGTAACGACCGACAAATTGACTGACTCTGTCAGCCTTGTATGGAATACTAGGGCAGGGAATGAAGGAGTTGGCGACCTGGGAAGAGCCGCGAGAGCTGGACACAGACAACGAGGCAGTTATCAGCCTCTACGATGGCATCAAGAAAATACTTGAAAAACAGCCGAAACCAAAGGGCAAGCCAAGCTCGGGCCTCCCTAGAGAAGCAAAACACATCCTGCGCTGTGGCCGAATTCTCAAAGTCGATATCGAACGGAAACTCGTCGTCATTACTGTAATGAAAACAGACGGAGAGCTTCATCAGCTTCGCATAGAAGCAAACCAAGACTGACCTTAGACTCTCAGATCTGAGGTCGTACCATTTCTGGTCACACGTCGATTCTTACGCGATATTCTCCGAAAGCTTCTCTCAGAACGTCGCTGATCTCACCGACGGTGCAGTTGGCGCGGACGGCATTCAAGATATCACCTACCAGGTTCTGTTGATGGCTCGCAGATTTGGAGAGACGTCCAAGGGCGCTCTTGATCTGCATATTTTTTCTTGACGCTTTCATTTTCTTCAGCTGTCTGACTTGAGCCTTCTCGAGCTTGGGGTCGATGCGCTGGATCTTCGGCGCGGTACTTCCTTCAGTAAACTTGTTGACTCCGACGATAATCGTTTGGCCTTCGTCGACAGATTTCTGGAACTTGTAGGCGCTGTCCTGGATCTCTCGATGGACGAATCCTGATTCTATTGCCTTTCGAGCGCCGCCAAGATCTTCCACTCTTTTCAAGAGGCCTGTTGCTTTGGCCTCAAGGTCCCTTGTCAAATATTCCAGATAGTAGCTTCCGCCCAAGGGATCAGCTGTCTTTGTCACTCCTGATTCGTGGGCGATAATCTGCTGTGTCCGGAGCGCGATTTGCACAGACTCTTCCGTCGGTAAAGATAGTGCCTCGTCCCTTGAATTTGTGTGGAGAGACTGTGTTCCGCCGAGGACTCCCGCAAGGGCCTGGATTGCGACTCGGACAATATTGTTGTCGGGCTGTTGAGCGGTCAATGTCTCGCCACTTGTCTGGGTGTGAAATCGTAGTTTGCACGATTCTGAGCTTCGGGCCTTGAAGCGTTCTTTCATTATGTGGGCCCAGATTCTGCGCGCGGCTCTGAATTTCGCGATCTCTTCCAAGAAATCGTTTCTGCAGGCGAAGAAGAAGGAGAGTTGGGGGGCGAACTGGTCTATCTTGAGACCGCGTTCGAGAGTCGCCTCAATGTATTCGATTGCGTTTGCAAAACAGAAACCCAACTCTTGAACCGCGTTCGCTCCTGATTCACGAATATGATAACCGCTGATGCTAATGGGATGCCAGTGGGGCATCTTGTGGGCACAGTATTCTATGAGATCGACGGAGAGTCTCAGCGACGCTTCTGGAGGATAGATGTACGTGTTCCGTGCGATATACTCTTTCAAAATATCATTCTGAGTCGTTCCCCTCAGCTTGTTCTGGGGGACGCCTTGCTCCAGTCCAACAGCAATGTACAATGATAGCAGAATAGGCGCGGTAGCATTGATTGTCATGCTCGTGCTGACTTTTCCGAGGTCAATGCCCTCGAAGAGACGATTCATGTCATGGACGCTGCTGATTGCCACGCCGACCCTGCCGACTTCTCCAACAGCTCTAGGGTGGTCAGAGTCAAGGCCGAGCTGTGTTGGAAGGTCGAATGCTGTGCTCAGCCCGGTCTCGCCGTGAGAGATCAGATACTTGAAGCGCAGGTTGGTTTCTCGAGCAGAACCGAACCCGGTATATTGACGCATAGTCCACAGCCGGTTCCGATACATTCCATCGTAGATGCCACGCGTGTACGGGAACTGGCCCGGCTTTCCCATCGATCTTGCCCAGTTCGGAGGAACATCTTTGGCTTCGTAGATTTTCTTGACGGGGATCCCAGAGTCTGTTGTTACAGGGTCAGTCAAGCCTTTTCTCCTATCTTGGAAATAATTCCAACAAGCTTCGACGCCGCGGTCTCTGGATCCAATTCACGTTTGACAACTCTTGCAACCAGAGAGTCGAGTCCTTTCTGATCTCCGAGACGCTTGACAGTTCGATGATAGAAATCTGAGAAAGCGGCATCTACCAGCTCGGACTGGATCCTCTTGCTCAATCTCTTCTCCCTGAGGCTTCCAGTCTCCAAATACTTCTGGAATTTTTCGAGAGCATCCACAACCGCTGAAACACCTGTTCCCTTGACCGCCACAGTCTTCAGAACCGGTGGCCTCCATCCATCTCGCTCTTGCAAACCGCTTGCGATGTTGTAGATTGTCTTCGCTGGGTTGACTAAGTCTGACTTGTTGATGACGAACAAGTCACCAATCTCGGCGAAGCCAGCCTTGAACGCCTGGATCTCATCACCCAGCTGAGGCATCAGAACGACAATGGTGGCGTCCACTGTTGTCGCGATCTGAACCTCCGTCTGACCCGCTCCCACAGTCTCCACGATGATGATGTCCATCCCGGCCGCGTCCAAGACGCGTATTGTGTTTCTCGCAGCGCGAGCGAGTCCTCCCAGGTCGCCTCGGGAGGCCATGCTTCGGATGTAGACTTTCTTCTCTAGGCTGTGCTCCATCATGCGTACACGGTCACCGAGCAACGCACCTCCTGTGAACGCGCTAGACGGGTCAATTGCCAGAACTCCGACGCTACGTTCTCTCTTCCGGTACTCTTCGATTATCTTGTCGACCAGAGTGCTCTTGCCCGTCCCGGTTGGACCGGTGACGCCGATGGTGAACGCTCGGCCTGTATGCGGGTATAACTCTTGAATGAGCTTCCGGCTAGGCTCCCCACCTGTCTCTACTATCGAGATCGCCTTGGCAACAGCTCTATGGTCTCCCTTGAGAACTTGAGAAGATAGATCCCGAGCCAAGTGAAATTCTCGGTTCCGTTCTCGCCTCTAGAGCGTATTTCAAGATTCGGCGACGAACGGCGTCAGGATAACGGAAAAATAGGAACCTCCAGCCATCCTCTATTGTTTCGTGACCGTGTTTTGGCAAAAGGTTACTGGAAGAAGGTTCTAGATGAGATCAAGCAGGAACGGAAGGCACCGCCAACTACCTTCGATAAGAAGCAACTTGTGAAGATCAAACAAGAAAGAGTTCGGTGGGAGAGCAAGACCCTCAAACCATGGACCCGCGATAGCCCTGAACAAAAACAGGAATTCCGAAACCTGTCAGATGTTCCAGTGAAAAGAGTCTATACTCCAGAAGACGTATCGCACCTAAACGAGTCCAAGCAAATCGGGCTTCCAGGCGAGTACCCCTATGTCCGAGGAGTCTACCCGACGATGTATCGCGGGCGACCGTGGACAATGCGCATGTTCTCCGGCTTCGGAACCCCTGAAGACACGAACAAACGCCTACACTATTTGCTAGATCACGGAGAGACTGGCCTGAGCATTGCATTCGACATGCCAACGCTCTACGGGTATGATCCCGATAGCTCGCGAGCTGAGGGCGAAGTCGGACGCTGCGGCGTGTCGGTAGGCTCGTTGAAAGACATGGAAATCTTACTCGAGGGAATCCCCCTGGAGAAGGTCAGTACTAGCATGACGATCAACGCCCCAGCATCTGTTCTGACCGCGATGTATGTTGGAGTTGCTGAAAGGCAAGGTGTGAAGCCGAACGAGCTACGCGGGACGGTTCAGGCCGACATCCTGAAAGAGTACATCGCCCAGAAAGAGTGGGCCTTCCCTCCCGAAGCGCATCTTCGGATCATCCGGGACATGATGGTGTATTGTACAAAGGAGATGCCGCAATGGAACTACATCAGCATCAGCGGCTACCACATCCGCGAGGCAGGGTCTAGCGCTGTCCAGGAGCTTGCCTTCACACTTGCTGACGGATTTGCATACGTGGATCTCGGGATTGAAGCAGGGTTGAAGGTTGAGGATTTCGCTCCCCGTCTCTCCTTCTTCTTCAACTGCGGGATGGACTTTTTCGAAGAGGTCGCCAAGTTTCGCGCTGCCCGGCGAATCTGGGCTCGAGTGTTGAAGGACAAGTACAAGGTCAAAGATCCTAGGTCGTTATTGTTGAGGACTCATGCCCAGAACTCTGGCGCGTCGCTCACATGGCAACAACCTCTCAACAACATCGTGCGAACGACGATCGAAGCCTTGGCGACGGTGCTCGGCGGGACCCAGTCACTTCACACCAACTCTTACGATGAGGCCTGGGCGTTGCCGTCAGAAGCAGCGGCCACGGTCGCGTTGAGGACTCAGCAGATCCTAGCGGAAGAGACAGGCGTTACCGACACCATCGACCCTCTAGCTGGATCATACTACCTCGAGTGGCTAACTGATGAAATGGAGGAACGTGCTTTCCAGTATTTCGATAAGATAGAACGGGCCGGCGGATTACTTAACGCGATAAAGACGGGTTTCATTCAGAGAGAGATCGCTGAGAACTCCTATCGATACCAGCAGGAACTGGAGAGAGGAGACCGAGTTGTCGTCGGCGTGAACAAGTATCAGATCGAAGAAGGGAGGCCAATTGAGACGTTGAAGATCAATGAAGAAGCGCAACGACGCCAGGTTGCACGGATAAACATGGTCCGGGAATCGCGGGACAACAACAAGGTCGAGCAAGCATTGGATGAACTGCGAAAGACGTTCAAGGATGAGAAAGCGAACTCGATGTATCCCATGGTCAAGGCGGTCAGAGCCTACGCGACGCTGGGGGAGATCATGGACGTTGGACGGAAAGTTTTCGGAGAATACAAAGAGCCACCAATTCTCTGACCAAGGGGACCCAGGCAACGACGAGGAAGAAAGCAATATCAACGCCAGCTCGGATTAACTATGAGGTCAAGGAGCTAAACTCCACAACTTGGCCTGATTTCGAGAAGTTCTTCGCGAAACACGATGGGGTCCAGGGCGGTTGTTGGTGTACATTCTACCACCATAACGAAGGACGCTTATTGAAAGAAGGATTGGAGCGGGAGGACGCGATCGCACTGAATCGAAAGGAAAAGAAGTCTCTTGTCGCTAAGGGCAGATCTCACGGAATCCTAGTCTACGCAGGCGACCAAGCCGTCGGATGGTGCCAGTACGGTCCAAAAGAAGAACTGCCAAGGATCGATTCTGGGCGCAACTATGGCAAACTGGACTTGTCAGCTGATCAAGGCCGAAAACTCTGGCGGCTCACATGTTTCTTCGTGGACAGAGACTTCAGGAAAAAGGGCCTAGCTGGAGTCGCCTTGAAGGCCGCTTTGGATTCGATCCGAAAACAAGGTGGTGGAATAGTTGAGGCGTACCCGCCCACTTCGAAGGAGGGTGGATCATGGGCACTCTGGTTTGGAACGGTGGCCATGTTTGAGAGGGAAGGCTTCAAAGCCCACGCCAAGCTCGGCGAGAAGCACTTGCTCATGCGTAAGACCATTGCATAACGTGTTTCAGTTCTTGCCAAGAGAGAACCTAAGGTTTCGAAAAACCCCACAACCTTGGAAGACTCT
>Ga0209237_1000318_pt1 | contig 26540 bp, 18 predicted proteins | sample GraSoi013_1_40cm_2_FD_185820 | JGI IMG/M metagenome (GOLD analysis project Ga0209237, IMG submission 185820) | Grasslands soil microbial communities from the Angelo Coastal Reserve, California, USA - Sample 10_02_2013_1_40cm (SPAdes) (version 2) | ecosystem: Environmental > Terrestrial > Soil >...
TTGTGGGACTGTGACGAGTGCTCCCATAGAAGATGGGGTTGATGGAATCGGGGTGTACGCGTCAAGACTTCGGTCGAGACGTTCAGCCCGCGATCCCCAATCGCACAAGGTGTTGGGCCCATGTGGGATCCACGTTCGGAGCGATATCATGTTGAGAAGCCTTCTGCACGGCACGTTATGATCATGTTGGGATAGGCGGTGAGCCGGTGAGCAGTTACAGGACCATTGATGGTGGTCTTGAGGAAACTCCACCCACATGGCGGAGACCGTTGTGACCGTAAGAGGTGCCAGGTGAGAGCCTGTGCGGGGGCGCAGAAACGAGACCTTGCCCGGTCGAGATGACGATGACATGCCCTCTCCCGGGGAGCGTCGAGGACTGCTGGGAATTGAGGATGAAACGTGGTCCCTGCGATGGTGTGAAAGGGGCAGTAGACGCCTATGATCCTCCGCTGGAGGCGCGGGTTCCCCGATTAGACAGATGCTGCTTAAAACAGAAGGTGGGTTACAGCCGGGACGCCGCCCCCAAAAACAATTATCAAGAACAAGGACCAACCACTTTTGCGTCGCGAGTCGCGATCGCTAAGACCCGGCCCCTCCCGGAGAATATTTGCTGTCTGGCAGGGTTTCTGGGCGAGACGGGCGATTCAGGGCACAGTTCAAGCCTAGTCGGCATGGCGTTTTGTCGAGGCGTCAAGAACGATTTGCTAGGCAGTGTAGGGGAGGGCTTCCAGAATCGAAATCAGGGCGGATAATGGGCGATTTTGGGGGTCATAGGATTTCTCAAGTGTGGTGCCCATGCCAAAACGGGTCTATGTCTGATCTGTGGGCACTTGCTTGTTTTTACACAGAGAGAAATTGAAGTGTCGCAGTGGCTTCGAACGGTCTAAAGTTCGTGCTTGTGAGAAGGTTCCCTCTAAGTTCGAGAAGGTAGCTACCCGGCGTTGACAACACCAATCTCACTTGCGTCATGTTGAACCTAACGACCAGGACCCGAGCCCCATTCGGCTGGCTGATAACTGGGCCACTTGCGCCAGCTATCGTTCCATCTAAGCGGATGCTGGAACGAATGAGGTTCATCGCGGTGTATCCTTGTGGAAGCCCAACGACCGCCGTCAAGTATCTGCTGTCACTTTGAGGCGTTATCGAACCAGGTTCAAGCCTGACCGTTCCCGACACAGCTGGAGCGAAAGGTTTCATTAACGGAAAACGGTCCGTGCTGTTCCGGACAAATCCGGGGTTAAAGTCGGTAATGTATGGCGAATCCCCTATTCCATCGGGTCTAGGGCACACGCTTTGGTAGGGACCACTACAGTTGTCGACGCCTCCATAATCGGACCAGAAGTTCCCGCCGTTCGGATACCCACGGTCCCACGTCCAAAGACATTCACCGTAAGGACAGCCAGCATAAGCCTGGATGGTGTTGTCGATGAAGTTGTTGTGAAATGGAGAAAACCCACTGTAGACGGCGATGCCAATACGATTGTTTAACACAGTATTCTCCATGATGAGACACTCACACCTGCGGCCTGCTACAATTCCCTGCCCGTTGTATCCGGAAAAACCGTTATTGTGGACATTGTTTCCCGATACAATAACTGAGGCATAAACGACGGAAATCCCATTGTCTGCATTCGAAGAGACATCATTCCCAACAACCTCGACATTGCGGCCGCCCTGTCCAACGAAAATACCCACATGGTTTGACCTCACAATATTGTCTGTGACGTTCACGTTCTGAGAGAAATTCACGCCTACTCCACTTCCCTGATTTGATTCGAATTTACTCTGGGCTATTGTAATGTTGGTGGAATACTGAATGAGAACCCCGACATCCCTGGAGTTGTTCGAAATTGTGGAATTCTCAATACGTCCGTTAGCGACCCGTTCGAATTCTACGACCCCAACGTATCCCGAGAGAGGGAGACTAGAGTGCACGTAGACCTCTCGGATGACAAAGTAGACATGCGTCTCCAGGACTTGTATTGCAGGACCTGGAGCCGAAGCTATCTCCCAACCCTCTATGACATAGGGGTCTGAGACCGTTCCACTACCTCTAGTTACCCCGTTTTCACTCGTAAATCCGCTATCGCTGCTAATGAGTATGGGCGGGTGAGATTGTAGGATCTCTGCCTGCACAAGACGGACATTCAGAAGTGTGAATGAAACGGACACAATGGTGAGGATAAAGAAAACAAAGACAACTTCTCGCCCAACTTTCAAGGCAAAAACGTTCCCGATATCCCGAACAAGATAAGGGTACCTATTCCAGTAGCAGAAAGGTCCGCTATTGAGACAAATGTATATCCAAAGCAACCCGAAAAGACTCTGAAAACTAGCCGCCTGACAATTCAACCAGTGAATTCACGGTTTTCCAGTTCCGGGTTGTCGCTTCGACTGATAGCAATCTTTCAAAGATGGCGTTGGAGAGTTTTGTCCTGCCGTATCCATTGGGACAATGGAGATAGACCTCTCGTCCATTGATGTGGAATTGATCAGGGTGCGCATTCAACGCATCCAGCTTTCCAAGAGCGGCCTTGTTCGGAAACGCTGACAAGAAAGTAACGTGCAGCTTGGAGCGATCGATCCCTTCCTCCTTCACGAACGGGTTGTCGCCGACGATCTTCTTCATCTCATCCGAAGTTCTCAGAACCAAGGGAACCGAAAAACCATAGTCGCTCAGAATCTTCTCTCCGATTTTCATGGACAAACTAGTTGTAGAGGTTTTCGGAGCTTCGAAGACGACGTTTCCACTCTGAACACAAGTTCTAACCATGCTGAACCCCAACGCCCCAAACGAGGCGCGAAGGTCTTCCATCTTGATAGTTTTCTGTCCGCTTACATTGATTCCTCGAAGCAACACGATGTAGATCGACACAGGATATCCATCCAAGGTCCAGGAAAGAGTGTTAGACTATGGGTTGGGTCTCTTCGATCCGGAGCTCATCAAGGAAGTTGTTTTGCTCTTGCCGCAATAACCCGTCTGCGGGCCAACAAGATCGAGCCGGCGCCGATAGCCGCGGTGGCTACAACAGCATAACTCCACGCTGGATTCTGTACCCACCATGCTAGCCTGAAAGGCGACAGGTTAGAGGGAGACGAGGTGGGCGGATTGGGGTTCTGCTCGTTGCCACGAAGCGTGATCACGTTAGAAGGACCGTCAGTGCTCATCCTGTCGGCCGGATCTCCTGCATCAATCTTGAAAACATAGCTTGAGCCTGAACTCAGCCCGGAGAGAGTATAGGAGAGGATGTTGCCGGGGACCGTTGCGATTACTGTTCCATTTTCGGCGATCTGATACTTGCTGACCCACGTGTCGTCGTTGGCTTTGCTCCATCGCAACGACACGCTCGTCGAATTCACCCTCGCCAAGGCAAGATTGCTCCCATTAGGCCAGAGGGGCGGCTTTGTATCTTGGGTAACATTGCCGAAAGGGTTCATTATCGGATAGTGGTCGACAAGGGGGCTCGGGCTCCTGTCGCAGCATCCACTCGTAATCTGAATTATCCCGGTATACGGCGTGTCACCAACACCGTCTGGTTGCGGACAAATGTCTTGGCTCACACCGCCACATCGGTCCACCCCAGTGTAGTCAGACCAGAAGTTCCCGCCCGAGGGGTAACCATTGTCCCATGCTAGTGTCTCCCCGTAAATGTGATCTGCCTGGTCGATCAAGTTGTATACGAAATTGTTGTGGTAGACGATTGTATTGTAGACAGAGCCCCCACCGCTGAAGGGGCTGGCTATCAAGCTGATTCCTTGGTGGTTGTAGAGCAATGTGTTAGCCGTAATGTTCAGTCCATTGGCAGCCGAGATCAATATCCCGGCTCCCCCGCTTCCTGAAATCCAATTTCCCTGAATCAGGGCATTTACGACGTTGTCGACGATCAACCCATCTCCACCGTTATCCTGGATATGATTCTGCGACACGACAACGTTGGCTCCGCCACCTAACCGAGCTCCAGTATAGCTGTTAGAAGCGAACAGATTTCCTGTGACTGTGGTGTTTGTCGACGCGTCCTCAAACATTCCCTCCCCGTTTCCTGAGATCACGCTATGGGCCAAAGTGAAGTTCGGTGACCGCGAAATCGTAATTCCTCCACAATTGTTGGAAATTTCACTGTCCGAGACGTTCACGTCCGACGACTCGGTCACCATCAAACCATCGCAGTTGCCATTAAGATGGTCGTCAATTAGCCTTGCTTGCTTCACGTAGGCCAACAAGACTCCGACGTAGGCCTTCCCGGTCGTCGTTATGTTTGACACTTGGACCATGGAGCAGCTCGCAATGATCAGTTGGCCTACGTTCGCATTGCTCAAATTGAGCCCGGCACACCGACTGTAGTACAAGACCGGGCTCCCGTTGACGAGGTTGTTCGCTGCAATCGATTGTGAGTCATAGTAGGATGGATAGTCATACGGCGGCTGCTGGCTCCCTATGGCGATTCCAAATCCAGTCATGACATTGCCCGAGAGCGTAGTAACATTCGCGTCAGACAATCGAATATTGTACGAGGTAGTGTGAAGGATGTTGTCTCTAACGTTAATTTGCGAGCCTCCGACATCGATATCCGTCCCAGTGCTGGAGACAAGGTTATCAGAAATTGTCACCCCCACAGCTGACACGAAAATTGCGGAAATCGAGTTGTCCTGATTCATGATAACATTGCTTGATATCTTCATCATCGTCGGGGTCTGAAGACACGCGAGGGTGCACGAGAAAATCGAAATCGTCGTGTTGACCAGCGTATTGTTAGCTATCACGAGGTTAGTGCTTAAGGGACCCTGGTCGTTGTCCAAGACGAGGATCTGCCCATTCGTGATGCTGTTTCGTGAAACAGTGACATCCTGAGACCCTTCAATTCGAACCGCCTCCCCTCCGTTCAGGGTCGAGTTTAGGACTGACCCATCATTTGCGTTGAGGAGATAGACCGAGCCCGACAGCGTTTCTGAGCCCGACAGCGTTTCGACGTTACGTATGATGAAGAAGGCGGTAGTATGCTCAACCTCAATGGCCGCTTGATTTCCCATAGAAGCTATCGACCAGCCTTCAATAACGTACGGATCCCGAACGGTCCCACGGCCGGAAGTCACACCGTTTGACCCCACGACAAAGTTGGAATTTCCGTCAATCAGAATCGGCAGGTGGGGCCGAAGGGAAGATGAGGCAACGACCGAACGGACCTGTATGATCCCCGATATCGCGACAAAAATGAGCACGATGGCCAGCGCCAGTAGTCGTCCCTCTTGGCTTAGGGCCAACTTGGCTGGAAAACGCCTTCGATAGCTAGGCAACCGAGACTCAGACTACTGCACCATTGGGGGCTTCCAAAGTGATAAGCGTTAGGGATTTTGTCTACTGGGTGAAAGCTCACGGATAAAACTAGAATGGTGAGTAACCTCTCGGGCGCTTTGTTTGGTCAGTAAGACTCTTTCTCAAATCCCCGCCCAACTCTCGTGAGATGAGCTCATGCCGGGCCATTGGGTTATAGCCCGCTCACCGGTTCAATCTCGTCGTCCCCAACCGAGGCTCCCTACCTGTCCATTTTCTACTCCGATGACATTTCGACAAGCTTATTCACAGTTTTCCAGTTCCTGGTAGTTGCATCGACGGATAGCAGCTTTTCAAAAGCGGTGTTGGAAAGCTTGGTCCTTCCGTACCCGTTGGGGCAATAGAGGTAGACTTCCCGATCTTTGACGCGGAATTCATCAGGGGTCCCGTTCAAGGCAGCTAGCTCCGCCAAAGCGGCCCTTGCCGGTGGTTCTGACAGGAATGTGACGTGCAGCTTGGAATCATTGACCTCCTTTTCCTTCAAGAACGGATTGTCGCTAACGATCTTCTTCATCTCGCCTGAAGTTCTCAGAATCAGCGGAACCGAAAAACCAAAATCGCTCAAAATCTTCTCCCCGACATTCTTGGACAAATTGTCTGAGGAGGCTTTCGTAGCTTCGAAGATGACGTTTCCACTCTGAACATAGGATCTGACGCGACGGAATCCCAATGCTTCGAATGAGACACGCAAGGTTTCCATTTTGATAGTTTTCTGCCCGCTTACATTGATTCCTCGTAGCATCGCAACATGGATCGTCATTAGTTACACTTACCGGGTCAGAGTCGCTGTCATTTCTTTTTTTCCAAATTGAATTATCACGTTCTCTTCGTTGATGAGCCCTCACCAGTCCCACCGCTCGACACATACTGGTCCCAGGTCCCAAAGGTCCTACAACGATTAACTCTCGGAGCGAGATTTCCAGGTGAGAATTGTCGATAGAGACGGAACTAGGACTGGCAATTCTATTCTTCCTAGCCTTCGGCAATGGGGCTAACGATGCGGGAAAGAGCATCATATCGCTCATGCGGGACCCGATCACCTCAGGCTTCAAGCCGAGCAACAGGGCTCTCGCATGGGGAGGCTTCTTCGCTGGCATAGGCAGCCTGTCTGCAATCCTGATCTCAGGTAGGCTATTCTCCGTCTTCACGCCGCAAAGCCTTCTCCAGACAACTCCCGGTTTTTCGTTCGTCCTCGCCGCCCTTGTGGGAGCGGCATCGTGGATCTTGTTGGCAACCGTGCTTCGAATTCCAGTCTCAACAACACACGCAATAGTAGGCGCAATTCTCCTCGAAGCGGTCTTCGTTTTCGGAGCATCAAACTTGCAATGGACCTTTCTCATCTGGCGGATTCTACTGCCACTCGCCGCCGGCCCATTTGCCGCCCTCACCGTGGCATATCTTCTCGACAGACTCTCTCGAAAACGACAAACCCTAGAGACAATGGGCCCGAGACGGACCGGCCATGCTGACTGGGGAGCTGCAGCTGCGGTTGCCTATGGCAGAGGGGTCAACGACGCTCCAAAGATGGCCGCACTGGGAGCCTTCTTTCTTCTCGGATCACCGCAAGATTCTCTTCTGATACCATACCTCATAGTGGGAGGAGCCGTTGTGGCAGGGTCGCTGGTCTGGGGGGACCGTGTCGCCAAAACGATCATCGGGCGTACTCTTCATCTCGATCGCGGTCAACGGTTGAAGGCTCACGCAGCAACGGCCGTGTTTGCTTCCGCAGGCGCATTCTTCGGAGACCCCTTCTCAACAAGCCAGATGTCAGAAGGAGCTCACGCAGGCGCTGGAAGAGGAAGGCAGATTCTACGCTCATCGTTGCGGGGAATGGCTCTAGCATGGCTCGTAACCCTTCCAGCCGCAGGCTTCATGGCAATCGCAGTCTCATATCTAGGCGCAAGATTCTGGGGCTAGTTGCATCAATGTGTCCACATGGTTTTGGGTCGGATCGACCGCTGAATTTGATGATAGGAAAAAAAGGAGGGTTGATGATTGCCTAATGTTGCGCGGCTTGGAAACATGCGACGTCGTATTGTGCCACAGCATGCGAGTTTGCTGGAGTTTGAGTGTTCTGTCCATTGCCGGCGTAATGGCTGTCTGCTACTACGCTGAATCCGTTGGTGTTGAAGCCTGGGGGAGTTAGGGGTCCTGCTGGGAACACTGATTGGCAGCTCTGGTTCGGTTGTCCCGGTGTGCCAGTGTTAGTATCGGCCGCGACTGGTCTTGCGAGGAATGGTACTGCCGCAAGAGATACGATTGCGAGCATCAAGAAAAGTCTAGATAGGGTCATTATTTTTCCAGTTAGCCGAGGATGTTGTATCGAGATAAAAATGTTACTATTGCGATAGCAGGAAAGATGTCCTGATTTCCAGTAAAGTTAAGTCCTGGAATTACAATGGCTTATTTCTGAGCGGGTGGAAGGCCTTTAATGTTTCCTAGGTTAGGATTCTTCGCTCTCGGACTAATATTACTAGCCTCAACTGGAGCACGCCCCGCTCTAGGAGCAATTAGCCATCACAACACTTGGGCGAGGACCTATGGCGGATCTGGAATAGAGCAGGGCTATTCAGTGCATCAAACGTCGGACGGCGGATTCATTGTAGCAGGATCGACGAACTCATCTGGTGCTGGCGGAAGTGACGCTTGGCTCATCAGGCTCGATCCCTCAGGACAGGTAATCTGGCAAAAGGCGTACGGAACGGTTGGAGAAGAATTCGCTGTAGGGGCGCAGCAGACCTCAGACGGTGGCTTCGTAGTATCGGGCTTCACAGGTCCAGTCGGCTTCGCAGGCAACGCATGGATTTTCAAGACCGACGCAACGGGAAACGTCCAGTGGCAGAACATGTACGGAGGATTCGGTTGCTGCCTTCTCCCAATGCAACAAACATCTGATAACGGATTCATTGTAGCAGGTTTCACTGACAACTCAGGAATGGGCGACGTACAAGTTCTCAGACTGAACAGCACAGGGGCCGTGATGTGGGCGAGGACATATGGAAACCCCACAGCGTTCGACGCAGCTTTCTCACTTCAGACAATGCCAGATGGAGGGTTCGTCGTCGCAGGCATTACCAATGGATACGCAGTTAACGGACTCATAGCAGGAGACTTCTGGGTGTTCAAAATAGATGCGACAGGAGACATCGTCTGGCAACACGCCTACGGCGGCTCCGGAGCCGATTACGCTATCTCAATGGCCAAGACCTCTGATAACGGGCTCATTGTAGCTGGTTGGACCAACTCTTTTGGAGCCGGGGGAAACGATGCTTGGCTCCTCAGGCTGGACAATTCCGGCGGAGTAATCTGGCAGAAGGCATACGGTGGCACCGGAGACGACATGGCTAGCACGGTGGAGCAGACGTCTGACGGCGGTTTCATCGTTGCAGGCTCTACAAACTCTTCTGGCGCGGGGGGTCAGGACGCTTGGCTGTTCAAGCTAAACCCAAAGGGTAACATTGTCTGGCAGAAAACCTACGGAGGCCCCGCAGACGATCACGCTATCTCCGCTCAGCAGACAACCGACGGAGGGTTCGTCGTTGCCGCAACCACCTCATCCTTCGGCAACGGCAACTCAGACATTTGGATCCTCAAGCTCAAGCAGGACGGATCTATCTCCAAAGCATGCGATAACAGCAGGATCATGGAGGACTCCAACGCCACAGTTACGAACACCGACGCAACCGTTACCACAACCACTGCGGTCCCTAACGATACTACTGTTGTTGCGACTGCTACGCGTGCCATCACAATGGCTACATCGGAAGCGTCACAGGCTCAGTGCAGCAGCTCCAGGCGCCAAGATGGCCAGTCGAGGCCGCCCGAAGGATCTTCTGATTCTTAGAACTCGTTTCTTCACGTTCCTGTCTGCCGGAGTTCTCTAGACTGGTGGAGTGTTCGGAACCGATCCCCAAGGGTTAGGCGCGGGGGGCGCTGGTTTCTTCCGCGACAAGAGAATTGCAAACACCAAAACCAGTGCTAGAAGAAGACCCGCAACAACTGCCACGATCAGGATCTCAATTCGCATCTGGCCGACAGAGTTCTGCAGCATCTGGATCTGCTCAGCATACGGATACACAGACGAATAAGTTGCTCCTGATGGCAATGATAGATCTGTCTTCGGGTGTCCCGGGCCATTGAGAGTCGAGGAACTCGCCAGCCAGTCGTAGACATACGCTAACGCGTACATGTCCAGGGTTGACGGTGCCTCAAGTGAATTTCTGAGGTTGCCAACCACCTGTCCGTATGATAGGAACATTAGCTCGAAAGACCCGTCGTCCGCTACGGGTGCAGTTGCATGGTCGAGACCAAGGGCGTGACCAAATTCGTGGCTGGCAATATTGATCATGTCGGTGTCAGTAAGCTGTGTAACATTGGTCGGGTCATACGCTGCGAGTGTCGTGATCGTTGGCGCCTGAAATACCCCCGAGCTGGATTGAGTCCGGGTGTCGGTAAGTCCCAAACCTGATGATTGGGATCCGAACGACTGGATGAACCGAACTTGAATGTTCGGACTGCCGCACAAAGTATCGTTCACACCGGAAATGCAAGTGACGAAGCTCAGTTTACGAAGATAGTTTGAACCGTAAGCATCTGTGTAGGCGATGAGGGATTCGGACCAGCGGCTGATTGCGTGGTTCACATCGAATGCGTACGAGGCTTTGAACCACGTCTGAGTCGGTTGAGGCGTCATCAGGATGGTGATGGTCGGGCTTGTCCAGGTTCCTCCCTCTGTTGGAATGGTCGCCGTTGAGGCTGCGTGAGCGCTAGGAGCTGAACCAAAGCATATCGTCGAAAGGACGAGGATGACAAGAGGAACGAAGGTTCTCAATTCATGACCCTTTTCAGTTGACCGTCTGGTTCAGCCAGGGTTATTTGTAGGGTTTTTCCTACCAGCTCATTCCCGCGCGAGCCTTGTTTGCGTATGGGGCCAGCTTCGCTGAAAAATCTGCTATTTCAGGATGTGGACGTTCTACTGCTTCGACGAGGTTCCTGCCAATGATTGTTGGGTTATTTGTCCACAAACTGAACAACGGGCTTATCTACAGCGCGACTAGAACATTCTATACGGATACCCACGTGATGTAATGTCGGACAAACGCTTTGTCCAAGGGTCCGGTATCAACGCTTTCAACGGAAACGAGCTGATAGTAAAGGGAGCGCTTGAGAGCAAAGTCGGCTTGATGGCCGGCTACCCCGGCTCGCCCGTCGCAGAAGTTTTCACAATTCTAGAAGAGAACGCAGAGATTCTCAGAGAATGCGGACTATGGGCCGAGATGACGAATGACGAGTCCCAGGGCGCTGCCGCGCTCAACGGCGCATTAGACGTCGGCGTTAACGCTGTTGCTGTGATGAAGAGCGTCGGGCTCAACGTCGCGGCGGACCCCATCAACATCATCAATTATGCTGACAAGCTCGGCTTGAGCGGAAAGAGGGGTGGGGCCCTCGTCGTCTGCGGAGACGACCCACACGCTTCCAGCACTCAGGTTGCGGGTGATAGCCGCCAGCTCATGGAGCATCTCAAGATGGCTATCATCGAGCCCAGCACTCCACAGGAAGTCAAGGACTGGATCGGAGAAGGACTCAGACTCTCTCAATACTCCAACCTTGTCGTAGGCTATCTTATCACGACCTATCTTGCCGAGGGTGGAGGCAGCGTCGTTCTTTCGGAAAACCAGCCCTCAGAAATCACTTTCAAAAATCCCATAACCCTCGATATCTCAAAAGTCGATCTCAAACGACGAGTCAGCATACCCCCCAACACATGGGCCTTGGAAAAAGAAATAATCAGAGATCGATTCCCCAAGGTTCACGAATACGTCAGAGATCATAAGCTCGACAAGATACTCTACGACGATGGCCGGAAGCACAGGATCGGATTCATCGCAGCAGGCATATCCTATAGCTATCTGGAACAGGCTCTTTGGGAGCTCGGACTCGACGAACAGTTCCCCGTCCTGAAACCTGCGGTAACCTATCCTCTCGAGCCTGAAATCGTCGGCGAGTTATCCAAGAAAGTTGAGAACATTGTTGTTGTCGAAGAAAAGAGCCCCGCGATAGAAAACCAGGTCAAGACCATCTTGGACGACTTGGTGCAGGAAGGAAGGCTCTCCAGCATGCCGAAAGTCTGGGGCAAGTTCTTTCCACAAGGCGATGGATTCCCTGAAGAGAGTGGACTCACTCCGTCAAACCTTATTGAGAAAATTGGAAATCTGCTCTTGGAGATTGGCGATCCTGCCGCCAAGATTGACCAGAAGAAAATTCACAGCGAACTGGATCTTCTTGCCGAGATCAAAGCCTACGGCCTCCTCGTCCCACCACGATCCCCCGGATTCTGTGCAGGCTGTCCTCACAGAGAAACCCTTAGCGCCGTTCATTCGCTGAGAGATACGCCTGAGCACAAGGACATCTTCGCCCACGGCGACATTGGTTGCTATTCCATGTCCTTCCTACCGCCCTTCGGCGAGATGCACAACCTAACTGCGATGTCACTGGGAGGCGCTGCGGGAGCGGGAATGGACCCGTTCGTAACGAACAAGCAGTATGCGCTGATGGGAGATTCGACTTTCTTCTGGAGAGGAATGACCGCGATATCCAACTCGATCAAGGAAGGACAAGACATCCTCTACCTCATCCTCGACAACAAGAACACGGCGATGACAGGTCATCAGCCAACACCGGAGACGGGCCACAATTTGATGGGCGACAAGACCACCCCCCAGGACATCGAGAGCATTGTTCGTGCGATGGGCCAAGGACAGATCTATGTGAAGAAGATGCCTCCCTCCAACCGAGAGAAGTACATGAAAGAACTGGACAAGGTCTTCGAGAAACCAGGCGTAAAAGTGATCATAGCCGACAAAGAATGCGGCATCACATTTCACAAGAGAAAGCGGTCAGAGAGAAACAGGATCATCGAGAGACAGGGTTTCGTCAAGAAGGAAACATTCGTCAACATTTCGCAGGAAGTTTGTGAGAACTGCCGTGAATGTACCAAGAACACGGGCTGCCCAGGACTTACAATAATCGACACGGATTATGGCGAGAAGATTGGTATTGACCAGTCGATTTGCGTGTCGGATACGTACTGCACGAAGGTCATGGCGTGCCCATCCTTCGAGAAAGTAATCATCACAAGGAACAAGCCGCCGAAATCAAGGGTCAAGAAGATATCGCTCGACAATATTCCAACGCCTGCGCCACACCGATTCAACGATACTTGGAAAATATTCATCAGTGGCGTCGGTGGCATGGGCGTAGGAGTAATGTCATCAGTTCTGGCTCGCGCCGGAACCAGAGAAGGATACCATGTCCGGTTCAACGATAAGAAAGGACTCGCAATCAGAAACGGAGCAGTATCCGCACACGTCCTATACTCGAACGGAAAAGCAAAGATCTCAACAATCGTCCCGAACGGAAAGGCTGATCTCTTGATGGGCGTTGACATGCTTGAAGCGGAGAGAAGTCTCGTATACGCCAGCCAGGTTCACACGACCGCAGTGGTGAACACCACCGTGGTCCCGACTATCCCGATGCTCGCTGGGATGATGAACTATCCTCCTGATGCGGAGGAGAATATTCGAAGGCATACAAATTCTGACGAGTACTTCGGTGGAAGAATCAGCGAGATATCCGAGCTGTACTTCGGAAGTAAGCTCTTCACCAACATCATTCTTCTTGGCGCGGCCTTCCAGAAGGGCCTCATACCTGTCAGCGAACAGAACCTCGTTGACGCGATAATGGAAACCGTCCCGGCCAGCCAGAGAGCTAGAAACATGGAGGCGTTTCGCTTGGGCCGGAAACTGGTCGTAGAGCCGCAGCTTCTCGAGTTCAAGAATATCGTTGCTGATGAGAGGATCCTCACATTATTCGGGGCAAAGGAAACTTACCAGTCTATTCTTGACATGAAGACCAAGCAGATATCGCACGCCTACTGGATGTTTTGGCGAGGAAAGAAGACCGCAGACGAGTACAGGCGACTGGTAATGAGCACGGTTGCCACGATGAACCTTGACGAAGACACCAACAGAGGGATTGCAAGAAGGATCTACGATCTCATCATGTGGGGAGACCTTCCCTACGCAGAGAAATACGTGGACAAAATCCTGGAAGTGTTCAGGAACGATAGAGCGGATAGGGGATACGCCGCGACCAAAACGGCCATGCTCGACTTGCACAAAGTCATGGCGATCAAGGACGAGATCTACACTCCTCATTTGCTGACTGATGATGAGAAATTGGACCGGGACAAGATCCGATACAACGTTGACGAAGAGAACGGTGACAAGATAACATACGAACATATCAACCGGCCAGAGTTCGAAGTGTTCGGCAAGCAAGTGAGGTTCGACCTGCCGCAGTGGCTTGCCCACAACTGGCTGATGAGGATCTTCAAACACATGAAATGGACCAGAACCATCCTCGACAGCTGGGGATGGCACAAGAAAGAGCGCGCGTTCCGAGACTGGTACAAAGACGACGTCATCGGCTTCTATCTCAAGACCGCGTCTTCAAACTATGACCTAGCGCTCAGAGCCCTGAGGGTAATCAACGACCCCTACAGACCAAACGAATTCGCCGTAACAGGATTCCGAGAAGTCATCTATCCAAAGATGGACAAGGCAAGACGAGAATTCGAACAACTCGTAGAACCGGGGCAACAGCTTCCTGTTATGCCGATGATCACCGCATCATCCGAACTGTAGCTTCCTTGTCAATTCATCTCGAAGCCTAGAGAACCGGACATTTAGTCCTCCACGCGATTCTGCTCATTATGATCGACCGAGAGAGTATCGGTTATATCGCCCGGAGTAAGACTAGCTAGAATTGACCGATAGCGTTTGAGTTCAGAGATCCGCCCCATCAATCCTCTTAACGAGGTCTTAGTCAGGCGGCAATACTACCAGGGTTCTCTCTACGCATCCGCGTTCAGAGATCCGCGATTCTCGTCGGGGTTCGGGATGTACCCGCCTCCACCTCGCAAGCCAAAGACTGGCGGGTCGATAGCCTGGATCTTGATCAAGTTCGGTTTCGTGGGTGGATTAGGAATATTCCTCAACCAGTACATCCTGTTCGTGTTGACGACATTCTATGGGATCTATTTTCTTATTGGTGCGGTTCTCAGCAGTCAGGCAGCAGTACTCGTCAACTTTGCACTGAACAATTTCCTCGTATTCAGGTCAAGAGAAAGTGCCGGAGGTCTAGTCCGGAAAATCTTACTCTTCAACGCCGTTTCCTCATCCGACCTGCTCGTAAGAATCCCCCTACTCTGGGGCCTAACAAGTGCATTGGGCATCTCGTTTCTGTACACGGCCAACCTCGCCAGCATTTTCTTGACTTTCGGGGCCAGATTTCTGTTCAGTGAGAAGAAGATCTGGACAAAGCACACCGTGCCAAACATCGCACCATCGCACTAGATTTTAGACTGGTTCGTTTCTTAGTAGTGTCTCACGAAAGTCTCGACCGGATGCACCAGCTCCAACATAGGTTGAAGCTCCAGTTGGAATAGCTCTCCGGGCGGGGTCTTAGAGAATCCGGCTTCTTCCTTTCGAACTAGGTCGTCGACGATGGATACACGTTTCTTGATGTAGTCGCTTTCATCAGCGGCGGGCAAGGGCCCAAAGACTTCAGGAGCCGCAAGTCGGACCGCAGCGTACATTGACCATGCAAGGTCGCGGATCTCCCATTGAGCGTCAGGGGCACAGCGGAGGTTGAAGAAGTGAATGAGTTGGCGTGGGCTCATGCTCATGACGATGTTCGTGGTTGCTGCATTCGGCCGAAGATATCGGGCGTCCTCTGCCTTAATGCCCTTCGTGGTGAGGCCTTCTTCAGCTTGACGAGTCAAGTCCATCACGTCTGTAAAGTTCAGCTCTAGCTTGTGCCCTTGAAACTCGACTGGAACCTTGAGATCCTTGGGAATCCCGGGCGGTTTCAGATATCCATAGCTTCGCGTGACGCGCACGTAACGCTGTGATTGCTGACTGAAGGAGGCGATTCTATGTCTTACTATCTGGTGACTGGTTGCTCTGCTTATTCCCTGCAGGTCGAAGGTGAAGCTCCCATGCCGGAGCATGTTCTCTCTCCCCATCTTCACTCCGGCCTCCTCCAAGTTCGCGGTCAGCTCAGGATAGTTGGTGTAGCTGAACAGGATCGCTTTGCTTGCCATTATCATCCTAACTTTTTGTGGTCGGTATCGCGAGAGCCGAGGCGATTATGGGAGCTGCTTCATTCAGGGTTGCGACAAGTTCTCTCGTCAACGGTAGATGGTTGGTGCTACGGGCTAGCTCGACTAGGACTCGGAGGTTTGTTGTGATAAGCCATTTCTGTTCGTCAATCTGGCTTGTCTCAAAGAACTTGGAAGATTCCATAAGGAAGAGGATCTCCTTCTGGTCAGCCTCTACCAGCCAAGTGATGCTGTTGTGCTCAAGAATATCGTAATGCCCCAGCTCAAGGGCACGCTTCAACAGTCCATCTATTCGCTCCGCATCGAAGATTTTCTCCCCGTCCAACACCTTGTCTTGTGATGTGTGTGTGAACAGCTCATACCCCGGATGAGGCGAGTAGCATGACCGCATTGCGGCGGCGCAGACCCTTTCGAGGTCAGGCTCGTAACCAACGAGGCGAACACGCATGACTAGAAATCCCTCTCAAACAGAGTGGATGTCCAGCCCGCAATAAAAGAGCTACCGCCCTTATTCTTGTAATCCGGATCTTTCTGTGAAGCGGAGATGAGGCTCAAAACTGCACCATTGTGACTGATTGCCCGATTTGAAAGGGACAGCACACTTAGCTACGCGGTTTGTCCATAGCGAGAACAGACGTTAAGGGAGAGGGTAGGTTAGTGTCCGAAGACGGGTCTGACAGCGAAGCAAGACAGGAAGAGGACCCTCCGGATGATGCGAGAATAGAACCCTTCCTTGACATGCGTGACCCTACTTTTCGCCGAATTCTTCGGTCCGCCACCAGCAAGTTCAACCAGATGATCTGCCCCCTAATGGCATCGGTTTGTGTGCGGGACCTGTGCATGTTCTGGAACGATCATTCAAAGTCCTGCTACATTGTCGATACGCTGAAAATGAACATTTACCATACTGTCTGTCCGAAGTGTGGGTCCACGAACATCGAGTTGTCCGCTAGGGAGCAGCGTTCAGGGAAGGCGAAGCTGTACCGCTGCGACACATGCGGCAACGAATGGGGACAAGTACACTAAACACAGTTGCCTTTCACATCCACAAGACTGGCCAGAGACCCTGCAGTTCTTATACGAATGAAGAATACCGCAACCATAGCAGATCGTATGCATTGAGGAGAACGCGAGAAGCATGACTGATATGCTAAAGGGAAGCCAGGTCCTCCAGAAGACCTACACCTACATTGAGAACGTGACGAAGGAATCCCGAAAGGCTCTGATGGAAGAATTTAGCCAAAAACACAAAGGAATCGCGCTCAACTCTGCATCTGATACGCTCCGCAAGAGCGTCCTAGACTGGTTCCCGCGTCGCGACCCTATGCTAAAGCTAGTTCATGAGAAGACAAACCAGGGAAAGCCAGGCGATGTACGGATGGACTTTCTTGGAGAAACGAAAAGTGTGCGTTTCAAGGTTCATCTTCACGCAGTATTCGCTGTCAGCGGCCAATCACCTGATTCGCCGTCTTTTCTGAAAGAGGTAACGCTCCTAGTCGATCCCAGAGAATTCTCGATGTAGAGCCAAGACTCAATGAGTCTCGCTGGCGCAATTACACTCTCCAGTCTAGAGCTGACCAGATTTTTCTTCGCAATGGTCCTCATACTGTTCACCGCACACTCATTCGGATTCCTGTTCTACGAAGCCAAACTTCCCCGAGTGATCGGAGAGATATTCGGCGGGCTAGTCCTCGGCCCAACTTTTCTTGGCTATCTCGCTCCTGACGCGGAGAACTGGATCTTCGGCGCGTTTCCCTCGGAAGGCGCGTTGATCTCTGTAATCTCATACTTCGGGCTGGTTCTTCTGATGTTCATTTCAGGTTTCGAGATCCAGAGAGCCTTCTCGAGAGAGGATCGCGAGATCGCTACCTCGTTCTTGCTTGGCGCCACTGTTGTCCCGTTCATTATTGGAATGCTCCTCCCCTACTTCTACAATTTCGCACCATACTCGGGACCAAACGGAAACATGCTCTCACTGGCGATCATCGTGGGCATCGGCGTCTCAGTCACATCGATTCCAGTGATCTCGAAGATCTTCATTGATCTAAGAATCATGAACACGCGGTTCGCAAAGATCGTGCTGGCCATTGCTACGGTGGAGGATGTCATCCAGTTTGGGGCGTTGGCCATCGCCACAGGGGTTGGGGCTTCTGCTTCGGCATCACTTTCCTTGATCGGCTATACTGCGTTTGTGACTGTTGCGTTTTTCGGTGCAGCGCTGCTGGGTCTGCCCCGGTTGATTCGGTATACAATAAGGTCGAGGTTTGACGTTCTGATCAAGTATCACCCGTCGAGGTACGCTCTGTTTCTCTGCTTCTCGATGGTGGCGTTGGCGAGCCTTCTCAACGTGAACATCGTCTTCGGAGCGTTTCTAGCCGGAATCGCGATTGGAATGATGCCCGAAGAAGTCTTCGCCCTTGCCAAAGCTCAGGTCAAATCGATATCCCTGGCCGTGTTCACACCTGTGTATTTTGCTGTTGTCGGCTTGAAGCTTGATCTGATCCACTCCTTTGACATTCTCTTCTTTCTCGGGTTCTTGATCTTCTCGACAGCGCTGAAAGGCGGAGGCGCGTTGGTGGTGGGAAGGTTGATCAAGCAGAAGAGACTACCGAGTCTCAATCTTGCGATAGCTCTGAACGCTCGAGGTGGGCCTGGAATCGTTCTTGCTACTGTCGCCTTTGACATGGGGCTGATATCGGAGACTTTCTTCGTCGCTCTCGTGCTGACAGCCATCGTCACTTCGCTGATCGCTGGATTCTGGCTGAGGTACGTGAAGAAGAAGGGCTGGGAACTGCTCTAGGTGATATTGAGAGCGTCGATGAACACTTGCTTCCGAAACGCATTTCAGCCTGTCTGATTCATTTCAGGGGTGACTTAGACATGAAGGAGGTCTCGGCTGAGATAGAGATTGAAGCCCCTGCTGAAAGGGTCTGGCAGGTACTGACTGATTTTGCCAAGTTTCCCGAGTGGAACCCGTTCATCCGACAGATGAGCGGCGAGGTTAGGACAGGGGCTCAACTTGAGGTTAGGCTTGAGCCTCCTGGAGGGAGGGCGATGTCCTTCAAGCCGAAGATGGTTAATGTCGAGACGAATCGAGAGATTCGTTGGCTTGGGCGATTGTTGATACCGGGACTGTTTACTGGTGAACACAGTTTTGCGATTGAAGCGTTGGACGAGAAAGGAGTCCGGTTCGTTCAGCACGAGAAGTTTACTGGCTTGCTTGTTCCCTTTTTGGCCAAGAGCCTGGATAAGGATACGAAGAGTGGCTTCGAAGCGATGAATCGTGCTCTGAAAGAGCGAGCGGAGAGAGGCCCGTAATAGCCGCATCGGAATCCTTCGCTTAGCTCTAGCCCGCCACTTGTGCTACTTGAATGGTCTCTTCTTCCTCTTCTAGACGCGTCTTGATTCTTTTCAGCCGGAAGAAATCTTCTCTCGACCTTTCTTGCAAACTCAGTTCGATGTAGTGGATTGTATTCTCGATTCGCGGAATGACAATGTTTTCGAGGCTGCTGACTCGTCTCTTAGTGGCGGAGATTGCCTCGGCTAACCGACGAATAGCCGCTTCGGCCGCTGACAGCTCAACAACGTTCTTGACCGCTTCGGTCATTAGCGCGACAGCCTCGTCGAGTTTTGCGCTACTTCCGATCATCGAATAAGGAAATCCCTCGAGCGCCTTCAATTTCACTGAGACGTAAGGTATGGAAACGCCGATGACGTTTCGAGTCGACGCGTCCACGTCAAACCTGTCCTGGACTGTCAATGATGTTTCTTCGACTCGCGTGAAGCCCATGAGCATCTGGGCCTCTGTGAACTTCTCGTAGGCCTGGAACAATAGATCCTGTGTCTTCTGCCTCAATGCGGTGATTTCACGGGCGAACTGGAAGAACTCGATCATCAACGCGTCCAACTTCTCCCGAAGCAAATCTCCGCCTCGTTGGGCTATGCGTCGTCGTCGCCGGAGGGCGATAAGCTCCATCCGGGTTGGACGAGCGCCCGCGACGATCTCTGACACTACGCCGTCTTCCCACGATATTTCGGATGATACTTCTTGATGGTGACTGGGTCGATCCGTTTTAGCTCGCTTTCGGGGAGGACGCTGAGAAGGTTCCAGCCTAGGTCGAGCGTGGCGTCGATGTCCCGGTTTTCGTAGAGTCCCTGGTTGATGAATTTCCTTTCAAAGTTGTCTGCAAATCCGAGGTAGAGTTTGTCTCGGGCGGAGAGGGCTTCTTCGCCGATGACGGCGACGAGGTCTCGGAAGCTTCGTCCCTCGGCATAAGCGTAGTAGAGCTGGTCTGAGACTTCCCGGTGGTCCTCTCTGGTCCGGCCTTTACCAATCCCCTCTTTCATCAATCGAGAGAGGGAGGGTGCAGGGTCGATAGGTGGATAGATTCCTTTTCGATGTAATCCTCGATCAATGTAGATCTGCCCCTCGGTGATGTAGCCGGTGAGATCGGGGATGGGATGAGTGACGTCGTCACCTGGCATGGTAAGAATCGGCATCTGCGTGATTGAACCCTTGCTACCGTGAAGCCTTCCCGCGCGTTCGTAGATCGTAGAGAGATCCGTGTTGTGGAGAAGTAAGAGACCGCAGGCGTCCACGAAGTTGTCGGATCCTTCCACATCAATATCGTAGACCCATTCCTCTGTTGGTTCAACCTGTTCTATTTCTTTGATTCTCACGCAGTCAGTGTCGTTTAGCGAGGCCGTTTTGCTTCTAACGTATGTAGATAGGTAGACTTGGTGGGCTTTTCCTCCAACTCCCGCAGGTGTGAGGGAGGGTGACCGGTCAGGGTAGAGCGTACGACGCAAGAAAATGAGATCATCACGGAGCCCAGAGCTGATAGTGGTCATGCAGTATTGTTTTGTTCTGTACCGTTCGTTCTGCGAAAATCCGTCACCGTCATAGTATGCTTTGAAGAATGCACCTCGGATTGGCCTAGGGGCCGATAGAATGGCGCTGGGTATTCGTTTGTGGGAAGCACGATGACCGCATCCTAGAGAGTTGTTGAGAAAGTCGTACACGTGTTTGCGTTGAGTTCCAACCCTCCACGTTCCGGACCTCTTATCACCGATATGAATCGTGGGCGGGGCTCTTCCAAAGACGCTCGTGTAACATTCGGCTACGTCGTCGATGAATTCGGTGGAATTGTTGCTGATGAGAACTTGGTGTACCCATTTAGCGTGCCTGCGACTGTACCACCGAGACGAGTGACCTTCAGAAACGTAGTAGCCAAGGTATCTAGCAAGTTCGGGAGTCAGAGCAATCTGACGATGGAACCGTTTCTTGACGCTTGGAATCTCAACGGTCTCCTTGGAAACCCAGTCCTCCGGAATTTTCGCGACATGCGCGAGCGAGTCGCCAACTCCAAGCTGCCCAGCTTCCACGGCTAAGAGTTGCCCGTTCTTGGCCCCGAAGACGCTGTGGTTGGGAGTTACGATTGTCTCTCCGAGTTGTGTCTTGATGCGGGTAAGCTGACCTTTGAAGTGATGCCGGACGATGTGTCTGATCGGGTGGAACCCGCTTCTACCATCAGTTGTCGTGGAGAGCGCGTGCCATCCATCGACGTTCTTTCTTTCTACGACCCCATCGTTCTGTATAGGATTCTCAATTATGTTGAAGAATTCGCTAAGAGCAACTATTCTAACCGCGCCCTCAGGATCTCGAAGAACAACTCTACGACTACCATCGACACTGTACATGTATCCTGGATATCCTCGCCGTCCAGGAACTTCTTCCCGAGCTGCCGAGATTTCTCTGAGAGCTTCAGCATAGTTCGTCATGTCGGTGAGAATGACGAGGACGTGAGTGCCGAGTTTGACGGCGAAATACTCGGCTGCTGTTAGCGCGAGTCTCGGGGTCAGGATTCGTTCGATGGCGGGGTCGTCTGCGAGGTTGACGAACATAGTTACGTGGTCGAAGGCACCTTGTTTCTCGAAGTCGTCCCTGAAGAAGCGGGCTTCGTCAGCGGTGATGCCCATGGCCGCGAAGACTGTTGTGAATGGTTCTTCGGTGCCTCGGACCTTGGCTTGCCGGGCAATCTGGGCGGCGATCTGGTTGTGAGGTAACCCGGACGCGGAGAAGAGGGGGAGTTTCTGTCCCCGGACGAGCGTGTTCATGCCGTCGATGGCGGAGACGCCTGTTTGGATGAACTCTCTAGGATATTCTCGGGCGAACGGGTTGATGGGACTGCCGTTTACATCGAGATAATCATCAGGAATAATTCTTGGGCCGCCGTCTGTGGGTCGGCCGCTGCCGTCGAAGATCCTACCGAGCATGTCCTGTGAGACAGGAAGCTTGACGGTTTCGCCGGTGAAACGGACACTCGTCGCGGAAACGTCCAGTCCGGATGTTCCTTCAAAGATCTGGACGACTGCAACACCACCACCGACTTCTAGGACCTGGCCTCTTCGTTCTTCCCCGCTGGGAGTCCTGATCCTTGCGAGCTCGCCGTATCCTACTCCTCTAACTTGTTCAACGAAGATTAGGGGTCCGGATATTTCTCGGACTGTTCTGTATTCGAGGCCGGCGAGTGAGACCATTCTATTTCGCCTTGACAGCGGGTGCGGTCAGCATCTTGAACTCTTGATCTAGACGCTCCATTAGAGACTGGGAATAGTCTGTGAACTTGTCTGCGGGCGTGAGTCTCATGCGGCTGATATCGTTCTTGACAGGTAGCTCGAGAACTTTCTGTAGTGGTATGTTTTCGTCGACTGCTTTCTGCATCAGGTTGTAGTAATGGAGGATTATCCGAATCATGTTGTATGTCTTTGTCTTGTCGCAGTAGCTGTCGGCGGGGTTGTAGGATTGCTGCATGAGGAAGTCTTCCTTGATCATCTTCGAGGCTTCCAGAATGACCCGTTGTCCCTCGGAGAGCGCGTCGGGACCCACGAGCATGACGATTTCGCGTAGTTCTTCATCGCGCTGGAGAAGATACATTGCTACTTTGCGCAGGTCGACCCATTCGGGTCCGACTTCTTTCGGATACCAGGTTTCGAGAGTGTCGAGATAAAGAGAGTAGCTTGTTAACCAGTTGATGGCGGGGAAGTGGCGTCGCTTGGCAAGTTCGGAGTCGAGGGCCCAGAAGACCTTGACGATACGGAGAGTATTCTGAGTGATAGGCTCGGAAAAGTCGCCACCTGGTGGAGAGACGGCTCCGATAACGCTGATGGAGCCTTGCTTGGATTCTGAGCCGAGAACTTCCAGTCGGCCTGATCGTTCATAGAAGTCGGCGAGGCGGGACGCGAGGTAAGCAGGGTAGCCTTCCTCGCCCGGCATTTCTTCCAGTCGCCCGGAGATTTCTCTGAGGGCTTCAGCCCAACGGCTGGTGGAATCCGCCATCAGCGCGGTGTCGTAGCCCATGTCCCGGAAGTATTCTGCAATTGTGATGCCGGTGTAGACACTAGCTTCCCGCGCAGCTATTGGCATGTTAGAAGTGTTCGCGACAAGAGTTGTCCGATTCATCAGGGGCTGTTGTGTACGCGGGTCGAGTAGGGTTGGAAACGTTTCGAGAACTTCTGCCATCTCATTTCCTCTCTCTCCGCAGCCGACATAGACTATGACTTGGGCATCGGCGAACTTTGCCAATGCCTGCTGGAGCACCGTGTTGTGGCAGACCATGGGTCCCCACCCAGCGATGAAATTCTCGTAACCTGGGACAGTAATGTCGTAGACATCAGAAGTGGTTGTGATTTGTCGGATGTCGGAGATCTCGTCGAAGAAAGAGAAGTCGGACAGCTCCGAGAGTTTCTCCAGCTTCTTCAGCGCCACATTCTCGCTCGAGCCCGTCGCGGATTTTTCCTTGACTGCAGATATTAGGCGTCTGATTACTGTGATCCCTGGTTTTTCTCCTTGCGTTGTGTAATTGTACATGTTGAAGCCGGATTTTCGGAGGCTCTTTCCCGAGGTCTTGCCTAGAGCTGCGGCCTCAGAAAGTACGGATGGGTCGATTGGAACGACGTCAACAGCGCTGTACACTCGCTTCTCGAGTTTCAGAAAGCGACCTAGCTTCTTGAGGTAAGGATAGGGGAGCTGTGTCGGCAGATACTTGTCGAATTCCGAGATCGGCCGACGTCCTTCAACCGTGACGCGATGGTAGGTGTGACCTCCGATCTCTCTATGCCTTGTTCTGTGTAGGACTCCCAGTCGTGTCAGCAGATAGGACAGTCCAAGGGCCATCTCTTCGCTCGCTGTGGCGATCTCAAGGGTGCGAAGGCTGAATGATCCATCGCCGGCAATGTAGCCTGCTAGGAATCCCCCGATCACCTTGTCCGGGGACATTGAGATAAGGTCTGGAACTTTCAGCGTTCGAGATTTTCTCTTCTTAGGGAATCCGATGCCGACGAGTAAGTTGACTAGCGCTCTACTGCTGATTAGCGCTAACTCTCCTCCACTATGTGTTCCGCGATGAGGTGTCAGACCGAACAATTTGTTTGCGAGCTGAGAGAATCTGCGGAGTACTCTCTCGTCATTATTGAACAGTATGACGTTTCCACGGCCTCGTAGCATGCCATTGGAAAGGATTAGCCCGAGAAACTCTGCCAGTTCAACCGTCATTTCCGTTGGGAGTCTTATGCTCCAGCCTTGTCGTTGGGCTCGGACTGAGGCGACAGGAATCCTCTTTCCCGTGACCTTCGCTAGATGTCTTAGAAAGCCGAGAGTGGGCCTTGCCACCCTCTTTCGATAGTTGTGGAGACTACCGAGGCCTACATCGAGGCTCTTCGAGAGTACTTTGAGAGTAGTACCCGCTCTAAGACGTTCTATTGTTGCGACCATCGTTTCGATAGCTCGGGGATCGTCAACCCTGGTGTCGTCGGGCAGGAGTTTGTAAGGGTCGATTCGTTGCGGGCCTAGATTAAGTGCGATCTTTCTCGGTGTTAGAAGGTACCCTCCGGGCTGCAGTAGTTGGGCTGACGTCTCCTCGATCGTGCCATCCCTGCGTAGCTGCTGGAGCTTGTGGACGGGGGTGACTCTTACTCTGCGCCCGCTGCGAGTCTGGATTTCGAGCAGTTGATTGGTGGACCCTTTGTAGCCCATCGAGGCCTCCGCGTTTGTGAATTCGGGGTTTGAGAGAGAAACAACCTTCGGAGGGTTGGAGTAGGAATAGAGGGTCTCTTCTCCGTTGTCGTCGAAGGCGCGCGAGTTTCCATTGTCGTGTACGAGGTCTCGAATTCTCCTGATCCTGCCATCTGCAAGAAGAACGGGGGTTTCTCCGTCGAGGCACTTGCCGCTTCCGAAGGGTCCGGGGACGGCTGCTGTTCCTCCTTTGGCGACGGGGAAGAAGAAGTCGATGATGCGTTGGCCGGTTATGAGTGGGATTTCGGATGGGAGTTTGCGTTTGAAGGGCCTGGCGATTCGTACGGGCCAGGTGTGCATCATAAACAATGAGACGGGTCCGGTCTTGGTTTCCATCTCGCCGATCGGCTCGGTGACCGTATAGTCGCCTTCCGGGACGATGGAGATGATTTTTCCGGACTGGTTGGGCGGGACCATTATGTTCTGGGTGATCAGGGTTGTTTCCTTGACAGTCCCTAGAACATCACCACCGGAAACCTCTACTCCCCTATCTGCCGTGGGAACGAAGTGCCACTTTTTGGATCGATCGATGGCGGCCGGGGCCAGGCCTCTCTTGATAAATGGTCCCGTCTTTTCGAAGAGAACTGTTAGTGGGCGCTGGATGCCGTCGTAGATCTGGCCCAGAATTCCGGGTCCGAGCTCGACTGATAGTGGTTTGCCTGTTCTTTCGACTTTCTCGCCTGGTCGGAGGCCGGCGGTTTCCTCGTAGACTTGGACTGTTGCGTTTTCGCCGTCTATCTTGATGATCTCGCCGATGAGGCCTTGGTCGCCTACGCGGACGACTTCGTACATCTGGGCGCCGAGCATTCCTTCGGCGACGATGACGGGGCCTGCGACCCGTGCGACCTTTCCAGGCTTGAACTCAGGCATTGAAACAGGACCTTGTGAGTGACGGAGGGTCGAGTTTCTGGCCGGTTGTCATTAAAACCTTCCTCGTTAGAGCAGTGGTTACGCCAACCTCATAGCCAGCGGCAGGGTTGGACGCGGGTTGTCGCAGTCTTTCCTTTCAAAGAGTGATGATGGGTTGTTTAGAGGAGTAGCATCGAGAACCCCACTGTCCAGCCTCAAACGATTGATACAGATTCTCGTGATAGGGTCTGACGGGGATCATTGTCCGGAGAGTACGTACGCTGCTGCAAAAGAGGTCGGCGCCGAGATAGCATCCCGGGGAGCTGTCCTGATAACCGGGGGTCTTGGCGGAGTCATGGAAGCCGCCTGTAGAGGCGCGAAGGAGAAGGGCGGAATGGTCGTCGGGATTCTCCCCCAAGAAGACATGAGCTATGCGAACCCCTATTGCGATATCATCGTCCCGACAGGAATGGGATTCTCCCGGAACTATGTGACAGCGTACTCAGCCGATTCTGCAATCGTGGTCGGCGGGGGAGCGGGAACCTACGTGGAAGCACTGGTCGCCTACCAGAAAGGAAAACCGATAGTGGCATTGAAGGGAACAGGAGGAACAGCAGACAAGATCGCCGACAGCTACCTAGACGATCGAAAAACAGTGAAAGTCATGGCCGCCCCAACACCCAAAGACGCCGTAGACCAAGCACTAGACCACGCCCTCAACGGCAAGAGAGGCATCCGCTACTTTCAAAGCGTAGCAAAGATGCTGTGACTATCCTAAGCTCTTAGACAAATCATGACATCTACGCCTTCGAATCAGAGGAAGATCTGAAGGTCATGTTCCCCCTGCCCCAATCACACTCTAGACCAAGCATTAGACCGTACCTTCAAATGGCAAAAGAGGAATACGATACTTCGGTTCTGTCAAGTCTTCGGTTTGACTTGACTCGCTCTCATCGACTCCGGGGATTACCGTCGTCGTCGTCGGGTTCCCCTTCATTGCTTCACTTGAGAGCCCTTGCGCCTGAGTCCCACACTGGCTCGTCTCGGCAGGGAACGTGCGAACCTCACCCGTCCCCTCACGCCCATAGCGTGGTAGCTTGACCATT
>Ga0209237_1000322_pt1 | contig 26382 bp, 28 predicted proteins | sample GraSoi013_1_40cm_2_FD_185820 | JGI IMG/M metagenome (GOLD analysis project Ga0209237, IMG submission 185820) | Grasslands soil microbial communities from the Angelo Coastal Reserve, California, USA - Sample 10_02_2013_1_40cm (SPAdes) (version 2) | ecosystem: Environmental > Terrestrial > Soil >...
CGACGAGTCGCCCGCCCGTCGCCGACTCGAACTGCTTGCGCACCTCGTTCGGAAGGGGGGCGGCCCCGGAGATGCAACCGCGGATCGAGCGGAGGTCGTACTTCGCGAGCTTCGGGTGCCGCAGGATTGCGATGTACATCGTCGGGACGCCGGGGAAGAGGCTCGGCTTCGACTTGTTGATCAGTTTGAGGATCGCGCCGATCTCCCGCGGGTTCGGGTACAGGACGACCTCGATGCCGCTGACGACGGAGAAAAGCATCACGGCCGTCAAGCCGTAAACATGGAACAGCGGGATGGCCCCGAGCAGCTTCTCGCGCCCGCCAGAACCCGCGGAAAACCATGCCGCGACCTGCATCGCGTTGGCGATGAGATTGCGGTTCGTCAGCATCGCCCCCTTCGACGTGCCGGTCGTGCCGCCCGTGTACTGGAGCACCGCGACGTCGTCGGGGCTTGCGCGAGTCTCCTGCTCCCGACTCGGCGGCGTCCGAGCGACATCTGCGAATCGGTGGATTCCACCTTCTCGGGGGATGGCGAGCGGCCAGTGGCCTTGCTTCTTCAAATCCCGCCGTTTCTTGATGGGGTAGAGCTGCCGGAGAGGAACCCTCAGGAATTCGCCGACGTCACACACGACGATGCGCTTAACCCGAGCATTCGTCCGGGCTTTCGATACGTTGTGCCAGAACAGGTCCAACGCGATGACCGTCTCCACACCCGCGTCGGTCCACAAGCTCTCCAGCTCTCGCGGCGTGTAGAGCGGATTCGTCTGTACGACGATGGCTCCCGCCCGGAGGACCGCGAAGAACGCGACGACGAAATGGGGCGTGTTCGGGAGGACGAGGGACACTCGATCCCCCGGTCGGACCCCGATCGCGCGCAGGCCTGCCGCGAACCGATCGACCGCCGCATCGAGGTCGCGGAAGGACGTGGACTTGCCGTAGAACGTGATCGCGGGACGGTCCCCGAATTCCTTCGCAGCCCGGCGGAGCAACTCGTGGACCGAAATCTCCGGATAGTCGATCGACTTCGGAACGCCCTGCGGCCAACTGCGCAGCCAGGGTCGCTCGAGCGTCGCCTCCCCCTTCATGAACGGAAGATAACGGGGCCGAGGGCTAGAACCTGATGGACCGGCGGCGCGGCCGCGAAACGATTATCCGCCGCGGGAGCCCATGGCGGCCCGATGCCCGACGCGCCCCGCTTGCGGATCGCCCGCGAAGGGGCGGTGGCGGTCCTGTGGATCGAGAATCCCCCTCGCAACCTGCTGAGCCTCTCGATGATCGCCGACCTCGCCGCTCGGGTCGCAGACCTGGAGAAGGACGATTCCGTTCGCGCGGCGGTCCTTGCAGGAGCGGGACACGCAAACTTCTGCGCGGGCCTGGACATGGCCGAATGGTCGCGTCTCACGCAGAAGACCGCGCAGGACGAGATGAGCCGAGGCCAGGATGCGTTCTGGGCGCTCGAGCACCTCACGAAGCCGACGATTGCCGCCATCTCCGGGGCGGCCCGCGGTGCGGGCGCGGAGCTCGCCCTCGCGTGCGACGTGCGCATCGCCGACGAGAGTGCGATCTTCTCGCACCCGGAAGTGGACCTCGGATGGATGCCGAGTCACGGCGCGACCGCGAGGCTCTCGAAGATCGTTGGTCGCTCGAGGGCGCTGGAGATCCTCGTGAGCGGAAAAGAGGTGAAAGCGCTCGATGCCCTTCGACTGGGAATCGTGAACCACCTCGCCTCTCCGGGCGGCGCGTTCGATCAGGCGAAGGCCCTCGCGACCGCGTTCGCCTCGAAGCCGCGGTCTGCGGTGAAGGCGATCAAGCGGGCGCTCACGGAGGGCGACGAGAAGCCCTACCGCAACCGCTTCCTCCTGGAGTCGCAACACGCGATCCAGCTCCTTTGGACGGACGAGCACAAAGCGGCGATGGAGCGGCTCCGCGAGAAACGCGGCTGAGTTTTCAAAAGTGTCCGCGGCTCAGCCGTGCCGCAAGATCGTCTCTTTCGACCCCCAGCGCTTCAACTCAATGTCGACGCCCACGTCGGTGGCGACGAACGATCCGTTCCTCAGGCGAGCCGCTTTCAAGATCTTGCGGCGTTCCTCCTCGCTCGCGAAGGCGAGTTCGGACCGGAAGAACCCGAAGTCGATTTCGACGCGCGCGTTCACGCGGACGGCGCCGACCAGTCGGGAGCCGCTCTCGAGCACCGGTCCGACCATCGAGGTCCGTCGCCCTCGGACTCGTTTGAGGAAGCCGAAGCAGACGACGCGACCTTCGGCCCATTCTCCCGCTCGGACCTTCGAGTACGATTCCCGTGGATCGAGGCCGTAGATGTCCACGAACGTCGCGGCGAGTTTCGGATCGTAGCCCCATCCTTTCTGCGGGTCCCGCGCCACGCGCATGCGGATGTAGCCTTCCGCCTCGCAGTCCGAGCAGAGGGCGGTCTCCAGGACTCGGCCTTTCACCGGAAACGAGGCTTCGAACTCGAGGCCGGACTTGATCGGTCGGGGCACCGCGATGAGAACGGCCGTGGCGACGATAAACCCCACGACGCGAGAGCTTCAAGTCGTGGCGGGGCGTTACACGAGCGAAGCGCGGGGGAGCACCATGCCGGAGGAACGCCTGGTCCACAACTACCTCGTCGAAGCGGGCCTGGCGGCGCGGATCCCGAAAGGAATCCGGATCTGGGAGGAAACGTTGCGGGACGGCGAACAGACGCCCGGGGTCGCGTACACGCCGGAGGAGAAGGTCCGGATCGCCCGCGTCCTGGACGAGGTCCACGTCCCGATGATGGACGTCGGGATCCCGGTCGTCTCGAGCGAGGAGGCGCGGGGCGTCCGGCTGATCGCGAACGCCGGCCTCGATGCGACGATCATGGCCGCGGCCCGGACCGTGCGGAAGGACGTGGAGGCCTGCATCGCCTGCGACGTCGATGAGATTGCGCTGTTCACCGCCGGATCTGACCTCCACATCAAGCACAAGCTCGCGATGACGCGCGAGCAGGTGAAAGAGGCCGCCGTCCGAGAGACGGAGTATGCCGTCGCCCATGGCGTCGACGTGTCGTTCGTGACCGAGGACACGTTCCGCGCGGACCTCGACTTCGTCGTGGACCTATACGATGCGTGCACCGCGGCAGGAGCCCACCGCGCCGTCGTGTGCGATACGGTCGGCGTGATGACGCCGCCCGGCATCACGTGGTTCTTCGAGCAACTGAAGCGGAGACTGAAGCCGACCGAGCTTTCGTTCCACGGACACAACGACTTCGGACTCGCGGTCGCGAACAGCCTCGCGGCGGTGGAGGCCGGCGTGGCCGTGCCGCACACGTGCGTGAATGGCCTCGGGGAGCGCTCCGGGAACGCGAGCTTCGAGGAGCTCGTCCTGGCGCTCGAGGCGCTGTACGACTACGACACGGGGATCGACATCTCCCGGATCTACGAGCTGTCCCAACTCGTGGAGACGCTGAGCGGGATTCCGGTCGGGATGCACCAGCCACTCGTCGGCCACAACGCCTTCGCCCACGAATCCGGGATCCATGCGCACGGCGTGATCAAGCACACCGCGACGTACGAGCCGATGCAACCGGAGAAGCTGGGGAGGCAACGCACCTTCGTGTTCGGAAAACACACCGGGTCCCTCGCGGTCTCCGAGAAACTCCGCGGCCGCGGGGTCGAGGCGACGCCGGAACAGGTCGCGGCGCTCGTGAAGCTGATCAAGGACTTCGCCGAGGCGCGATCGAAGGGAGACCAGCAGGCGTTCGTCGTTTCGTTCCGCGACCGAGCCGAGCGGAGGCGCGGCGTGACCGATGATGAGTTCTGGACGCTCGCCCACAAGGCCGGTCTCGGCCGGCCAAGGAACGCGGCGAAGTGAAGCGGCTCAGGTCTTCCGGGGCGGAGGGTCGACGGGGTCTGTGTCGGCCATCCCTTGCCCCATGGCTGCTCGGGCGAAGGCCGCCGCCCGGCGGGACGTCGAGACGTAGATTCCCAGGAGGACGATCCCCGCGCCGGCGAGGTCGATGACATCGAACGTCTCGTTGCCGAGGCTCGCCCCGAGCAGGACGGCGACGATCGGGATCACCAATGCGATGTACGAGAGGAACGTCGCCTGCATCTCCTTCAGGAGCCACTGCCACGCGACGAACGTGACGACGGAGCCCGCGATCGCGAGGTACAGAATCGCTCCGAGGCCCTGGGGCCATGTCGGCACGGCCCACGGCTCGCGGGCGATGAGGGAGACGCCAGCCAAGGCCGCTGCGCCGACCGCCATGGACGCGGCATTGAAACTGATAGGCTCCGTATCGTGGCCCCACCGTTTCACCGCCACCGTCGCAAACGCGGCGCACGTCGCGCCGAGGACAATCGACAACATCGGGAACACCTGCTCCAGACCCGCGGTCCCGAGCTGGCTGCGGAAGATGAGGACGACGCCGCCGAAGCCCACGGCGATCCCCAGGAGTTTCTGGAGGGTCAAGCGCTCCGCCTTCAGGAACGCGTTCGCCACCAAGGCGGTCTGAAGAGGGAACGTCGCGAACAGGATGGCCGACAAGCCGCTCAGGACTCCGTTGTTCTCGCCCCAGTAGATCAACCCGTAGTCCCCGGTGAACAGGACGATCCCGACGAATCCGACGAGCGCCCATTCGGTCCGGTTCTGCGGCCACTTCGATCGGAAGACGACGGCGAGGAGCACGAGGACGATCGATGCGACCGCGAACCGCAAGGACGCGGACAAGAACGGCGGCGCGCCTTCGAGGCCGATTCGGATCGCGAGCCAGGTCGAGCCCCAGATGAGGCAGAGCATGGCGAATGCCGCGCTGCGCGTGGAACTCGTGGCCATCGGCGCGGGCATTGCGGCGGTCTCGTAAAACCTTGGGGCCGTCCATGGCCATGTTTATAGGTCGCGCCGCACCTGTGCATCCACCGATCCCGATGACGGGCCAGACGATGTCGGAGAAGGTCCTCGCGCGCGCCAGCCACGCCGAGTCCGTTCGGCCGGGCCAGATCATCGACGGGGACGTCGACCTGCTGTACATGCACGAGATGCTGGCGATGGCCCTGCTTCCGTTCAACGAGATCGGCACGATGAAAGTCTGGGATCCGGAGAAGATCGTCGTCACGCTGGACCACTGGGTCCCCCCGCCGACGCCGGAGATCGCGAAGATGCACCAGACGATCCGGGAGTTCTGCCGGAAGCAAGGCATCCGGCGGTTCCATGACGTGGGGGACCACGGCATCGTCCACCAGTTGATCGCGGAACGCGGCTATGCGCATCCGTGGGACCTCGTCATCGGGAGCGACAGCCACACGAACATGGTCGGGGCGGTCGGGGCGTTCGCGGCGGGGATCGGTGCGACGGACACGGCCGCGGTGATGGCGAAAGGCCAGCTCTGGCTCCGCGTTCCCGAAACGATGCGCGTCGACATCCGCGGCACACTCGGCGAGCGCACCGGCGCAAAGGACGTGATCCTGAAGGTGATCGGCACGACGGGGGACGACGCGGCGCGGTACGCGGCGGTCGAGTTCACGGGTCCGACGGTCGATGCGTTCCCGATGAACGAGCGGTTCGTCCTGTGCAACATGACGACCGAGATGGGGGCGAAGGTCGGGATGATCGCGGCGGACGAGGTGACGAAGGAGTACCTCGCCCATTCCGGCGCCCGATTCGAGCCGATCCGGTCCGACGACGATGCGACGTTCCTGACGACGTTCGCGTTCGATGTCGATGGGATGGGCCCGCAGGTCGCATGTCCGTCGAATCCCGCGAATCTCAAACCCGTCGAGGAGGTCGCGGGGACGAAGATCGACGTCGCGTTCCTCGGATCGTGTACGAACGCCCGGATCGAGGATCTTCGAATCGCCGCGGAGCTCCTGAGGGGCGAGAAGGTCGCACCCGGGGTGCGCTTCCAGATTACACCCGCATCGCAGATCATCTACCGACAGGCGCTCAAGGAGGGCCTCGTCGAAGTCTTCATGGACGCGGGGGCGACGTTCACGTCGTCCACGTGCGGCCCGTGCTTTGGGGGCCACATGGGTACCCTGGCCGGAGACGAGGTGTGCATCTCCTCGACGAATCGGAATTACCCCGGCCGAATGGGTTCGCCAACCGCGCAAGTGTATCTCGCGAGCCCGTGGACCGTGACCGCGTCGGCCATCCACGGGGAAATCACGGACCCGCGGAAGGTCTAGGCTTTATGCAAACCCGATTCCAGGGCCGCGCATGGACGTTCGGCGAAGACATCTCCACGGATCACATCATTGCCGGCAAGTATCTCGGGACGACCGATCCGAAGGTGTTCGCGGAGCACGCGTTCGAAGCCGTCGATCCGACGTGGGCGAAGAACGTCCGGCCCGGAGACATGATCGTCGCGGGAGCCAACTTCGGTTGCGGTTCAAGCCGCGAGCAGGCGCCGATCGCCTTGAAGACCCTCGGCATCACCGCGATCCTCGCGAACTCGTTCGCGCGCATCTTCTTCCGGAACGCGATCAACCTCGGGTTCCCGGTGGTCGAGTGCACGGGCCTCCGCGACCGGGTGAAGTCCGGCGACGTCATCGAGCTGGACCTCGCCGGCGGCGAGGTGCGGATTCCCTCCGGTGGGATGTTCAAGTTCACGCCGCTCCCGCCGAACGTGCTCGAGATTCTCGAGGCCGGCGGTCTCGTCCCGAAGTTGAGGCAGGAACTCCGGACCAAATAGATGAGTTAGCGTTTTCGCCGACGTGGTCGCGAACTAATCCCCGTTGACTCGTCGCCGGACAAACCTTAAGCCGCGCGCTCCGCATCGCCGCTCGGATGGCACCCAAGATCGTCCTCCTCGCGGGGGACGGCGTCGGACCGGAGGTGCTGCGGGAAGGCGTCAAGGTCCTGAAGGCCGTCGAGTCGGCGTATGGCGTCTCGTTCGACCTTGTTCCATTTCCCTGCGGTGGTCAGCATTACCTCGACACCGGAGAGGAGTGGCCCGACGGCGCATTCGAATCCTGTAAGGCCGCGGATGCGATCCTCCTCGGTGCCGTTGGGCTCCCGCAGGCGGTCCTGCCGAACGGGGACGTCGCGGGCGTCGGCGTCGTGTTCGGATTGCGGTTCGGCTTGGACCTGTACGCGAACGTGCGACCGACCAAGCTCTACCCGAACGTCCGGCACAAGATCCACGACGGCTTCAAGCTCGTGTGGGAGCCCGGGAGAGTGGACTTCGTGATCGTTCGGGAGAACACCGAGGGGCTCTATACGCCGACCCGCGGCTTTCTTGACCGGGGCGGAGTGAAGGAACTCGCGGTGGACAGCCGCGTCATTACTCGGAAGGGCGCCGAGCGAGTGATCCGATTCGCATTCGAGCTGTCGAAACAGCGTCATGGCGCGCCGTCCGATGGGAAGCATCGCGTGACGTGCGTCGACAAGTCGAACGTGACCGCCGGATGCAAGCTCTTCCGGCAAGTGTACGACGAGGTCGCCACCCGGTACCCGACCGTCCTGAAGGATTACGCATACATCGACGCATTCCAGCAGTGGCTCATTCGCTCCCCGGAGGTCTTCGACGTCGCGGTCACTTCGAACGTGTTCGGCGACATCGCGACGGACTTGGCGGCGGTCCTACAGGGGGGCATGGGCATGGCCGCCGGCGGGAATATCGGAGACGAACATGGGATGTTCGAGCCGATCCACGGGAGTGCGCCGAAGCACGCCGGCAAAGACGAAGTCAACCCGACCGCCATGATCTTGGCGGTCCAGATGATGCTCGACTGGCTCGGCCGAAGGAAAGGAGACAAGGCGTTGCGGGAGGCCGGGACCGCGATCGAACAAGCCGTTGAGTCCACGCTGAAGAAGGGCACGGTTCTCACCTACGATCTCGGGGGCACCGCGAAGTGCAGCGAGGTCGGAACGGCCATCGCCTCCGCGGTCGCCCGACCGCGGAAGAAGTCATGACCTGAGCGACGGGTTCGTCACCGTTCGCGCCACTGGTACAGCCGCCACGCCAGGGCCAGGCCGATGGCCGTCGAGAGGACCAGCAGTCCCGCGTCGAGGGCGAGGCTCGTCGCGGTGGCCGGTTCGAGTCCCAGCGTCCCTTGGACGAGCAGCGCCGCGTAGGTCGCCGGAAGGAGCTGAGCCAGTTCCCGCCAGACGGGCGGGAGGCGAGAGAGCGGGTAGTACAGGGGCGACAGAATCCCGAGGAGTGTGAAGATCAGGTTCCCGACCGGCCAGACCTCTCGCTGGCTCCGCAGCCGGCTGGAGACCGCAATCCCGATCGCCGAGTAGAGGACCCAGATGATCAGGATGCATGCGACGATCATCAGCCACGCCGTCAACGACACCGACGTGACCATCGCGAGGATGATCCCGAGCGCCACCAGTGCGGGGAGGGCCGGGATGATGTTCGAGAAGGCGACGCCGATCAAGTATCGGAGCTTGTCGTGAGGAGATGCCACGAAAATGTCCTGGAGACGCAGCTCGATCCGGAAGACCGCGGAGTCGGAGAGACACCAGCTTCCGATGTTCTGCGTCGAGAAGATCATCGCGCCAGCCACCTGGAGAGGGAAGTACGAGGGGTCCGAGATCAGGTGCAAGAAGTAGAGGAAGAAGAACGGCTGCAGGAGCGGGACGATCGCCGCGGCCGGGCTCCGCCAGATCCACCGCCATCCGATGAGGCCCCACGCCGCGAGCACGCGGCCTTTCTGCGGTTGCGCTGCCAAGTTGACTTCGACGGCCATGGTCAGCGCTCCCGAGCCATCCGCCGGGCCCAGTAGATTCCGAAGACGAACATGGCGACGGATTCCACCGCGAGAGCGCACGCCGCGAGGATCGCCTCGTTCCCGCTAATCGTCTCGAGACCGGCCACACTGTTGACGAGCACCGCGGCCCCGCTGGTCGGGAGGAGCAGGACGACCCACCGCCACTCGGTCGGCACGAACCGGATCGGATAGAACACGGGCGGCACGATGCCGAAGAGATTCGTCAGGAGAGCCGAGTACGGCCAGATCGTCTTCATGTCCTTGAAGAGGGTCGACACGACGTAGCCGATCGTCGACGACACGGCCCACACCGCCAGGAGGCAGGCCGCCAAGACCAGCCAGGCGACGATGGACAGCGGATGGAGAATCTCCAAGATCGCGAGGACGAACAGGCTCGGGGGCAGGTACGCGACGAGCATGCCTCCAGCGATCCCGACGAAGTACGCCTCGGGGGAGAGCGGGCTCGCGTGGTACAGCTCGTTCAACTTGTGGTCGATCCGGATGTACGCGGCCTCGTTCAGGACTCGTTGTCCGATGAGAAACATCGAATAGACGAGCGAGCCGATGAGCGTCACCGCGATCAATTCGGGCGCGAGGATCGCCACGAAGATCAACAAAGCGCCCGGCGTCAGGGTCCCGGTGACGATCGCGAGCCACTCGTGGAATTGGACCCGGATTTCCGTCGCGAGGAAGACGCCGGTGCCGCCCCATCGAAGCCCGAGTGCCATTCGATCACTCCGCGTCGATCGAGCGACCGACGATCGTGAGGAACGCTTCCTCCAGGGTCACCGGCCCGACCGTGGCGGACAGGTGTTCGCGCAGTGCGATGTCCATGATCTCGTGGACCCGCGCCGGTTCCGTGATCACGTGCAACGCGTTCCCCTCTTCGACGCTTTGGCCGAACGAGGCGAATTGCTCCCGATGGTTCCCGCCGTTCTCGATCGAGACGCGCAACGTCCCGCCGATCTGCCGCTTCGCCCCTTCCGCGGTCCCTTCGAACAGGATGGCACCTTCCTCGACGATATAGAGCCGCTCCGAGAGGGCCTCGGCTTCGTCGAGGTAATGCGTCGTCAGGAGGACCGCGCACCCCTTTCGCGTCAGGTCCCGCAGGACGTCCCACACGGCGCGCCGGGCGAACGGGTCGAGTCCGATCGTCGGCTCGTCCAAAAATAGGAGGGGGGCCTCCGTCGCCAAGACCGTGGCGACCATTGCGCGCTGCTTCTGCCCGCCCGACAACGTCACCGAGAGCCGATCCGCCACTTCCTCGAGGCCCATTTTCTCCAGCGAGGCCTCGGTCCGCGCCTTCGCCTCTTCGCGCGGCAGTCCGCGCGCCCGAAGGTAGCAGTACACCTGCTCCCGCGGCGTGAGGTGGAAGAACGGCTTCCCCTCCTGGGGCACGACGGCGATGAGCGGCCTCACCGCTTCCGGCGTGCTCACGACATCGTGGCCGAACACTTCGATTTGTCCGGACGTCGGGATGAGAAGGGTCGAGGCGATCCGGAGGAACGTCGTCTTGCCGGCGCCGTTGCGGCCGAGCAGTGCGACTCGTTCGCCCCGCCGGAGCGCGAGGGAGACGCCTCGCAATGCCTCGACGTAGGGCGAGCCCCGACCGTGGTACACCTTGCGCACGTCGACGGCGCGGAGCGCCTCCGGGGACACGGGCCGGAGCAAGCGGACGCTGCGTATAAAACTAGATTCCGTTCAGTTCGATTCCTCGAAGCCGGGATGCTCGCCCTTCTCGAAGGATGCGAACGCGGCCTGACGCTTGGCCTCCTTCTCCGACTCGCTCATCTTGACGACCGTCGCGACCGACCAGATGTGGCCGAACGGATCCTGCAGCTTCCCGTACCGCTCGCCCCAGAACTGGTTTTCGAGCGGCATCGAGGCCTTTGCGCCCGCGGCGAGGGCCTGGTTCCAGAGCTTGTCGACATCCTTTGTGTACACGTGCAGATTGAAGGTCGTCCCCCCGGCCGAGTTGGGCGATTTCGTGTCGCTACCCGGGAACTCGTCCGACATCATCACGAGCGAGTCGCCGATCTTGATCGTCGCGTGCATCAGCGTGCCGTCCGGCATCCCCTGGCGGGTGATCTCCTTCGCGCCGAACGCTTTCTTGTAGAACTCGATCGCCTTCGCGGCTCCGTTGATTACAAGGTACGGCGTGACGGTTCGCATCCCCGGTGGGATCGGGGCGACGCGGGCCGTGGTCGTTCGCTTTCTCGCGGATGCCTTCTTGCTCTTTCGTGCTTTCGTTGCTTTGCGCGCCATGGGGACTCCCCCGTCGTGCTATCGCCCGGGGTCGGATAAGGGTGATGTCTCAATTTCGATGGACTGCTAGTCCTGCAGCCAGAGACCCATGAGGATCTCGTCCTCGTATGCGCCACGGATGAGCACGTGGCGGCGACTGATGCCCTCGCTCTCGAAACCGAGGGTCTCGTACAAGCGGCGCGCCCTCCCGTTCGTGCCGAAGACCGCGAGTTCGGCCTTCTTGAAACCGCGAGCGCGCATCCACTCGAGGATCCGCTCCATCAGGATGCGCCCGAGGCCGACCTCCCGCCACCCGTCCCGGATCGCGATGCCGATGGCTCCGACGTGACGGGTCTTCTCGTACCGCCCGCCGTGGCAGTCCGCCGAGCCGATCGATTCTCCATGGGCGTCGGCAACGAAGAGGACCGTCCGCACGCCGTCGAAGGTTCCGAGCCACTGTCGCTCCTCGTCGAGGTTCGGACCGACCTCATCGATGAGGATGTAGACCTCCTCGCGCCCGATGAGATTCACGTTCCGGAGGAGCGACTCCGCGTCGCTCAGGCTGGCCGGCCGGACGACGACCTTCCGATCGTCCTTGAGGGTGACCTCTTCGGCCCGCATCGGGTCGGCCATGGCGTCACAGCGGGAACTTGTCGAGCATCTCCGGCCGGCGGCGCTCGCCGCTCGCGAGGAACGCCTCCATCTGCTCCTTCAGCTGGGGCGTCAGCTCCGCGAAGACGTCGGTGAAGAGGGTCTCGATCGGAGGCGGCGGGCCTCGCTCGACCTCTTTGATCGTCGCCTGGAGCAGGTCTTCGAACTCGGCCCGGAGCTTCTCCTCGGCCTCCTTCGACCAGAGTCCCTTCAGCTCGAGGTACTTCCGCATCCGCTCGATCGGATCGCGCTTCGCCCACGTGTCGACCTCCTCTTTCGACCGATACCGTGTCGGGTCGTCGCTCGAAGAATGCGGACCCATGCGGTAGGTGACCGCCTCGATCATCGTGGGGCCCCCGCCGCTCCGCGCCTTGTCCGCGGCCGCTTTCGTGACCGCGTAGACCGCGAGCAGATCGTTCCCGTCGACGCGGACGCCGTCGAAGCCGTACGCCAAAGCCTTCTGGGCAAGGGTCTTCGAGGCGGTCTGGCGGGAGACCGGGACGGAGATGGCCCACTGGTTGTTCTTGCAGAAGAAGATCGTCGGGGTCTTGAAGACGCCCGCGAAGTTCATCGCGGCGTGGAAGTCGCCCTCGCTCGTGGCGCCGTCGCCGAAGTACGTGAGCGCGACGATGTCCTCCTTGCGGATCTTCGCGGCCCATGCCGCGCCGACGGCCTGCGGGATCTGCGTGCCGACCGGGCTGGAGACCGGCACATAATTGATATCGCGGGCCCCGTAGTGGTTCGGCATCTGCCGGCCCTGTTGCGGATCCTTGGCGTTGCCGTACGCCTGGGCGATCAGCGTTGCGACGGAGAAGCCGCGCCACAGGGCGGCCCCCGGCTCCCGATACGCCGGGAAGACCCAGTCCCGCTTCTCGAGGGCCATCGCGCTGCCCACCTGGGCCGCCTCCTCTCCGGTGCTTGGAACGTAGAATCCGATCCGCCCCTGCCGCTGGAGGGAGAGCATCCGGTTGTCCAGCGTGCGGACGAGGACGAGGTGTCGGTACGCGCGCTTCAGGAGGTCCGGCGCGACCCGCGGCTCGAGCTTCGAATCGTAGGTGCCGTCGGCGTCGATGATCCGGAGAAGCCCTTCTTCGGCCGTGCCCTCACCCCGCCGGAACTCGCTTGCGCTCCCGAAGGACCTTCTCCAAGAAGAATTCACCGGCGCGATACGACGAGCGCACGAGCGGTCCCGCGGCGACGTAGGCGAAGCCCATCGATTCGCCGGCCACGCGGAGCTCTTCGAACTCCTCCGGGGGCACGTATTCCTGGACGGCGAGGTGCCAGTTGCTCGGGCGAAGGTATTGGCCGACGGTCATGATGTCCACCGCGCTCGCGCGGAGGTCTCGCATCGCTGCGAGCACTTCCGCTCGCGTCTCGCCGAGTCCGAGCATGATCGAGGACTTCGTGAACAGACCCGGTCGCATCTCTTTCGCGCCTCGCAGGACCTTCAGGCTTTGCGCGTAGCCTGCGCGTCGGTCCCGGACCGTGCCTTGCAACCGCTCGACCGTCTCGATATTGTGATCGAGGACGTCGACGCCAGAATCGACGACCGTTCGGACGGCATCAAGGTCGCCTTGAAAATCGGGGATGAGCGCCTCGACGAGCATGTCCGGACGCCGCGCCTTGATCTCGCGGACGGTCTTCGCGAAGTGTCCCGCGCCGCCATCCTCGAGGTCGTCCCGGTCCACGGACGTCAGGACCACGTAGGTGAGATCCATCTCGGCCAGGGCCATCGCGACCTTCTTCGGCTCGTCGAGGTCGAGCACGCCATGGGGGTTGCCGGACGTCACGGCGCAGAAACGGCAGCCGCGCGTACACATGTCGCCCATTAACATGATCGTCGCGGTGCCGCCGCCCCAGCACTCCCAGACGTTCGGGCAATGGGCCTCCTCGCACACGGTGTGAAGGTCCAGCGACCGGAACAAGGTTTTCAGGTGGGCGTAGTTCTCGCCGGACGGTGGGCGGACCCGGAGCCACTCCGGCTTGCGCTCCGCGAGCATTGCGCGATTGCTAAGGTCGACCTCGTTTAAGAGCCTAACCCACATTGGAACGCGCGGACGCGATCATCCAAAACGGAACTCGACTCCGTAGGACCCTCGAGGGTAACTCCAGTGGATCGCGTCTTTCCCGAGGTGCTTGCACACGATGGCACACGCCCCGAGTTCGATGCAGCCTTCCGTGTTGTAGACCAACTCGCTTTTCTCGAGGCGGTAGACTTTGGATGGACAGACGTAGAGACAGGGTTTCGTATCGCACGTTCGGCACACGTCCGTGTCGACCGTGATGAACGGTTCCTCGTCGAACTCGAACTTGTCCAGGCCGACGCGCTCGTCCACGCTGAGGGGTTTCGATGCATCGGGCTTCGGCGGTTCGGGCATCGCTCGGCCTCGAGAACCGGGGACGGATAATAAACCGTCGGTGACCATGCCACGTTATCAGGGGAGGCACTCAGGAGGAAACGTTCTATAGGAATTCTTCCGCATCGGTGGCGGTCCCCTGGCCCGGCCGGAGGACGCAGGGATAGCTTCGATGCCCGCCCGCGATCGGAAAGCCTCCACGATCAGCCCTCCGGTGGATCTCGCGGGAATGAACTCGGAAGAGGCGCGCGAGCTCCTCGCCGCGGCTCTCATGCCGGATCCGAAGTCCGGGATCCTCCGACTCTCGGATCAGCCATGCCTCATCCTCCGTGCTGAGGTGATCGTGAGCATCCAGAAGCAGCTCGAACAAACGGTGGGCGGGTCGGCGAAAGGGATTTTGTACCTATCGGGCGAACGGAGTTCGGATGCCGGCCTGAAATTCCTCGGAGCCTTGACGGACGGGATTTCACTACCGTTGACGCTGAAGGGGGCGAAGCGAATCATCGACGCGTCCGCGCTCACCGGTTGGGGCCGGACCGAAATCGTCCACTTCGACCCGGAGCGAGGTCGGTTCACGGTCGCGAGACACAACAGCCCGATCGCCGAGGCGTACGGGCCCTCCAAGAAACCCGTGTGCCACTTCCTCGCGGGCTGGATGGCGGGGATCGGCCGTCTCCTCGTGGGCAAGGAACTCCTGTGCGAGGAGATCTCGTGCATGGCGCAAGGGCACGACAAGTGCGAATTCGAGCTGCAACCGATGCCGATGGCGTGAGCCGGCAGAAAGCCTTTTACCCGTCCCGCTTTTCCACCGCGGGGCCCGGGGGAACGTGGAGCGTTTTGATGCCATCGTCGTCGGGGCCGGGCCCGCGGGCTCCGCAGCCGCACTGAGCCTCGCCCGCAAAGGCTTCTCGACCCTTTTGGTCGAGCGAGGACGGGCTCCGGGTGTAAAAGGGATGTTCGGCGGGCGCATCTACGCGTGGCCGCTCGACGATCTCGTTCCGGAGTGGGCAAAGGACTGCCCGGTCGAGCGGTTTGTCGTCCGCGAGAATCTCGCCTTCTTGACGGAGGACGCCTCTCTCACCGTCTCGTTCGATTCCCCGAAGCTCGCCCAGGGCCGCGGGACGAGCTTCACCGCGGTCCGCGCGAAGTTCGACGCATGGCTGGCCAAGAAAGCCCAGGACGCAGGCGCCATGCTCGTCACTGGGATCCGTGTGGACGACCTCTGGCGGGAGGGCGGTCGGGTGCGAGGCGTTTCGGTCGCCCCGAACGATCATGTCGCATCGGATCTCGTCATCATCGCGGAGGGTGCGGCGTCGACCTTGGTACGGAAGGCGGGCTTGAAGGCGGACTTGGAGCCGCGAGAAGTGTCCGTCGGGATCAAGGAAACCGTCGAACTTCCACCCGAGACGATCCAAGAACGATTCGGTCTGGGCGAGAAAGAAGGGGCCGCGTACGTGTACGCGGGTCAGGCGTCGATGGGCCTTCGTGGCGGCGGTTTCCTGTACACGAACAAGGCATCCGTGTCCATCGGACTCGTCGTCTCATCGGAGGACCTGTCTCGGAAGAAGGTCGAGGTCCAGGACCTCCAGACGAAGTTCCGGATGCATCCCGCGGTCCAACGCCTCCTTCGCGGCGGCAAGGTCGTCGAGTACAGTGCACATCTCGTGCCGGAGCTCGGGGCCGGGATGATGCCCCAGCTATCGACCGACGGCGTGCTCGTGGTGGGCGACGCCGCGGGCTTCCTCATCAACAACGGCTATACGTTCCGCGGGGTGGACCTCGCAATCGCGTCCGGCATCGCCGCGGGGGAAGCGGCGGAGGCCGCGCGGAGTGCCGGCGGCATGTCGAAGATGAATCTCGCGGTCTATGAGAAATTCTTGCGGGCTCGAAACGTGCTTACAGACCTCGAGCGCTTCCGACGGGCGCCGCTGTACATGAAGAACGAACGGCTGTTCGACGTCTACCCGCGCATGCTCATGGAGATCGCCGAGCGCATGTACACCGTGGACGGCAGCGGCAAGGAGCGCCTGTTCGACGTCGTCCTCGACGAGGCGTCCGCCGCCAACGTGCCGAAGCTCAAGATGCTCCTCGATCTGCTTCACGGGGCCCGATCGATGTGACGGACCGCGGGCCGGCGGCGCGCCCGATGCGCGTCATCGTGTGCATCAAGCAGGTCCCACGGGCGCAGGAGCTCCAGGTCGACCCGGTCACGCAGACGCTCAAACGGGTCGGCGTGCCGAGCGAGATCAACCCGCCGGACGCCAACGCCCTCGAGATGGCGCTGCGCCTGAAGGACCAGCATGCGGCCGAGGTCGTCGTCCTCTCCATGGGGCCGACGTCGTTCGACGAAAGTCTGGAACGCGCGGTCGCGATGGGCGCGGACCGGTCCGTACTCCTGACCGACCGGATCCTCGGTGGCTCCGACACCGTGCCGACGGCGTACGCGCTGAGCGAGACGATCCAGAAAATCGGCGGGTACGATCTCCTTCTCTGCGGCGAGGAGACCACGGACGCGTCGACGGGCCACGTCGGTCCCGGGATCGCGGGCCACCTCGATCTCCCGCAGATCACCTACGCGTCGGAGATCCGAGTCGAGGACGGCAAAGTCCGCGCGCGACGGACCGCGGAGGACGGCACCGAGTGGTGGGAGACGACGATGCCGTGTTTGTGCACCGTCAATTTCGGCTGCAACAAGCCCCGAGAGCCCACGCTGACCGGGAAGATCCGCGTCGAGCGGGGTGGCGTCGTCACCCACTGGTCCTGCGCGGAGGTCGGGATTGATCCGAAAAAGGTCGGACTGTTCAATTCGCCGACAATCGTCGCAAAGGTCGACACCGTGAGGCTCCCGACGCGGGCGGGCCGGATTTTCTCCGGGGAACCGGAGGAGACCGTGCGTCAGCTCCTCGACTCCCTGATCGCAGACGGGGTGATCTCGCCGTGACGGACGTCCATGTCATCGAGGACAAGTCCCATTTCCATGGGGTGTGGGTGTTCCTCGAGCACCGGAAGCAGAGCCTCCGGGACGTCAGCGTCCAGCTGATCGGCGAAGGGCGTCGCATCGCGGATCTGCGGAACACGATCCTCACCGGCGTCCTCCTCGGAAACCGAGTCGACGATCTCGCCACGTACGCCCTCGGCTATGGATTGAACCGTGTCATCATCGTCGACGATCCGCTCCTCGAGATCTACCGGTCGCGGCCATACGCGCAGGTCATGGCGCAGCTGATCCGGCGGCACAAGCCCGAGATTGTCCTCTACGGCGCCTCGAAGAACGGACGGGACCTGGGGGGCCGCCTCCACGCGATCCTCGAGACCGGCCTGGCGGCGGATTGCGTCAAGTTCGACATCGACGCGGAGGGGAACCTCGACATGATCCGGCCGAGTTTTGGCGGGAAGAGTTTGGCCCACATCCTCTGCAAGAAGCATCGGCCCCAGATGGCCTCGGTGCGTCGGAACGTATTCGTCGCCCCAGCGCACGATCCGAGCCGGACGGGGGAGGTCGTCCACGAGTCCGTCGAACTCGGGCCATCGGATGTTGACGCGACGCTCGTGGACTTCCAGGAATTCACCCGGGAGGGCGGCCTCGGTCCGGAAGAGGCCGACGTGGTCGTGAGCGGGGGCTATGGCCTCGGGGACCCGAAACACTTCGCGATGCTCCAGGAACTCGCCGACTTGCTGGGCGGCGCGGTCGCGGCCTCCCGCAAGGCGGTGGACAGCGGCTGGGTGCCGAAGATGTTGCAAGTCGGCCAGACCGGGATGACGGTCCGACCCAAGCTCTACCTGGCCGTCGGCATCAGCGGCGCGGTGCAGCACCTCGCGGGGATGCAGGAATCGAAGAAGATCGTCGTCATCAACATCGACCCGAAGGCGCCCCTGTTCGAGATCGCAGATTATGGGATCGTCGGGAATCTGTTCGAGGTCGTCCCGGAGATGATCCGCCAGTTGAAGGCGCTCAAGGGCGGCGCGGCCGATGCCCGGACGGCGGTTCCGGCAGCAGCTCGCTGAGGTTCACTCGACGGAACGTGACGCCGAACACCGCCTGGAAGTGGGCGATGACGGACGCCTTCACGTCTTCCAGCTCGACCGCGTGCCCAAGGAGCTTCTCCATGGACGTCATGATCCCGCCATCGTGGCCGCACGGCCGGATCTTGAGGAACTCCCGCAAGTCCGTCGTCACGTTGTGGGCAAATCCGTGGAACGTCACGTTCCGATGGACCGCGAGCCCGATTGACGCAATCTTCTTGCCGCCGACCCAGACGCCGCGCTCGGGGCCCTCCCGCGTCGCGTCGATCCCGAAGTCCGCACACGTTCGGAGGAGGATCTCCTCGAGGTCCGTCACGAGCCGCTTCACCTCGAGTCGGTCCGGGAGCTTCAGGATTGGATAGCCGACGAGCTGGCCGGGCCCGTGATACGTCGCCTCGCCGCCCCGTTCGACCTCGAAGATCTCGAGCCCGGGGTCGAGGACGTCCTCACGCGTCCCGCGTCGGCCCAGCGTCGCGACCGGATCGTGCTCGACGAGGATCAGGCCATCCGGGATCTTGTCCTCCGCCCGACGATCGACGAGGGCCTTCTGGAGCTCCCACACCTCCCGATACGGCTTGCGGCCGAGGTCCAGGAGCCACGCGTCCCGGACGATGAGGATCGGCGTTGACTCCCCTTCCGTCGTCGTGAGCATGGGATCAGCGGTTCAGCACGTGGATCGCTTGGCCGAGGGCGGCCTCCGCGCTCTCCATGACCGCCTCGGGCAACGTCGGGTGGGGATGGACGGTGAGGGCGATGTCCGCGAGGGTCGCACCCATCTCGATCGCCAGGGTGAGTTCGCTGATCAAGTCGCTCGCATCCGGACCGACAATCGTCGCGCCGAGGAGGACCTTCGAGTCGGCGTCGGCGATGAGTTTCACGAAGCCGTCGTACTCGCCGGTCGTCAGCGCCCGGCCGATCGCCGCGAACGGGACCTTCCCGACCCGCGTTCGCCGGGCTTGCGCGGTCGCCTCCGGTTCCTGCAAGCCGACCGTGGCGATCTCGGGGTCCGTGAAGATTGCGGCGGGCATCGCGTGGACGTCCAACTCGACCGGATGACCCGCGATCACTTCGGCCGCCGTGACGCCTTCCTTCGTCGCCTTGTGCGCGAGGAACGGCGGGCCAATCACATCCCCGATTGCGAAGACGTGCGGGTTCGACGTGCGCAGCTGGCGATCCACCTTGACGTATCCACGCGGACCGAACTCCACGCCGGCGACTTCCGCATGGAGATCGTCCGTGTTCGGTCGGCGGCCCACGGTGACGAGGATCGTGTCCGCCCGTCGCGCGATCAGTCCTTCCGGGGTCACGATGTCCACGACGGTCTGGCCCTTGTCCTCGCGCCAGCCACGCGCTTGGGACTTCACGTGGACCTCCACGCCGAGCTTCTGCAGGTTCCGCGCGACGACGCGAACCGCCTCCGGGTCGGTCCCCGGGAGGAGCTGCTCCATGATCTCGGTGACGACGACGCGACTGCCGAGCTTCGCGTAGAACATCCCGAGCTCGAGGCCGGAAACCCCGCCGCCGATGATCGCGAAGTTCTGGGGGATGCGGGGGAGTTCGAGGGCCTCCTTCGTGCTGATGACCCGCTTGCCGTCGAACCGAAACGCGGGCAGGTCCGAAGGCCGGCCCCCGGTCGCGATGATTGCGTCCGTGAAGGTCACCCAATCGGATCCTTCGGCCTTGCGGACCTCGAGGTCGTTCGGTCCCATGAACGAGGCGTGGCCCGCGAGGACGTCAACGCCGTTGCCTTTGCACAGCTGGCCGATGCCGTTCACGAGGCGCTGGACGACGGACGTCTTCCATTGCTGTAACCGGGCCAGGTCGACCTTCACGGGGCCCGTCTCAATGCCACGCTCGCTCGCCCGCTCGATCGCGCGGACCAAGTTTCCGGTATGGATGAGCGCCTTGCTCGGGATGCATCCGTAGTTCAGGCATTCGCCGCCGAGTCGGTCTCGCTCGACGAGGAGGACATGCTTCCCGAGCTGCGCCGCGCGGATCGCGGCCGGATAGCCGCCCGGCCCTGCCCCGATGACCACGACGTCCGCGTGCCGGTCCACCATCCGACCGAACAACTCCGCTCTCTTAATCTCTTTGCGGACATCACGCGGCCGTTATGGAGTCGCCGAACAGAACGAAAGGGTCTATCTCATGTAACGTCACTTTCTGAGGACGTGGAGGGGCGATCCGCGGCCATCGCGTCGAAGTTCGACAAGTCCGAAATCCTGTTCCACATGTTCGAGGCAATCGTTGCAGCCAGTCTGCTAGCGACGACGTCCTTTTCCCTACGGCCATTGAGCCACCCTCTGTGCTTCGAAGGCGGCGAGTATGGAGGGTATCCGGTCGCGTTTTACATTCGCTGCTACGGTCCGTTGATCCCGGGCGATGGTCAGAGCAAAGACGAGCCTCAGTTCCAGGCCGGTCTACTCGCCGTTGATGTGATCTTCTGGTATTTCGTTTCCTTCGCTGCGATGGCCCTAGTGCGTCTCGGAGTGCGAAAGCTGTGGAGTAGGCCCCGGCTAGGGATCTAGCCGGTTTCAACGAAGATCGTCGCGGGATGTTCGAGGTAGTTCCGGACCGACTGGACGAACGCGGCGCCAACATGGCCATCGATCACGCGGTGGTCGAACGAGCATGAAAGGTACATCATTTCTCGAATCGCGATCTGGTCGTCCCGGACGACAGGCCGCTTTTCGATTTTGTGCACCCCGAGGATAGCGACCTCCGGCCAGTTGATGATCGGTGTCGCGAGGATGCCCCCCTCCTTGCCGAGCGATGTGATCGTGAATGTCGAGCCCTGGACATCCTGCAGGGAGAGTTTCTTGTCGCGCGCTGCCGCGGCGAGCCGATCAATTTCCTTCGCGAGGTCCCAGAGGCTCTTCTTGTCGGCCTCATGGACAACGGTGACCGTGAGGCCCTCGTCCGTGGCCGTCGCGATGCCGATGTTATAGTACTGCTTGACGACGATTTCCCCCCGCTCGTCGTCGACGGAGGAGTTCAAGGTCGGGAATTCTACCAGCGCCGCGAGGACGGCCTTGACGAAGAACGGGAGGAAGGTGAGTTTGACTCCTTTGCGCTCCGCGGTGGGTTTCAGATGGTCGCGCAGGTGAACGAGTTGAGTCATGTCGACTTCTTCCACATACGTGAAGTGAGCCGCGGTGACGTTGGACTTCGCCATCTTCTCGAAGATCCGCTTCCGTAGCCCGTGAATCGGGATCCGCTGTTCGCCGGCGGCGGGGGCGATCGCGGCTGCCGGGACGGCCACCGCGGCGGCGACTCTCGAGGGGCCCTGAGCGGCCTTGCGCACGTCATCTTCGGTGAGGCGACCTTGCGGGCCACTCCCTCGGATGGCCGCGAGATTCACGTTGAGTTCCTTCGCGAGGCGGCGGACCGCGGGTGCCGCGAGGACCTCCCCTGAGGGACCGGGCGCCGGTGGCGCGGCCGTCATGACCGGTGGCGGTGGAGCCGAGGCCGGCCGGGTCGTTTCCGGTCGGGGCGGGGCCGTTTCGCCCGCTTCGCCGAACACGACCAGGGTGTTGCCGACCTTGACGACCTCGCCTTCTTTCGCTCGAAGCTGGAGGATCTTTCCCGTGACCGGTGATGGGATTTGAACGGTGACCTTGTCCGTCATGACCTCGACGATCGGGTCGTTCTCCTTGACGGCGTCCCCTTCCTTCACGAACCACTTGACGACCTCGCCTTCGTGGACGCCCTCCCCGATGTCGGGGAGCTTGAACTCGCGGGCCATCTTCTCTCGCTCGGCGACCGTCGCAAGCCCCGCGGCCGACTTAACATTTTGCACGTTGCGATGCCCGGGCGCGTACTCCCGATGCGAATCGTTTTATGGCCTCCGGCCGATGTCCGTACGGGGAGGAGTGGGGTCGTGGAGGAGTGGCACAGACCGGTGGGCGTGATTTGTGCCCGGCGCTTCGCGCCGGAAAGATTCCCGGCCTGCTCCTCCTTTCTGTGACATCGGAGGGAGTGACAATGAGACGTCCGGTCGGGATATCCATTCTTGGTGGGCTCGTGCTCTTGGCGGCTGTGATCCTAGTTCTGATTTCGATCGCGAGCTTCATCGTCGGACTCGCTTTCCTGCTGCCGTTCCCGAACGGTGGGCCGACGTTACCGGGAACGCAGCTCCTGCTCAACGCGGTCCTGTATTTCGTGATCGGGGTCGTCCTCGCGATTGCGGGATCGGGGCTCCTGCGGATGCGCGTGTGGGCGTACGGGCTCGCGGTTCTCGCCACACTCGTCACCCTCGTCTACGTGGGCTACACCGCGTACGAGCGGTCGAACTCAGGGGAGGCTCTCAGCCTTGCCGCGATCCTGACGCTCGGAATCGTCGGCGTGATTTTCGTGTACCTGCTCGCGGCGTCACGCGCGTTCCGCCGGCCCTTTGGAACAGCCTGAGCGCTCGCTAGAACGCCATGACTTTGTCGATTGCGGATAGCACGCGATCCGCGTTTGGCAAGTAGACGTCTTCCAGGGTGTACGGGAACGGCGTGTCGAACCCCGTGACCCGCACGATCGGCCCGCGGAGGTATTCGATGGCCTTCTCGGCGAGGATCGCGCTGATTTCCGCACCGTAGCCGCCCGTGCGGGGTGCCTCGTGCACGACGACCGCTCGGCCCGTCTTCTTCACGGAGACAAGGATCGTCGGCTCGTCCAGGGGTACCAGCGTGCGCACGTCGATGACCTCCGCCTCGACGCCCTTCTCCGCGGCCTTCGTCGCCGCGTCGAGGCACACCTGGGCCATGTAACCGTACGCGATCAGGGTGACATCCTTCCCCGGGCGACGGACGGCGGCTTGGCCCAGAGGAACGGTGACCTCACCTTCCGGCACTTCTTCCCGGGAGGAACGATAGAGCTTCTTGGGCTCGAGGAACAGGACCGGGTCGGGATCGCGGATCGAAGACGTCAGGAGACCTTTCGCCTCTTTCGGCGTCGAGGGCACCACGACCTTCAAGCCCGGCGTGTGGCAGAAGTACGCCTCGGTGGATTGGCTGTGATAGTGCCCGCCGCGGATCCCGCCGCCGAAGGGCGTGCGGATCGTCATCGGGACGGAGAACTGGCCCCCGGATCGATAGCGCATCTTTGCGGCCTCCGAGACGATCTGGTCGAATCCGGGATAAATGAAGTCCAGGAACTGGATCTCGGGCACGGGCCGCAGGCCATAGAGCGCCATCCCGATCGCGGCGCCGATGATGCCGCCTTCGGCGAGCGGCGTATCGAAGACGCGGTCCGGGAACTCGTCGAGCAAGCCTTCCGTGCACCGGAACACGCCGCCGTTGCGGCCGACGTCCTCCCCGAGCACGATGACGCGGTCGTCCCGCCGCATCTCCTCGCGGAGGGCATTGTTGATCGCCTGGACCATCGTCATCGCGGGCACGTTCACGACCTCGACGCGTAATATTCCTGGTACGGATCCTCGCCGGTCTTGCCGCCGGGGAGCCGACCGAGCATCTCCGGATCGTCCTTGAACGGAAGCAGGTCCGGGTCCTCGTCGAGGCGCTCTTGATAGTCCGGCTGAAGTTCCACGGCCCGGGCGAAGTGCTCGATGACCTTGGACTTGTCGCCCAACCGGGCCGCGATCCGCGCGAGGTTGAAGTGCGCACTCGCCCGCGCGGGCTCGAGCTTCAACGCCCGAGAGAACGCGTCGGCCGCGCCCTCCAGGTCCCCGGCATGGAACAGGTCGTACCCGAGGCTATGCCATGCTTGCGGATTGTTCGGCTGCGCGTCGCAGAGCATCCGGTCGATGCGAGCGGCCTCCATGTAGTCGCCTTCCGCGCCGAGACATGCGGCAGCGAGGGCGCAGACGTCTCCATCAACGGCGCCCTTGCGTTGCAGGAGCGGACGGAGCAAGGCGAGGGCTTCCTTCGCGCGGCCCTGCTTGAACAGTTCGTGGGCCCGTTGCACGCCGGACGCAGACGAAGGCGCGGGTGCGGGGGCGGCGGATCCTTTCTTCGCCACGTCTCACCTCCGTGGAAGCGCCAGGAAGGCGTCCATCTCTTGTCGGAGGTGGGGAGGCATCTCCGCGTACACATCGGCGAAGATCGTCTCGATGGCCGGGGGCGGGATTCGTTCCGCCTCCTGCACGGCGCGGGTGATCTCGTCTCCGATCTCCTGCTCGAGCCGGGCCTCCCGCGCGTCGTCCCACCACCCCGCGTGCTCGAGGTACTTGCGGAACCGCAGGAGCGGGTCGCGGGCCTGCCACGCGGCCACCTCGGCCTCGTCGCGGTACCGGGAGGGATCGTCGCTCGAGGAGTGCGGACCCATGCGGTAGGTGACCGCCTCGACCATCATCGGCCCGAGGCCTTCGCGGGCGTTGCGCGCCGCATCGCGCGTCGCCCGGTAGACGGCCAAGGCATCCATCCCGTCCACGCGGATGCCGTCGAATCCGTACGCGTTCGCTTTCTCCGCGAGCGTCGCCGACGCGGTCTGCTTCGCCACGGGGACGGAGATCGCCCACTGGTTGTTGTTGCACAAGAAGACGGTCGGGGTTCGAAACACTCCAGCAAAGTTCATCGCCGCGTGGAAGTCCCCGGTGCTCGTCGCGCCGTCGCCGAAAAAGACGAGGACCGCCTTCTTCTCGCCGCGTAGTTTCATCGCCCATCCGATGCCGACCGCGTGCGGCAGCTGCGTGCCGACGGGCGACGAGATCGATAGATAGTTCCCTTTGCGGTAGACGTAATGGCAGGGCATCTGGTGGCCTTTCACCGGATCCTCCGCGTTCCCCATGAGCTGGCACAGGAGTTCTTTCAGCGGCATGCCGCGGACGAGCGCCGCGCCCGGCTCGCGGTACTGCGGGACGATCCAGTCCTCCGGGCCCATCGCCATCGCCGCCCCGACGATCGCGGCCTCCTGTCCGAGCGAGGGACCGTAGAACCCGATCCGCCCTTGTCGCTGCAGCGCGAGCATGCGGTTGTCGAGGATCCGCTGGAGGCTCAGCCCGCGATACATGGCGATGGCCTGCTCTTCCGAGAATTTCGGGTCGAGACGGGGGTCCGTCGAGCCGTCGTCCCGAATCACGCGGAGCGCATCGACCACGGAGTTCCTCGCACCCCCTGAGGCCCGGGGAAAACAAAACGCCAGGTGCGGCCTTAAGCCTTCCGACCTGAGGAATCTCTAAATCGTTCGCACCGTTTTCCGTGCGGTGATTCTTGGTCCTTCAGGAGAGGACGCGGGGCTACCTCGCCATCATCGCGGCGGCGGTCCTCTTCGGGATCTGGCCGACGCTTTCGAAACTGGTGTTGAACGCGCTCTCACCGCTCGCAATCGCGTTCCTGATCCAAGTGATTCCCGGAGTCGCGCTCCTTCCGTTCATTCGCCGCGTCCGGTTCCAACGCGCGGATTGGAAACTCATCGTCGTGTCAGGCGTCATCGGAGCCGTCGTCGGGCCGTTGATCTATTTCTACGGCCTCGAACGCACGACGGCGGCGAATTCCGTGCTGCTGTCGAACAGCGAATCGCTGTTCACGATGCTCTTCGCCTACGCATTCCTCCGGGAGCGAGCGACGCGGCGTGAGTACGTCGCCCTCGCCGGGATCGCGGTGGGCGCGTTTCTCGTCACGACCCAGTTGCGCTTCGGAGACGTGCGCTTCGTGGAATTCGTGGTCGGCAACGTCATGCTGGTCACCGCGGCGGCATGCTGGGGTTCGAGCAACACGATGAGTGCCGTCCTCCTCCGCCGAATCCCGATCGTGACCCTTCTGGAAGTCCAGCTCCTGATCGGCGCCGCGGTGTTCGCCGGGATCGTCGTCTTCACCGGCACCTCGCTCGCCGTCCCTGTGGATGTCCTCCCGGCGCTGGTCCTGCTCTCCCTCAGCGCCGTGGGGATCTTCTCGGTTCTCTTCTTCTACGCATTCCGGACGATCGGGGCGATGCGTACAGGTGCCGTCCTCCCGTCGTCGGCTTTGTGGGGAATCCTCGTGGCCCTCTACGTCTTTCCGACGGAGACCCTGGGTCCGGTCCAAGTGCTCGGGGGGGTTCTCATGGTCGGCTCGCTCATCGCCTTCTACATTCTCCGCGGTCCGGCGGAGGCGAAGTCCGCCGGCGAAACCTTGAAACCCGCCGCGTCGGATGGTCCCGATTCACCGTGACGCCGACGACCGCGGACGAGACGGCCTTTGCGCGACTCGCGGAGCTGACGCGGCAGCTCCAGGCCACCACGAAGCGGCTCGAGAAGCGCGCGCTCCTCGCGGCGTTCCTGCACTCCCTTCGGAGGGACGAAGTCGCGCCCGCGGTCCACCTGATCGTTGGCCGGATCTTCGCCGAGTCGGACGCGCGCGCCTTGAACGTCGGCTGGGCGACGCTGAAGAAGGCGCTCGGACGGACGAAGCAAGCCAGCCTCGTCCCGAGAGCGCTCAGCATCCTGGAGGTGTCGAAGTCGTTCGCGCAGATCGCGGAAACCCACGG
>Ga0209237_1000326_pt1 | contig 26229 bp, 29 predicted proteins | sample GraSoi013_1_40cm_2_FD_185820 | JGI IMG/M metagenome (GOLD analysis project Ga0209237, IMG submission 185820) | Grasslands soil microbial communities from the Angelo Coastal Reserve, California, USA - Sample 10_02_2013_1_40cm (SPAdes) (version 2) | ecosystem: Environmental > Terrestrial > Soil >...
GCTCGAGATGGGGCTGGGCGCCGCCTGGAACGAGCCGGAGTTCAAGATGCACGGCCTGCCGTTCCCGTCCCCCGCGGATCGCATCCGCATGCTCGACGAGGCCTGCCGCGTGTTGAAACTCCTCTGGACCGAGCCGCGGGCGACGTTCAAGGGACGCTTCTATCAGCTGAGCGATGCGGTCGCGGAGCCGAAGCCGGTGCAGAAGCCGCATCCGCCCATCTGGATCGGCGGGTCCGGCCCGAAGCGCACGCTGCGCGTCGTCGCGAAGCACGCGGATGTCTGGAACTCGACCGGATCGCCCGAGCAGCGACCCGCGCTCCTCAAGGTGCTCGCGGAGCACTGCGCGAAGGTCGGCCGCGATCTCTCGACGATCCGGCTCACGCACAATCTGCGCGTGGACGACCCCGATGCCGCCTTGAAGCAGGTCGAGGAGTCGATCCACCACGGCTTCAGCGAGTTCCTGCTCTTCCCCGCGTCCAACCTGCCGCTGCCACGCGGTGTCGAGAAGGCGGCCGAGCTCCTGCCGCGGCTGCGTCAGCTCTCGTGAACGCGCCGCTCGAGGAGCTCCGCTTCCGCGGCCGGCAGACCCACGAGCGCGTCCTCAAGCTCGTCGACGAGCTCAGCGACGAGCAGCTCCGCTGGCGCCCCTCGGCGAAGGCGCACAGCATCGGATGGACGCTTTGGCACATCGCGCGCGCCGACGACAACGTGCTGTTCGATCTGAGCGGCGCCTCGCTCTGGCGGAGCGGCGCCTACGCTGCGCGCTGGAAGCATCCCGAGCGGGGCTCGGGCACCGGCTGGGAGGACGAGGAAGCCGCATCGCTCCCGCTGCCTGCGAAGGACGAGCTTCTCACGTTCGCGCGCGAGGTCTTCGCCGCAGTGGACCGGGCGCGGGTCGGTCTCGATGAGGCACGGTTCGCGGACGAGATCGCCGAGAGCCGCTTCCTGTCCGAGCGCACCACGAAGGGCGGGGTCGTGGGGGCCGAGCTCACGCACGACAACCGCCACCTCGGCGAGCTCGAGTACATCAAGGGACTGCTCGGGCTCCGCGGCACGGTGACCCGCTGACGATCCCGCGATGACCGAACGCGAGGTCCACGACTCCGTCGCGGCGAACGTCGCGAAGTGGACGAAGCAGAACGCCGCGTACACCGACGGGCGCGCCCAGGCGGCCTGGCAGCGCGACGACCTCACCTGGGGCGTCTTCGGCGTGCCCGAGGGCGCCGTGGCGGTCGTCGGCGACGTCCGCGGTCTCGACGTCGTGGAGCTCGGATGCGGGACCGCGTATCTCTCGGCGTGGCTCGCGAAACGAGGCGCTCGTCCGGTCGGCGTCGATCCAACGCCGGCGCAGCTCGCGACGGCTCGGCGAATGATGGACGAGACCGGGATCCTCTTTCCTCTGGTCGAGGCCCCGGCGGAAGCGGTGCCGCTGCCCGACGCGAGCTTCGACCTCGCGATATCGGAGTACGGCGCGTCGCTCTGGGCCGATCCCGCGCGCTGGCTGCCCGAGGCCGCGCGACTCCTGCGGCCCGGCGGCCGGCTGATCTTCCTCACGAATTCGGTACTTGCGTACCTCTGCTCGCCCGACGAGGGGAAGATCGTCGACCGCCTCGTTCGCGACCAGTTCGGCATGTACCGCATCACGTGGCCTGGCGAGGAGGGCGTCGAGTACCACCTCTCGCACGGCGACTGGATCGTGCGCCTGCGCGCGAGCGGTTTCGCGGTCGAGGCGCTGCGTGAGCTCCAGGCGCCGCCCGACGCGACCGCCCACCCCTACTACGACTGGGTCAGGCCGGAGTGGGCGAGACGCTGGCCGGCCGAGGAGATCTGGGTCGCGCGCAAGCGCGCGGTCTAGTCGATATTCCCCAGGCGCGCGGTCCGCACGGCGGTGATGTCCGCGAATGAGCGGATCTTCGCGCGCACCGCGTCGGGCACGTCGTCGTCGAGCGTGAGGATCATGAGCGCCTCGCCGCGGGGGTGGAGGCGCCCCACCTGCATCGACGAGATGTTCACGTCGTGCTCGCCCAGGAGCGTCCCCACGCGGCCGACGAGGCCGGGCTTGTCCTGGTGCTTCGTGAGAAGCAGGTGCCCCTCGACCGGGACGTCGACCCAGAAGCCGTCGATGAACACGACGCGGGGCTCACCCTGCACGAGCGTTCCGCCGACCTCGGTCTTCCCGACGGCCACCGTGAGGAGCGCGTTGTATCGCTGAGCGTCCGCCTCGCGACGCTCGGAGATATCGAGGCCCCGCGAGCGCGCCACCGCGAGCGCGTTCACGAGGTTGACGCGCTGCTCGCTGAACGTCTCGAGCAGACCCTTCACGACCGCGGCGCGGAGCGGCTCGGCGTCGAGCTCGAGCAGCGAGCCGGCGTACGTGATGTCGAGCCGCGCGGGACGCTCGTCGAGCAGCTGCGCGACCAGCGAGCCGAGCCGCTCGCCGCAGCGGATCCAGGCGGGACCGCCGGCCTCCTCCGCCGGGGGCCGCGGCGCGTTCACCGCGAACCGAGCGGGCTTCCCGTCGAGGACGTCGAGGATCTGCTCGACGACGTCGACCGCGACGTTCGTCTGCGCCTCGACCGTCGATCCCGCGATGTGCGGCGTGAGCACGGTCCGCGGCGCGCCGCGGACCGGGGAGTCGACGGGGAGCGGCTCCTGGGGGAACACGTCGAGCCCCGCGCCCGAGAGCCGTCCACCGGCGAGCGCGTCCGCGAGCGCCGGCAGGTCGACGACTTCGCCACGCGACGTGTTCACGACGATCGCGCTCTTCTTCATCTTCGCGAGCGATGCCTCGCCCATGAGCCCGCGCGTCTTTTCGGTGAGGGGGACGTGCACCGAGACGACGTCCGCGGTCCGGAGGAGCTCGTCGAGCTCGACGAGCCGCGCGCCGGCCGCGCGGGCGGAGGCTTCGGTCGCGAACGGGTCGTGCGCGACGATCGTCATCCCGAAGACCGCCGCGCGACGCGCTACCTCCGTACCGACGCGCCCGATACCCACGAGGCCGAGCGTCTTGCCGCGCAGCTCGTTGCCCATGAACTTCGAGCGCGTCCACTCGCCCGCGCGGATGCTCCGGTCCGCGTCGACGACGTGGCGCATGACCGCGAGGGCGAGCGTGATCGCGTGCTCGGCCGCGGCGACGATGTTCCCGAGCGGCGCGTTCACCACGTACACGCCACGAGCGGTCGCCGCGGGCACGTCGATGTTGTCGACGCCGACGCCGGCGCGGCCTACGACGGCCAGGCGTGGCGCCGCGTCGAGGACCTTCGCCGTCACCCTCGTCTCGCTCCGCACGACGAGCGCGTCGACGTCGCCGAGGCGCTCGACGAGCTCGGGCTCCCTGAGTCCGGTGGTCTGGCGCACCTCGCAGCGCGCGCGTAGCAGCGCGAGACCCTCCTCGGCGAGAGGGTCCGCGACGTGGACGACGCTTCGACTTGCCGCGGTCGGCCTTTAGCTAACGGCGCGAGGCGACCGCGTCGGACGCCGGCGGGCGCGGGGCCGGCCGGGCCTCGCGACGTGATGGTTGCTGCGTGCTCTCCGCGTACGAGCGCAGCGCCGCGGCGATCGCGACGCCGGACTCGACCGGCTGGTTGAGGTCGCGCAGCGTCAGCTCGAGCGCGCTGAGGAAGGACACGATGTCCTGAAGCGTGCAGAACCCGAGGTGCGCGACGCGAACGAGCTGGCCCTCCATCTTGCCCTGGCCTCCGGCCACGATCGTGTCGTGGTCGTCGCGGAGGATGCGGATCAGGTTCCGCGGGTCGACGCGCGCGGGCGGCCGGAACGCCGTTACCGCCGGCGAGGCGTAGCGCTCGTCGGCGAAGAGGCCGAGGTTCACGGCCTGGAGGGCGCGGCGCGTGGCTCGCGCGAGGTCGCGGTGACGACGGATGATCGCTTCGAGGCCTTCCTCGGCCATGAGGCGGAGCGACTCCTGGAGCGCGATGTACACCGTGATCGCGGGGGTGGCGGGGGTCTGGGCCTTCTCGAGCGCGGCCTTGTACGTGGCGAGGTCGAAGTACACCTTCGGCAGGTCCGACTTTTCGTACGCCTTCCAGGCCTTCGGGCTCATCGTCACGATGGCAACGCCCGGAGGCGCGCCCCACGCCTTCTGCGACGCGGTGATGCACACGTCGATGCCCCATTCGTCGATCTCGAGCTCGGTCGCGCCGGCGCCCGAGACGCTGTCGACGACGAAGAGCTTCCCGGACTCGCGGACGACCTCCGAGATCTCCTTGAGTGGATTGAGGATCCCGGTCGAGGTCTCGTTGTGCGTGATGAGGACGGCCTTCGCGCCGTCCTTCCCCTTCTCCTTCGCGAGCTCGTCGCGAACGAGGTCGGGCTCGACGGCGCGGCCGTACGGGACGTCCACACGACGCGCGTCGACGCCGTAGGCCTTGCAGATCGCTGCGAAGCGCTCGCCGAAGGCGCCGCAGCTGAAGACGAGGACCTTCTCGCCGGACGACAGCGTGTTCGCGACCGCCGCCTCCATGCCGCCGGACCCGGAGGCGGTGAGCATGAGGACGTCCTGCTGCGTGCGGAGGAAGTCCTGGAGCGCGCGGGTGAGTGCGGCGAGCAGCGCGGCGAACTCCGGACCGCGGTGGTTGATCATCGGCCGCGCCGACGCCGCGAGGACCGCTTGCGGAACGACGGTAGGACCGGGGATGCGGAGGTTCTGCGGACGGTACATTGGCGCCCTCCCTGCACAGCCATGATGCCCGACGGTCGGGGCCGTCTCAAGGCGAAAGTTCTGAGGAATTGAACTGAAGCTCGCTCCGTCGATCCTGTCCGCCGACTTCGGCCGGCTTGCCGACGCGGTGCTGGCGGCCGAGCGGGCCGGTGCCGACTGGATCCACGTCGACGTGATGGACGGTCACTTCGTCCCGAACCTCACGTTCGGTCCAAAGATGGTCGCCGACCTGCACCGCGCGACGCGGCTGCCGCTGGACGTCCACCTCATGATCGAGCGGCCGGACGCCTGGGTGGATCGGTATGTCGACGCGGGGGCGAGCTATCTCACTGTCCACGTCGAAGCATCGCGCGACGTGCCGCGCGCGCTGCAGGCGATCCGTGCGAAAGGCGTGCGGCCGGGCATCACGCTCAACCCCGAGACGCCGGTCGAAGCGATCCTGCCGTACCTCGCCGCGGTCGACCTCGTGCTGGTCATGAGCGTGCATCCGGGCTTCGGTGGCCAACCGTTCATCGAGAGCGCGCTCGACAAGGTCGCGCGTCTACGCGCCGCGCTCGACGAACGCACGCTCACCGCCGAGCTCGAAGTGGACGGCGGCATCAAGCCCGAGAACGCGGCGCGCATCGCGGCCGCCGGCGCGACCGTGCTGGTCGCGGGGTCGGCCGTGTACGAGGACGCCGCGGGGCCGAAGGCCGCCCTCGCGAAGTTCAGAGCCGCTCTACGGCGCTAAGCACGAACAGCACGAGCCAAAGAGCGCTTTCATTCGTTGCGCTCACAGTGGAACGGGACCGCGCCGCGCTTGCCGCGGCCTTACGAGAAAGCGTCGAACGCATCCTCGAGCAGGTCGCCGAGGAGGCCGCGCGCGCGACGACGATGGCGTCGTCGGTCCCGGATGCGAGCCTTGTCACCTCCTATGTCACCTGGATGCGGCCCTACGTGCCGACGGCCCTCGCCGCTGCCGCCGCGGACGACGCCCGCCGGTCGGCGCTCCTCGAGCGGTGGCTCGACACGACCGTGTCGCAAAAGGTGCGCCCGGTCCCGCCGGTCGCTCGGCGTGGGCTGTTCAACCTCGGCTTCCGTCTCGCGCGGACGAGCGTCGCGGCGTACGCGCAGGAGAACGGGCTGGATGCTCCGGCGCTCGACCGTGAGCTCGCGGATCTCGAGTCGGACATGCTCGCCACGATCGCGCGCCGCTCACTCGGCGTCGCCTAAGCCCAGCTCCTCCAGGCGATCGTCGCTGATCCCGAAGTGATGCGCGATCTCGTGGACGACGGTGTCGCGCACGATGTCGGCCTGGCGTCGCGGCGATGCGGTCATCCGCTCGATCGGTCGACGAAAGATGAAGATGCGGTCGGGGATGTAGGGCTCGATCGAGCCGCGCGCGGTGAGGGGGACGCCCTCGTAAAGACCGAGCAGCTCGCCGCGTCCCCGCGTCTGCTCCTCCGTGGCCTCGTCCTCGACGACGATCGCGATGTTGCGCATGCGCTCGCGGAACTCCGCCGGGAGCTCGTCGAGGGCGTTGCGCACGAGTCGGGCGAAGCGCGCGCGCCGGAGGTCGGACATTGCGTTGCCATTTTGGGGGCCGGGGGGCGGAGCCCTTCGACTCTTGTCAGGCCACGCACGCCAGGCGCACCCGACGCAGGGCCCGCGCCCGAACGCGGCAGACGCCCGACTCGGAGAGGCCTACCTCACGGCCGATCTCGCGCAGCGTGAGCCCGCGGCCGTACGACAGGACGAGCACGCGCCGCTCGAGCGCGGGCAGCTCACGGAGCGCTCGCGCTACGCGGGTCCAGCGCTCGTCACGTGGCGCTGGCCGGTGCTCACGATGCTCGTCGGGAAGGTCGCCCACGCGCTCGAGCGAGACCTCGACGTAGGGTGGGGGAAGATCCTCCGCGATCCGCTGCGCGCTGCGGAACTCCCGGCGGGCGGTGCGCGTCAGCGGGTCGCGCTCGCGGAGCGCGTCGAGGACCTGGCCGCGTACCCGGCGCGCCGCGTATGCGCCGAACGAGGCGCCGCGATCGCCGCGGTACCGCCGCGCGGCCTGCACGAGGCCGACGACACCCCACGCGACGAGGTCCTCGCGGTCGTGCCCGCGGCAGCGCGGGTCGAGCGAGCGCGCCGCGACGGCCCGCGCGAACGAAAGGTGCGCGATGATGCGCTCGTCGCTCGCCGGCTCCGCCACGCTCCCCTCCCGGCGGCCGACCCTAGGCAGGTCCCGGGATGGTGTCAATAGCCGATTGACAATGTTGTCCACAACCGCGGAGTCGTACTTCGCGCGCTACCGGTACCCGGACTGGCTCCGGACGCACAGCCGGCTCGTCGGGCGCATCGCCGAGGCGCTCGTCGCCGCGCGCCGTCCCGGCGCGCCCGCCATCGACGCGGAAGCCGCCCTCCTCGCGGCGTACCTTCACGACATCGGACGCAGCCCGCTCCTCGAGGGCGATCCCCGCGAGCACAACGAGCTGTCGGCGCTGGTGCTCGCCGCCGAGGGCCTGCCCGCCTGTGTCGAGTCCGCCCGCCGCCACGCGATCTACACGGTCCTCGACCCCGCGACCGCCCCCCGGACGCCCGCGGAGAAGCTCGTGTACGTCGCCGACCGCCGCGGCGGGCAGGTGGTCGAGCCTCTCACCGAGCGCGCGCGCGACACCGCGCGGCGCCACCCGCGCTTCGCGTCGGACATCGAACGCGCGATCCCGCTCGCCGCCGCGCTCGAGCGTGAGGTGTTCGCCGACGTCGCGTTCCCGGCGGACGCGCTCGCGGAGCACGTCCGCTGAGCGACCGCGCGCGGCTCGAGCGCCGCATCGCCGAGCTCGCGCGGGTCGGTGGCCGCGGCGACGCGGTCACGCGCCTGGGTCTGTCCAAGGAGGAGCAGCAGGCGCGCGAGCTCGTCGGCGGCTGGCTGCGCGCACGTGGCGCGGCGGTGCGCCGCGACGCCGCGGCGAACCTGTGGGCGCGTTTCGAGCCGCCGGGGTCCGAGGGGCGGAGCCCCTCGACTGTCGTCGGCTCGCACCTCGACTCCGTGCCCGAGGGCGGCCGGTTCGACGGCGCGCTCGGCGTCCTCTGCGCGGTCGAGGCCGTCGACGCGATCCTCGACGCGGGGGCGCGCTTCCGCCGCCCGGTCGAGATCGTCGCCTGGGCGGACGAGGAGGGCGCACGGTTCGGGATCGGGCTCTTCGGGTCGTGCGCCGCGTTCGGCCGCCTGCCCGATCGCGCGCTCGAGCGTCGCGACCGTGACGGCGTGTCGATCGCCGAGGCGCTTCGTGCGCTCGGAGAGCGTGGCGACGCCACCGCCGCGCGGCGCGACCCAAAGGAGCTCGCCGCGTACATCGAGCCGCACATCGAGCAGGGACCCCGCCTCGCCGACCGCGGGCTCCCACTCGGCCTGGTGAGCGACATCGTCGGGATCCTCCACGGCCGCGTGACCGTGGGCGGCCGCGCGGACCACGCGGGCGCGACCGTGATGACCGCGCGCGCGGACGCCCTCGCAGGCGCGAGCGAGATGGTCCTCGCGATCGAGGCGCTGGCGAAGGGGCGCGGCGACGCCGTCGGCACCGTCGGCGAGATCGCGGTCCGGCCAGGCGCGAAGAACGTCGTCCCGGGGGAGTGCGTCTTCTCGCTCGACCTCCGCGCGGCGCGCGGGCTCGACGATCTCGTGCGCGACGTGCGCGCGGCGATACGCCGGATCGGTGACGCGCGCCGGCTCACCTCGTCCATCGACGTCCTGGCGAACGTCCCCGCGGCGCCCCTCGACGCCGGTATGCGCGACCTCATGCGCCGCGCCGCGAAATCCGTCGGCGTCGATGCGCCAGAGCTCGTGAGCGGCGCCGGCCATGACGCGATGAACGCGCAGCTCGCGGGCGTGCCGACCGGAATGCTCTTCATCCGCTCCACCGGCGGAAGCCACACGCCGCGGGAGTCCGCGACCGTCGACGACGCCGCCCTCGCCGCCGACGCGCTCGCCTTCGCGCTCCGAGAGCTCGCCTGTTGAACGCGCCTGTTGAACGAGGGAGCGCGGGTGGCACGGGAAGCGGGTCTCTCGCGAGCTGCGGGTTCCCCGGGGACCCGTCCCGGACGGTCGTGGCCAGCGAACGTGTTCAGGGACGGGGAGGGTGCAGCGAGCGAGAGACCCGCGACCCCGGGACAGGACCCGCGCTCCCGCCGAGGACACGGCGCTAGCCTTGAGCGCGATGGCGAGTGCGTACGTTCCCGGCCTGCAGGGCGTCGTCGCGGCGCGGACGCGGCTCTCGATGGTGGATGGCAAGAACGGCGTGCTCGTCATCGCCGGCTTCCCGCTCGAGGAGATCGCCGAGCGCGCCACGTTCGAGGAGCTGGTGTACCTCCTGTGGAACGACCGGCTCCCGAACGGCAGTGAGCTGGCCGACTTCCGAGCGCAGCTGGCGGGGCTGCGCGAGATCCCGGCCATCACGCGCGACGTGCTCGAGGCCGCGGCGAAACGGAAGGCGCCGGCGATGGACGCATTACGGATGGCCGCGGGGACCTTGAGCCTGCGGACCGACGGCGAGACGCTCCCGGAGGGTCAGTACCGCGATGCGCTCGTCGCGGTCGCGCGTTTTCCGACGATCGTCGCGGCGTACGCGCGGCTTCTCGCGCGCGATGGCCTGATCGCGCCGCACCATGGCCTCGGTCACGCGGCGAATTACCTCTACATGCTCTCGGGGACGCGGCCGAGCGACGCGAGGGCGCGCGCGCTCGACACGTACTTCAACACCGTCATCGACCACGGCCTCAACGCGTCGACCTTCGCGGCGCGCGTCATCGTCTCGACCGAATCCGACATCATCTCGGCCATTGGCGGCGCGATCGGCGCGTTGAAGGGCCCGCTCCACGGCGGTGCCCCGGGGCCGGCCCTCGAGATGGTCTTCGAGATCGGCGAGGCGTCGAATGCCGAGCCCTTCATGCGCGCGAAGCTCGCGCGCGGGGAGCGGCTCATGGGCTTCGGCCATCGCATCTACAAGGTCCGCGATCCGCGGGCGGACGTACTCGCGCGCGCGGCCGAGCGGCTCTTCGCGGCGGACGGCGACACCACGCTCTATGACCTCGCCCGCGAGGTCGAGCGCGTCGCGCTGCGCCTGCTCGACGAGCACAAGCCCGGCCGGAATCTGCGGACGAACGTAGAGTTCTTCACCGCGCTCGTGCTTCAGGGCCTCGGGATCCCCGTCGATCAGTTCACGCCGACGTTCGCGGTCTCACGTGTCGCCGGCTGGACGGCGCACTGCCTCGAGCAGCTCGCCGCGAACCGCATCCTGCGACCGGAGTCGGAGTACACGGGCGAGGCCGCTCGCCGCTGGGTGCCACTGGAGCAGCGCTGAGCGAGCGCGCGGACTGCGTCTTCTGCCGGATCGTGGACCGTGCGAACGAGCCGGCCAGCTACGTCTTCGAGGACGTCGACGCCATCGCGATCCTCGACGTGCAGCCGGTCAACGAGGGTCACACGCTCGTGCTGCCCCGGCAGCACGCCAAGCTCGCCGGGGAGCTCGACGACCGCGTCGCCGTCGCGATGTGGAACCTCGGCCGCCGCGTCGCGGCGGCGATCCGCGCCTCAGGCCTGCGCTCGGAGGGCGTGAACTTTCTCGTCGCGGACGGCGAAGCCGCGGGCCAGGACGTGTTTCACGTCCACCTGCACGTGATCCCGCGCTTCGACGGCGACGGCTTCGGCTTCACGTTCCCGCCGGAGTACCGCGACCCGAAGCCGCGTTCGGCGCTCGACGAGACCGCCGCGCGGATCCGCGCCGCCCTCTGATAACGACCGGCCGACCTGGCGACGACGATGTAGTAGCATGCGACTATGCTCACGGTCCCGCAGGCCGCGAAGAGAGTCGGGCGCAATCCGGAGACGGTCCGTCGCTGGATCCGTGAGGGGAAGCTCCTTTCACGAAGGGTCGGCACCCAGCATGTCATCGAGGAGACTGACCTCGACCGTCTCGCGCGGGGCCGCGAGGCCGAGATGCTCCCGCTGCCCAAGGATTGGGCGACCGAGCACGCGCGCCGCGGTCTCCCGAATCCCGTTGAGGCGGTCAGGCGCGCGCGGGAGGGCCGCTGACGCTGGTCGTCGATGCGAGCGTCGTGTTCGAAGCGTGCCTCCTGTCGTCGGGGCTCCGACGCTTTCATGACGACGAACTGGCGGCACCGCCGCTTCTCTGGCCTGAGGTCCGCTCGGCCCTTCATCAGGCGGTCGCGCGCGGCGCGCTCGCTCGCGATCACGCCCTGGAGGCGCTCGACCGATTCGGCTCAGCGCCGATCACGGCGCGCAACCCGTCCGCCCTGGGGGCCGAGGCGTGGCGGCTCGCCGACGCGTTCGGCTGGGCAAAGACCTGCGACGCCGAGTACGTGGCGCTCGCGAGTCTGCTGCGCTGCCGGCTCGTGACGATCGACGCGGCCCTGCGGCGAGCGACCGCGGATCTCGGCTTCGTCGTGGGGCCGCGCGAGGTCTAGTCGGCCTGCCAGTTGACGTGAACTGGCGAACGTCGTAGAACGGCGATGATGGCCACGGCGGTGGGGCGGTACCGCATCGGCGAGGTCGCGGCCCACGTCGGGCTGACCGAGCGGACGATCCGGTACTACGAGGAGCTGGGGCTCCTCGATTCCGTGAAGCGGCTCGAGGGCGGCCAGCGCGTGTACACCGACGAGGACGTCCGTCGGCTGAAGTTCATCCAGCGTCTCAAGGTCCTCGGACTTTCGCTCCAGGAGATGCACGAGCTCGAGCGCCTCTACGCGCGCCATCGCTCGAACCGCGAAGTGCTTCCGCGCCTCATCGAGCTGCTCGATGCGCACCTCGCGACGACGCAGGAGCGCATGAACGAGCTCTCGTCGTTGCGCGAAGAGATCAAGAGCTACCGCGAGCACGTCGTCCAGCGCCTCCTGGAAGATCGCACGTGAGCGCCGTCGTCCTCGGCGCCGCGCGCACGCCGATCGGCGCGTTCCTCGGCGGGCTCGCGCCGCTCACGGCGCCAAAGCTCGGCGCGATCGCGATCCGGTGCGCGCTCGAGCGCGCCGGCGTCAAGCCCGACGAGGTCGACGAGGTATTCATGGGCAACGTCATCCAGGCCGGCGTCGGTCAGGCGCCAGCGCGGCAGGCGGCGCTCGGCGCCGGGATCCCGAACAGCGTCCCTTGCACGACCGTGAACAAGGTCTGCGGCTCGGGCCTGAAGAGCGTCATGCTCGCGGCAACGCAGATCGCCGCGGGAGAGGCGCGCCTTGTCGTCGCCGGGGGCATGGAGTCGATGTCGAACGCGCCCTACCTAATGCGAGGCGCGCGGACCGGCCTTCCGCTCGGCGAGCACACGATCGACGACGCGAACCTGACCGACGGTCTTGTCGACGCCTTCGGGCACGGCCACATGGGGCTCGGCGGCGAGCTCGTCGCGCGGCAGTGCTCGCTCTCGCGCGAGGACCAGGACCGGTTCGCGGTCGGGTCGTACGAGAAGGCGCTGCGCGCGCAGCGCGAGGGCGCGTTCGACGCGGAGATCGTTGCCGTTGAGGTGCCCGGCCGGAAGAGCGCGGCGACGGTGGTCAGCCAGGACGAGACACCGCGCGAGACGACCCTCGAGGCGCTCGCCACGCTCAAGCCCTCGTTCCAGGAGGGCGGCACGGTGACCGCAGGCAACGCGTCGAAGCTGAACGACGGCGCGGCGGCGGTGATCGTCGCGTCGGAGGAGCGCGCCCGCGAGATCGGCGCCGAGCCGCTCGCGCGCGTCGTCGCACAGGGTCAGTTCGCGCACGAGCCGGAGCTCTTCCTCACGGCGCCGAAGGGCGCGATCGAGCGTTGTCTCGAGAAGGCGCGCTGGCGCGTCGGGGACGTCGACCTGTTCGAGGTGAACGAGGCCTTCAGCGGGATCGAGTGCGTGCGGCGCGAGCTCGACATACCGGCGGAGAAGTTCAACGTGAACGGCGGGGCGGTCGCGCTCGGCCATCCGATCGGCGCCTCCGGCGCGCGCCTGCTCGTGACGCTGCTCTACGCGCTGCGCGCGCGGAACAAACGCCGCGGCGTCGCGTCGCTCTGCCTCGGTGGTGGCGAGGCCGTGGCCCTGGCTGTGGAGCTCGTATGAAAGCTCCCGCGCTCACGAACGTCTTCGCGTTCACATCGCGCCGCGACGAGGTCGCGCGCTTCTACGACGACGTCCTCGGCCTTCGCCGGCAGCGCCCGCACGACGACTCCGTGTGGTTCGAGCCCGCGGGCGGGGCCACGTTCACCGTCCACGACCGCGAGGACGAGCCCGCGGAATGGGGCTTCCTGCCGTGGTTCCACGTGGACGATCTCGACGGCGCGTTCGACCGTGCCCGCTCGCGCGGCGCGACGGTCGGCGAGATGCGGGAGGGGTACTTTCTCGCCCGCGATCCCGACGGGCGCGTCCTCGGGGTGCGCCGGTGGCGGTGACCGCGGCCGACGTCGGTTTCGACCTCACGCTCACGGACGAGCAGGAGCTCGCGCAGCGGACGGCGCGCGAGTTCGCGATGGAGAAGGTCCTCCCGCAGGCGGCCGAGATCGACGCGAAAGCGGCGGTCCCAAAGGCGCTCCTCGCGGAGATGGCGTCGCTCGGGTTCATGGGCATCGCGGTCCCCGAGCGGTGGGGCGGCGCGGGCCTCGACACGGTGAGCGCGGTCCTCGTCATGGAGGAGATCAACCGCGCCTGCGCGTCGACCGGCGTCGTCATGAGCGTGAACAACTCGCTCGTGTGCCAGCCGCTACTGCGGCACGGGAACGACACGCAGAAGGAGCGCTGGCTCCGGCCGCTCGCATCGGGAAAGCTGCTCGGCTGCTTCGCTCTCTCCGAGCCGGCCTCCGGCAGCGACGCCGCGGCCATGCGCACGAGCGCGAAGCGCGACGGGCAGGGCTGGCTCCTGTCCGGCACGAAGAACTTCATCACGAATGGCGCGTCCGCCGACGTCGTCATCGTCTTCGCGCAGACGGATCCGCCCAAGGGCCACAAAGGGATCGCGGCGTTCGTCGTCGACAAGAAGACGAAGGGCCTCACGGTCGGCAAGGTCGAGCACAAGCTCGGCATCCGCGGCTCCGACACCGCGCAGCTCATCTTCGACGGAGTGCGCGTCGGCGACGAGGGTCTCCTCGGCGAGGCCAGCGCGGGCTTCCGCATCGCGCTGGACACGCTGGACGGCGGACGCATCGGGATCGCGGCGCAGGCGGTGGGCATCGGGCGCGCGTGCCTCGAGGACGCGCTCGCGTACGCGAAAGAGCGCGAGGCGTTCGGGAAGAAGATCGCCGAGTTCCAGGCGATCCAGGAGATGCTCGCGAACATGGCGACCGAGGTCGACGCCGCGCGCCTGCTCACCTGGCGCGCCGCGGCGCTCAAGGATCGTGGCGAAGACCACGTCATGGCGGCGGCGCAGGCGAAGCTGTTTGCCTCCGACGTGGCCGTCCGCGCCGCGCGCGACTGCGTCCAGATCTTCGGCGGCTACGGCTATCTGACGGAGTTCCCTGCGGAGCGCCACTATCGCGACGCGAAGATCACGGAGATCTACGAGGGAACGAGCGAGATCATGAAGCTCGTCATCGCCGAGGAGCTCCTGAAGGAATGATCCCCCCGACAGGCGGCTTCGTGCCATGGGGCGCGATCCTGCTCGGACTTGCGCTGGTCGGATTCGGCGCCTTCTTCTGGCGCGCCTGGCGGCTCTACCGGTACATGCGACTCGGCCGCGACGAGGCGCGGATCGATCACCCCTGGCGGCGCCTCCGCGACGAGCTCGTCGTCTACCTCGGACAGCGCAAGCTGCTCAAGCGCCCGTACTACGTCCGCGGACTGGCGCACGCCTTCATCTTCTGGGGCTTCCTCGTCATCACCGTCGGGACGATCGACCTCCTGCTGAGCGGGATCCTCGGCCTCCACGTCCCCGGCGCGGGCAGCGCCCTCTTCGCGTGGACGATCGACGTCTTCGCCGTCCTGGTCCTGACCTCGATCGCGGTCGCGGCCGTGCGCCGGGCCTTCCTGCGGCCACCGCGGATGCACGTCGCGCTCGACGGATACGTGATCCTCGCCCTGATCGGGATCCTCATGATCACGCTGCTCGTGTTCGAAGGGGCGGGACTGGCCGCCGGGAATCTCGAGAAGGGGTACACGCCTCCGCCGATCGCCGGCGCGATCCTGAGCTCGATCTACCCCTACGAGAGCTCGGCGGTGGTCTTCATCTACGCCTGGTGGCTCCACGTCGTCACCGTGCTCGCGTTCGCGGCGTACCTCCCGCAGTCGAAGCACCTCCATATCGTCACGACGCTTCCGAACGTGTTCTTCCGCAAGCAAACACCGCGCGGCGCGCTCGACCTGATCCCCGACATCGAGAACAAGGACAGCTTTGGCGCGGCCTCGCTCCGCGACCTCTCCTGGAAGCAGCTCCTCGACGCCTACACGTGCACCGAGTGCGGGCGCTGCTCCGACAACTGCCCCGCGCTCGCGACCGGCAAGCCGCTCGACCCGCAGAAGATCGTGCTGGACATCCGGGACCAGCTCCTTCGCGAAGGGCCCTCGCTCCTCGCGGACCCCACGGCCGCAGGCACGCCGCCCGCGCATTGGGTCGAATCGAAGCCGGAGGAGCTCTGGGCGTGCACGACGTGCGCGGCGTGCGTGGAAGCGTGTCCGGTCACGATCGAGCACATCGACAAGATCGTCGACATGCGCCGCCACCTCGCGATGATGGAGTCGGCGGCCCCGCCCGAGGCGCAGCGCGCGCTCACGAACATCGAGCGCGCGGGGAACCCGTGGGGCGAGCCGCGCGAGTCGCGCGGCGACTGGGCGAAGGGGCTCGGCGTGCCGACCTTCGCCGAACGGCCCGACGCCGAATACCTCTATTTCGTAGGCTGCGCGGCGTCGGTGGACCGGCGCAACCAGCGCGTCGCCAAGGCGCTCGTCTCGATCTTGCGGGCGGCGGGCGTCTCGTTCGCGATCCTCGGTGCGGAGGAGACCTGCAACGGCGATCCGGCGCGACGGATCGGCAACGAGTACCTCTGGCAATTGCAGGCGCAGCAGAACATCGAGACGTTCGGCCGCTACGGCGTGAAGAAGGTGCTCGCGAGCTGCCCGCACTGCTTCAACACGATCGCGAACGAGTACCCCCAGCTGGGCGGCCGCTACGAGGTCGAGCACGCTCTCACCTTCGTCCGGCGTCTCGTGGCCGAGGGGCGCGTGCGCATCAGGCAGGACGGCGAGGACGTGGTCGCGTACCACGATCCCTGCTACCTCGGCCGGCACAACGGGATCTACGACGAGCCGCGCGCCCTGCTCGACGCGATCCCGGGCGTCCGCCGCGTCGAGATTGCGCCGCACCACCGGGAGCGTGGCTTCTGCTGCGGCGCCGGCGGCGGACGGATGTGGATGGAGGAGAAGGTCGGCCAGCGCGTGAACCACCGGCGGATTGACCAGCTCATGGCCACCGGCTCGGGGGCGACCAAGGTCGCCAGCGGCTGCCCCTTCTGCCTGATCATGCTGGAGGAGGGCGTCGGGGCAAAGGGCGTGCAGGAGCAGGTGAGGCCCGTGGACGTTCTCGAGCTCATCGCCGCGAGGATCGACCAACCGGCGAAGGCACGTCCTGAGGACAAGGGTCTTAGTTAGAGAGTGGAGCTTTTCGATGCGCAGACCATCTTCGCGATCGTCTTCGCCCTGGTCGCCCTCGGGGTCGCGGGCGGCGCGGTGGCGTTCGCGCTCTGGTACCAGGGCGACCAGACGGAGCTCTAGCTGAAGATCCTCATTCCGATCAAGCAGGTCCCCGACTCGACCGTACGCGTCAAGGTCGGCGCCGATGGAAAGAGCATCGCGACCGAAGGCATCACCTGGTCGATCTCGCCCTACGACGAGTACGCGATCGAGATGGCGCTCGAGCGCAAGGACGCGGACGCGTCGACCACGGTGAGCGTCGTGACGGTCGGTCCCGCGCGCTCGCGCGACGCGCTGCGCCAGGCGCTGGCGATGGGCTGCGACGACGCCTCGCTCGTCCTCGCTGAGGAGCCGCTGTCGGATCTCGCGGTGGCGCGCGCGCTCGCGAAGGTCGCCCTCGAGACGAAGCCGGACCTCGTGCTCTGCGGGAAGCAGGCGTCCGACGACGACCAGGGGTTCGTCGGGCCCGCGCTCGCCGAGGTCCTCGGCTGGCCGCACGTGTCCATGCTCACAAGGCTCGTGGCCGCGGAGGGTGGTGTAGAGCTCTGGCGCGAGGTGGAGGGCGGGCACGAGGTCTGGAAAGCGTCGTTCCCGGTCCTCGGCACCGCGCATAAGAGCGAGAAGGAGCCGCGTTACCCGTCGCTCCCGGGGATCATGAAGGCGAAGAAGAAGGAGATCCCCGAGCGGCCGGTGGGCTCGCTCGGCGCGGACCTCGGCGGGCCGCGGCTCGAGATCGTCGCTCTGGAGACACCGCCCGCGCGAGGCGGGGGAAAGATCCTGAAGGACGGCGACATGAAGGCGGTCGCCGAGCAGCTGGCGACATTGCTTCGCGACGAAGCGAAAGTCCTGTGAAGATCCTCGTCGTCGCCGAGCGGAAGGACAACGAGCTGCGCCGCGTGACACTCGAGCTCGCGGCCAAGGCCGGCACCCTCGGCGAGACGAGCGTGGTCGAGGTTACCGGTCTCGATCGCTACAGTGTGCTGCCCGCGGTCTCCGCGCTCGCGGCGAAGGCGAAGAGCGACGCGGCGGACCTCATCCTCACGGGCGCCACGCTCAACGGGCGCGATCTCGGTGCACGCCTGGCGGCGCGCCTGGGCCGGGCCTACGCGGCCGATTGCACGGGCCTGGCTTCCGACGGCGGCGCGCTCGCGGTCGAGCGCCCGATGTACGCAGGGAAGATCCGCGCGAAGCTGCGGGTCGCGTTGCCCGCGGTGCTGTCGATCCGGCCCGGCGCCTTCCCGCTCCCGGCGAACGCCACGCCGCCCACGGTGACCGCGCTCCCCGCCGACACGAGCGCCGAGAAGCTCGCGTTCACCAGTTTCGCGCCGACCCCGTCGAGCGGCAAGCGCGTCTCACTCGCCGAAGCGCGCGTCGTCGTATCCGGCGGGCGCGGCCTCAAGGGACCGGAGAACTGGCACCTCGTGGAGCAGCTCGCGGACGCCCTCGGTGGCGCGGTCGGCGCGTCCCGGGCGGTCACTGATGCCGGCTGGCGCCCGAACGAGGAGCAGGTCGGGCAGACGGGGAAGACCGTGACGCCGGACCTCTACGTCGCGCTCGGGATCTCCGGCGCGATCCAGCACCTCGCCGGTATGACGTCGAGCAAGGTGATCGTCGCGGTGAACAAGGATCCGGACGCCGACATCTTCAAGATCGCGGACTACGGCGTCGTCGGCGACGTCTTCGAGTTCGTCCCCGCGTTCACCGAGGCGGTCAAGAAGGCGAAGGCGTCGTCGTGAACCCGTACGCGGGCGGGACCGAGCGCGAGCTCGCGGCCGCCGTCGCCGCGTGGTCGGAGCGGCTCGGGCCGCGGATCGCCGCCGCGGAGGAGGCCGGGAAGCTGCCGCGGGAGCTCTTCAGGGAGCTCGCGGACCTGGGCGTCCTCGGCATGACGGTGCCGGAGCGGGACGGCGGCCTCGGCGCGTCCGCGGTCGCGTTCGCGCTCGTCCTCGAGGAGCTTGCCGCCGTCTGGGCCTCGCTCGCGGTCGGTGTGTCGGTGAACAGCGGGATCGTCGCGGGATCGCTCGTCCGTTTCGGCACGCTGGATCAGCGCGCGCGCTGGCTGCCGCGTCTCATGGACGGCGGGGGCCTCGGCGCGTTCGGTCTTACCGAGCCAACGAGCGGCAGCGACGCGGCGTCGCTGCGCGGCACGGCCCGCCGTGACGGCGACGGCTGGGTGCTCGATGGCAACAAGCTGTTCGTCACGAACGCGCGGTACGCCCCGCTGCTACTCGCGCTCCTCCGCGTCAGCAGCTCGGGGGGTCTGCGGGGGGCGGAGCCCACGGCAAGACACGCCGGCATCACCGCGTTCATCGTGCCATTGGATGTCGCGGGCGTGACCATCGGCAAGCCTGAGCGCAAGCTCGGGCTGCTCGCCTCCGACACGAGCGCGGTCACCCTTGACGGCGTACACGTCGGCGCGGACGCCCTCCTCGGGGAGGTCGGCAAGGGGTTCTCGATCGCGATGGCCGGCCTGGACGCCGGGCGGATCGGCATCGCCGCCCAGGCGATCGGCGTCGCCCGCTCCGCCCTCGCACTCGCGTCCGCCTACGCGAATGAGCGGCGGCAGTTCGGACGGCCGATCGCCGACTTCCAGATGGTCTCTTTCTCGCTCGCGCGGCGCCGGACCGAGACCGACGCGGCGCGGCTCCTCGCGCTGCGCGCCGCGTGGCTCCGCGACGTCGGACGGCCGTTCACGCGCGAGGCCTCCATGGCCAAGCTCTACGCGAGCGAAGCCGCGCAGCGCGCCACGCACGCCGCGATCCAGGTCTTCGGCGGGTACGGCTATATGCGTGAGTACTCCGTGGAGCGCGCCGCGCGCGACGCGCGGGCGACGACGATCTACGAGGGGACGAGCGAGATCCAGCGCCTGGTCATCGCGCGCTCGCTGTTCGCCGCATGACGACGTTGAAGGGGGCCGGGTCGAAGGGGGCTCTGCCCCCTTCGCATCCCCCGGAAGTCGACGCCAAGCGGAGGTGGCTCGAGGAGGTCTACGGGCCGGCAATCACGCGTCGACCCGAGCGCAAACGGCGCTTCTCGACGCTCTCCGACGAGCTCATCGAGCCCCTGTACACGGCGGACGATCTGGCGGGATTCGACCCCGCGCGCGACCTCGGGTTCCCCGGGGAGTTCCCGTACACGCGCGGCGTGCAGGCCTCGATGTACCGCGGCCGGCTCTGGACGATGCGCCAGTTCGCGGGGTTCGGCTCGGCCGAGGACAGCAACGAGCGCTTCCACTACCTGCTGTCGCAGGGCGTGAGCGGCCTGTCGGTCGCGTTCGACATGCCGACGCTCATGGGCCGTGACAGCGACGACCCGCTCTCGCGCGGCGAGGTCGGTCGGGAGGGCGTCGCCGTCGACACGCTCCGCGACATGGAGATCCTCTTCGACCGGATCCCCCTCGACGAGGTCACGACGTCGATGACGATCAACGGTCCCGCCTCGATCGTGTGGGCGATGTACCTTGCGGCCGCCGAGAGGCGCGGCATCCCCTTCGTGCGGCTGGGCGGGACGATCCAGAACGACTGCCTCAAGGAGTACATCGCGCAGCGCGAGTGGATCGTCCCGGTCAAGCCCGCGATGTCGCTCGTGGTGGACACCTTCCGGTTCGGGTCGCGCGAGGTCCCGCGCTGGAACACGATCTCCGTCTCCGGCTACCACATCCGCGAGGCCGGAGCGACCGCGCTCCAGGAGCTGGCGTTCACGCTCATCGACGGCCTCGAGTACGTGAAGTGGGGCGTCGAGGCCGGCCTGGACCCCAACGACTTCGTCCCGCACCTCTCCTTCTTCTTCGACGTGCACAACGACTTCTTCGAGGAGATCGCGAAGTTCCGCGCCGCGAGGCGCATCTGGGCGCGGGAGATCGAGCGGCGCTACCACCCGACCAACGAACGCGCGCTCCTGCTGCGCACGCACGCCCAGACCGCCGGCGTCTCGCTCACTGCGCAGCAGCCGTACAACAACGTCGTCCGCGTGACGCTCCAGGCGCTCGCCGCGATCCTTGGCGGGACGAACTCGCTCCACACGAATTCGCTCGACGAGACGTACGCGCTCCCGACGAAGGAGGCGGTGACGCTCGCGCTGCGGACGCAGCAGGTCATCGCGCACGAGTCCGGCGTCGCCGACACCATCGACGCGCTCGCGGGCAGCTACTACCTCGAGGCGCTCACGGACCGCATGGAGCAGGGGTTCGCCCGATATCTGCGCGAGATCGAGTCGATGGGCGGGATGGTCGAGGCGGTGGAGCGCGGCTACCCCCAGCGCGAGATCATCGAGGCGTCCTTCCACTTCCAGCAGCAGGTCGAAGAGGGCGAGAAGAAGATCGTCGGCGTCAACGCGTACATGACCGAGGAGGAGCCGCCGATCCCGACGCTCGCGATCGACCCCCAGGTCGAGCGCAAGCAGATCACCCGGCTGCAGGAAACGCGTGCGGCGCGCGACCACGGCCGCTGGGGGGAGTCGCTCGAACGTCTCCGCGAGGCCGCGAAGCGCAACGACGAGCTGATGCCGGCGTTCCTCGAATGCGCGCGCGCGATGGCGAGCGTCGGCGAGCAGGTGCGGGTGCTGAAGGAGGTCTATGGGGAGTACCACGACCCCGGCTACTTCTAAGGAGCTTCAGGACCGGATCCAGAACGGCTGGTGGGGCTTCTGGCCGCTCGCGTGGACGATCGGCGAGCGGAAGATGCGAGAGCGCACCTCCGCCGGGTGGACGTACCAGGAGATGCTCGCCCACATCGCGGCATGGGAGCGCGCGACCGCGTCACGCCTCGCGTGCCTGCGCGAGTCGGGCGACTTCGCCGGACCGCCTTCAGACGACGACGACGAGTTCAACGCGCGCGTGGCGGCCGAGGCGCGAGGGAAACGCGCACGCGAGGTGATACGCGAGCTCGCCGACGCACACGATGCCCTGATGCACGAGGTCGAGGCGCTGAGCGACGAGCAATTCGCGGCGAACGAGCACTGGGCCCGTGCCATCGTCGCCGGAAACACGTTCGACCACTACGCCGAGCACCAGGTCGAGCTCGAGAGCGGCCTGCCGTGGACGCGCGACGCTCTCGTCGCTCGCATGGAGGAAGGCTGGGGCCGGTTCTGGCAGGCCGTCGGTTTCGTCGGCTCCGAGCATCTCGAGCGCACGACGCCGGCGGGCTGGACGGGGAAGGCGCTCCTCGCGCACATCGCGCGCTGGCTGGAGGGAGTGCCGCCGGAGCTGCCCGTGCGGCTCGAGGGACGGCGGAGTCCACAGCCGGACGTCGACGCAGTCAACGCGCGCTCGGCCGAGCAGGCTGCGACCCTCCCGGCGCGACGTTCCGTCGAGCGGGTGGAGCGTGCCTACCGCGCGGTGAGGGACGCCGCACGGGCGCTGCCGGACGGCACGCTGCCGCTCATGGTCCTGCGCCTGGTCGCGGGCGAGACGTTCAACCATTTCAGCGAGCACGACGCCGAGCTCGCGGCATTGCGTCCGCGCACCGCGACGGAGCTTGCGGCCCGCGTCGACGAGGCCTGGCGTCCCGTCCGCGAGCGCATCCGCGAGATCGGCCGCGGCCGCATGGGCGAATTGCTCCCCAATGGCTGGACGTACAAGGACCTCGTCGGCCACATCGCGGCCTGGGAGGAATACGGAGAGCGCGGCATCCGCGACTGGCGCGCGGGCCGGTTCGCCGAGATGTCCGACGCCGATGTCGACGCCTTCAACGCGCGCGAGGTCGAGAACCGCAAGCTCGTGGGCGCCGAGGCGATCCTCGACGAGCTCGACACCGCGCACCGCCGGCTCGTCGAGATCGCGCGAACGCTTACGGACGGCGAGCTCGCGGAGCGGATCCCGCTCGCGCTCGTCGGGTGGAATACGTATCTCCACTATCCGGACCACGCGGCCGAGCTCGGGCTGGAGCGATGAAGCGTCCGATCCGCGTCGTCGTCGCGAAGGCGGGCCTTGACGGGCACGACCGGGGGGCCAAGGTGGTGGCGCGCGCGCTGCGTGACGCGGGTATGGAAGTGATCTACACGGGCGTGCACCAGACGCCCGAGCAGGTCGTCGAGACCGCGCTGCAGGAGGACGCGGACGCGATCGGCCTGTCGCTCCTCTCGGGCGCGCACAACTACCTGTTCCCGCGCATCAGCGAGCTCATGCGCGAGAAAGGGCTCGACGACGTGCTCCTCTTCGGCGGCGGGATCATCCCGGAGGCCGACATCCCGAACCTCCGAAAGCACGGGGTCGAGCGCGTCTTCCCGCCCGGCGCGTCGCTCGAGGAGATCACGACGTACGTGCGGGAGGCCGTGCCCCGGAAGCGGGCGGGAGCGGCGGGTGGGCACTGAGGAGAACATGGCCGTCCATCGCCCGGTCGAGCGCGAGGTGGGTGGCCGGCGGACCAGCGAGATCGAGCGTGATGTTCACGCAGCAAGGGGGACGACGAACATGGCGAAGAAGGACGACAGACCGGTCGACGCGGGGCTCGCCGAGCTCAGGGGCAAGTCCGAGCAGGAAGCGATCGATTTCTGGACGCGGCGCTTCGGCATGATCGCCGCGATCCCAAGCGAGGTCGCGCGGGTCGGCGCGATCACGCCGCAGCTGCGCGAGCTCGTGCGGATCGAGGACCGTGAGGAGCGCAAGCGCCTCACCGCCGCGCGCCTCAAGGCCTTCATCGGGCTTCCCGAGGATCAGAAGGAGCTCATCGTGAAAGGGCGGCACGCCGCGTTCGCCGTCGACAAGGGGGTCCTCGAGGAGGATCAGAAGCTGATCGACGAGCTGCTGCCGACGGTCCCGCAGGAGCACTGGCACCAGCTGCGGCACCCCTAGCCCGAGACGTGGACTTCACGTACCGCGACGACCAGCTCCTCGTCCGCGACACGGTGCGCGACTTCGTCGCGTCGCGTATCGCACCGAACGCGGCCGCGTGGAGCGAGGCGGGCGAGTTCCCCCGCGAGCTGGTCGGGGAGATGGCGCAGCTCGGCCTCACCGGCCTCGCGGTGCCCGCCGAGCTCGGCGGCGCCGGGGTCGACGCGGTCACCGTCGCGCTCGTCATGGAGGAGCTCGGCGCCGGCGACGGCTCGATCGCGCTGACGCTCGCCGCGCACAACTCGCTCTGCTGTGGGCACCTCCTCGTCGCGGCGAACGACGAGCAGAAACGACGCTGGCTACCGCCGCTGGCGCGTGGCGAAGATCTCGGGTGCTGGGCGCTCACCGAGCCGAGCTCGGGCTCGGACGCGGTCGGCGCGCGAAGCCGCGCGCGCCGCGAGGACGGCGGCTACGTCTTGACAGGCACGAAGCAGTTCATCACGAACGGCTCGCTCGCCGGCTTCGCGGTCGTCATCGTGGGCGGCGAGGAGCGCACGCTCAACGCGTTCGGCGTTCGCGCCGGCACGCCCGGCTTCCGGCCGGGGAAACGCGAGAAGAAGATGGGCTTGCTCGCCTCGGACACCTCGCAGCTCGTGCTCGAGGAGTGCCGCGTCTCCGCCGATGACCGGATCGGCGACGAGGGGCGGGCGTTCGCCGACGTGAAGCGAGTGCTCGATCGCGGACGCGTGGGCATCGGCGCGCTCGCCATCGGCCTGGGACGCGCGTCCGTCGAGGCCGCGACCGCGTACGCGAAGGAGCGGCGGCAATTCGGGCGCCCGATCGCCGAGTTCGAGATGATCCAGTGGAAGCTCGTGCGTGCGCGGACCGAGCTCGACGCGGCGCGGCTCCTCGTCCACCGCGCGGCGGCGCTGGCCGACGCCGGCAAGCCGTTCACCGAGGCGGCCTCGAAGGCGAAGCTCTATGCGTCCGAGGCCGCGACGCGCGCCGCCGACGCGTCACTCCAGGTTCTGGGCGGCTACGGCTACCTTCGCGACTTCCCGATCGAGCGGCACCTCCGCGACGCGCGGCTCATGGAGATCGGCGAAGGCACGAGCGAGGTGCAGCGGATCGTCATCGCCCGCGAGCTCCTGCGAGCCTCCTGAGTGACGACCACCGTCGCGGGCGACCTCCTCGCGCGGGCGCGCGCCGGCGACAAGCGCTCCATCGCGCGCCTGCTCTCGGTGGTGGAGAACGACGAGCCCGGGGCCGCCGACGCGATGCGCGCGCTCTATCCCGAGACGGGCCGCGCGCAGGTGATCGGGATCACCGGCCCGCCGGGAGGCGGCAAGAGCACCCTCGTGAACCGGCTCGCCGGCGCGTACCGCGAGTCGAGCGCACGCATCGCGGTCGTCGCCGTCGATCCCTCGAGCCCGTTCTCTGGCGGGGCGATCCTCGGCGACCGCATCCGCATGCGGGATCGCTTCCTCGACGAGGGGCTTTTCATCCGCAGCATGGCGAGCCGCGGCCACGCCGGCGGCCTCTCGCGCGCGACCGTGCGCGTCGTGAACGTGCTCGACGCGCTCGGCGTCGGCGTGGTGCTCGTGGAGACCGTCGGCGTCGGGCAAGAGGAGGTGGACGTCGTCCGCGTGGCCGATACCGTCTGTCTCGTGACGGTCCCGGGGCTCGGCGACGACATCCAGGCGATCAAGGCGGGCGTCCTCGAGATCGCGGACGTCATCGTCGTGAACAAGGCGGACCGTCCGGGAGCGGACGAGACGGCGCGCGACCTCGCGCAGATGCTCCGGCTCGGCAAGGGCCGGACGGCGTGGGTGCCACCGATCGTGCGGACCTCCGCGCAGACCGGCGACGGCCTCCCCGAGCTGGTGGCGGCGATCGCCAAGCACGGTGCCTGGTCGGAAGAGAGCGGCGAGCGCGAGCGCCGGCGCCGCGAGGCCGCGCGGGCGGAGGTCGAGTCGCTCCTGCGTGAGGAGCTCGTGCGCCGCCTCGCCGGCCGCGTCGGCGCGGACCGCCTCGACGCGGCCGTCGCGCGCGTTGCCGATCGGGCGATCGATCCGTACGCGGCGGTGGATGAGCTCCTGCGAGAGTGAGCTCACCCCGGCCCATGCGCGGCTAACTCCCGATCAGCCGTCCTGGGGTCAGGAGTCATCGCCCAATGGTCTGAAGAATCGGGCACGACGCGATTCGCGAAATTGCTCGGGAACTCGCAACTGATACCGATTTTCAGCTCTGAAGAGCAATGGTCTCAGCGATCAATAGTCTTGAGTGCCGCGGGGCAGGTCGCAGCGAGGCGAATCCAGAACAACTGCCCCCACACCATTCGTGGCAGCCTGTCCCCTTGTCGTTCGGTCGGCGAGGGTAGCGTTGCCGCGATGCAGCCCGCAGAGGCGCTGGAACGTATCGCCTACCTGCTCGACCGAGCGCGCGAGAAGCCCTACCGGGTCCGCGCGTACCTGCGAGCGGCCGAGATCGTGAAGGCCCTCGCGCCCGACGAGCTCGTCGCTCGCGTCGCCGCCGCCAGGCTCGAAGAGCTGGATGGCATCGGCCCGAAGACGGCGGCGATCATCACCGAAGTCGCCAGCTCCGGCTCGACCGCGTACCTCGACGAGCTCGAGGAAAAGACCGCCATTACCGTCGGCAAGGGCAACGAGCTCATCGCCCAGCTGAAGGGCGACCTCCACGTGCACTCGCTGTGGAGCGACGGCGGCGCCGAAATCGAGGTGATGGCGCGCGCCGCCCGCGGCCTCGGCCACGAGTACATGGCGCTCACCGACCACTCACCCCGGCTCACCGTCGCCAACGGCCTCTCGCGTGAGCGCCTACTGCAGCAGCTCGACACCGTCGCGGCGCTGAACGACGACCTCGCGCCGTTCCGCATCCTCACCGGGATCGAGGTGGACATCCTCGAGGACGGGACGCTCGACCAGGACGACGACATCCTGGAGCGGCTCGACGTCGTCGTCGCATCGGTCCACTCGAAACTCCGCATGGAGAAGAGGGAGATGACGCGGCGGATGATCACCGCTATCGCCAACCCGCACACCGACGTGCTCGGACACTGCACCGGCCGCTACGTAGTCGGCCGTGGCCGGCCGCAGTCGGAGTTCGACGCCGAGCTCGTGTTCCGCGCCTGCGAGCGGTTC
>Ga0209237_1000327_pt1 | contig 26198 bp, 28 predicted proteins | sample GraSoi013_1_40cm_2_FD_185820 | JGI IMG/M metagenome (GOLD analysis project Ga0209237, IMG submission 185820) | Grasslands soil microbial communities from the Angelo Coastal Reserve, California, USA - Sample 10_02_2013_1_40cm (SPAdes) (version 2) | ecosystem: Environmental > Terrestrial > Soil >...
ATGGAGGATGGTCTTTCGGCTACTGGGATGGTGTTATGGAAAAGGTCATGGGTGGACAGATGGGACATCCATACGATCTCTTGCTTGGCCGGAAGACCTACGAGATATTCGCAGGGTATTGGCCGAAAGCAAAAGACAACCCGTTCGCGGACAAGCTAAACAAGGCTAAGAAATACGTCGTTTCCAAAACGCTCAAGAAACTTGATTGGGAGAACTCCATCCTCGTCACGGGTAACGTCCCCGAAGAGATTAGGAAACTTAAGAAAGAGGACGGGCCCGAATTGCAGGTTCACGGTAGTTCAGATCTTATCCAAACTCTTCTGAAGCACGATCTCGTTGATGAGTTCTGGTTGAAAATATATCCTGTTACAATTGGACATGGCAAGCGACTGTTTGGCGTGGACACGATACCGGCCTCTTTCAAACTTCTTGAAAGTAAGACCTCAACCGCAGGCGTTATTGTAGCCACATATCGGCGAGACGGAGAGATCAAAACAGGATCCTTTGACTTGAGCAATCAAACAGGAGAACTCAAGCCTTCAAACTCATGAGAGAGGAAGAAATGAGTCTGTCTAAACTTCACCTCCCATAGAGGTTAGACTCGGCTTACGATTCTCGATTTTGGCCGTTGTCCTCTTTGTTTGTAGATTCGTCGGACTCTGACGCTTGGTTGCCGACCAGTTCGGAAGCTCGCCTATCTAGGCCTCGCAGTAGTCTGTGATAGCTCAGAAGTGACGAGTAACCGATTCCCGTGTAGAAGAGCACGTCAAACAATAGGAAAGTCAGATTGTAAGTCGTAACACAACAAGGTTTCAGGCATGGCCCGTTCAAGATGGGGTAGGCTTGTGGCTGAGGAGGGTTTTGGCTACAAAAAGCTTCAGTGGATGTCTCCCAAGGGAGGGGGAATCCGTAGTTCATTGCGATTCCGCTCGGAAAGTAACTGTAAGAGGTTAGAACGTTTACGGAAACATAGCTCGCTACTAGTCCAAGAGAGAGAAAAAGTATCAGATACCTGAGCCGGGGGCGGAGCATTACTTTGCTCCTGATCCAGAGTGGTTAAGCGTAAGAAGATTGCGGAGTAGTTTCCTAACTGCCTGTGTTGTCGAAACAGACAAGATTCGTCAGGTGGTTCTCGTGAACACGAGTGTTTTGTTCTGACGCCAATCCCGGTACAATCTGGGCGCACTCCCGCGGTCCAACAGAGCGTTAATATCCAGTTCTTCGATCTAAACTGATTCAGAAGTCACAGTCTCCATGAGACAAGCGCTTAACAACATCGGAGGACGTTCTAGCAGTAGGTGACAGTAGGTTACAACCTGAAATTAACATAGGGACGCTTGGTCATGTCGACAATGGGAAGAGCACCATTGTCCAAGCGCTAACCGGGGTCTGGACTGCTAGACACTCTGAGGAACTGCGAAGAGGAATCACGATCCGTATCGGATACGCTGACGCTTCATTCTATGAGTGTCCCTCCTGCGAGCCGCCGTTCAATTATTCAACAAGCAAGATCTGTCCGAACTGTAAGAGCGAGACCAAATTCCTAAGATCGGTTAGCTTCGTCGATTGTCCGGGACACCACAGCCTCATGGTTACAATGCTTTCGGGTGCGGCGATAATGGATGGATCGCTTTTCGTTATCTCCGCCAACGTCAAGTGTCCGCAAGCCCAGGACCGGGAGCACATGTTGGCCGCGCAGATGGTCGGCTTGCGCAAGATGGTGGTTGTGCAGAACAAGATAGACGTGGTGGACCGCGCCAGAGCGAAGGTAAACTATCAGGAGATTCGTGAATTTACGAAAGATACTGTTGCTGGGGACGCGCCGGTGATACCGGTTTCAGCCCAGCACAAACTGAACATGGATGTTTTGATTGCCGCGATCCAAGAGAAGATTCCCACTCCCAAACGCGACTCCTCTATCGCGCCGAGGATGTCGATCCTTCGATCGTTTGATGTCAACAAGCCCGGGACTGAAGTGGACGATCTTCTGGGAGGAGTTGTTGGAGGGTCTGTTGTCCAGGGGATTTTCAAGAGAGGAGAGGAGATCGAGATCAAACCGGGAATCAAGGTGGGCGAGTCGAACCGGGTCACCTACGAAAGACTTGTTGCGAACGTGGAAACGTTGCAAGCTGGCGACGGAGATTTGAAACAGGCGACACCAGGTGGATTAGTCGCTGTTGGACTCGACTTGGATCCATCAATAACAAAATCTGATGGGCTGGTGGGAAATGTCCTTGGAAGATCAGGCACACTGCCCGATATTCTGGAAAAGGTCAGCCTCGACGTTGATCTCTTCGAAAGAGCCGTCGGGACCGAACAACTGGTCCCAGTACAGAAGATCAAGATGAACGAGCCGCTAGTGCTCAACGCGGGAACCGCGGTTACCTCTGGGTTGGTGGTATCAGCAAGGGAAGACATCGCAGATGTACAGCTAAAGAAACCCGTCTGTGCTGACCCAGGATCCAAAGTCGCCCTAAGCCGAAGGATTGGGGAGAGTTGGCGCCTGATCGGATTCGGAACCATTCGATGAGTAAGCGACGGGATTTAATGCGCCAAGGTCCCTAAGGAGCGGGCATGAAATGGATCGCGAATCTCTCTCCTCTCCTGGAGAAAGAACTGGACGATGAGAGAGCGTTCGGTTTCAGAGCCTCAGAAACTTTCAATTTCCTAACTTTGTCAACTCTGGGCACCCTTACTCGGTTGCTTTAGCAGGAGGCTGTGAGCTATCCGCGTCCTCCGTTTTGGGGTGCTCTAGAAAAGTATCCAGGACAAGATCATCATCAGTCGATTCCAGCAGAGGCTCCGGGTGCGTGGGTGTCCGTAACCCCTTCCAAGAGTGCTTGAACAATCGTACTTGCAGACGCCAATAAAGTATTCCAAGAAATGTCCCCGCAGCGATTAATAGGAGTCCTGAGAACCACCACCAACCCAGAATGGAACTATTACCCGAGGCGAAAGCCAGCACAAGACCCAATCCGACATAAATGAATGAGCCAACGGCGAACGAATTTGCGACCTTGCCAAACCGATTGTTCCAACCGAAAAACTCTGGATGGATTGTTTGGAAATGCTGACGCTGTTTTGCTCTGCTTACCTTGGTGTTTCCAAATTTATCCCCGCAGATCGGGCAGTAGTAGGGCATTTTTCGCATTCCCCAAAAAGTGACTACCGGCCCGGCGATTGACAATTGAGCCATTCAAGGCTAGAGAACAAAAGAAAAAAGGGTTCCTGAGGCTCGATTCCCGGATTCGTAGGCGACAATCATACGGGCTGGATGAGCCGTGTACGTGCAAAAATTAGATTCCGAGGTTGACGAGCGAGCTAAGGACAAAGTGAAAAGGGAACCCTATGGTAAAAGCCGAATGGATTCGGAACGATTTGGTGAAAACCCACCAGCCTCTCATTGTTCTACTCGACACCAGCTTTCTCATTGCGATGCTTGAACAGAGAAGAGACATAGACGAAGAACTACGAGACCTCATCCAAGGTCCAGTCCTAGTCGCGACCCTCGACCTGATAGAACGAGAGCTCCAACACCTAGGGAGAACACGGTCCTCGAAAACTGGCGGTATCGCGAGCGCGGCTCTCGAACTCTTGCGATCGAGAAAATATTCGATCTTCACATCCGGAATTGAAACCTCAGATACGGACGCTGCAATCCTCTCTTTCTCCTTGGCGAAGAATGAACCATTAGCGGTCGCGACCGTTGATCGCAAATTGAGAGCCGCTCTAGCCGGGCTCGGTTTACCCGTGATCTATCCAATGCGTCGCCGAGGGTTGTTGATGTCAAAGAGTGTTCCTCCCCAGTTCGACTTAAATAACGCCCACCGAGGCACCGCGGTGTAAACAAGGGACCAGTGACTTTGGCAAGGCTCTATTCGGGTAAGAGAGGAAGTTCGGGGTCGACAAGACCTGTTAGCAGGCGTCCTCCTGCCTGGTTCAAGTACGAGCCTGAAGAAGTAGAGGCTCTCGTTCTGAAACTGTCCAAAGAGGGAAACTCACCGAGCCTCGTCGGGCAGATCCTTCGAGACAAGTATGGCATTCCATTGGTTTCGCAGGTTGCTGGGCGTCGCCTTGAACACATCATTCCAATAGAAAGTCGCACGAAGCTTCCTGAAGACCTAGATAATTTGCTGAAAAAAGCGACCAGTGCGACAAGACATCTTGAGAAGAACAGGAAGGACTATCCGAACAAGAGGGACCTGGCACTGATCGAGTCGAAGATCCATCGACTTGTATTCTATTATCATAAGATTGGGAGAATTCCAAAGGATTGGTCATACAAGCCAATTGCAGCCTCTCTCGACTAGTCTCGGCGAACGTCGTCTAGAACTTCAACGAACCGCCGACGAAACAGCGTCGATAATTAGAGAGGCAGCCTCTAAAGAATCAACGATTCTGACAGTAACGCATTTTGACGCTGACGGTCTAACAGCCGGTGCGATTTCATTTGAAGCCGTCAAACGCCTCAATACAATTGTTCATCTGCGAATAGTAGAAAATCTCAGCGAAAAAACGATCGAGGAGATCGGAGCGATTGACGCTGACTTCATCATCTTCTCAGACATAGGCAGCGGCTATCTCGACGTCGTATCCAAAGGGCTCAAGAACCGAGAAATCGTCATAGCTGACCATCACCAAGTACTAGGCGAAGCTCCGCCCAATCTCCATCACTTCAACACACACCTAATGGGTTTCAACGGCTCAGAAGAGATCAGCGGAGCCGGAACAGCCTATCTTCTCGCAAAAGCCATAGACCCCAAGAACGTAGACCTCTCGGCTCTGGCCATAGTCGGATGCCTGGGAGACCAGCAGGATAAGGGGCCTAAGAGATCTCTAATCGGCCTTAACTTAGAGATTCTGGAAGACGCGGTCAAAACTAAACTGGTCGAGGTCACCCAGGACCTGGTCTTGTTCGGACGACAGACCAGGCCAATTCATAGAGCAATTGCATCAACCACAACACCATTCCTCCCAGGGCTAAGCGGCGAAGAGGACCGCTGCCTGGCGCTCCTGGATTCTGTGAACATTCCTACGAAAGTTGATGACCGTTGGAGGACTATCTCTGATCTCTCGCTTGAAGAGAAGAAGCGGCTCGTTGACAAGATCATTCAACACATGATCTCACTGAAGCTCAGTGGAGAAGTCGCCCTTGAACTGATAGGGTCCGTGTACACCCTGAGCAAAGAAGAACCTTCAACCCCGCTCCGCGACGCCAGAGAATATGGATCTCTCCTGAACGCTTGCGGCCGCATGGGCAAACCGGGCCTTGGAATAGCACTGGGCTTGGGCGACCGTGGAGCATCGTTCGAGGAAGCCCAACAAGTCTATTCAGATTACCGGAAATTCTTGTCGAAATACATGAACTGGATAACCTCTGATCCCAAGTCGCTGGTTCAGAAGGGACACTTGGTAATTGTCAGGGGCGAGGGAGTGATCGATGAAAACATGACCGGAGCCGTCTCCTCCATACTCTCCTCCTCCAACCTCTTTGGTGGCTCAAAGGTAACTTTGGTGGTTACCGCGACAAAAGAGGGCGAGTCGAAAGTCTCTGCGCGCGGAACCGACCAGTTGATCGAGAAGGGACTGAACCTTGGGAAGATTCTTCAAGACTTGTCACCAAAGTACGGCGGATATGGAGGAGGTCACGCGATAGCGGCAGGAGCAACTGTCGAGCGTCACAGCCTCGAATCATTCCTTACGCAGTTTGAGAAGACTATCGAGTTGACGATCAAGTGATTAGAGCACAGATCAAGATCTCAACGCCGAACAAGGCAACATCAAGATCCCTTGTCGCATCGGTCCAACCGGATAACTTGAACATGAAAGGTCTCAGGGTGAAGGGAAAGGCATTGGACCGCTCAGCATCTCTTAGCCTCGAATTTGGCGGAAAGATTGAAACATTCATATTCACCTTGGACGACCTCCTCCGCTGTCTTCAAGCAGCAAAGGAGACGTTAGAAAAAGTATCAAGCTAAGAAAAATGGAATAGAGACTGTGTCAAAGACCACCAAGAAAGTGCGGGACAAGTGGAGAACCAAGGAATGGTACTCCGTGTACACCCCCGCCTACTTTGGGGAACAGAACGTTGCCGGAATACCGTGTGAGGATCCGAAGAAGCTTATCGGCCGAGTCGTCGAAACTACTCTTTACGATATTACCAATGATTTCTCCCACCAGTCTATCAAACTGTACTTCCTGGTCACTTCGATCACCGGCGACCGGGCGGATACAATTCTCAAGAGTCACGAGTACTCCACTGACTATCTCAGAAGCCTTGTCAGGCGTGGAAGTACTCGCTGCGATGGGATCTTCACCGGTCGAACAGTTGACAACTATCTCACACGAGTCTACATCGTAGGATTCAGCCACGGCAGGATAAACGGGTCCCAAGAACACGGCATACGACAGGTCATGGGCAAGATCGTCGCAGAGAAAGCGTCGAAGCTGACTTACTCGCAACTCTGCCACGAAATGGTCCTTGGAAAGATGGGATCCGACGTCTACAACGAAGCGAAGAAAGTGTGCCCGTTGCGTCATATCGGCGTGCGCAAATCGAAACTGCTCTCGATGCCCCTGACTCTTGAGGGAGCAGAGCCCAAGCCAAAGGCGGCTCCAGAAATAATCGCGCCTACTCCTGAAATCGTCGCAGTTACTCCCGAGCCAGCAGCGTAGCGCTGCCCGCTTTTGAACCTGCAATTCGGCAGCTCCGGTATCCGTGGCAAGTATCCTGAAACAGTAAATTCATCAGTCGCCTTCGAGCTAGGCAAGCTCATCCCAAGGATCATGGGAGAAGAGCTTGCGCTTGGAAACGATCCGCGATATTCTGGGCCCGTTCTGAAAGCATCTTTTCTTGCGGCCGCGCTTGAGAACAGGGCGAAAGTTCTAGATTATGGTTTGATTCCAACACCAGCACTCGCTTATCAGACAAAATCTCTCAGGCGATCAGCTGGGGTAATGATCACTGCTAGCCACAACCCGCCGGAGTATAACGGGTTCAAGGTGTTCAACAAGCTCGGGGAGGCTCTCGACGATGAGACGAGACTGAGCCTGAAGGATCCCAAGAAGCTTCCCTACGATGGAAGAGCTTCTAGTCTTGAGCCTGCGGACCCACGGGAATACAAGGAATTGCTTGCACGTGTAGTCTTCAAGAAGAAATGGAAAGTTGTACTCGATTGCGGTAACGGTGCAGCATCGCAACTCGCTCCCGCAATCTATCGAGAGAGACTGGACAAGGTTACGACCATCAACTCATACCCTGACGGTGGATTCCCGGGTCGTGGATCCGAACCCACAAAGAAAAGCGTGCAAACTCTTGGTACCATGGTGGTCGAAACTCATTTTGATGCCGGGATCGCACTTGATGGCGATGCGGATCGCATGTACATCGTTGACGAGAAGGGGTCTTGCCCCTTGCAAGATAGAATACTCGCGTCCTACATCGCCTTTCTCGCAAAACGCTCCAAGGGTCCCTTCGTGGTCCCGCTCGATGCATCTATGGTCGTGGATGAGATAGCCGAGAAACATGGCGCAAAGCTGGTTCGGGGCCCGGTGGGCGATGCCAAGCTTCTACGGGAAGCGAAGCGGTTGGACGCGAACTTTGCTGGAGAGCCGTCTGGGGCATGGATTCACCGAGACTACAACAACTGTCCAGACGGACCCTTATCCGGACTATTATTCCTCAAAGCGACGGAAGACCTTGGTCTCGGTGTGTCAGAAATGGTCAGGGATGTCCCGGAATATCATATGATCAGAGAAGGGTTGAAGTACACTGGAAAACTCTCCCAGGGAAAATTCTCCAAAATGGCTACGGGCCTGAAAAAGATCCTTGGCAAAAACTCGTCCGTTGAGACAAAATTCGGGCTGAGGGTTAGCACTGAGACTGCCTGGGTTCTCGTCCGGGACAGCGGGACGGAGCCGGTGATACGAGTGACCGGTGAATCGAAGGATCCATCAGAAGCAACGAGAGTTATGAGAGAAACGCTTCGACTATTGAGACAAGTCCTGAAGGGATAATGATAGATTGAAGGCGGCAATCCTCGCGGCAGGAAGGGGAGAACGTCTCTGGCCTCTTGCAGAGAAGAATCCTAAGCATTTGCTCCCGATCGGCGGAGAACCACTTCTACAGAGAACAGTCAGGGCGCTGGTTCAAGCTGGGGTCCGCGAGATCGTCATGATAGTCCAGTTTGAAGCGGAAAAGATTAAGAATTTCTTCGGAGATGGTCAACGGCTTGATTGCAAGATCAGATACGTGAAACAAAAGAGACTCGGAGGAACCGCGGACGCGGTGAGGACATGCGAGAACGAGCTGCGAGGAGAAGACCGGTTTCTGATCGTCTACGGTGACAATTATTACGATCAGAAAGCTCTCAACAAATTCACCAAATCGTCGGACTCCAAAGATCTGCTAATGGGTGCAGCGGAAGTCAAAGACCCGTCGCGCTTTGGTACGTTGGAAGTCAAGAGGGGAAACATTGTCTCGATCCGCGAGAAGATTGCGAGCGGCAATATCGGAGTGGTCAACGCAGGCATGTACGTTCTCGACAATTCCATCTTCTCTGCCGTAAAGAAGACCCGCAAATCCAAACGTGGAGAGTTTGAGCTCACAGACTCGCTAAGCTTGCTAATGGCTGAGGGGAGACGGATCCGGACGATTCCCTTCGGCAAAGGAGAATGGGTAGGTATCAGCTATCCTTGGGACCTTCTGGAGGCGAACCGGTCCGCCCTGGATTCTGACGAAGAGGTGCGCGACGGAGAGACAGAAGTAGGCGTGCATTTGAATGGCAGTGTCAGCTTGGCGAAAGGATCACTTGTGAAGTCTGGCTCCTACATCGAGGGTCCCGTATACGTAGGCGAAGGGGCGGTAGTGGGCCCTAATGCCTATCTCCGACCGGGAACCTCGCTTGGAAAAGGAGTAAAGGTCGGCGCAGGCTGCGAGGTCAAGAACAGTATCGTTATGGACGAGGCCAAGATTCCCCACCTGTGCTATGTTGGAGACAGCCTTCTGGGTAAGGGGGTATCGCTCGGAGCCGGGACGATTACTGCCAACCTAAAGTTCAACGATTCCCACGTTGAATCGAGAGTGAAAAGGGAAATGGTGGACAGCGGGCAACGAAAACTGGGTGCAATTCTCGGCGAGGGGGCAAAGACGGGCATCAACGTCTCCATCTTCCCCGGAGTCAAGATTGGAGCAGACGCTTGGATCGGCCCGGGAGCGGTCGTCAGAGCAGACGTCCCGTCAAGTGCGAGAGTTAGATAGCGCAATACACAAACAAGGGTATTCCAGTTCCAGCTAGAATGTCGAGCCGATTCCCTCGACGCGAAGCTTCCCTGTCAGATCCATTTCGCCTTCAATGTCGAATCCTCTTCCCGTAAACCACTCCGCGACCTTGACATTAGTTCGGGTGTGCTGCGTAACTCGCGAGACTGAGACTTCAGACAACCCATCTGCTAGAACCAGATACGGTACGATGATGTCTCCCATGTGACGATCAAGGTAAGCTCCCGAGTGGACCTCTTCTACGAGGATCTGTCCAGCACTCGATCCTACCTCTTCTGCAGGTCGTCCTCTCTCCCCGAGAGCGTCTGATCCGAGAATGCCTCCGTTCTGTGTTTCGGCGAACAACACTATTCCACTCCCAGGTCCCAACTTTCTCCTATCGTCTATGACCTCAAGGTCTATCGAGGGAGACGGAAGCTTGGCGTCTTCGAGACACTTCCTAGCTGCGGCCTCTTGTCTCTCCGCCACATGCCTCGGTAGAGCAGTTGCGTGGCTGATCCCGTAGATCTTCGAGACGGGGCCAGAGTGATTGTTGGTCAGGGGTCGAAGCGTTGAGGGACCTTGTGTCCAGAATCTGACCAAACCTCCACCCTTCGGATAATGCCCCCTTCCCACAATCTCTAGGTCGCCTAGGTAACCGATTTTCCTGAGGATTGGCAAAGTAACGAGACGGAGATAGTCGATAGGTGGGCTCCACTTCACGTCAGTTCCACCCGTGATCTCTAACCGGACATCTCCAGGCGCAAACGCCAAGATGGGCATTAACGTCTGGAGGACGAGGGTTACGCTTCCCGCAGTGCCCACATCAAACCGGAAGGTTCCAGCTCTCAGTTTTCCCGGTTTGAAAACGAACTCTGTTGAACCGACCTCTAATCCTTCCAAATATCCGGAACAGAGCTCATTCGCGGCTTTGACCCCCGTCATGTGTTGAGGTCTAATTCCCGGCTCGGCTCTGCCCGCTCTGATATTGAACACATGGATCTCTTTCGATAATACCGCGGCGAGAGCAACTGCAGTTCGGAGAACTTGTCCGCCTCCCTCGCCGAAGCTCCCGTCTACCTCGATCATCTTGCGCCCAGCGTTGAACGACTATTCTTTAAGGAGAGCAGTTCTTGAAGAAAGAGGCGAAGCAACAGATGGAGAAGCTAACACTCGCAACCAAAGAGCACGACGGAACCTGGTTTGGTGTACTGACAAGTAATCAGGGTGGACTGATAGCCTCGTCATTCTCAAAATCAAAGGTGACTCTGGAACGACATCTTCGAACCGACACTCGCGGAGCAACCAATCATGGCCGCACAAACGAGTCAGACAATGCACTGGACCAAATGTTCAACCTCTATGAAGGCAAGAAGATGACAAATACGGTGCCCCTCGAGTGGGATAGCGTATCTGAATTCCAGAAGAGCGTCTGCCAACGTATGAGGGAGATTCCGAAGGGACGAGTGACGAGCTACGGTTTGATAGCCCGACGAATCAGTTCGGGTCCAAGAGCAGTCGGGACGGGTGTTGCCCGGAACCCATGGCCGTTATTCATCCCGTGTCACCGGGTAGTTCCTGCGAGCCTGGAGATTGGCAATTATTCAATTGGAGGGGCGCTTTCTGATTATGGTTGCGAGGTCAAGCGGGACCTTCTAGAGCGAGAGGGTGTATCAATTGAAGGCGACAAGATTGCTTCGAAGGCCCTTTGGGTTCCACCCGGAGCCTGAGAGTTGACGACCGGCCTCTATATCGGCCGGTTCCAGCCATTCCACCTCGGACACCTTGAAGCTGTAAAACATATTCTGGGTAAAGTGGACGAGCTAGTCATAGTCGTAGGAAGCGCCCATGACAGTCACACTATCGAGAACCCGTTTACCGCGGGAGAACGGATTACCATGATCCGGCTTGCTCTAAAGGAGGCGAAGACAGATGCGAACCGATACACGGTATTGCCTCTTCCTGATGCAGAGTTCCACAAGGTATGGGTCTCCCATCTTCTCTCACAAACCCCCAGCTTTGACTTAGTTTTCACAAATGAACCTCTGACAGGCAGGCTTCTCAAAGAGGCGGGAATGCGCGTTGAGAGGATTCCCATGTTCAACCGAACCGCGTTCACGGCAACAGAAGTGAGAAAGAGAATCATAGAGGGAAAAAACTGGGAAGAACTCCTGCCAAAATCTGTCGCCGCTTACATCAAACAGATCAAGGGAGAGGAAAGAATGAGAGAGATTGCTCAGACCGACAAAGCGAACTAGAACCGAAGCTCCAGCTTGTCCAACGCCTTCACATCGAGCTTGTCTCTCGCGCTGCCTTCTCTAACCGCTATTTCCAAGAATCCCTGACTGCCAAGCAGTACTTCCATAGCGCCTTTGTCGACCTCATAGTAGGACCTTGCGTATTGGGCTTGCAGCTTTCGCGTGCCCGATCGAATTTCAACGCCTTCTCCAAACTTCACAGGTATTTTTCGGACTACTTTTTCACCGACATTCGTGATTACATTTCCAAATACATCCGCATGCAACACTTGACAGACGAGTTTCTTCCCGGAGAATTTTGGCGATGATATGGGCAATTTTTCCAGTTTGGAGACCTTTGGTCCTACTTCCTCGGGTCTCCTGCCGGAAGCAATCAGACCCGCAACATGAGCAAATACATCTCTCCCGTGAAACGTGGATGACACGGGCTTCCTTTGAAACTCCTTTTCTCGGATCTCATGAATCGATTTCACTCCTAGTTTTTCGCTTGCTCGGGCCATTAGCCCATTGTCGGGTCCAATGAGCAAGCCAGCGTTGCATTCGATAACAATCGCCTTTCTAGCGCTTCCAACCCCGGGATCGACGACACCCACGTGTATCGTACCTTTTGGAAAATAAGGAGTAGTCGTTTCAAGAATGAATGATCCCATCGGAATATTGTGTCGTTCGACATCATGGGAAATGTCCGTGATGACGGCGCTGGGGCAACTGTCGAGAATAGTTCCTTTCATCTGTGCAACGTAGCCGTCTCCTAACCCGAAGTCAGAAAGTAGAGTGACGACTCTCATCAAAGAGTCGAGACCGGAGATGTGAGACTTAAACGCTCCAACCAGGCTGGTTCCTTACAGACAATGCGAAGGTCGCCTTCGAAACTGTCACTCGTCCCTCAGAGATGAAACTGGAAGGCTTAAGCTAATCACAGCGCAACCAGATGTGAAAGTGAAACAGTCACCTGGTTTCCCTATTCATTGTTACAGAGATGTGATGGTCTAGGTTATTGTCTCAACGCCCCATGATCTTACCTCTGAATGATCTGGCATTCGTACTAGGAGACGTCTGCATTATGCTTGGAGGCTACGCGCTCTACATGAGACACAGGATGGCGAAGCGGAGGAAGAGACAGCGAGAGTTCCTGGCAAGGGGAGAAGCCTGACTTGAGCTTGTTCGCAGGTGCTTTCTTCGAATTCTCCGCGGTCTTCGGCTAGTTGGTGTGCGCCAGCAGGCCGGAAAACATCGTTTGGATAATATCGACGAACGCTTTTCTGGTCTCCTGCCTGTTCATACCCGCCACTTCCCAAATCAAAAGTCCGTCATGGATTGCTATTGCTCCCATAGCGATTTGTCGAGAATTTGCTTCGTTTTTGAGAATTCCCCGATTTTTTAATTCCTCGATAAAGGTTCCAACCAGGTCGACCCCTGTTTTGTATCCGTCTGCGAGAATCTTCCTTAGTTTGGGATTTCTCGGCGCTTCTGAAGCGGCTGACAAGAAGAGATTCGGTGTCCATCCCCACTTGTCGATTAGAGCGAAGAATATCTCTCCATCGAGACGGCCGCTTTTGAAGGATTCTCGTAGCGCTTTAGATGTTGCTTGATTGAAGAGTTTGAAGATCTCTCTGAAGAGTTCCTCTTTGCTCGGGTAGTATCGGTAGAGTGCTGGCTTGCTTAGACCCAGTCCTTCCGCGATCTCGTCCATTGTCGCCTCACGGTAGCCTTTCTGTGAGAAGACGCGGTGAGCAGACTCAAGGATTCTAGTCCTGACGAGTTCCTTGTATTCCAACGTGACCTTGGGCATGGTTAGATCCTGGTTTTCGAGTTACTTAAAGTGAACGCGAGTCCGAAAAGTTACTCTGAAGTAACTTTAAATAAACGCTGCTAAGACATCCTACGATGGTCATGGGAATGAGTACCAATAGAGAAACGAACTTGACCGACGCGACGCCGACTCGCAATGATAAGCTGACGAACGTCGTTCTCTGGGGTCTCGTAGTGGCGTATGTAGCGGCTACTATTTTGAGAGCTATACTTCCTAACATTAACACCTTCCCTACAATTCTCCTTCTGTTTCCCTTCACTTTGATCCACGGGATGAAGCGTTATCCGTGGAAGGGCATTGCAGTCTTCATCGTCATCACGCTGATCGTCAGCGGCATCATGGAGAACCTGAGCATCCTGACCGGCTTTCCGTTCGGGCACTACTACTACACCGACGCGCTGGGACCTAAAGTCACCCTCGTACCGATCCTGATATTTCCATCCTACATCGCATTCGGCTACCTTGCCTGGGTGCTATCGACCCTCTTTGTTGGCATATTCCGCCGGGGGTCAACTATGTTCACTACGGTTGCGATTCCATTGGTCGCGTCGTTCATGATGGTTGCCTGGGACCTTTCCCTCGACCCAATTGCGTCGACCATCAACCAGACATGGATCTGGACACAGGGAGGAGGCTACTTCGGAGTGCCAATCTCCAACTTCCTCGGCTGGTCATTGACCGTGTACCTCTTCTTCCAGCTTACCGCGCTGTACCTGCGGAAGCGTGGCTCGACCGACCCAAGTCCAGTATTACCAATAACACACTATCTCCAGATCATTCTAGTCTACATGTGGACAGGCGTCGGGTTTGTCCTCAACTACCCGTTTAGGCCCACCAACACCGCCATAACAGATGCAGTCGGACACATATGGCAGACCAGCGACATATACGAGACGACGGCCATTTCAGCAATATATACGATGATCTTCACCTCGATTCTAGCCCTAGCGATACTCTTCAAAGACCGGCTAATACAGAAAAACGAATCGGCGGTAACGATGGCGAAATGAGTGTCTTCACATCCTCAAGATACGTATCTGTTCAATTGTCAAACGTTGCCAAGTGGACCTTGCAGATTATCTGAAATCCATACGTCTCTCGACGTAGGACCGGCAAATGTAAGACTTAAAAGAACCACGGCTTCGCTTCGCGAAATATTAGCAGCAGGGTTACTTCGTGAGTGAGACCCAGAAACTTCTGATGTTACCAGGTCCCACCAACGTCCCGCCTCGCGTGATGAGGGCCATGTTGAAACCCCTTATCGGCCACAGAGGCCCAGAGTTCAAGGAACTCTTCAACAAACTTCTGGGCAAGACCAAGAAAGTCTTCGAGACGAAGGGTGACATGTTCATTCTTACCTCCTCGGGCACAGGAGCCACTGAGGCCGCTCTCCAAAACATAACGGATGATGGCGACAAGATCATCGTTAACGTAAACGGGTTCTTCAGCGAAAGATTAGGCGAAGCTATCAAAGCCTACGGAGGAAAACCTGTCGTTTTAGGCTCAGAGTGGGGTAAAGCACCCCGAGTCGAAGACTTCGAGAAAATTGTCAAGGCAAACCCTGACGCGAAGGCGCTTGCAGTCGTTTACAACGAAACCTCTACCGGCGTGACTGTCCGAGCACTTGAGCAACTTGGAGAGATGTGCGCTGACCACGACATGCTATTGATGGTGGACGCGATATCGATTCTGGGCGGCGATAAGTTGCCCGTGGACGATTGGAACGTCGATATCTGCGTGACGGCAAGCCAGAAGTGTTTGATGACCCCGCCAGGGTTGGCGTTTATCTCCGTTAGCGACAAGGCTTGGACGAAGATAAAGTCGAAGAAAGTCAATCGATCGTACTATCTTGACCTCTTGATGTATCAGAAGTACATTCAGGACGGCTACACGCCTTTCACTCCGGCTGTCAGTCTTCTTTACGCGTTGAACGAAGCTTGTGATATGATCCTCGAAGAAGGGTTGCCCGCTCGTTATGAACGACACAGGATTTGTGCTGAGGCGGTCTACAATGGAATGGAAGCCATGGGACTCGGGCTGTACGCCGAGAAAGAATCCCGATCACACACGGTTGCTGCTGTGAACAGTCCTATCGGAATGGATGAGGGAAAGGTGAGGGAACTCATAAGAACGAAGTATGGAATAGAATTGTTCAGAGTTGGAATCATGGGCAACGTCGGATCAGCCGACATTATGACAACAGTCGGCGCCATAGGATCCGCAACATCTGAACTAGGTTTCAGGGCCAAGGTTGACGAAGGGTTAGAAGCAGCTAGAGAAACCCTATCAAGACTACCCGGAAAGGTGAACTGAGAACAATGGCAGTCAAACCAGGAGACTTCCTCCTAGTCAACTACACCCTTAAAGTGAAAGAAAGTGGGGAAACAGTCGACACCACCTTCGACTCTGTTGCAAAGGATGCTCATATTCACCGAGAAGACTCGACTTTCGGTCCAAAATTCATCATTCTGGGGGAGGGATGGCTGCCCAAAGGATTGGAGGAGTCTCTCGTTGGCCTCGACCCTGGAACGAATAAGACCGTTGAGCTGACTCCTGAGAAGGGCTTTGGCGCTCGGGAACCCGGAAAGATGCGGCTAGTCCCCTTGAGACGGTTCAAGGACCAGGAATACCCGACCCCAGGTAAGCAGGTAGAATTCGAAGGACGACCCGCCGTTGTCCGTGCTGTGGGAGCCGGACGAGTCCAAGTCGACTTCAATCATCCACTTGCTGGCCGAACACTGGTATACGATGTTTCCATCGACAAAGTGTTGGAAGATGAGAACGAAAAGATACTCAACCTCATCGCACTGAGAATACCTGAGGTGCCGAAGGAGAAATTCGCGCTCAAGATGCATCAAAGCGATCTCACAATCGAAGTCCCTGAAGAGGCCTTCTATCTCAAGGGTCTTCAAGTGGCCAAAAAAGAAGTGACATCAGACCTGCAGAAATTCCTCCCCGACATAGATACCGTCGCCTTCCAAGAAGTCTTCAAGAGGTCCGAGCCAAAACCAGAATTGCCCGCTGCTCCCGCGAAATCAGCGGAAGTTTCCCCGGAGAAAGAGGAAAAGGCAGAAGCAGCCCCCATGTCGCCACCAAAGAAACCGAAATCGCGCGCGAAGAAGAAAGAAGGATCGCCAAAGAAACCTTCCGCAAGCACGTCTCGCAAGCGGGCTAAGATGGGATCCGAAAACCAAAGATAGATAGCCGGCTGCGCGCCCGAGGCTATCATGAGCTTTAGGGGCATCATCACTAAGAGAGAGGGACGAGAAATGCTGGCCAAGGCAAAGCTATACCACAGAACAGTCCCAGTCAAAGCAGTCCAAATAACCAGACGGCTCTCAGTAGAATCCGGCAGCGGAGTCATAGAAGCAGGAAGCACAGGCGATTACTTGCTGGAAGATACGTTGCGTCCTGATCATCTCTGGATTGTGAAAAAGAACGTCTTCGAAGAAGAATTCGAACAAGTCAACACACAAGAGTCGGAACCGATCAGCCAGTCCTGAGCAAGAAACCAAGACCAGTCTTAACCAAGTGACTTCATGAACTATACGGTTTCCTAGCTAATGAGGAGCAGCAGGCGGAAGCAGCCCAAAGTCAGTCTGCAAGAATACGAAGTCTCCTGCGAAGCGATTGACCAGAAAAATTGCTTCTTGACGCAGCTACTTGAGCCGACCCGAGAGCCAGCATGTGGAACCTCCGGTTACATGATGATTGAATACGAAGCTCACGAGCCAGAAATGGAACGAACCTGAATACCAAGGTAATTGCAATACTCGTAGGTGTAATCGCGGTAGGGGCAATCGCATTCTTCTCAACCGGATCACCCAGCAGTCAGCAAACCTCGGCGTCCTCTTGCACGACCGAAAGCGCGAGTCTACTGGGCGGAAGTTTCACACCAAGCCAAAGCGTAACGTATGCCTACACGGTCACTGTCAGCAACTCGCAAACACAAACGGTGAGACTCACGTCTTACACACTTGGGACACAGTCGCATAGCATCGACGTAGCAATCGCGGCAGGACAGAACGGAACATTCACGACAGTCCAAGATGCCACCTCCGAGACCTGGATTCCAGTCAAGACATCGTGCGGAAACCAGTTCACGACCACGTTTGCTGAACCGGCGGCTTACGTGGAAAACATAGCTCCGACTTCCACTACATTCCAGGATTCCATGCAGGTGGCAGTGGATCTTCAGAACAATGGCACCGGAACTGCAACGTTAACAACTTACTATGTCACGGACTCGAGCGGCAACGAATACGTGTTGTCAAACTGGAGCGGCCCTTCTCTACCACCGAATAGCACTACGTCTACAACTTTCAGTATCGGTTCGAGTTGTCCACAGTGCACTCTCCATGGTTCAGCCTTCACTTTCACGAGCGGAAGTCAATACACAATTGAAGTCGTAACGGGACGCGGCAACATCTTCACGTTTACGGTAACCTGGAATTCTGGTCACCACTACTCAATAGACCTTCAGATTGGATTCGGGAGCACTGCTCACTAAGTCAGAACTGGCTGCTCATGGGCCAAGTACGCAGTCATTGGCTCCTGCTTGGAATCGATTCGTCTGAAGCTAAATCTGACCATCTGATGTTAGTGGGTCTGTCGTCGGTCTTGGTTGGTGGAAGGATTCTTCGTGATGACCGACGAAGTAGTTGATCAGTGTGCGCAAGAATGAATCAAGTGATTGATAGTTTACGACGAAAAGGTTCAGATGACTCAACCGGTGTAAACCTGTCGGCTCTGGAAGATCGAAGTCTATCTGCAAGTACCGGTTCAGCGGAAAACTGTAGATTAGATACGGTACGACACTAGACTTGGCGTTCGCTGCCACTTCTGTCTTGGAATCTGCTGCGTCAAACTCGACAAGGTGAAGGTTCGCCGCCGTCACAACTAGCGGTATGTGAATGGAACTGGCAGCCAAGACAGAGTACAGAGCATCCTCCTTTACAGGGTCCTCGTCAGAGCGACGGCTCTCGGCAATTACTGACTTAACAGAGAACGCAGCCTCCCTGCGAGCATCGTACACCGCGTCCCTTCCCTGCCGTCCGAACTCAATCGTAGTAGGATCAGTCGAGTCATCCCTCAACTCCCTTCCTATCGTGCAGACCGGAACATCTGGACCGGGCCACTTCGAAAGCTGAATCTCGCCGAAATCAGAAACGACAAACGGCTTCGATTCTAACCGGCTCACCTGATTAAACCGGACAATGCTTTTGCCCATCTCAGGGAGAAAGAACCAGTCCTCCGAGGATCGTTGCTTGGACTGAGTCAGAAGAACCAGCTCATAATCAGTTTCTCGATGGTGACGTCGAGCTAATACGTCCACCGAGCTCTCGTAAACGCAGGTCTGTGGCCCCAATGAGTAGCCGAGCGTGATCGGATACTCTTCCTCGACATGAAACCCCGCATGCTTGATCACTGTTGCCGAATATCTCTGCAGGAAATATCCGTACACTCCCACCCTGTTAACTAGATTTTTCTCATCCCGAGAAACCTTGGAAGCATTTGCGACATTGATTGTTTCGGTGCTGGAACTTTGGCTCAAGTCAAGACGCCTGATGAATAATGGTCAACTTAGAGGTTACGGCCTGTATCAACTCCACTTTCACTAGTGGACCTACTTGTGGGCAAAGTAGACGGTCAGCGGCTTTTCTTGGAGTCGATTCTTCCGAAGCCGAATAAGCAGACAAATCCGACGGGAATACTCCTATTGCATCGGCATTAGGGAGCCTTGAAAGAGGCATGCAGTCCCAGTCGATGCCGAAGAGGCCAGTTGGAGTCCTAGTAATAGCGGCGATCGCCTTTACGGGAGGCTTGTTGTCATTGTTCGGGGCTGCGTCCGTCTTTTCCGGCAACGCCACGGGTCCCACCTGGCTCGCAATCGTAGTAACCATCTTCGGTCTCCTAGGCCTAGCACTGGGCGTCGGATTCTACACCGGAGCACGATGGGCCTGGATGGGAGGAATCGTGATCTACATCGTCTCGATCGTGCTCGGGGTCCTGGAGATAGTCTATGGAGGTACTGTCGGAGGAGTAGGCGGAGTCATCAGGATAGTGGCTGGAATAGTCATCCCGCTGTACTTGACTCGGGCCGGCCCAAAGACATTCTTCGGCAAAGCACCAGCCTCCCACAGCCCATAGTCGCTAACATCTTTCAGCAAGTCTTAACTCGACGAGCGACCGAAGATAACGCATCATGCAGTCCGTGACCAGTAAGGTCGAGATTCGTGACATAGCACCTGGGTTGTGGATCTGGCGTGCGGAACATCATCACTGGAAGCCCGGCGACGACTGGCAGCCGATTGTCACCTCGACCTATGTCGAGTCGGGAGGCGAGAGATTGGTGATCGACCCGCTCGTCCCGAGAGCTGGCGTAGCGGAATTGTGGAAGCGTCTTGATAGTCGGCCACCGACGATGGCTGCTGTCATTATTCCTGACCACGTCCGGGACATTGACGAGTTTGTCCGTCGTTACGGGGTTCGTGCTTTCGGTCCGAGGCTCTTTTGGCCCGACGACTTGCCGAAGAGTAAGCTAGAGATGATCGAATCGGATATGGTGCTTCCCGGGGGCTTTGTCGCTCTTTACGAGGGAAGAGGACGCCGTGAGACGCCGCTCTGGCTTCCCGAGCAGCGAGTGATAGTCTTTGGAGATGGACTAACGGAGCGTGGAGGCGACCTTCGGATATGGGGTTCGCCGTGGCACGAGAAGCGAGCGCTGCCGGCGATGCGAGAGTTGCTGAAGCTTCCGTTTGAGAAAGTCATAATTTCACACGCCGATCGCGAGCCAGTGCACAACCGCGCCGCCTTTGAGCGTGCGTTGGAACTCCCTCCGTGGGAGGGCTAGGAAAGACGCCCTACTTCGTAGTGATCGAGGAGGCGGGACCCCGTTGGGATGAAAAGCGGTCTATGCGGGATCAGAAAGGATGGCCGGAGCATGCCGTGTTCGTGGACGCTCTCGCCGACGAGCGCTTCGTGATCTTGGGTGGTCCTCTGGGAAATTATCGTAAACATAGGGCCATGCTCATCCTTGACGCGCCCAATGAGGAGATTCTCCGAAAGAGACTCGCCGAAGACCCTTGGATGCGCGACGGAGTGCTTCGCACTATCGAAGTCTATCCCTGGGAGATTCTCCTCGGAAAGCTGACGTGAGTACGAAGACTGGCTGAAGAAGCGATGACTCTGGCGACTACTTGGGATTCCTCGCTTGGCAGGGCTAGTACTTCTCACATCAGGGGTATTGGGTCTTCACTGACGAAAGCTTAAGCCTCGGTTAGCCGTTAGTTCACAACGAGAATCTTGTCAGAGTCGACTAGTCAAACAAGTCTTGCCGTAAATTGTCCAAGCTGCAACACGGCCATGGCTGACATGGGCGACATTCCATTCCGGACAGGAGGGTCCAGCGGTGCTGCACATCTTCTCTTCGGGAACTGGGCATAGCTCGGAGAAGGTCTCCTCCACCTTGACGCGTTCGTCTGTCAGAGCTGTGGAGGGGTCCAGCTCTTCGCAGACTCGCAGACCAGAGATTCGATCCGCTAGACGCTAATTCCAAACATAAAACAAGAACAGGCCGGTACGGCTAGCACATCGACTGTCCCGTTGAAATGAGGACGCTACTTGGGGTTCCCTGCTTTGAGCCAGTCGACATAGTGTCGAATGGCCGAGTGAGTGTCGAACTTTGGCACGAAGCCAGTGTCATCCTGCAACCGTTTGGTCTCCATGAGAGGTAGGGGTGGAAATGGAAAGTGTCCTGGAGGAAGCTCTACTTTGAAATTCGGGACCACTCTCTTGACCGCTTCCACCACTTCCTTGTTCGAGGTGAGCTTGCCTGAGCCTATGTTGTAAACGTCATACTGCAGCTTCTCAGCGGTATGAACTAATGCGATGGCGCGTGCCAAGTCTTTGATGTAGCACAAATCTCCCGTATCTTCAGCGTTACCGAAAAACACGTTCTCAAGGTTCACCGGTTTCCCGCTTACGGCCGCATGAACTAGTCGTGCCTCGAGGCCGAGCTGATTGCCATCAAATGGGCCGTACATTCCCATTAGTCGAGCGCAGATGGTGCTGATGTTGGTCTTCTTTGCGAACTGGTCTGCGGCCACCTCGACAATCTTCTGATACGCTAGAATGGGGAACATGCTTGGGAGAGAAATGGGAGCCTCCTCGTTTACTGATCCCTGAAGTCCGAGGTACATTCCGCCTGTACTAGAAAACGTCACCCGTTTGACCTTCCATTCTTGTGCCACTCGGAAGGTGGCGTCGAGCATGTCGAAGTACCCCTTGAGACCGCGTACCGGGCCGTCCCCCGAGGCGAAGCCTCCTGCAACGTTGACGATACCATCGATCTTGTGTTTTTCGCCAATCTTTCGTAGGTCTGCGATTGAGGTCGAGTCGGCTGGTTCGATGAACACGTGGCGATGATCGATATGCTTCTGAAGGAAGCGGGGGACCTCGGTGTTCTCGTGCCTGGTAACCACGCAGTCTTGGCCCTGCTCAACCAGGGCCTCTGTTGTGTTCGATCCTATGAAGCCGTTGAGGCCGCCCACGACGAGAATCATCGCGACCACTCCTTGCTAGAAGGGATATTTGAACCGTTATCATTCATGGTGATAATCACTTTTCCTCGGACGTTTCCTTCTTCAAGGTGCTTGATGGCTTGGGCTGTTTCGCTCAACGTGTAGCGTCTATCGATCACAGGCACAATCTTTCCTGCTTCCATAAGCTCCTTCAATGTAACCAGGTCTTCCTGGTTTGATTTTGCGATGAAGAACACGAATTTCTTGTCTCCCCTTGACGCAAATCGTTTCCGGATTGCAAAATAGAGCAGTCGCATGATGATCTTGTCCTTGAAACCGACAAGGACGAAGGTCCCGTTGGGATTCATTATGCGCTTGTAGTCAGATACTGAATGATTCGAGGCAATGTCACAAATCAGATCGTAACGTTGGCCGTTTTTGGTGAAATCTTCTTTGGTATAGTCGATGACATGGTCTGCGCCGATGGACCGGACCAAGTCAAGATTCCCAGTGTTTGTCACCGCCGTGACTTCAGTTCCAAAAGACTTGGCAATCTGCACCGCGAATGTTCCAACCCCGCCACCCGCACCGTTGACCAATACCTTCTGTCCGGGTTTGATTTGCCCATGGTTACGGAGGGCCTGTAACGCGGTGAACCCTGCGATTGGGACGGCAGCGGATTCCTCAAAAGAACGATTCCCTGGTTTCAACGCCAATCTGCTTTCCTTAGCAGTTCCATACTCCGCGTAACCACCGATGCAGGCGCCGTACACTTCGTCTCCGGGTTTGAACTGCGTCACATTATTGCTAACTGCTTCGACTCTGCCGGCGATGTCCGTGCCGACCTGTCTTTCCTTGGGCCGGCGCACTCCCACTCCCATTCGAAACAGGGGCAGGACGAGTCGCAAAAGGATCGACATCCCATTCACGTCATACCTGTCTGCCGGGTTTACGGATGATGCATAGATCCTTACCAGTACTCCACGAACATCGTTAGGGACAGGTTTCTCTATCTCCTTCAACTGAAGGACGTCCGGTGATCCGAATCGTTCGCGGACTATCGCTTTCATGAGTCCCGTCTCAACCTGTTTTGGCTCGGCTATCATCGCAGCTTCCTCAATCATATTTCGCAAGAACCTCCTCTGTCGTGTTTAGCATCTCGCCAATGTCGATCGGGGACCCTTCCATAACATCGCTCACCTGTTTCTTCGCTGTCTCAGTCAGTAGAGATCGCAAGTCATTCGCCAATGCTTTCGATTCTGTTCTGCTGGTCTTGTCCTCGGTTCTGAGGACGACGGTGTCCCCTGAGACCTTCAAGGTGAACTTTCGAATGTCAAGTGTGATCTTGTCCTGGGTGACCTGAAGCCAGTGAAGTGGGGACGCCGTCCTCACCTCAGTGGGAGAGTAGGAGAAACTATCGGAACCTACGGCGAGCTCCATCGAGCCGTCCCCATGGGAGAGAGAGCTTCCGTTCCATTTTGCCGTTGCACGATGTCCGTTTGTCGTGACATAGGTGTTGCTGCCGGTTCCTTTCGCCAACCATCTTTCCTTTGGATGATGCTCCCCGTCTCCGTCCCAGTCGAAGATAAGTGGACCGATCTTCCATCGGTCCCCCATGCAGCCATCGCGCAGCCTTATCCGCCCAACATCCAGATCGTCTGCTCGCGAAGCTGTCTCTGCAGATAGTTGGTTCGCCGACTTCCCGGTCATTTTCACGACCTCGTCGTTCGTTACCTTTCTCCCTTGGAATGGGATTCCAACTGTCGTGACTGGACCAAGAAGCGACGCACTCACCATCCCCATTGGGGTCTTGAAGGAGGATGAAACCTCGCCCAACAGTACGCAGCCGATGGTTCGTCCCTCGCGCCTGATCGGCATGCCCACCGTGTCCTGTTTCACGGTCAGCCTAGTTCCTTCCATTGTCGGCCCTTTGCCTTCGGCGACGATGAAGGGAGTCGCACTCCACCTCCTCGTAAGACCGAGCCTCTGCACGGCGAATGCTCCCAGACCAGCCGTGATCGCTGCAATGACGAGATCTGGGACCCATCTTGAAATGACGGTTGGGAAGACGTCGGACTGCAAGGACGCCACCCAGCCCAGGATCCAGATCGACAAGATGATCCCTACGAGCGCGGCTACGAGGTTCCAGAGGAAGCTTGCAACGGTTCGGCCCGCTCCCGAGTTAGTTTCTGTGCGGAAGACTCGACCCAGGAAAAACAAGCTGAAGCCAACGAGGAGTACCGAAACGGAATACTGTTGGATTCCGAGTGGTCCCCTGATGAGCCAGACCAGGCCGAGAATGGCCGACATACCACCCAATGTGGCTGCGGCTCGCCGCGTTGCCAGCGACAGTCTAGAATCGCGTCCTATCTCAATCAATTTGTTCTCCTCCGAGTGCTTCGCTCATCAATGCCAAAGTCCTGGTGAGGATTCTCCCTCTCTTGGTGAGTTCGTAGCCTCCCTCGTCGCTGTGGGAAACTAGACCCATGTTCAGGAGGCTCTTCAAGTGATTGTTGACAGAGGCCGCTTCAAGGCCGGTGACCGTCTTGAAGTCTGAGAAGGTCTTCCTGGTCGAATACAGCATCTTGACCATCTTGAGCCTGTCAGTGTTCGCCAGTGATTTCAGGAGGTCGGCCGCCGTGGTCTCGGGCATGCTGTCGACAAGCTCGTCTACGGCTATCTCTCCTCGCGTAGCTAGGCTTGACTTCACATTTTCGCGAATCTGTCTGACAAGGTCCTTGACGACAACAAAGGAGGGCTCAGATTGGGCCACATCGTCTTTGTTGAGATCAACTCTGATTGAACCGGTTCCCGAGCTCTCGAGGGCTTGAGATACCTGGTGCCTTATCTCATCCTTGAGCGACCTGATCTCCTCTCTGAGTTCTTCTCTTATGTCCTCTTTTTCGCTGGTCAAGTAAACGTCTCTATACTTCGCTAAGCGTGGAAGTATATATGATTTTACTTCGGAGAAGCGATTAGGTAAAGAGGGTTTTCCTGGTTTTTCGTCAACGATCAGGTTGATGCATTCTACCGATGGACTGTCAGATGTTTGGCATCATGGCCTCGCGCCTTCGAGGCAGAGGCGAGGGATGACAAGATAGCGGAGACCGTGTGCGAACTAAGTCAATGGCGGGACCGGTGGGATTTGAGCCTCCAGAGGCACATCAACAGGATTCGGGAAGGTGAACTCCCTCGGGCTACCACGGCCCGGACGTGAATTTCTGCTCAGTCCGGTTTCCTATTGTCCTCGGGAAGCTCCTTGTTGATCGAGTCTTTGATGGCTACGCAGGTCGCCTTTCCCTTGGAGCGCTTCCCTATGTCCGCTTGGCTGGTCACTGCAGGGTGCGACGGTCGATTGGGCTATTTCCTTCGCTAAAGGATTCTTTACTAAAGATTCCCACAGAAAAAGATTCATTTGCGAGGAACCGCAATTAGACAACTCGACTGCCTTTGGCCGCAGATGAAGAAACGTATTCCGTAATGTTCTCCTCCCTCAAACATCCCTTGAGGAGAAAAGTCCTCCGCATCCTAGCTACTGGCCCGAAGACCTTCACCGAGGTCCTCCAGCAGGTAGACGTCGACAGCGCCCACTTCAGCTATCACCTGGAAAGCCTCGGCGGGCTCATCAGGAAGGGTGCAGACGGAAAGTACCGCCTCTCAGAACTGGGAAGGGCTGCCTCGTCTCTAATGGCACGAGTCGAAGAGCCTCCTAAGCTGGTGACCCCGGCAATCATTGGTACACCCAGGCGCCTCAAAGTAGCACAGTTCTCATTTCTGATTCTCCTGATCTTAGGAGCCGCTTTTCTTGTCAACGGTGTTCTCGCGCTTCCAAGCACCAATTACAAGCAGATGTATGTTCAGCAGAACGTAGACACCGATCTTTGGACCTTTCCACCTTCCAATGTGTCTGGCTTCTCAAGCTTCTACTACCGTGGAGACGGTATCTATGGTGTAGAGGTCGACCTTAATTTCCGTGATGCCTTCACCTCGTTTCCGTTGGTTGTGAGGCTCTCAACGCCCATCGGTGGAAACGAGACCGCACAGGCTATCTGGGATGAGTCATGGTACGAATGGGTCCCACTAGCTTATCCTTCCCAGCCGGACATTCATGAGAGATTCTCAGTCACTCTCTCCACATCTGGGGACACGGCAAGCATCATTTCCCAGACTTCTTGGAACCAGGTTCACCCGTCACCTGGGAAAATCATAGGAGGATTCCGGCCCACAAATGCTCTCTTGCTCGTGAAAGTAGCGCCGGAAATAGGAAACCGAAACGTCACGCTGGCAGGTTTCCGTGCCTTTCAAGTCAAATCCTTCTACTTCCCCAACTCCGAATCAGCGACCAA
>Ga0209237_1000330_pt1 | contig 26116 bp, 20 predicted proteins | sample GraSoi013_1_40cm_2_FD_185820 | JGI IMG/M metagenome (GOLD analysis project Ga0209237, IMG submission 185820) | Grasslands soil microbial communities from the Angelo Coastal Reserve, California, USA - Sample 10_02_2013_1_40cm (SPAdes) (version 2) | ecosystem: Environmental > Terrestrial > Soil >...
TCGGAAGCGGGTCGAGGAACCGCCCGCCAGGATCAGGGCCGTGTCCACGGATTCCCGCATCGGCCGCTTCCCTCAAAAGACGCCCGCTCAGCCAAACGTTGAATACCGCGACGGCCGTTCCATCGAACGAACGGACGGAAGGGCGTGGCGAAGAAAACTGACATGGACGGAGTCGATGCAGTCCTCGAACGCTTTGAGGGGCAGCAATACATCGCCGACCGCTCGATCGGGATGGCCGTCTTCCTCGCCGTCCGGATGGGCAAGCCCCTCCTCGTCGAAGGGGAGCCGGGCTGCGGCAAGACCGAGATCGCTCGCACGCTCGCGGCGGCCTTGGAGACAGAACTCATCCGCCTGCAGTGCTATGAAGGCCTCGACGCGGATTCGACCCTATACGAGTGGAACCATCCGAAACAGCTCCTCACGATCCGTATCGAGGAGGCCCGGAAGGACACGAAGGCGCTCGAACGGGAGATCTTCAGCGAAGAATTCCTCCTGAAACGTCCGCTCCTCCAGGCCCTCACCCACGATGGACCGCGGGCGCCGGTCTTGTTGATCGACGAGATCGACCGGGCCGACGAAGAGCTGGAGGGCCTGCTTCTCGAGTTCCTGTCCGATTTCCAAATCACGATCCCCGAGCTCGGAACGATCCGTGCGAAACGGGTGCCTCACGTCGTCATCACGTCGAATCGGACGCGGGAGCTCTCCGACGCGCTGAAGCGCCGCTGCCTCTACCTCTACATCGGCTATCCGAGCCGGGAGAAGGAGGTCGCCATCCTCCGCGTGAAGGTGCCCGGTCTCGGCGAACAGTTCGCCGAGGAAATCGCGGGATTCGTGCAACGCGTCCGCGCGGAGGACGACTTCGTGAAGCGCCCAGGAATCTCCGAGACGCTGGAGTGGGCGTCGGCCCTAATGACGCTCGGCACGACGAAGTTAGACCGGGAGATTGTGGAGCAGACCCTGGGCTTCGTCGTCAAGGACGCACAGGATCTCCAGACCATGCAGTCCGGTCGTCTCGACGCCCTGTTGGGATCTCCGTGAGGCCCGGAAAACAGAAGGAACCCTTGTTCGTTCCGAGGCTCGCGGGCTTCATCCGATTCCTCCGACTTCGAGGGTTCGCCGTTGGCACCGGTTCGGCACTCGACTGCGCCCAGGCGGTGAGGCACATCTCCATTCTCGACCGCGACACGTTCCTCGCGGCGTGCATCGTGACCCTCGCGAAGTCTCCGGAGGACGTGCCCCGGTTGATCGAGTCGTTCGATCTCTTCTGGTCGACGTACATCGAACCCGCGGACTCGAAGACCCGTCTCCCCGTATCGGCCCCGTCGAGTCCGCCCCCGGACGGAAGGGTCTCGGCCAGCGAGACCGCGCCCGGTTTCCGAATGACCGTCGATCGCGCGGGCGTGGTCCGTGTCGGTTTGTACAGTCCGGACGCTCCTTCTTCGGGTCATGACCTGCGACCCCTGGACCGAAGGCGGGTCGTTGCGATCCGGTCGGGCGTCCGTCGGTTCCGCCGCCACGCGGCCACACGGCCCGGCCGTCGACAGGCGCCGGCTCGGCGAGGTCCGATCGATTTTCCCGCGACCGCCCGACACAGCCTCCGACAAGGAGGCGAGTGGGTCGAGTTCCGATTCCGGAAGCCTCGGAAACGCGGGGCGGAACTCGTCGTCCTTTGGGATGTCAGCGGCTCGATGCGGGACCATGAGGCGGTCCTCTTTGCCCTCGTGCACGCGCTCCACCGCCTGGTCCGGCGGACAAGGGTGTTCGCGTTCGGCATGCAACTCGACGAGGTGACGGGCCTCCTCCGCGGCCAGAGTTATGTTCACGCGGCCAGGGCCGCCTCGGGGCACCTCCGCCCGATGGGGGGAGGGACTCAGATCGGATCCTGCTTGGAGGATTTCCTCCGACGGTACGCGCGGCTCCTCCACGAAGGGACGACCGTAGTCGTCCTGAGCGACGGTTGGGACCTCGGCGAAACGGCCCGTCTGTCGATCGCCCTTCGACGCCTCCGGCATCTCTGCCATCTCGTCGTCTGGGTGAACCCGTATGCCGACGACCCTCGATTCGAACCCGCGACGGCGGGAATGCGCGAGGCCTTGCCTCATGTCGACCTGCTCCTGGGACCGGGGGACTTCGAATCCCGGGCCGGGTTCGCGCCGGAACGTGTCGCGACCCGACGGCCTCTGACTCGCGTCGGCTCTCGGGGAAAAGCCTTTATCGACGCCGCGTGATGACGCCGCGCTATTCAATAGCACAGGAGGTTGGGGAGTGATTCCACCGCGATTCGAGTATTTTGCGCCCTCGTCCGTCGATGAAGCCGTCCAGATTCTCGACCGCTTTGGCGGCGATGCGAAGGTCCTCGCGGGAGGCCAAAGCCTGCTTCCCGTGATGAAACTCCGCCTTGCCGAGCCGAAAGCCCTGGTCGACATCAATCGCATTCCGGACCTCGCCCACATCCGAGAGGACGCGAAGTCCTTGCGGATCGGGGCAACGACGCGGACGAACGACCTGAACGATTCCGAAGTCATTCACGCGCGCTATCCGATCCTCTCCGACGCCGCGTACGAGATTGCGGATCCCCTCGTGCGGAACATGGGGACCGTCGGCGGAAACGTGTCGCATGGGGATCCGGCGAACGACCTCCCGGCCTGCATGCTCGCCCTCGGAGCCCACTTTGTCGTCCGCGGCCCGAACGGATCGCGATCGATCGCGGCACACGAATTCTATCAGGACACGTTCGTCACGGCACTCGAGTCGAATGAAATCCTCCTGGAAATCGAGATCCCGAAGGCCAGGCCGGGCCAGGGCAACGCGTATGTGAAGCTCGAGAAGCGGATCGGCGACTTCCCCATCGTCGGGGTCGCCGCGAACCTCGTGCTCGCGACGAAAGGGACCATCGAATCCGCGGGCCTCGCCCTCACGGCGGTGGGACCAACCGCGCTCAAGGCAACGGAAGCGGAGCGGCATCTGGTCGGTAAGGCGCCGGATGATGCCGCCTTCGAGAGGGCCGCGGAATTGGCGCAGGAAATCACGAGCCCCGTGTCGGACCTGCGGGGTCCCGCCGAGTACAAGCGTGCGATGGTCCGCGTCCTGACGCTCCGGGCGTTGCATCGGGCCTCGGCTCGGGCACGCGGGGGTGCATGAGATGGTCCTCGCCGAGATGCCCAGCGCTGGCGCCGAGGAAACCGGACCGTTCGTGAACGTCCACGTGACCGTGAACGGCGCCCCTCGGTCGGCCACGGTGGAGACGCGCACCCTGCTTGTCCATTTCCTCCGGGAGAACCTCAGCCTGACCGGAACGCACATTGGCTGCGACACGACCAACTGCGGAGCGTGCACGATCCTCCTCGACGGCAAGGCGGTGAAATCCTGCACGATCCTCGCGGTCCAAGCGGACGGCCGAGAATTGCGGACGGTCGAGGGCCTCGAGACCGATGGCAAGCTGCATCCGATCCAAGAGGGCTTCATCGAAGAACATGGGCTCCAATGCGGCTTCTGCACGCCCGGAATGATGATGTGCTCCGTCGCGCTGCTCCAGAAAAATCCACACCCCACGGAGGAACAGATCCGCCGAGCGATCTCCGGAAACCTGTGCCGCTGCACCGGGTACGTGAATATCGTGAAGGCGATCCAGCACGCCGCGAACAAGATGGCCGGACCTTCGGGAGGCGGACGACGATGACCGTGCACGGCGGCATCGGCCAGTCCGTGAAGCGGAAGGAGGACGCCCGCTTCGTCCGCGGCAAGGGGAACTACGTGGACGACGTGAAACTCCCCGGGATGCTGTACCTCGACATCGTCCGAAGTCCGTACGCGCACGCCCGCATCCGATACATCAACATCGAGAAGGCGTTGAAGGTCCCGGGTGTCCTCGCGGTGATCCGCGGCAAGGACCTCGAGGCAGCGAACCTGGCCTGGATGCCGACCCTGATGTCCGACAAACAGATGGTCCTCCCCGTCGAACGAGTCATGTATCAGTCGCAAGAGGTCGCGGCCGTCGTCGCGGACAGCCGGTATGCGGCCGCGGACGGGGTCGCGGCGGTCGAGGTGGAGTACGAACCGCTGCCCGTCGTCGTCGACCCGAAGAAGGCGTTGGAGCCGGACGCTCCCATCCTCCGGCCCGACCGGAAGGAGCAGACGAATCGGATCTGGCACTGGGAGGTCGGGGACCGCGCGGGAACGGAGAAGGCCCTGAAGGAGTCCGACGTCGTCGTCCACGAGGACCTCTACATCCCGCGGATCCACGTGTCGTCCATTGAGACGTGCGGCTGCGTGGCGTCGTTCGACGCGATGGGCAAGCTCACCGTCTGGATGACGACCCAGGCGCCCCACGCGATCCGGACCGTGTTCGCCCTCGTCGCCGGCCTGCCCGAGCAGAAGATCCGCATCATCTCCCCGGACATCGGAGGCGGGTTCGGCGGCAAGGTTCCCGTGTATCCGGGATACGTCCTCGCGGTGGTCGCGGCCTTGAAGACCGGACATCCCGTCAAGTGGATCGAGGACCGCTCGGAGAACATCCAGGCGGATTCGTTCGCTCGGGACTATCACATCTCCGCCGACGTCGGTGCCACGAAGGACGGGAAGCTGACCGCTCTTCGCGTGAAGACGATCGCGGACCACGGCTACACGGATGCGGCGGCGAATCCGTCGAAGTTCCCCGCGGGACTGTTCCACATCGTCACGGGTTCGTACCCGTTCGAGAAGGCCCACGTCGAGGTCGACGGCGTCTACACGAACAAGCCGCCGGGCGGCATCGCGTACCGGTGCTCATTCCGGGTCACGGAGGCCGCGTTCACGATCGAACGGATCGTGGACTCCCTGGCGCGCAAGCTCGGGATGGATCCGGCGGAGTTCCGCATGAAGAACTTCATCCCGCCCGAGGCGTTCCCGTTCAAGTCCGCCCTCGGCTGGGAGTACGACAGCGGCAATTACCGGGCCGCCCTCCAAAAAGCGATGGACATTGTCGACTACGACACCCTCCGGAAGGAACAGGCGGAGAAGCGGAAGCGGGGTGACCTTATGGGGATCGGAATCTCAAGCTTCACAGAGATCGTGGGCGCGGGACCGTCCCATACGTTCGACATCCTGGGGCTGAAGATGTTCGATTCCTGCGAGATTCGCATCCATCCGACGGGCAAGGCGATCGCCCGCTTCGGCACGAAGTCTCAAGGACAAGGGCACGAGACGACGTACGCGCAGATCCTCGCCGAGGAACTCGGGATCTCGTCCGAGGACATCGCGATCGAGGAAGGAGACACCGACACCGCGCCATATGGCCTCGGGACCTACGCGAGCCGGAGCACTGCGACCGCGGGCGCGGCCGCCTCAATCGCAGCCCGCAAGATCCGCGAGAAGGCGCAGAAGATCGCTGCGCACCTCCTCGAAGTGAGCCCAGACGACCTGGAGTGGAAGGATCACAAGTTCCAGGTGAAAGGAGTGCCGGACAAGGCGAAGACGATGGCGGAGATCGCCTTTGCGGCGTACACGAACCATCCTCCCGGAATGGAGGCGGGCCTAGAGGCGGTCGACTACTACGACCCACCGAACTTGACGTACCCGTTCGGGAGCTACATCTGCGTCGTCGACATCGACAAGGACACCGGCGAGGTCAAGATCCGGCGGTTCGTCGCGGTGGACGATTGCGGCACGATCATCAATCCGATGATCGTCGAGGGACAGATCCACGGAGGCTTGACGATGGGTCTGGCGCCCGCCCTCCTCGAGGAGATCCACTACGATGAGAACGGGAACATCCTCGGCGGGTCGTTCATGGACTACCTGCTCCCGACGGCGGTCGAGACGCCGAAGTGGGAGACCGCGAAGACGACCACACCGTCCCCGCACCATCCGATCGGGGCCAAGGGGGTCGGAGAATCCGCGACGGTCGGCGCACCGGCCGCGATCGTGAATGCGGTCGTGGACGCCCTGGCGCACCTGGGCGTCACTCACATCGACATCCCGATCACACCGTGGAAGGTGTGGAAAATCCTCCACGACAAGGGCGCTGCGTAAGCCGGAAGGAGGAGCGCCGTGCACTTCGAGGGCACGTTCACCGTCCAGGTGCCGAGGGCACGCGTCTGGTCGTTCTTTCTGAATCCGCAGGAATTCTCCTCCGCGATCGATGATCCACACACGATTGAGATAATCGATGCGGACCATTTCCGCGGGACAATCAAGGCGGGCGTCGCCTTCATCCGCGGCACGTTCACGTGGTCCGCCGTCGTGAAAGAGCGAGTTCCGCCGGAACGGGCTCAAATGGCGGTCCATGGGTCCGGCATGGGGAGCGCGTTCGACATCGTTGCGTCTCTGGCAATCTCCGAAACAGGCGGTCTGACGACGGTGAAGTGGGCCGCGGATGTTCAAATGAGCGGCACGATTGCAACAACGGGCGCGCGCCTCCTGCAGGGGACGACCGAGAAGAAGACGAACGCGTTCTTCGAGAACGCCCGGAAAATGCTCGAGGCCGGCTGACGGCGGCAAGTTCAACGCTGGCCGAAGACAACTCGCGCGAATCGATCGATTAGCCGCCGAAGACGCCGGCCTCAACGCTCTGGATCTGTGGCAGGTGGTCCGCCAAGAGACGCCATGAATCTCCGTCATCGCGCGAGTGGTAGAGCTGACCGGTCGTCGTGCCCACGTACACGCCCGCCGGATCGTTCGTATCCGTGCGGATCCCCTCCCGCAAGACCGTGAACCAGGCGTTGTTCTGCGGCAGGCCTTTTGTGAGCTTCTCCCATCGGGCCCCTCCGTTCGTGGTCCGGAGAACGGCCATCGCCCCCTTCGGCGTCACGCGATTGTAGTCGCCGACCAACGGCACCGCGTAAGCGGTCCCGCCGTCATGGGGGTGAGCCGCCATCCCGAATCCGAACGTGCCTCCCGTGCTCTTCGAAACGGGGAGGCCCTTCTCGATGATTTTCCAACGAAGATCTCCGCGGGCCCGCCGATACATTCCCGTATGGTTCTGCTGGTACAAGATGGCGGGATCCTCGGCGTCGCGGACCATCTTGTGGACGCAGGTGCCCAAGTCCTCCCGATCGTACACGTCCTTCTTCCCATACCAGCGGACCCCTGCATCGTACATCTTCCACGATTCTCCGGCATCGTTCGTGGCAAAGATTCCGGCTGCCGAGATGCCGATCAACATCCGCTTGGGGTCCCCTGGATACGGGAGGATCGTGTGGAGGCAGAGACCCCCACCGCCCGGCTCCCACTTGTCCCGACCCGGCCAATAGTTGAGGCCATCGTCGGAGGACCAGGTCTCGCCCTGGTCGGCGCTACGGAACAGGCCCGCGGGTTCCACGCCGACATACAGCCCGCCGTCGGGCGAAGTCTGGAGTTGCCAGATGCGCGTGACCGAGATACCCGATTCCTTGGAGAAACGGGGACCTTCATGAGGGACATTCCACTTGCCGCCAAAGTCTCTCGTCCGGGCGACGACGGGACCCCAGTGCTCGCTTGTGATCCCTGCGAAAATCGTCTTCCCATCTTCGGGGCTGAGGATCGCGTGCCGGATCTGGTCGCCCTCGAAGTACGGGCCCTGAGAGGACCACTTCTTTCGATCGCGCGAGTGGAAAAGGAACAAGCCCTTTCGCGTCCCGACGACCACGATCGTATCGCCTCTCTTTGCCATCATCTCAACCACCCGCAATGGAAGGGAGGACCGTGATCACGTCACCGGCATGGAGGGGGACGTCGCTCGGAGCGAGGTGCGACACGGATTCCTCGTTCACGAACGCGTTCACGAATCGCCGGAGCCGACCTTGGTCGTCCAGGAGCCGATACGCCATCCCCGGGAACCGTCGATTCAGTTCGTCGATCGCCTGCGCGAGATTGTTCGCATGGAGGTCGACCGTCCCGACGCCATTTGTGAGTCCTCGAAGCGGGTACGGCACGTAAACCTGGACCGAGTCGCCCTCGTTCGTCATGCGACGCACGTCCTGCACGGGCTGAACACTCGTCCGAGTGCAGGAGGAAGAGGATATTTAACATTTCACGGGACGCCGGCGAACGACTAGGAATCGCGCCGTTTCGCAGGACTCGATGGACTATGTGAGGAACGCCTCGGGCGTTTTCAAGAATCGGGCGCGACAGCCTTCCGAACAAAACAGGAACAGCTGGCCGGCATGTGTCAGGCGGATCGGCGAGTCCCCTTCCACATCCATTCCGCACACGACGTCCTTGTGCGTGACCCCTTCGGTCTCCCGAACCGAAGCGACGGGAAGCTCGCGAGGCCCCGAGGTCCGCCGCACCTGAGTGATCTGGGCCAGGATGCTCAAGCCGATCTCTTCGGGAGTCTCGGCGGCAAAGTCGAGACCGGCGGGGCTGTGGATGCGGTCTCGAGTCGCCGAATCGACGCCGGCCGCTTCGAGATTCGTGAGGACGGCGCCCGCTCGTCGGCGGCTCGCGACGAGTCCCAGGTATGCGACTCGGGTTCCTGTGAACCGAGTCAATGCCTCTTCGTCGTACTTGCCCATCGTCGCGACGACGGCATACGTGTCGGGGGTGAGGAGCGGAGGGATATCGTCGAGATCGTGGACGACCTGGTCAGCGCCCGGGAAGTCGGAAGGCGTTGCACCGGGGGCCACGACCGCGACTCGGTAGTCGAGCACGCGCGCCAAGGCGTGAAGGGCCGACGCGACGGGGGAATCCCCGACGACGAGCAATTGCGGCTTCGGGATTTGAGGTTCCACATAGATGTCCATTGTGCCACCGCTCTCGCATTCCATCACGTATTCGACGACGCCTTCCTCCGATGGGGAGGTCCTTGCGTTCGGTGTGAGCCGCATGAGCCGAGGGCGACCATCGCGGAGGGCCCGGAGCGCTTCCGCCACGAGGACCGATTGCGCGCAGCTCCCTCCGAGCCAGCCGATCAACTCTCGGTTCGCGCGGACGATTGCCTTGAACCCGGGCCGGCCGGAGGAAGGCCGTTCGACTCGGACGACGGTCGCGAGGACGAACGGCTCGTTCCGAGCCCGAAGATCCTGAGCGACCTGGAAGATGTCGACCCGCGGAGAATCTCCGGAGGGATGGACGTGGCCCGGAGGTCGCTCGGTCATCGCGACGAGCCCCGCGATTGGGCCGCCCGTCCGGAGGACCTCGTCTGCCCGGGCGATCTGCTCCGGCGTGTCCAGATCGACGAGTATGCCCGGGTCGTCGACGGGCACCTCGAGGATACCTTGCGTGTGTCGGCCGAAGATCGCGCGGCACCCCTGGTCTCCCGTGATCGACTGTACTTCTTCCGAGAGGGATCGATCCAGGAGGACGGGATTGCCTCGTCTTCCTTCGTATGTGGGGATTAGGATTTTCGCGTTCGAACCGTTCCGCCGAGACATCAGCGCGTCAATCGTCGCCGGGTCAACGAACGGCTGGTCGCCAAGGACGATCAGGAAGCCGTCCGAGCGCGCATCCGCCGCCTGGACGCCCGCTCGGATCGACGAACTCATCCCATCCGCATATGCGGGATTCACGACCGACCGAGCCCCGTCGAACGACACCTGGCTCCGGACGCGGCCGGCCTCGTGGCCTAGGACGACGACGATGTCGTCGACATGGGCATCGCGAACCGTTTCCAGGACGTGCTCAAGGAGCGTCCGGCCGCCGACCATGAGGAGAGGCTTTGGGGAACCCATTCGCGACGAGGTCCCTGCCGCGAGCACAATTGCCGAGATCATGAAGTCTCTCGCCCCGAGTTGCGCGCCCCTTCCGCTGGAGACGACGCGGCGCTGCTCCTGCCGACGACGACCAGCGGGCCGCGCTAAATAGTTTTGCGGGATTCCCTCTCGGGCGTCGATTCACTTCGGATGGAGGACCCGCCACACCTTCTCCGCGGTGACCGGCATGTCGATGTGGTCGACCCCGACAGCATCACAGACGGCGTTCACGTACGCTTGCGACGACGCGATCGTCCCCGTCTCCCCGACGCCCTTCACCCCGAGCGGGTTGTGCGGCGACGGCGTGACCGTCGAATCCGTCTCGATCCGCGGCGCCTCGAGGGCCGTGGGGACGAGATATTCGATCAAGCTGTTCGTGAGGAGGTTCCCGTTCTCGTCATACACGGACTGCTCGAGCATCGCTTGGGCCAACCCCTGAAGGACTCCGCCGTGGACTTGCCCTTCAACGATCATCGGATTGATCTGGTTGCCCACGTCATCGACGGCGACATAGCGTCGGATCTTCACTTGGCCCGTCTCCCGGTCCACATCGACGACGCAGATGTGGCAACCGAACGGGAACACGAAGTTCGTGGGATCGTAGAAGGTCGTCGCATCGAGGACGGGTTCGACGCCTTTCGGCATGTTGCCCGCCATGTAGGCCGCCCACGCAATTTCCTGGATCGTCTTCGCGGCTTTCGGCGAGCCCTTCACGACGAACTTCCCGTCCGCGAACTCGAGATCTTCCTCTCGGGCTTCGAGGAGATGCGCCGCAATCTTTCGCGCCTTGTCCCTCACTTTGCGGGCGGACAACGCGATCGACCCGCCCTCGACCGGAGTCGTTCGACTGCCGTATGTGCCTTGGCCGTACGGTGTGAGCTTCGTGTCTCCGTGCACGACCTCGATGTCCGCGACCGGGATTCCAAGTTCCTCGCCGACGATCTGGGCGAACGTCGTCTCCTCGCCCTGCCCGTGCGGGTGGCCTCCCGTGTAGACGGTCGCCTTCCCGGTCGGATGGAGCCGGACGGTGGAGGCTCCCCACAGGCCACCGGCGAACCCGGTCGACGTGACGACCGCGGAAGGACCGAGCCCGCAAATCTCGACGTACGTGGATAGGCCGATTCCCATCAGCTTGCCCTTCCGGCGGCCCTCTGCCTGCTCCTTCCGAAGCTTCTCGTAGCCGACCTTGTCGAGGGCTTTCTCGAGCGTCCCCGGATAATTCCCGCTATCGTACGTGAGGCCCATCGCGGTCGGATACGGGAACTTGTCCGCGGGAATGAAGTTCTTCCGCCGGATGTCGGCCGGATCTTTCTTCAGCTTCCGCGCGAGGATGTCGACCATTCGCTCGAGGAGGAACAGGGCCTCGGGCCGACCCGCTCCGCGATACGCGTCGACGGGCGTCGTGTTCGTGAAGACCCCAGTCACCTCGACCCGTCCGGCCTGGATCGCGTAGCATCCGCCGACCATGAAGCCGAAGAGGATCGTCGGGATGCCCGGCGCCGCGGTCGACAGGTACGCGCCCATGTTCGCGAGGACCCGAGCCCGGATCCCGAGGATCGTCCCGTCCTTCTTCGCGGCCAGGTCGACGTACTGCACGTGGTCGCGTCCGTGAGTCGTCGCGACGTAGTTCTCCATGCGGTCTTCGACCCATTTCACGGGCCGCCCGAGTCGCATCGCGAGGTGGCACACGATCGCCTCCCAGGGATAGACGGGGATCTTGCTGCCGAATCCCCCACCGACGTCCGGGGCGATCACGTGAATCAGATGCTCTGGATACTTCAGCACGATCGAAAGGACGAGACGGTGGACGAACGGATTTTGCGACGTGACGTGGAGGGTGAGCTCCCGCGTGCCAGGTTCGAACTGCGCGATCGCGGCCCGCGGCTCCATCGCGGTCGGTTGCAGCCGCTGGTTCACGAACCGTTGGCTCACGACGACGTCGGCTTCCTGGAAGACCTTGTCGACATCCCCACCCGCCAAGATCCACTTGAATGCCACATTGTCCGGCGCGTCGCCGTGGAGCGGTGCCCGGCCCGGCTTCGTCGCGGTTTCGACGTCGGTGACCACCGGCAGCGGATCGTACTCGACCTCGACGAGGTCGCGAGCGTTTTCCGCGATGAAGGGACTCTCGGCGACGACGACCGCCACGGCTTCTCCCGCGTACCGGACGACCTCCCGAGCGAGCGGCGGATACGCGGGCGTCTTCAGGTTCGCGTTCGGGATCGCCCATGCGGTAATGATGTCCCCGACCTGATCCTTCATGTCCTGGGATGTGAGGACGTCGAGGACTCCGGGAAGGCGTCGGGCCTTCGCCGTGTTGATCGAACGGATTCGCGCATGCGCATAGGGACTTCGGACGAACTTTGCGAAAACGGTCCCGGGCGGGAGCATGTCCGCCACGAAATTGCCTCGGCCGGTGAGGAATCGGTCGTCTTCCTTGCGGAGGACGGACTGGCCGAACACCTTCGTCGTCTGGGCCATGGACTCACCCCTTCCCGGGCCGCATCATCTCACCCGCGGCCGCGACGGAGTCGACAATGCTCGAATACCCGGTGCAGCGGCAGATGTTCCCCGAGATCGCGGTCCGAATTCGGTCTTCCGACGGTGCGTTTTCCACTTGAAGGAGCTCGAGCGCCGCGAGCACGACCCCGGGAGTGCAGAACCCACACTGGAGGCCGTGGTGTGCTTTGAACGCTTCCTGAATCGGATGGAGCCGACCGTGTTCGGAGAGACCCTCGATCGTCGTGATCTTCCGGCCATCCGCTTGGACTGCGAGCATCGTGCACGACTTGACGGCGTGGCCGTCCACGAGGACCGTGCATGCGCCGCAATGGCTCGTATCACAGCCAATGTGGGTTCCCGTGAGCCGGAGCTCGTCCCGAATGAAATCCACGAGCAATACGCGCGGCTCGACCGCACGCGTGAACGTCCGGCCGTTCACCGCGACCGTGATGGTGTGAGTGCCGTTCTCGGTTCGAATGCGCTTGCGCTTCGGACTTGCCTTCTTTCTCTTCGTGGCCATCCGGATCACCTCCCCGCTCGCGCCGTCGCCGTTTCGAGCGCGCGTCGAGTGAACACCTCAATCATCGCCCGTTTGTACTCCTCGCTCCCGCGGAGATCGGACGAGGGATGCCCCTCTTCGGATGCGAGCTTCGCCGCGTCCGCGAACGCCGTAGGCCCGGCCTTCCGCCCGACGAGCGCCTTCTCCGCACCCGTGGCGCGGATCGGCGTTGGCCCGACCGCCGCCAGACCGATCCGGACTCCCGCCACATTCCGCTTCGCATCCAGGCCGAGCTGGACCGCGACCCCGATCGTTGCAAAATCTCCGGTCTTCCGCTTCAGCTTCAAGTAGGCTCCGCCGTCTCCCGATTTCGATCTCGGCACGCGGATCTCGGTGAGCAGCTCCGAGGATCGCAGCGCGGTCGTGAAGGGGTCCTTGAAGAAACGGTCGATGGGAATCGTCCGAGCGCCAGTCGGTCCTCTCGCTATGAGCTCCGCTTCGAGGGCCAAGAGCGCCGTCCCCCAGTCCGAGGCGGGATCCGCGTGAGCGAGCGCTCCCCCGATCGTCCCGAGGTTGCGGACCTGCGGATCCCCGAGGACGCTGGCGACGTCCGAGAAGATCGGATATTTTGCCCGGATGAGTTTCGACTGCTCGAAATCACGATGTCGGCTCAACGCCCCGATTCGCAACCGATCGCCGCGTTCCTCGATGAACGCGAGGCCCGGCAGATCGTTGATGTCCACGAGCACACGTGGGTTGGCGAGGCGCAGTTTGAGGACCGGGATGAGGCTCTGACCGCCCGCAAGGACCTTCGCCCGATTCCCGTTCTCTCTGAGAACTTGGATTGCCTTCGCCAGGGTCTGAGGTCTGACGTAATCGAAAGAATGAGGTTGCATCGCCCTCCCCGCCGCGTCACGAATCCGCACGCGTTTGTTTAAAGCTTCCGCCGAAGGGGGATTTCAGGAAGAGAACTAGCCGGGTCTACGAGGACGACTCGTCCGCGTCCGGCTTGTGGGGAACATCCCGACCGTATTTCGTCGCGAGGACATCGGCCATTATGGCCAGGGCGAGCTCCGGAGGCGTTCGGGCGCCAATGTCCAGGCCGATCGGGGCATGCAGTCTCGACAGGAAGGGTTGCGGGACCCCTCGCCGCTCGAGTTCCTCCATATCCTTCCGCAACCGTCGCCGACTCGTCAGGAGTCCGACGAACCTCGCGTTCGTCTTCGAGAGCGATTCGAGGATGTCCACGTCTCGCTCGCCTTTGGTCAGGACGACAATCGAGTCCCGATTCCCGATGGGGATCGTCTTCGGGTCCACGACGGCGGATTTCACGATCGCATCCGGTGCCTCCCGGAGATTCGGCATCGGGTCCACCACGACGACTTCGAACCCCAAGGCCTTCGCCTGGTGCACGAGGGCGTCCTCGACGTCGTCGCGGCCGCCTTGGCCCACGAGGATCACGCGTTCCGTAGGAAGCATCGGCTCGACGAAGACCTCCAGGGTTCCCCCGCAATCCGTCTCCACGTAGATTTCGTCCTCGCTCGATTCCCGCATCGTGCCCGCGACCGACTTCGCCGCGTCGACGAGGTGCACGCGCACGACCCGCGGGCTCCCGTCGAGCATGGCCCGCAGGGCGACCTCGCAGATCGGACCTTCCGGGCATCCCCCTCCCAGAGTCCCGCGGACAACGTCTCCGCGGCCGGAGATGAGGATCTTGAAGCCGGGCTTGGCGAGCGTCGAGCCTTCCGTCTTCGTTACGGTGGCGACCGCGAATGCCTCCCGCCGCGACGCGAGCTCGTTCAGACGTTCCGTGTATTCCGGCGTCTTCACGAAAAGGAGAGCACGGCCGCGCGCAATCTACCTTTCGCCAGTTTCCTCGGACGGAGACAAGCAAATAAGCCGACGACGCTTGCTCGGGACGTGGCCTCCCGCGGGCGGCGGAAGGGCGTCCGGCGCGTGAGCCCGGTCCCGTTCGGACTGGGTTTCATGAAGCCCCACAACTACCGAGAAGTCTTCCGGTCCGCCTGGAACAACAAGCGCCGGCCGTTCTTCACGTGGCGGATTCTCCATGACGGCGTCTGCGACGGCTGTGCCCTCGGGACCACGGGGCTCCGCGATTTCACGATGGAAGGAATCCATCTCTGCACGGTTCGACTCGACCTGCTCCCACTGAACACGATGGGGCCCCTCCGTATCCGGCGCCTCGCGGACGTCGGCCCTTTGCGGACGAAATCCTCGAAGGAGCTTCGGGAACTCGGCCGCCTCCCGTACCCGATGGTCCGCCACCACGGGGATCGCGGTTTCCGGCGGATTCCCTGGGAGGACGCGCTGCAATTTGCGGCTCGACGAATCCGGGCCACGAGCCCGGATCGACTCGCGTTCTTCGTCACCTCACGCGGGATGACGAACGAGTCGTATTACGTAGCGAACAAAGTCGCGCGGTTCCTCGGGACGAACCACATCGACAACTCGAGCCGGCCGTGCCATTCGCCAAGCACCGCGGGACTCAAGGACACGATCGGGGTCGCGGCCTCCACATGCTCGTACTCGGATTGGATCGGCAGCGATCTGATCGTCTTCTTCGGCTCCGATGTGCCGAACAACCAGCCCGTGACGATGAAATATCTGTACTATGCGAAGAAGCAAGGCACCCGGGTCGCGGTCGTGAATCCGATGCGGGAGCCCGGGCTCGAGCGGTACTGGGTGCCCTCCGTTCCTGGAAGCGCCCTCTTCGGGACGCGCTTCGCGGACGAGTTCTTCGCGATCCACACGGGTGGCGACATTGGCTTCATCAACGGCGTCCTGAAGCACCTGATCGAGAACCGCTGGGTCGACGAGGATTTCATCGAGAAGCACACGACGGGCTTCTATCCGGTGCGCGTGGAGGTCGTGTCCCAAACGTGGGAACAGCTCGAGCAACAAGCGGGGGTCTCGAAGGATCGGATGCTCGACTTCGCCCGGATGTATCACGAAGCCAAGTCCGCGATCTTCGTCTGGAGCATGGGCATCACCCACCATCGGTTCGGCGTGGACAACGTCAAGTCGATCGTGAACCTCGGGCTCGCCCGCGGGATCGTCGGGCGAGAGAAGTGCGGCCTCATGCCGATCCGGGGCCACAGCGGCGTCCAAGGCGGCTCCGAGATGGGAGCGCAGCCCGCAGCGTTCGGCCTCGGCTTCCCCGTCGACGACGAGAACGCCGATCGGTTCGCGAAGATCTGGGGCTTCCGGCCTCCGACGATGCCCGGCATGACGGCGGTCGGCATGATCGATGCGGCCCACGAGCGACGTCTCGATGTCCTGTACCTCGCGGGTGGCAACTTCCTCGAGACACTGCCGGAGCCGGAGTATGTCCGCACGGCGCTCGAATGCATCCCGCTTCGGATCCATCAAGATCTCGTGCTCACGAGTCAAATGCTCGTCGAACCCGAGGAGACGGTCCTGCTGTTCCCCGCGCAGACTCGATACGAGCAGCGCGGTGGCGGCACGGAGACGTCGACGGAGCGCCGAGTCTACTTCTCGCCCGAAATCCCGGGTCGTCGGATCGGGGAGAGCCGACCGGAATGGGAACTCTTCATGGACCTCGCGGAGCGGTCGCTCCCGGATTCGGCCCACCTCGTCCATTTTGACGACGCCGCGGCGATCCGCCGGGAAATCGCAAAAGCCATCCCGACGTACCAAGGCATCGAAAAACTGAGCGCCAAAGGCGATGCGTTCCAGTACGGCGGCCCGCGACTGTGCGAGGGCGGGGTGTTCCCGATGCCGGACGGGAGGGCCCGATTCTCCGTCATGGCACTGCCGGACGCGGACATTCCCCCTGGACAATTCCTCCTCAGCACGCGCCGCGGCAAACAGTTCAACTCGATGATCCACGGCGAGGTCGACTTCCTGCTCGGCGCTCGGCGGAGCGATGTCCTCATATCCGCGGAGGATGCGAAAACGCTCGGCGTGGCGGACCAAGATGAGGTCCTCATCTCAAACGACCTCGGCTCGTATCGGGGGCAGGTGCACATCGCCCCGATCCGGCCGCGGAATGTGCAGATCTATTGGCCGGAAGGGAACGTCCTCATTCGCCGCGGGGTCGTCGACCCGCAGTGCGAGATGCCGGACTACAACGCGCTCGTGCGGATCGCGCCCGCCGCGGCGGCGGCGGCGGCGGCGAAGGGGAACGCATGAACAGACCGGGCCCAACGACTCGAGCGAAGGTTTGGAAGATCCGAAGCGATCTCGCCATGGAGGAAACCGATGTCATTGCCGCCGAGGAGCCGATGGAAATTCGGGTCGAGACGGGAGAGAAGAGTGACCGAACCACGACATCGCTCTCCGTCACGATGCGCACCCCGGGGAACGATTTCGAACTCGCCGCCGGCTTTCTCCTTACCGAAGGCATCGTGGTACGGAAGAGGGAGATTGTTCGGATCGAATACTGCACCGACCCAGGGATCGCACAGGAATACAACATCGTGAGCGCGGTCTTGCGTCCCGATGTTGCCTTTCACGCAGACGTCTTGAGCCGCCATTTCTATATGACCTCGTCGTGCGGAGTCTGTGGGAAGACGTCCCTCCAGGCGGTTCGGGTGGCGGCCCGCCATCCAATCCCACCCGGGAGTCCGCGAGTCGAGCGAGAAACGATTTCTTCGATGCCGGAACGACTGCGCCAAGACCAGGCCCTCTTCTCTGAGACGGGCGGCCTCCATGCCGCGGGTCTCTTCGACGCCGCCGGGGAGCTGCTGAGCCTGCGGGAAGACGTCGGGCGGCACAATGCGGTCGACAAGGTGATCGGCGAGGCGTTTCTCGCGGACCGGGTGCCGCTCTCCGATCGGATCCTCGCGGTGAGCGGACGAGCGAGTTTTGAGATCATGCAGAAAGCCGCCGTCGCGGGCATCCCGATCGTTGTGGCGGTCGGCGCACCCTCCAGCCTCGCCGTGTCCCTCGCGGACGAGTTCGGCATGACCCTGGTGGGCTTCGCTCGCGGAGGGCGATTCAACGTCTACGCCGGTCGCGAGCGAGTTGGGAATGGGTCGGTCGAAATGGCCCGCAAGTGACCCAAATCGCTGATCGTCGACAAGAACAGAACCGGGTCGAAACTTCTAAGGCCGCACAGCCGCTTCGATGCGCGCGTGAAGGCCGCGGTCCTCGGGACGGGCGGACTCGGGCGGATCATCACACTGGAACTCGCGGCCGACCGGCGCGTCGACGAAATCGTAATCGTCGACAAGCGCGGAGACCGCTCCCGCGCCCTGCAATCGCTCGGCAAGACGGCATCGCTCACGGCCCTCGAGGCGGACGTGACGGACCCGGCGGCGCTGCATCGCATCCTCGCGGGCGTGGACGTCGCAGTGAATGCGACGCTACCGGCGCACAACCTTCGCGTCATGGAGGCGTGCTTTGAGGCCGGCTGCAGCTACGTCGATAGCGCGGGATACAGTCCTCCCGTGGCGGGAGAGAAGAGCGGTGTCCTCGAGCAGCTCGCGTTGGACACGCGCTGGCGGGATCGGGGGATCAGCGCGATCGTCTCGATGGGTTCGGATCCGGGGATCTCGAACGTCATGGCGCGCGTCGCCGCGGACCGCTTCGCGGAAATCGATCGGATCCTGATTCGCAAGGCGGCGACAGGAGAGAAGGCCACGGACGGCTTCCCCCTCTACTCGCGCGAGGTCTTCATCAGCGCGGCGCTTTCCAATCCGATCGTCTGGGACCGAACGGAATTCCGCGCGCAGGAGCCTGCAAGCGGGGACGAACTCTACGAATTCCCGCCGCCGATCGGGAAGCGGCGCGTCCACTGGTTCTGGCACGAGGAGGTCCTCACGTTGCCCACCCACCTCGGCAAGCCGGTCGGATGGGTGGACTACAAGCACGACGTCAACCCAGAACTCGAGCGGGCGATTCATGCGTTCGATGCCCTGGGCCTCCTGAGGCCGGACCACAAGGTGAAGGTCGGCGTCACGCAAATCCCGTTCCGCGATGCGTTCATGGCCGCGATGCCGGAGCCGTCGACCCTGATCGGGCCTCTTCCGGGGGCGCTCGGGATTGTCGTCGAGGTGCACGGCACGAGAGTCGACGGAACGAAATCCGCCGCGCGGGCCTCGCTCACGATGGAACATCGGGAGGCGAACCGCCGTCGCGGGACGACCGCAGAACGCTTCTTGACCGCCGCGGCGTCTGCGGCCGCGGTGATGATGATCTACTCGAGACGCCTTCCGCGCGCAGGCGTCCTCGCCCCGGAAGAACTTCCGACGGATCTCGTGGTGCCGGAGCTCGCCGCGCGCGAGGTCTCCTTCGCCGTCGCGGATCTCCCGGGCTGACTCCGTCGACGCCGTCGCACATCCGTTAAATACGGCCCCGGCGGTCCCTTCGAAGTTCCGGGTGGAGGCCATCGTCGCGAACTCGACGCTCACCGCGATCCGAGGGGTGCGGGTGGGCCAGGCACAAGACATCCGGCGACGGACCGGAAGCACGGTCGTGCTCCTCGAGCCTCCCGCGATGGCGTTCGCGGACGCGCGGGGCGGCTGGCCGGGAACCTACGATACGGCCGCTTCGGACCTCGGGAAGACGTTCATCGAACGCCACGCGCTCCTCCTCACCGGCGGCGACGTCTATGGTTTCGACGCCGTCCGGGGGATTCGCCGCTTCCTCCTGGAACACAAGCTGGCTTCCCCGAAAGGGGGCGGTGCCATGCCCGCCATCATGGGGACGAACATCTACGACCTCGAGTTTGCCGACATAGACGGACTCGACTACACGGACTTCGGATACGAGGCGTGCGTGGATGCGTCGACGAGACCGGTGGCCCAGGGAAACGTCGGTGCAGGGACCGGTGCCACGGTGGGACCGTTTTTCGGAAAGACGGGGGGCACGAAAGGAGGACTCGGGAGCAGCGCGGCTCGCGTCGGCTCGTGGACCGTCGGCGCCGCCGTCGTGACGAATTGCGTCGGCAACGTCTACGATCCGTTCGAGAACCGCACGATCGGCGGCACCCTCCGGAAAAACGGACCTGGATATCGGGAGATGGACGACGTCGCCGAAGAATACCTCAAGCGTTCGAAAACGCGATCCGGGACGACGATTGGCGTCCTCGGAACCGACGCGCCGTTGGATCACGAACAGCTCGCACGGCTCGTCGAGCTCGCCCACGATGGAATCGCCCTCGCGGTGCGACCGGCCCACCTGTCGACCGATGGGGACACAATCCTCGGGTTCGCGACGCGAACGCCGAAAGGAGCGCGCCTGGACTACCGGGCCTTCGATGTCCTGCATCATGCCGCAGTTGGCGAGGTCGCACGGGCCGCTGTGAACGGCGTTCGGGCCGCGGCGACCCTCGGCGGTGTGCCAGGATTCACGGACCGCTGACGCCGTCACTCGCGACCGTCTTCGGCGTCCAGAGCAAACATCTGAGCCGCAGGTCGATGGTTTATTAGGATGCCGTTCTGTGCCCACGCCGGACCCGTCGCCTAGCACGGATAGGGCACCGGATTTCTAATCCGGCTGTCGAGGGTTCGAATCCCTCCGGGTCCGCTATTCCTCCATGACGACGTGTCCGAGGGGGTGGTCCTTTTCGGTCAACCCGTGTCTGACGGTTTGCTGACACCTAAACGCCAGGGTCCTTTACCTTGACGAGCGGAGTCTCTCACGCGTATTGGGCCCCACACTTGGACGAACCGAGGATCCTTCCAGGCGGACGGCGACACATCCGCGACGCGCGCATGGAGCGCCAACACGGCGGATCGCGGAGCTCTGGCTTGAAGTCCTGCAAACGCGGCGTCTATGAGTCGCGCCATCGGTAGGCGCCTGTTGCCCGTTGACGGAACGCAAGCACATCCTCGCGAGTAATTGAAGGAACGGCATCGTGGACAGCAGGCAACCCAATGGAATGTGCCGCCTTACGCAACGGGGACCGCTGGCATCTCCTCAAATAACGGATAAAACATCTGGCAAGATTACATGGAAGCCGAAAATCCGGTGATGGTTTCCGATCGTGCATTCCAAGGACCGGCGCTTCCGAAGGTAGTGAATGGGTGAAGAAGACTTGGCCGACTCCGTCTTGTTGAACCTGGACCACATCGACCTCGCAAGGTTCGAGGTCGTCGGCAACTACGTCAGGTATGACGAGAAGACGCGGCATGCGCTCAAGGACTTCAGGAGGAAAGTGATGGCGGGGTTCGACGGCTCTCTCGGCAGCAAGGAGAACTACCTTATCTGGGGTCCTCCGGGATCCGGGAAGACATTCCTCGTTCAAGAGCTCGCTCGTTCGATGGGCGCGCCGGCCTACGTCGAGCTAAACCTCGCCGAATCCAACGAAGGCAGGTTCCGCGCCTCGTTGGACATCCTCGAATCCACTCCACAACACACCATGTGCCTCGTTGATGAAGCCGACTCGAAGGCCGAAGAAAGTTGGCCTTACGAACTGCTCCTGCGGCATCTGGAACCGCCGCAAGAGCGTCGAAAACGCGTGTGTTTCATCCTGGCGGGGAGCTCGGGGCGGAGCCTCGAAGAGATGACCGCGGCGATCCGGCAGCGCCCGAAAGGGGCCGACCTGCTCAGCCGAATTCCCGCGGATCACCGCCTGGCGGTTCCGTCCCTCACCGAAGGAGACAGGACGTTAGTAACCCTCGTTCAGCTCCTTCACGCGGCAGCGGAGCGGGGGCGGTTGATTCGCGAGGTGGAGAAGATGGCGGTGTTCTATGCCACAGCCAACGCGCAGCTCGAAAGCGCGAGGCAACTGAGGGATTTTGCGATCAGTTGCGCGAGACGAATACCTCAAGGCGAGGACCGGATCAGGTACGACGACCTGTTCGACCCGGGCGACCCCGAGAACAAGGAGTTCTGGATCCGAACGCAACAGGACCATGGCGCCCTTGTCAACCGATACCTCACCGTACAGATGGCCCAGGTCCCTCAAGATTTGGGCAAGCGGTTCGTCCCGAATGCGAGGCTTCGCATCGCCGTCTTGCCCCTTTCGAGCATCAGCCCTGACCCTGGCGACGAGTACTTTGCGGACGGGATGACGGAGGAACTCATTTCCGCCGTTTCCAAGATCGGCGACCTGCGGACGACTTCGCGCACGTCCGCCATGAGGTACAAAGGGAGCAAGAAGTCCGTCAGCGAGATTGCGAGCGAGTTGGGCGTCGGGTCCGTTCTCGAGGGGAGCGTCCGGAAGGCGGGGAACCGGCTCCGAATCACGATCGAATTGATCGACGTCGAGAGAGACGAACAGCTCTGGTCCCAAAGCTACGACCGGGAACTCGCGGACATCTTCGCCATCCAAGGCGACATCGCCAACAAGGTGGCCGAAGCCCTGCAGGTTCACCTCCTCGCCGACGAAAGGCAGAGGATCGAGAGGAGAGCGACGGCCAACATGGAGGCGTACGGCCTCTACCTCAAAGGGCTCCACTACCGATCGGAGAGGACCGAGGAAGGTTACAAGAGAGCGCTCCGATACTTCGAGAACGCGATCGCGGAAGACCCGCGCTTCGCCCTCGCCTACGAGGGGATCGCAGAGTGCTATGAACGGATGGGCGAGGAGGGCTACCTTCCGCCCAACGAGAGTTTCCCCAAAGCGCAGGACTTCGCACAAAGGGCACTCAGCCTCGACGATTCGTTGGCGGAACCTCACGCGACATTGGCAGCCGTCATGGAATCCTATTACTACGACCAAAGGGCCGCCGAGGAGGAATTCAGGCGTGCCCTCGAGCTCAACCCGAACTACGGGCGGGTGTGCAACTCATACGGAGCGCACCTCGCGTGTACGGGAAGGCTCGACGAAGCCATCGCGGAAATCGGCCGGGCGAGGTCTCTCAACCCCCTTGCCCTCGAGGTCAACGACTGCGCGGCCGTCATCTTCAACTGTGCGAATCAGTTCGACAAATCGCTCGAGGCGTGCGAAAAGATGTTCAAAATCGACGAGAGCTTTTTTCCCGCGTACCAAGACCTCGCCGAGGCGTACATCGAGAAGTCGAGGTATGACGAAGCCATCGAAGTGCTCCAGAAGGCCATGGCCTTATCAAAGGGGGCGTCGACGATCAGGGGGAGGCTCGGCTTCGCCTATGCTCGCGCCGGAAGATCTGCCGAGGCCCGGGCGATCCTGCGCGAGATGGAAGAGGACTCGAAACACAAGTATGTCTCGCCCGTAGCGCTCGCGATCGTCAACTGCGGCCTGGGGGAGAACCAGAGTGCGATTCGTTGGCTCGAGAGGGCCCGCGAGCAGCGAGCGGGAGGCCTTCTCTCCTTGAAAATCCGCCCGTTATGGGCGAGTCTTCGAGCCGAACCAGGGTTCACGGAGGTTGTGAAAAGCCTGGGGCTCGCAGGAGATGCCCACCATTAGTCCTCGAACTCACTTCAGGCAAAGGCCCTACCGCAAGCGAAGGCCGAGAGCGGTCGGCTCGACATCTGAATGGATGTCTTCCTTGGCTTCTTCCCTTGCATCCTTCTGACTTGGAACACTCGTCGTGTGAAGGAGCGTCGATGGACCTCTCGTCGGGGATTGCGAAAAAGAGGGAAAGGGAGGAGGACCCAACGATCCTCCTCGTGCCGGGACGGGACGACCTATCTGCCCTTGGCGTACCTCCGTTAGTCCGCTGTTCCATCGGACATTGACGTGCCCATACGGAGACATGGCGAATCCCTCCGGGTCCGCTCATCCTCCATCGGGACGTGTCCGAGGAGGTCGTGGTTTTCGGGCATGCCGTGTCTGACGTTTTGCTGACGCCTAGACGCCACGATCTGTCACCTTGATGACTGGAGTCTCCCACGCCTCCTGGGCAGCCTTCTGACCTCGTGTCGTTCGCAGGTCGGCGTCGTGCCTGACCGCCGTCTGCATCGAGTGGCGCAAGCGCTTTCTCGAGGCTCTGTTACTCGGCTCGGCGCACAGGCTACGCCTTCACGCGTTCCCCTGATGCCGCGGACCTCTCGATGGCCGCGATGACCTCGTGGCGCCGGACGGCGTCAGCGAAGTCCGGAACGGTGTGAGTTCCGTTCTCCATGTCTGTCGCGAACGCGGCATAGGCACGCCCGACGTTGTAGGCCGGCGTGCCTTCTAGGCTGGTGAGCGCGGGCCATTTCTGCGTCAGCGCCGCCGGGGCAGCAAGCTCGACGGGCTCGCTCCGCCCGCGTGCTCCCGCGACGGTCAAGGGATAGATTTCAGGGTATGCCGCGTCAGCGGTAATCCGGAGCGTTCCGTCGGTTCCGTTGATTTCCCACAGGAACCCGGTACCGCCGGCCACGGCCTCACGGACATGGACGCTGGCGGTCGCCCCGGACGTCAGGGTGCCGATCACCGCGATTTGGTCGGCCGCCGTTTTCACGATCTGCTCCCCGGTCTCTTCGATGGTGATGAGCGGCCTGCGGAGATTCGAGACGGCCGACAGGTCGGCGAACTCGCCCAGCACGTAGTTGAGAAGGTCCAGGCTGTGGCCGACGGCGATCGTGAGCACGTTGGCCCCGTTTCTCTTGTCGAGCATGTACGCGTTGGGCTGGCCGACGACGTCGCCCGGGACCGACAGCCCGACCATGGTCGTTGACAGGACCTCACCGACGTATCCGTCGCGGAGCAGCTCTTGAACGAACTCGATCGCCGGGGCCTGGCGGGCCTGCAACCCGATGACCGTGCGCACCCCCTGCTTGGCGGCGAGTGCGGCCATCGCTCGCGCGTCGTCGAGGTCGCGGCCAAGGGGCCACTCGCAGTAGACGGCCTTGCTGGCGGCAAGTGCGGCGGAGACGAGCTCTCGATGGTGCGGGACCTTGACCGTCACAGCGACCACATCGATGTCCGGTTGGCTCACCAGCTGCTGGTGGTCTGAGAACACCGCGCTGACCCCGAACAGTTCGCCCGCTTCGCGCGCGGATTCGGCGCTGTGTCCGCTGAGTGCCCGGATCTCGTAGTTTGGCAGCGCGCGCAGTGCCGGGATGTGGGCGGTGGCGGCCCAGCCCCGGACGGGGCTGACCCCGATAATGCCGACACCCAGCGTCGATTCAGGCATTGATTCCTCCATCTGCTTGCGCTAGAAGCCGAGGACCTCGTCAACGAAGACGACGGTGATGCGGCCGGGCGTGAGCTCGCGGTTGATGATCAGGACCTTGTTAACGCCGCTGTGCACGCCATACGCCGCCTGGGCGCGGGCATCCTCGAGCGGGAAGACGTACTCGTTGATGCGACGGAGACCCTCCTCGAGGTCGGACACGATCTTCTGCGTCCCCACGACGAGGATCAGTCGCCCCGCACCGGTGACGTAGGGGCCGAGCTGGCTGCCACTGGCCGAGACCGCGAGCAGCGATCCACTCTCGGTGACCGCATGCACGCTGCCGAGCATGACGTCGGGCGCTGAGGTGAGGCGGCGGATCTCGTCGGCCTGCGTCGTGCGATCCATGCTCCAGATTCGCGGCCGGAGCGGCTCGTAGCGACCGGATTTCTCAATCTCCTCGGCGATGCCCGACTTCTCGAGCGATTGCGAGGCGCCGTGATGCACCTGGGATCCGTCGGGGATGAGACCCAGCACGATTCGTTTGGCTTCTGCGGCGTCCGCCGCCCGAAGAACGCGTATTCCGTTTGCTTCGAGGGCGGCCGCGGTGCGCCTCACGCGGGCGTCGTCACCTAGAGTCCCGAACCGATGCCTGATGGACCGATCCAGGTCGGTGTAGAGCTCGGTGGTCATTGACGCTTCCCTTCCGCGTTGTTCTGGTGGCATAATTTGCAAATGCAAGTACCTTATATCCTGAGCGGTGTATAAGGTTGCGGATGCAAGTAAAGTCGAAGCCGGACGTCACTGCTCTCTTCAACCGGCTCGTGGTGAACGAGCTGCCGGGCCGGCGCGGATTGGAGGCGTGGCGCTCCCTGCTGCGAGCACACGCCACGCTCATGCGCCAACTCGACACGGATCTCGAAGAGAAGACCGGCATGGCCTTGGCCGACTTCGACGTGCTCGCTCAGCTGGCGCTCGCGGGTGGCGAGCTGCGCATGACCGACCTCGCGGCCCGGGCGCTCATCTCGCGGTCGGGCATGACTCGCCGTGTCGCGCGGCTGGTTGACGAAGGCCTCGTTCGTCGAGCCGACGCCGATGCAGATGGACGTGGTGTCGTAGTCGTATTCACCGATATGGGTGTGGCCCGCCTGACCGAGGCGGCGCCGGTCCACCTGCGCGCGGTCTCCGATCTCTTTGTCGCGCGACTCAATCAAAGAGAGCTGGCTGTCCTCAAGGGCGTCATGGATAAGGTCACCGTCGATTGCACGTTTGGGTGAGAGCCAGGACACACCCGCGACTGAAGCGGTATGACGCCGAGGAGACGACGCAGATCCGATTCTGTTCGGAGTATCCGGCCCGTCCCGTGAAAGAGCATCCAGGAATGCTTCGGGCCGTAGGCCGCGCCGGGACCGCAGGCCTTCCGCAGCCCGTCCCAATTTGGACGAGTTCACGATATCGCGTCAGAGGCTGACTGCGCAACCCTGAAATAGAAGCCTATCGTGTTCGAGGATTCGTCC
>Ga0209237_1000332_pt1 | contig 26083 bp, 21 predicted proteins | sample GraSoi013_1_40cm_2_FD_185820 | JGI IMG/M metagenome (GOLD analysis project Ga0209237, IMG submission 185820) | Grasslands soil microbial communities from the Angelo Coastal Reserve, California, USA - Sample 10_02_2013_1_40cm (SPAdes) (version 2) | ecosystem: Environmental > Terrestrial > Soil >...
TCGTGCCCGGCCTTCGCGGCGGCGATCCCGCCCGCCTCGCCGCGCCAGCTCATGACGGTCGCGCCCGGCGCGAGGCCGCCTTCGAGGATCTCGTCCCAGCCCACCAGGCGACGGCCGCGCTCGGACAGCCACGAATCCATGCGCCCGACGAACCAGCTCTGGAGCTCGTCCTCATCGCGCAACCCCAGCTCCGTCTCACGCGCCCGCGCGCGCTCGCTGTTGCGCCATTCCTCTTTCGGCACCTCGTCGCCGCCGATGTGGATGAACCGCGACGGGAAGAGCTCGAGCACCTCGTCGAGCACCTTCTGGAGGAACTCGAAGACCTCGTCATGCACGCCGAAGACGCCGTCGTGCACGCCCCACCAGGTCGCGACCTCGAGCGGCTGCCCGGTGTTGCCGAGCTCGGGATACGCGGCGAGCGCCGCGCGCGCGTGACCGGGCATCTCGATCTCCGGCACGACGGTGATCGAGCGATCCGCCGCGTACCGTACGACCTCGCGGACGTCGGCCTGCGTGTAGTAGCCACCGTGCGGCTTTCCCTCGAAGCGGCGGTTCGCCCCGTCGCCATCCGAGAGCCCGAGCTGGCTGTCCGCGCGCCACGCGCCGACCGCGGTGAGCTTGGGATAGCGGCGGATCTCGATGCGCCAGCCCTGGTCCTCGGTGAGATGCCAGTGGAAGACGTTCAGCTTGTGGAGCGCCATGAGGTCGAGGTGCTTGAGGATCCAGTCCTTCGGCATGAAATGGCGTCCGACGTCGAGATGGCTGCCGCGCCAGGCGAACCGCGGCCGATCGTCGATCTCGACGCACGGGACGACCCAGGCGGCGTCCGGGACGAAGGCGCGACGAAAGCCCGTGGACGGCAGGAGCTGCCGGAGGGTCTGGAGGCCCCAGAACACGCCGGGCGGATGCGGCGCGCGGATGAGGACCTCGTCCTTCGCGACCGTGAGGCGATAGCCCTCGTCGCCGAAGTGGCCCAGCCGTGGATCGAGCGAGAGCACGATGCGCGAGTGGGTCGCGGACTCGACGACCTTGAGCGGGAGTCCCGTCGCGGGCCGCAGATACTGGCGCGCGAGCTCGCCGAGCGCGTGCAGCCCCGCCGACGTCTGTATGTGCGTCGATGGCGTGAGCGTGAACGTGCCGTCGCGTGCTGTGAGCTTCGCCGGGGCCGGGATGAGACCCGCGGTCACGGCCTCACCTCACCTTCAGGGGAACCACACCTCGTCGAGGACTCGCATCACGTTGCCGCCGATGGCCTTGGCGATGTCCCCGTCGGAGTAGTCGTGCTTCACCAGCCAGCGGACGATGTTCGGGAACGCCTCGGCCGGGTTCTCGATCCCGTCGACGAATTCGACCTCCTCGAACTGCTGCGTGCCGTGCGCCGAGCGGATCGAGAGCTGCTTCGCGAAGTAGTGGTGCAGGCCCACGTGGTCGCCGAAGAGCGTGTCCGGCCCGAATGCGACGTGATCGATCCCGATGAGGTCGGCGCAGAACTCGAAGTGCTCCATGTAGCTCTCGATGGAGTGCTTCGGGTGCTTCTTCGTCAACGTCGTGTGCGGTGCGGCCTCGATCCCGATGACGCCGCCCTTGGCGGCCATCGCCTTGAGGACCTCGTCCGGCTTCATGCGCCTGGTGTCCCAGAGCGAGCGCGCGCCGGCGTGCGTGATGAAGATCGGTCTCTCGCTCACCTCGATCGTGTCGAGCGAGGTCTGATCGCCCGAGTGCGAGACGTCGATCGCGATGCCGAGCTTGTTCATCCGGCGCACCGCCTGGCGTCCGAATTCGGTGAGGCCGCCGTCGCGGGCCTCCTTGAGGCCGCTGCCGAGCGTGTTCGCCTCGCTGTAGGCGATCCCCGACGAGCGGATGCCGAGGCCGTAGAGGATGTCGAGGCGATCGACCTCGTTCTCGATCGCGGTGGCCGCTTCGAGCGACGCGATGAACGCGATCTGTCCGTTCTCCTTCGCGCGCTTGATGTCGGCAAGCGTCTCGCCACGCACGATGAAGTCCTGATGGGCGATGTCGGAAAGACGCATCCCGAGGTCGTAGATGATGTCGTCCCATTTCCAGCCGGCCTTGGAGGTGATGGTCGCGGTGCCGTCCATGAGGCAGTCGAACACCGCGTCGAGCCCGGACTGCGCCATGCCTGCGTAGCCGGTGAAGTCGCGGCCCTGACGCCGGTACTCGGCGAGATCGCCGAAGTCCTGCGGGACGACGAAGCAATGGTCGTGGAGCGACACGGCCACGTGCTCGTCGAGGATCCGCTCGACGCGCTCCTCCTGGCTGGCGCTGACCTCGACCTTGCGCGAGGGCACGCGATCGAGCTCTTTCGCGAGCTCGAACTCGCGGTAATCGGTCCCCGGCTCGAGGTACTGGAAGCTGCGGTACCCCGCGTACTTCGCGCCCTTGCGGGTCTCGGTGGTCTTCATCGTCATCCTCCGGACACTCGTCGCCCTCCCCGTGAAGGCGACGAGTGGAGTGGGTGCGCTGCGATACTAGCGACGGCGCCGCGGATCGAGCGCGTCGCGCAGCCCGTCACCGAGGAAGTTGAACGCGAGCACCACGACCGTGATCGCGAGGCCCGGGTAGATCGCGAGCGCCGGCGCCGTGAAGACGTACTGCTGCGCGCGCTGGAGCATGTTCCCCCACGACGGGATCGGCGGCTGCACGCCGAGCCCGAGGTAGCTGAGCGCGGATTCGGTGAGGATCGCGAAGGCGACGCCGAGCGTGGCCGAGACCACGAGCGAGGGGATCGCCTGCGGCAGGATGTGAGACGCCAGCAGCCGGCGCGCGGGCACGCCGAGCGACGTCGCGGCGATGACGAACTCGGCGGTCTTCCAGCGCAGCGTCTCGCCGTACACGACCCGCGCGACCGGCATCCACGAGAGGCCGCCGATGACGAGCACGAGCGTCGCGAGGCCGGTGCCGCTCACGGTGATGACCACGAGGATGAAGAAGAACGCCGGGACCGCGAGCATCGCGTCGGTGAAGCGCATGAGCACCGCGTCGAGCCAGCCGCCGCTGTAGCCCGCGATCGCGCCGACGACGACGCCGATGATGAGCGCGGCGAGCATCGCGGCCACGCCGACGAGGAGCGTGACGCGGCTGCCGTGCAGGAGCCGGCTCAGGACGTCGCGCCCGAGCTCGTCCGTGCCGAGCGGGTGCGCGGCGCTCAGGCCGGCGAGGCCGTGCGCCGGATCCGTCGCCTCCGGCGGGATGGTCCAGAGGAACGGTCCCGCGAGCGCGAGCGCCCCGACGGCGACGAGGATCGCGAGCGCGGCGACGCCCAGCCGGCTCACGTCAGGCGGATCCGCGGGTCGATCCGCGTGTACGCGAGGTCGACGGCGAGGCTCGCGGCGACCGCGATCGCCGCGACGACGACGGTGAGGCCGGTGACGAGCGGGTAGTCGCGCCCCTGCGCCGCCTCGAGCGCCAACCGTCCCATCCCGGGCCAGCCGAAGACCGCCTCCGTCACCACCGTCCCGCCGAGCAGGCGCGGGACGAGGGCGCCGATCGCGCTCACCACCGGGATGAGCGCGTTCCGGAGCGCATGCCGGGTGATGACCGTCCGCGGCGAGAGGCCCTTGGACGTCGCCGTGCGGATGTAGTCCTCGTCGAGCACCTCGATCGTGGACGAGCGCACGAAGCGCACGATGGTCGGCAGGATCGTCGTGGCCAGCGCGACGGCCGGGAGGACGAGGTGCGCGAGCCGGTCACCGAGCGAATCGGAGGCCACGCCGGTCACGCCCGCGGACGGCAGCACGTGGAGCGACACGGCGAACACGAGGATGAGCACGATGCCGAGCCAGAACACCGGGACGGCTAGGCCGACCGCGCTCAGCAGGCTGAGCACGTGGTCGACCGCGCGCCCGCGGCGCAGCGCCTGGACGACGCCGATGGGGATACCCGCCCCGACGGAGAGGAGAAGCGCGGAGCCCGCGAGCGCGAGCGTGTTCGGCAGCCGCTCGCCGATCCGCTGCGCGACCGGCTCGTCGGTCAGGAGCGAGCTGCCGAGATCGCCGCGCACCGCCGCAGCGAGCCACTCGACGTAGCGCTCGGGCACCGGGCGGTCGAGGCCCATCCGGTGGATGAGGGCCTCGCGCTGCTCGGCGCTCACGTCGAATCGCATGACCGACGCCGGACCGCCGGGCGCGAGGTTCACGAAGAAGAAGGTGAGGGCGCTCGCGAACACGACCACGAGCGCCCCCAGCGCGATGCGTTGCGCGAGGAAACGGACTACTTCTTGGCCAACCACCATTCGCCGATGTACTGGACCGCGTCACGCAGGCCCAGCTCGGGCACGCCCTGGAGCGAGCTGCTCAGGACGTCGATCTCCTGCGGGTACCAGAGGAAGAGGTACGGCAGCGTCTCGGACGTGTAGGCCTGCAGCTGCTTGTACACGGCCTTGCGCTGCTCGAGGTCGCTCGCGCTCTGGCCCTGGACGAGGAGGTCGTCGAGCTTCGGATCCTGGTAGCCCGGGATGTTGAAGCCCTTGCCCGCCGCGCTCGAGTGGTAGTACGGGAAGACGTCGGGGTCGCTCGGGTAGGTCCACCAGTTCACCGTCGCCGTGTAGTCGCGGCGCACGACGTCCTTCTGGATGTACGCGTTCCACTCCATCGTGTTGAGGTCCGCGATGACGCCGACGTTCTTGAGGTCCTGCTGGATGAGCGCGTTCACCGGCTCGAGCACGCCGCGCTGCCCCACGTCCATCGTGAACTGGAACGGCTTGCCGTCCTTCTGCAGGACGCCGTTCGCTCCGGGCGTCCAGCCCGCCGCGGCGAGGAGCTCCTTGGCCTTCGGCGGGTCGTACGGGTACTTCTCCGACAGCGACGGGTCGAAGTACGCCTTGAGCGCCGGCGTGATCGGCGAGTTCGCCACCTGGCCGTAGCCGAGCTCGACGGACTTGATGATCGCCTTGCGGTCGATCGCGTGGACGAACGCCTGGCGCACGCGCACGTCCGTGAAGCGCGAGTCGGTCTGGTTCAGCGCCAGCCAGTAGTACTGCACGAGCGGTCGCGAGACGACCGTGAGGCCGCTGGCGGTCTTCACGCGGTCAACGGCCGCCTTGTTGTCCAGGATCATGATCGTGAGATCGCCCGAGAGCGCCTGAGCGATCTGCGTGTTCGGGTCAGGCACGACGGTGAAGACCACCTTGTCGAGGTACGGCTTCGGGCCGAAGTAGCTGTCGTTCCGCACGAGCGAGACGCTCTGCCCGGACGTGTACTTCTCGACCTTGAACGGGCCGGTGCTGACCGGCGTCCCCTTGTTGAACGACGTGGTCTTGAGCGGGTCGGCCGAGAGCACGTGCTTCGGCACGATCCCGGAGTTGTACGCGAGGAATGACGCCAGCGCCGCGAACTTGCGTGAGAGGTCGAAGCGGACCGTCGTCGGGTCGACGACCGTGACGCTCTTCACGGCGGCGTAGCTCGCCGCGTTCTGTGCACCGAGCTCCTTCTTGAGCACGATGTCGTTGAACGTGAACGCGACGTCGTCGGCGGAGAACGGCTTCCCGTCGCTCCACTTCACGCCGTCGCGCAGCTTGAAGGTCCAGCTCAGGCCGTCCGGCGCGATCGTCCAGCTCGTCGCGAGGTCCGGCGCCGGCGCGAGGTCCTTCCCGGGCTTGGTGAGGCCTTCAAAGATCACGCGGTTGATGAAGAGCGACTCCACGAAGGCGTTCGGGCTCCACGGATTGAGCGTGGGATCGGCCCCGATCGGGATCGTGACGGTGCCGCCGGCGACAGGCTGACCCTGTGCGGACGGCGCGCCCGACGCCGCCGGCTGGCCCGCACCGGTGCACGCCGACACCGCGAGCGCGGCGACCAGGATGAGCGCGGACGGACGGAATGACATCGGCAACAGCTGCATTGGGACCCCCTCCCGTGTCGACCGGGAGTCTACGCCGCTGCGTTGTTCGGACGCTGGACCGCGAGATCGATCCTAGGGCTGCTGGATACCGACGATGACGGGGTAGTCCGCCATACGAAGCTCGCCGAGGGACGCACCGGATGTCGTGTCGAGGATCGCGACCTTGAGGAACAGGTCGCTCACCGCGTACAGGCGTGCTCCGTCCCCGCTCAGCGCGAGGCCATCGAACCGCAGCTCGTCCCGCGAGCACGGACGCGCCGGGCATGCCGCGCCGAGACGCCTGGTCAGCGCGAACGTCTCCGCGTCGACCACGACGATCCCTGTGTCCGCGAGGGCGTAGATCGTTCTGCCATCCGGGCTCAGCTGCGCCGCCCCGCGGATGAAGCGTTTTGCCTCCGCGATCGGGAAGAACCAGCGAAGGAGCGCCGCGACGAAGCCATCCTCGTTCGCGGCCTTCGAGTCGAGCTTCGTCGCGCGCCGGATCGTATTCGTCGCGGTGTCGATCGCGATGAAAGCGCCGATCATCCCGTTCACCGCGTAGAGGGTGGCGCCGTCGGGAGACAGGAGCTGTGTCCAGGCGCTGGCCTCCTCGTTCGGGGTGAATGACCAGGTCGGCAACGTGATGCGCCGGACGCTGCGACCGTCGAGATCGAGGACGAGCACCATCGGCGCCGAGACGTCGCCCGAGAACGGGTACAGCGTGTAGCGGACCTTCCCGTCGGGCGAGAAGACCTCGGGCCCGGTGTGACCGTACGTGTATGTCGGAGGCGCTCCGCCCGCGGTCGGCACGTCGCCAGCGAGGAGCGTCCTTCTCTCGAGGTCGTAGATGCGCAGGTGCTGATCGCTTGGCTGCTGCGGGGGCAAGTTCTCGCGCAGGTACAGGCTCCGGCCGTCTGTGCTGATCGCCTCGATCCAGAGGTTGCCTTGCAGCTCGACGCGCCGCGGCTGCCGATCGAGAGCCGTGTCGAGGATGGTGTACCGACTCACGCAGGGCTGCGGTGTGGGAGGCGGTGCGGAGCCGAAGCTCTGCTGGCAGACGTTGGGGTCCACTAGGGTCAGCCACCGGCCGTTCGGCGAGAGGCCGCCCGGCCCGTCGTACAGGTAGCGGAGGACGTAGTGGCCGTCGAAGGTGATCGCGCGGAGCTCCTGCCCGGTCGCGAGGTCGATCCTGGCGACCTTCGTCGCGCCGGCCAGCGGCACCGCGACGTAGACCGCCTTCGCCTCGTCGACGAGGATCCCGTCAGGCCATTCACGGAGCTGATCGCCGGTCTTCGCGCTCACGAGGCGAAGCTTCTGAGCCGCGCGGATGAGCAGGAGATCGTCGCTGCGATTCGGCGGCCGCACCGTGGCGGTCGCGTTCGGCGTTGGGGCGACGGACGGGGACGGCGCGACAACAGGCGCCTGCTGCGCGCTCTGCGGCGCGCACGCGCTCACCACGGCGAGGCCCAGCAGCGCGAGCGCGAGCCGCTTCGACATGTCCTCCACCGTTACAGCAGGAGCGGTGCGCGGGTTCCCGAGGGTGCGGTCGCTTCGTCCGTCGGCGCTGCCGGCACCCGCGCCGCCGCCTCGCGGGCGCAGAGCTCGACGGCCCCGAGCCAGACCGCGGAGAGCACGATCCCCTGCGCATGCGTGTACGGGTAGTGGTCGAAAAGGATGAACGGGAGGTACACGCCGAAGAGCGCGAGGCCGACCCAGCTCCGCCGCGCGCGCCAGGCGATCAACAGGACGACCGCGGCGCAGAGGACGCCGGCCTGGATCCCACCCTCGACGAGCGCCAGGATCGGGACGCCGTGCGTCGGCTGCAGGAGCTCGACCGAGCCGGGGTGGGCGGCCTCCTTTTCGGCGAGCGCCACGACCATGCGTCCCGGGCCGATCCCGACGAGAGGCGAGGTCCCGTAGAGCTCGAGCCCTTCGCGAAGCAGGATGTCGCGGCTGTTGGGGTCGAGCGATTTGGCGGACTGCGTGGTCCAGGCGTCGAAGGTGAGAAGCGCCGGGATGCCGGCGCCCACGAGGAGCGCGGCGATCGCGGCGGCATGGGCGCGCGGGCGGGCGCGGCCGCCGATCGCGAGCGCCAGGCAACCGATCGCGAGACCGCCGAGCGCGGCGCGCGAATACGTGAGTCCGACGGGTACGACCGCGACGGCCGCCGCCACGAGCCACCAGGCCGGACGCGCGCGGCGCAGGCCTTCGGCGACGAGGACCATCGCGGCGATCAGGGCGAACCCCGCGAGGACGTACTGCTGGTACATCGTGCCGCGCGGCGCGAGCGCCGTTCCCACCGCATACAGCGGATCGGCGAACTCGCCGAGGCCGGGAAGGCCGAGCGGTCCGCCTCTGATCAGCTGCGCGGCCGCGAGCCCGGTCTGCGCGATCGCGGCCGCCCCGAACGCGCCGGCGACGAGTGGCCACGCTCCGAGCCCGCGCATCCGCACGATCGCGACCGCCAGCGCGATCGCGGCCAGAAGCCGGACCACGAGCTGGATCCCCTGCGGCGAGGGATGGAACGCGAGCGCGACGACGAGGACCGCGACGAAGCCGAGCGCTGTCAGGACCGCGCGGTCCGGTCGGTCGCGAACGACGACCGCGTCGACGAGCACCGCGACGGCGAGGACCGCGAGCGGGACGTCGGAGAGCAGCAGCAGGACGTGGTAATAGAAGAGGGGCCCCCGTGCGAGGACCGCGAGGATCGCCGGGAACGCGAACAGCACGCAGACCAACGCGACGCTGACGACGAGGACGGGCCGGATACGCGAGCCGCTCATGCGCCGCCATCCTGCGGCACGTCGCGTTCGCACCGCATCTGATAGCACTTTCGTACCAGCGCCCGCCTAGACTCGCGCCAGATCGGGCGAGGAGGGATCCACTGGAGCCGAGGATCATCGTCACCGGCGGCGCGGGCTACCTCGGCTCGGCACTCACCCGGCTTCTCCTCGGTCGCGGCTACCGCGTCTGCGTCCTGGACGCGGAGCTCTTCGGCAGCGGCCTCGGCGATCTCGCGCACGAGGAGCGCCTCGAGGTGATCCGCGGCGACGTACGCAGCATCGCGGATCTGTCGCGCGCCTTCCGCGGCGCCGAGGCGGTCATCCACCTCGCCGCCATCGTCGGCGACGTGGCCTGCCAGGTCGATCCGGACGTGACCTGGACCACAAATTTACAGGCGACGAAGCTCGTCATCGAAGCGTGCCGGCACTACGAGATCCCCCGGTTGCTGTTCGCCTCGACGTGCAGCGTGTACGGCGCGAGCGACGACCTCCTGCTGAACGAGGGCAGCATCCTCCAGCCGGTCTCGCTCTACGCGCAGACCCGCATCGATTCGGAGCTCGTGTGCCTCACGGCGAACGGCCCGCGCTTCGTGACCTCGTGTCTGCGGATGGCGACCCTCTACGGCCTCTCCACGCGCATGCGCTTCGACCTCGTGGTCAACATCATGGCGGCGCGAGCCGTGCGCGAGCGCATCGTGACCGTCTTCGGCGGAGCGCAGTGGCGGCCGCTCGTGCACGTCGCGGACGCCGCGCAGGCCTTCGTTCACGCGCTCGAGGCTCCCGCGGAGCTCGTGGGCGGCGAGGTCTTCAACGTCGGCTCGAACGATCAGAACGTCCGCATCCGGGAGCTCGGCGAGCGGATCGCTGGGGTCTTCGGCGTCGACCTCGAGACCCGGCCTCCCTCGGCCGACGATCTTCGCAACTACCGCGTGTCCTTCGACAAGCTCGCGCACCATCTCGGTTTCGCGACCCGCCGGACCGTTGAGGACGGGAGTCGGGAGATCGGCGACTTCCTCAAAGCACATCCGGAGGTCGATCACCACGACGAGCGCTACCTCAACCATCGGTTCCCCTACGCGATCGACCCCGCCATCCTTCCGTCCCATCGCCCGCGATTGCGCTCGGTGGACGATCTGGATGACGTTCCGATCCGACGCGCCCGGACTCCTTGACCACCCGACCCCGACCGCGTCCCGACGCTCACGACTTCACGCTCATGCTCATGACCCGCGACGGGGGTGTCGCGCGCGCCGCGGTCCGCGCCGGGGTGGATCGGGTCTTCCTCGACCTCGAGATCGCGGGCAAGGCGGAGCGCCAGAGGGGCCGCAACACCATCATCAGCGGCCACACGCTCGCGGACCTGGAGCGCGTCCGCGCCGCGGTCCCCGACGCCGAGGTCCTCGCCCGCGTGAACCCGCCGAGCGCGGGCACGCCCGGTGAGGTCGACGCGGTCGTCCGCGCCGGCGCCGACGTCGTCATGCTCCCCTACTTCCAGAGCTCCCAGCAGGTGGCGGCGTTCGTCGCCGCGGTCGCCGGCCGCGCGCGCACCTGCCTGCTCCTCGAGACGGCCGCGGCGGCGGTACGCGTCGAGCGCATCGCCGCCGTCGGGGGAGTGGACGAGATCCACGTCGGCTTGAACGACCTGCACGCCTCGATGGGTCTCGCGTTCATGCACGAGCTGCTGGCCGGCGGCGTCCTCGACGAGCTCGCGTCACGCATCCGCGCCGTCGCGCCCGCGATCCGCTTCGGTTTCGGCGGCGGAGCGCTGCTCGACGCACCGCATCCCGTGCCCCCGCGAGACGTCCTCCGCGAGCACGTGCGCCTCGGCTCGCGGATGATCATCCTCTCGCGTACGTTCACCGGCGACGCCACGAGCGAGGCCGAGCTCGCGGCACGGGTCGACCTCCCCGCCGAGATCGCGAAGATCCGGCAGGCCGTCGCGGCGGCGCGGGCCCGCACGGCGGACGAGACGGAGCGCGACCGGCTGCGGATACGCGAGCTGATCTGGCGCGCCGCCGACCAGGCCGTCGCACGCGCGTGAAGCGCGCCCTGGATCTCGTCCTCGGGGCGGCCGGCCTCCTCGTGGCGGCACCGATCGTCGCGGTCTGCGCGGTGGCGGTGAAGCTCGGCTCGCCCGGACCGGCGTTCTACGCCGCGGACCGCATCGGGCGAGGCGAGCGCACCTTCCGGCAGTACAAGCTGCGGACCATGCGTGTCGGCGCGGACGCGGCGGGCTTCCGCACGGCCACCGGCGATCCGCGGATCACGCCGATCGGACGATTCCTTCGCGCGACGAGCCTCGACGAGCTCCCCCAGCTCTGGAACGTGCTCCGCGGCGACATGGGCCTCGTGGGGCCGCGGCCGGCCGCGCCCGCCCAGCTCGGCGATTACACGGCGGAACAGCGACGGGTCCGCGCGAGCGTCCGTCCGGGGATCACCGGCCTCGCTCAGGTCTCGGGGCGCAGCTCGCTGAGCAACGAGGAGTCCGTGGCGTTCGACCTCTGGTACGCGACGCACGCGAGCGTCGGGACCGATCTGCGGATCCTCGTTCGCACGGCCGGCGCGGTGCTCGGTCGGAAAGGCACGAACTGAGCACCGCGCGCCTGGGGGCAGTCCTCGGTGCCTCCGCGATCATCAGCGTCGGCATCATCGCCGGCCGTATCGCCGGGGTCGCGCGCGACGTCGTGCTCGCGCGGACGCTCGGGATCGGACCGGACGCCGACGTCGCGGTCCTCGTCCTGAGCTTTCCCGACCTCCTCACGACGGTCCTCGTCGGCGGCGCGGTCTCCGCGGTCGTCATACCCGACTTCAAGGCCGCTCAGGCCACGGGTGGCGCGCGCCGGCTCTTCGTCAGCATGATCGTCCTCGTCGGCGCGGCGACGGGACTTGTCGCGCTCGCGGCCGCGGTCGGGGCGCCCCTGTTCGTCCGCGTCCTCGGTCCCGGCCTTGCCGAGGGCACCGCGGCGCGCGCCGTCCCGCTCTTCGCGCTCGCCGCCGCGGTCTTCCCTCTCACGGCGCTCGCCGCCGTCACGACCGGATACCTGCAGGCGAACGGCCGGTTCGGCGTGCCCGCCGCGGGCACGCTGCTCTTCAACGCGACGCTCGTGGCGGCGGTCGCGCTCTTCGTGCGGCCGGGGGCTCTCGCCGCCGTCGCGGCTGGCGCGCTCGCCGGCGCGTCGCTGCGCTGGCTCTCGCAGCTCGTCGCGGCGCTGCGCGTACCGGACGCCCCGGGACCGCTCCCGCGACGCGTACGGGACCTCGCGGGCCTCGCGCGCCGCTACCCCGCGGCGCTCGGCGCGACCAGTGCGATCGTCCTCGTCCCGTTCGCCGCGCGCACGATCGCGTCGTTCGGTGCGACCGGGGACGTCGCGTCGCTCACCTACGCGCTCCGCATCGTCGACTTTCCCCTCGGCTCGTTCATCACCGTCGGCTCGGTCGCGGCGCTGCCGCATCTCGCGGAGCTCGTCGTCGCGCACCGGCGCGGCGAGGCCTCGCTGCTCCTCGCCGACCTCCTGCGCGTGACCGCCGCGCTGACCGTTCCGGTGACCGTGGCGCTCGTGGCGTCGGCCGGGCCGCTCGCGGCGCTCCTCTACGGGCACGGTGCCGCCGGTCCCGCGGCGGTCGAGCAGATCGGGAGGCTCGCGGCGGTGGCCCTGCTGAGCCTGCCCGCGCAGGGCGCGAACGCGGCGTTCACCGCCGTGTACGTCGCGGACCGGCGGCTCGGCACGGCCTTCGTGATCAACGCGCTCGGCCTCATTGCCTTCGCCGTCGTCGCGCTCGTCGCGGGAGAGCGAGCCGGTCCGCCCGGCATCGCCGCCGCCTACGTCGCGCTCCACTGGACGCTCGCGCTCGTCTACAGCGTCGACCTGCGGCGCGCTCGAGGCCTCGCGCTCGCGAGCGACGCGTTGCCGGGCATCGCCACGGCCGCTCTGGTCGGCGCCGCGGTCGTCCTGCCGTTCGTCCTCGTCCTCACGATGGTCGCGCTCTCGCCGGCGCCGGCGGTCGCGGTCGCGGCGGCGGGATCGATCGCGGGCATCGCGGGCGCGCTGCTCGTCACCTACGGCCGCACGCCGCTCCGGAGCTGGATGTTTTGACCGCCATACTCAAAACGATGCGGCGCATCCCCTTGAGCGTGCCCGTCATGCGCGGGAACGAGGGGCGCTACCTCCAGGAGTGCATCGACACGAACTGGGTCTCGTATGTCGGCCCGTTCGTGGAGCGATTCGAGACCGCGTTCGCCCAGGCGGTGAGCGCCCCGTACGCCGTCGCGATGCAGAGCGGCACCGCCGCCCTCCACGTCGCGCTCCTCGCGGCCGGAGTCGGCCGCGACGACCTGGTCATCGTCCCCGACCTCACCTTCATCGCCCCCGCGAACGCGGTCCGCTACTGCGGCGCCGACCCCGTCTTCGTCGACGTCACGCCCGATCGCTGGCAGCTCGACGTCGACAAGGTCGGGCGTTTCCTCGAACAGGAGTGCGAGCGCGGCGCGGACGGCACGCGCGACCGGACCACGGGAAGGCGGATCGCGGCGATCGTCCCGGTCCACCTGCTCGGGCATCCGGTGGACCTCGACCCGCTCATCGCGCTCGCCGAGCGCTATCGCCTGGCCATCGTCGAGGACGCGACCGAGTCGCTCGGCAGCTCGTACAAGGGCCGTGCCCCGGGGACGTTCGGGATCTGCGGCTGCTTCAGCTTCAACGGGAACAAGATCATCACGAGCGGCGGCGGCGGGATGATCACGACGGCCTCGCACGACATCGCGGAGCGCGCGCGCTACCTCTCGACCCAGGCGCGCGACGACCGGCGCGAGTACGTCCACGAGGCCGTCGGCTTCAACTACCGGCTCACGAACCTGCAGGCCGCGGTGGGGCTCGCCCAGCTCGAGCAGCTCGACGCACACGTGGCGCGCAAGCGCGAGATCGCGTCCCGCTACGCGAAGGGGCTCGCGGACGTGCCCGGCGTGACCCTGCCCGGCGAGGCCCCGTGGGCACGGTCGACGTTCTGGCTCTACACGATCCTCGTCGCGCCGCCCGCGGCGCGGACCAGCCGCGAGCTCATCGACGCGCTCGAGGCCGAGGACATCGAGGCGCGGCCGCTCTGGGCGCCGCTCCACGAACAGCGTCCATACCGCGACGCACGGACCTTCGGCCTCGAGCACAGCGGCACGATCCACGCGCGCGCGGTGAGCCTCCCCTCCTCGGTCGACCTCCCCGCGGAGGACCAGGAGCGCGTCATCGCGGCCGTGCGGCGCTCGCTCGTCGCGGTGGCGAAGAGGAGCCCCTAGCGGATGTGCGGCATCGCCGGGGTCTTCGAGCTCGACCCGCGCCGACCGGTCTCGCGAGAGGTCGTCGGCTCGATGGTCGATGCCGTGCGTCACCGCGGACCCGACGATGACGGGTTCTTCTTCGCCGACGGCATCGGTCTGGGAATGTGCCGCCTCTCGATCATCGACGTCGCCGGTGGAAAGCAGCCGCTCTACGACGAGTCCGGCGACGTCGTCGTGATGCAGAACGGGGAGATCTACAACTACCGCGAGCTGCGCGCCGCTCTCCTTCGGAGAGGTCACCGGTTCGCGACCGAATCCGACACCGAGGTCATCGCGCATCTCTACGAGGATGCGGGGACCGATTTCGCGCGGTCGCTGAACGGCATGTTCGCGATCGCCCTGTTCGACCGAAAGCGGCGCCGGCTCGTCCTCGCGCGCGATCGCCTCGGGAAGAAGCCGCTCTTTGTCCACGCCGACGGCGAGCGCGTCGTCTTCGGCTCCGAGATGAAGAGCCTCCTCGGCACCAGGCTCTTCCGGACGGGCGTGGACCTGGGCGCGCTCCACGACTACCTGAGCTTCAACTTCGTCCCGCCGCCGGCGACGATCTTCGACGCGATCCGCGAGGTCGCTCCCGGCGCGATGCTCGTGGTCGAGGACGGCGCGGTCCAAGAGGAGCGCTACTGGGAGCTGCGCGTCGGCCAGGAGCGGCCGTGGGACCGCTCGCGCGCCGACGAGTTCCGTGCGCTCTTCCGCGACGCCGTGGCGCTCCGGCTCCGTGCGGACGTCCCGGTCGGTCTGTACCTCTCCGGCGGCGTCGACTCCTCCGCGGTCGCGTGGGCCGTGGCCGAACGGAAGCACGGGCCGACCGACGCGTTCGCGATCGGCTTCGACAGCGCCGAGTTCGACGAGACACCGGGCGCGACGGAGGTCGCGCGCGAGCTCGCGCTCCCCCTGCACGTCCTCCGGGCAGGCGACGAGCTGCTTTCGGAGCTCCCGCGCGCGATCCGCCACGCCGAGCAGCCGCACGGCGACGCGTCGTTCCTGCCGATGCTCGCGCTCGCGGGCGAAGCGAGCCGGTTCCTGAAGGTGGTGCTCACCGGCGAGGGCGCGGACGAGACGCTCGGCGGCTACGGCTGGCACGCGGCGGCGCCGTACAACACGCGCGACCCGTGGGACGCGGTCCGCGAACGGTTCGAGGGCCACGCCGTCTTCCGCCACGGCGAGAAGACCGCGCTCGAGCGCGGCGCGCTGCTCGGCGCCGGACGGGACCGCGACTCCGCGACCGCGGTCCGCGACCGGCTCGAGCGGGCGCGGGGGACGGATCCGATCTCGCAGACGCTCTTCGTGGACACGACGCTGCTGCTGCCGGGGAACAACCTCGTGAAGGCGGACCGCATGGGCATGGCCTGCGGCCTCGAGCTGCGCTGCCCGTTCCTCGACTATCGCCTCGTCGAGCTCGCGTTCACGATCCCCGGCAGCGACCGGATCGCGAACGGCGAGGGCAAACGCCCGCTCCGTGAGATGCTCGCGCCGGTGCTGCCGAGCGCGGCCTCGCGCCCCAAGCGGATGTTCGGCGTGCCGCTTCGCGACTGGTTCCGCTCCAGCGAGCACCCGCTGCTCCGCCTCCTGTCGGTGGACCGGCCGCGGCGGCTCGATGAATGGATCGACCCGCGTGGCGTGACTCGGCTCCTCGAGGAGCATCGCTCCGCGGCGGCCGACCACACACGAAAGCTGCGCGCGCTGCTCGCGCTCGCGGTGTGGACCGAGGAGTTCTCGACGAGCCTGAGCTAGGTCTTGGGGTCCGTCGCGCGCCGGTCGTACGCGCTCGAGGCCTGCTTCAGGTCGGCGGGCTCGCCGATGTCGGCCCAGAACTCGTGGATCGGGAAGCAGCCCACACGGAAGCCTTGCGCGAGCGCCGCGCGGATGAGCTGGTCCATGTCGAATCGCGTGTCGGCGGGCACGAGCTTGCCGAGCTTGGGCTCTAAGACGTAGATGCCGCCGTTCACGAAGTGACGGAGCTCGGGTTTTTCGCGGATCCCGGTGACGCGCGTCCCGTCGATCTCGACGAGGCCGTAGCGGAGCTCGTAGGTGGACTCGATGATGCCGATCGTGAGGTCGTTGTTATCGGCGCGGTGGAAGGCGACGAGCTCGCCAAAATTCACCCGCGTGAGGAGATCCGCGTTCGTGACGATGAACTCGCGCTCGAGCTGCGGAAGCGCGGCGGCGATCGCGCCGGCGGTCCCGAGGGGCCGGCCGTCGCGCACGTAGCTGATGTTCACGCCAAAGCGCCGCCCGTCGCCGAAGTAGCGCTCGATGAGCTCCGCCTTGTGCCCGACCGCGAGGACCACCCTGTGGAAGCCCTGCGCCGCGAGGTCCTGTATCAGCGTCGCGAGGATCGGCCGGCCGGCGACCTCGACGAGCGGCTTGGGGATGTAGCGGGTGATGTCGCCGAGCCTGCGGCCGAGACCGCCCGCCATGATGAGGACCGGGACAGGCTCCTCGGCGGTCCGCGTCATCCGGTCGAGGAGCTTGATGTCGACCACGCGGCGGGCTTCGTCTACGACCGGCACCTGCCGGACCGACTCCGCGAGCATGAGCGCGACGATCTCGTCATCGGTCATGTCGCGCACCGCGACGACGGGCTTCGCCTTCATGATCGAGGCCGCGGGGCTGTCAAGGCTGGTCCCGGCGAGGATGGCGCGGCGCGCATCACCGTCCGTCACCGTGCCGGCGAGCTCGCCCCCGGGGGCGACGACGAGCGCGATGCGCGAGACGTCGCGGTCGATCGCCTGCATCGCGTCTCTGATCGAGGCCGTGCCAGGGATAAATAGCTTACCGAGATCGGGCGCCTCCTCGACCCGCGCGAGCGGCGGCAGGATCGGGAGATCGCGCTGGCCGAGGACAGCCCGCAGGATCTGCCGCCAGCGACGGCGGAGCCGCCGCGCGATCTCGAGGAGGAACGCGAGACCCGCCGCGACCGGTAGCGCGGCGAACGGGATCCCGTGCAGACCGGTCGCGACGTTGAGGAACGCGACGACGAGGGCGGCCGCGAGGGCCGGCGCCGCGAGGTCGACGAGATCGCGCGTGCGCGTGAGCAGCCAGCTCTTGCGGTAGACCCCGAGGACGGCGTTCCCGCCCACCTGGACCGCGGCGGCGATGATCGCCAGCGCCAACGCCTGGTCGGGCCAGGTGAACTCGAGACGACCACCGACGCGGAAGCCGACCGCGATGACATAGGCCGCCGCGACGGCGAGGAGGTCGAGGCCCGCGAGCCTCAAGATCCTCACCGCGCGTACTCGCCGGCGCGTTCGGGGAGCGGGCTCTCTCGGAGCCACTCCAGCGTCCGTCGCAGCCCGTCGCGCAGCGGGACCTGAGCGCGCCAGCCGAGCAGCTCGCGCGCGACGGAGGAATCCGCTACAAGCCGCTCGACCTCGCTCGAGGCCGGTCTCACGCGGGCCGGGTCCTCCTCGATGCGCAGCGGCACGCCGCTGACGTCGGCGAGCAGGGCCGCGAGGTCGCCGATGCTGATCTCGACCCCCGTTCCGAGCTGCACCGTGCGGCCGATCGCCTCCGGAGCGGAGGCCGCGCGGACGAAGCCGGTCACGGTGTCGCTGACGAACGTGAAGTCGCGGGTCGGCGACAAGGAACCGAGGCGCACCGGACCGCCGCGGATCAGCTGCGCGGCGATGGTCGGGATGACCGCACGCAGCGACTGTCGCGGTCCGTAGGTGTTGAAGGGCCGCACGACGACGACCGGGGTGCCGAACGACGCGTGGTACGCGAGCGCGAGATGGTCGGCCGCCGCCTTGGAGGCCGCGTAGGGCGACTGCGGGCGGATCGGATGCTCCTCGGTGATGGGCACCTGCTGCGCGGTCCCGTACACCTCGCTCGTCGAGGTGTGCACAAGGCGCTGCACGTCCGCATTCCGGCTGGCGTCGAGCACGTTCAGCGTCCCGGTCACGTTCGTCGCCACGTACGCCTCCGGCGCGACGTACGAGTACGGGATCGCGATGAGCGCGGCGAGATGGAAGACGATGTCGCGTCCCGCGACGGCTCGCGCGACGGTCGGTCCGTCGCGGAGGTCACCGGGGAAGAGCTCGATCTCCGATAGGACGGATCGATCGAGATCGTCGAGATACCCGTGGGTGCCGCGGGAGTCGTAGCGGACGAACGCCCGGACCGACGCGCCTGCGGCGACGAGCGCTTCGGCAAGGTGGCTGCCGATAAAGCCGCCGGCGCCCGTCACGAGGGTGCGGCGGCCGGCCATTTGGATCCGCGCTCCGGCCACTGGCGGTGAGTATCGAGCCCTGGTCCTAGCCCGTCACGTCCTCGATACGGATCTGATCATCAGCGGCGATATCGCGCTTCAGTCGGTGACCGACGACCTCGGCGAGCCGGCTTGGCGCGAGACCACCTCCGGGACGCTTGGTCGCGACGTCATCGCGCGACAGGACCGTCCCGGCTCGCAGATCGCGCGCGGCGACGACGCTCCGGCGGCTTACCAGGCGCACCTCAAGCTCGCTCGCGGTCGGCGCCTTCACCCCGTCCCCGAGGCCAAGCCGTACCCGGCGCAACACATCGATGAGCTCCGCGAAGTCCTCGGGCTCCATCGACATCGCATGGTCGGGACCGGGGAGTGACCGGTCGACCGTGAAGTGCTTCTCGACGACATCCGCGCCGAGCGCGACGGCCGCGACCGCGGCGTCGCGTCCGAGCGTGTGGTCGCTAAGGCCGACCGGCACGCCGAAACGCTCGCGAAGCGCCGGGATCGCGCGAAGGTTCTGCTCCTCGAGCGGCGCCGGATAGCTCGACACGCAGTGGAGCAGCGCGAGGGGTCCGCCGCCGGCGCGGCGATGGACCTCGACCGCGGCGCTGACCTCATCGAGCGTCGACATCCCGGTCGACATGATGGTCGGCAGACCGGTCGCTCCGACCGCCGCCACGAGCTCGTGATTCGTCAGCTCGCCGCTTGGCAGCTTCATTAGCTCGACCCCCGCCTGCGCGAGCTCGCGCGCGCTCTGCGGATCGAAGGGTGTCGAGAACGCGACGACCCCGAGGCGGATCGCCTCTTTGCGATATGCCACAAAGTCCTCTATCCGCAGCTCGAGCCGGCGGAGCATCTCGAGCTGGGTGGTTTCCTCCGTCTTCCGCTGGTAGTCCGCCATCGGCGCGGACCGCGTCGCGAGCTCCTCCGCCTTGAATGATTGGAACTTGATTGCACGGGCACCCGCCGAGACCGCAGCCTCGAGCTGGCGCAGGCCGACCTCGCGCATGCCGTTGTGGTTCACGCCGACCTCCGCGATCAGGAGGACCGGCTCGGACGGGCCGAGCGTGAAGGGGCCGAACCGAACGCGCGAGGCCACCCCGTCGCTCACGAAACGCGATCCATCCCACCTCTGACACGGTCGAGCTCCGCGAGGTCGCGGATTGGAAGGCGTGCCCCGGCGACCTCGATGAACGCGCCAGGCATGTTGGGATAGGTCGTCGCACGGATCCTGCGACGGACTTCGTCGTGGGACATCTCGAGCGTCACGCGGCAGAGCTCGTCCAGCTCCGAGCGCCGGTAGGGTTTCCGTGCCCACGTCTCTCCCGCCGCAGGTAGTCGAGAACCATTCACGATCAATGCGAGCATCTCCGAACAGAGGACGAATATCGCGGCGTGACACCGCTCGGTGAGCGACTGCACGGTGTCGTGGGCGAAGATGGGGAAACGCCGGACCGCCACTATCTCTCCGGTGTCCACCAGGGGTGCCATCCGATGGCAGGTCACGCCGTAGCTGGTCTCGTCGTTGTACAGCGCGAAGTTCGTGCATCCGATACCCGGGTAGCTCGGTGGACCGGGGTGAAAGTTCAGAGCGGCGCCAGTCGCGTTCTGCAAGAGACCGGTCGGGATGATCCATGGCGATAGGTACGAGATCAGATAGTCCCCGTGCCAGGTCAGGCTCTCGGCAGGAAAAGCGTGGTGTCGAGTGCCCACGTGAAACGTGAGGTCGGTCTCGCGCTCGGCGAGGCTCACGACCTGTCTGCAGTAGGGATCTGCGATCTTGCCGAAGAGCAGCACGGCGGGTCTTCGCACTCTTTAGCTCACCTTGTGACGCAGGCGCCAGCCGTCGGTCGTCCGCTCCCACAGATGGGGTGAGCGGAAGCGCTCGCAGAGCTCGAGGAAGCGCTCCTCGGTCATGTCGAGGTACTTCATGATCTCCGCCGCGTACCGCTTCGGGTACTCGCCATCGAAGCGGCGGACGAGCGCGATCCCCTCTTCACGCGTGATGTGGTGGTTGCGGATCTCCTGGGAGGCGTCGTAGCTCGCGCGGCCCAGACCGAACTTGATCCACGTCGTGTAGTAGTGGAAGCCGTCGATACGGTCGTCGAGGCTGTTGTACTTCGAGTACGTGCCCTCGGTGCGCTCCGGATTCGCCTCGAAGCCGAAGTTCTCCACGGCCGCGTAGTAGGCCCACTGCGGCGTCCACTTGACGTAGTAGCCGAGGTAGCGGACTTCTCCGCCCCAGCGAGCGACCTGCTCGGGCGTGGGAGGCAGGTACGGACCCAGATCCGCGCGGTCCACCCCGTAGGTCTCGATGATCTCCTTGCCCGAGACACCACCGAGGTAGACGGTCGAGAGATCTCCCGAGGCGCGCGACCAGAAGGCGGACGAGCGCAACGCCGTCTCGCTGTCGGCGATCGGGTTGCCGTACTCGGCCTCGTTCTCGCCGTAGAAGACGAGCGGGACGTCGTACTGGATCGCGAACTTCGGGCCGATCATCTTCTGGCCGATGATGAACGGCTGGAACGGATGCAAAAGGTTCTCCACCGCGAGCTTCGTCAGCAGCCGATGGACCTTCCCGTTCGGCGTGAACTTCACGTTGTCGAAGCCGCCCTGTGTCCAGGACTGGAAGTTCCGCCAGCCGACGTCGGTGTAGAGGTGCGGTGCCCAGGTCACGGTCAGCGGATGCATCCCGTACTGCTGCTTCAGCAGGTGGGACGCGAGCATGCTGTCCTTGCCGCCGCTGCCCGGCACGATCACGTCGTAGCGCCCGTCGGTCCGCCGATGCCGGTCGCACAGCTCGCGCAGCTCGCGGTCGCGTGCCGCCCAGTCGACGCGCTCGTCCTTCGCGCGTGCGAGGTTGCACGCGTCGCAGGTCCCGTTCTCGTCGAAGTGGAGGGTCTGCTTTCGCGACGCGATCGTGTGCTCGTATTCCACCGCGGACGACGGCCGCTGGTTCGACATCACGCAGCTCTTGCAGAAGCGGACCTGCTCGGGCAGGCCGTAGTAGGCCTCCAGCTTTCCCGGGACCGGTTTACCGGGCTTCGTCGTCGCCATCAGATCCCCAGGAAGCGCTGGCTCATGCCGGGGCGGCTTTCCTCCGGGTGGTGGATGCTCCCGACTCCATCGATGACTAGTCTAGTCGGCGAGAAGAAGGGAATGAACCGCTGCTGACCGGCCCGCGCGCCTTCCTGATCGCGTTCGCGATCGTTTCCCTCCTCCTCGTCATCGTCACCGGCGCGCTCGTGCTGCGCGTCGCAGCGCTCGGCGAGGTCCTCTCGAGCGGTGAAGGCGCATCGCTACGCGGAACGCTCTTCGCCGACTACGCCTCGTACAAGCTCGGCATGACGATCCGCCGCGGGCCGGAGGTCCTGGTGCTCGGCTCGTCGCGCGTGATGCACACGCGGGCCGCGCTGTTCTCGCGCTGCGCCTCCGCGCGTTGCTTCTACAACGCGGGCGGCGGGATGCCGGATCTCAAGACAGGCCTGCAGTTCTTCCGCGAGCTCGTGCGGGCCGGCGCGGCGCCACGCGTCCTGATGGTCGGCGTGGACACGTGGGACTTCAACGCGGGGTTCGCGCCCGTCGGAACGGATGCGGCCGAGCCGGTGCGTCGCGTCGGTGTGGACGGTCTCCGCTACGCACTCGCCGTGGCGGTCGATACGCTGATGCTGGCGCCCAGCGAGCCGGCGATCCGCGACCTGCTCGTCGGCAGGACCGAGGTGCCCCCGGGCGTCACCGGGATCGCGGCGATCACGGCCGGCTCGGGCTTCCGGCCTGACGGAAGCTACGTGTACTCGCGCCGTGACATGGCCGCGTTCACAAGTGCGCCTGGACGCGATCCCGTCGGCTACGCCGACGTCGTGCGCCGCTGCGGCAACCGCTTCGAGTGCCCGGCGCGAGGCCCCGACCAGCGCGCGGTCGGATACTTGACGGAGCTCTTCGCGCTCGCGAGGGACGCCGGCACAACGGTGGTGGTGTATACGCCCGTCTTCGCGGACGAGGTCGCCGCAGCGATCGATGCCGCGCAGCCTCGCGTGCTGCCGGAGACCGATCGGATCGTTTCGGCGGCGGCGAGCCGCTTCGGGTTCCCATTCTTCGCGGTGAAGACCGGAGCCGACCTCGGCTGCGAGAGGACCGAGTTCTTCGACGGCACCCACGGGAGCGAGGTCTGTGACGCGAGGCTCCTGCTGCGCATGCTCGCCGACCCGCGCATCGCCGAGATCCTCGGACCCTACGCCAGCGCCGAGGCGATCCGCGCCCTCGTCGACGCGCGAGCGTCCCCGTTGCTTCTGCTGCGCGAGGGCGGAACGTGATCTACTCGAACCTCGAGTTCCTCGTCGCCTTCCCGTTCTTCTGCGCGCTCTTCTGGCTCATTCCGGCTCATCGGGCCCGCCTCGCCGCGCTGCTCGTCGCGTCCCTCGCCTTCTATGCGTACGGCGAGCCGTTCGGCATCCCGCTCCTCGTCGGCGTCGGCGCGCTGGCCTGGGGCGCCGGCCTGCTGATCGGCGCCCATCGCGCGCGAGCGAGGCTCATCGCCGCCGCGGCGATCGCCGCCCTCGTCGGCGACCTTGCGCTCTTCAAGCTCTCCGGCGCGCTGCCTCTCGGGATCAGCTTCTACACGTTCGAGGCGATCGCGTACGTCGTGGACGTCCTGCGCGGCGCGGCACCGGTCGAGCGCTCGCCGCTACGGCTCGGCCTCTTCGTCAGCGTCTTCCCGCATCTCATCAGCGGGCCGATCATGCGACCGAACGACATCCTGCCCCGACTCGCCCGGGGATTCCGGTTCGATGCGGCGACGTTCGCGTCGGGGATCGAGCTGTTCGTCGAGGGGATGGCCAAGAAGAGGCTCCTCGCGGACACCGCCGGGATCGTCGCGGACAGCGTCTTCGCGGATCCCGCCGGCGCGTCGACGGCGCGGGCCTGGGTCGGCGTGCTCGCGTACACCGCGCAGATCTACGGCGACTTCGCCGGCTATACGGACATGGGTCGCGGCATCGCGCGCATGCTCGGGTTCGAGCTGCCGCTCAACTTCGCCGCCCCCTACACCGCGAGCTCGATCCGTGACTTCTGGCGCCGCTGGCACATCTCCCTGTCGTCCTGGCTGCGCGACTACCTGTACATCCCGCTCGGCGGAGACCGCAAAGGGCACGCACGCACGTACTTCAACCTCATGGTCACGATGGCGCTCGGCGGGCTCTGGCACGGGGCCGGCCCGACGTTCGTCCTCTGGGGCTGCTATCACGGCGCGCTGCTCGCGCTCGAACGCCTCACAGGATGGCTCGGGCGACTGCCCGCCGCGATGGCAGGCGCCGTCACCTTCTTCCTCGTCGTGAACGGGTGGGCGCTCTTCAGAGCGCACGATCTTGGGACGGCGACGGAGATCTTCCGCGCCCTCTACGGGATGCGCGACGGCGCTCCGGCGTCGACGTCGCTCCTCATCGCGGGGGTGGGCCCGCTCGCGGTCATCCTCGCCGGCATGATCGCGGCCCGCGTGCGACCCGCGCTCCTCGGACATGCCCGGGCGTTCGACGCCGTCCATGGGATGGCGTACGCCCTCGCGATATGGGTGATCTTCTTCGCAGCGCCGGCCCCGACGCAGCCCTTCATCTACTTCCGGTTCTGAGCGTCACCACGCTGTCCAGCCGCCGTCGACGACGAGATTGTGACCCGTCATATACGACGAGGCGTCCGACGCGAGATAGAGGATCGCGCCGGCCATCTCTTCAGCACGCGCCATCCGACCAAGGGGCGCTCGCGCGCTGTAGCGCTCGATGAACAATCGCTCCTGCCCCGCTTCGACCCCACCTGGGCTGACGGCATTGCACCGGATGCCGTCGGATGCGTGGTACACGGCGACGTAGCGGGTCATCGCGATGAGGCCCCCCTTCGATGCCATGTAGACGGGAGGCGTCTGTAGACGCGTGCCCTCGTACACGCGCGGGTCGGGGCTCACGATCCCATACGTCGACCCGATGTTGATGATGGATCCATGACCCGACGAGCGTAGAAGCGGGATCGCCGCCTTGGTGCAGATGAACGCGCCCGTGAGGTTGATCTCGAGGATCTCGTTCCAGTCCTCCAGCGGCAGTGCCTCGAGGTCGGAGAACCAATGCGCCGACTTGCCCGCGGCGTTGTTCACCAGGACATCGAGGCCTCCGAAACGCGCCCCGATGGCTCGGAAGCAGGCTTCGACCGCGGCGGCATCGGCGATGTCGCAGTGGAACGCCTCGACATCGGCTCCTGCTGCGCTCAGATCGGACGCCACCTGGGACGCGCTCTCCCTGCGGACGTCGATGAGGGCGATCTTGGCGCCGGCCCCCGCGAGGACACGCGCGTACACAGTGCCCAGGTTGCCGCCTCCACCGGTGATCGCGGCGACGCGCCCGCTCAGAGCGAAGAGCTCCTGTGGCCGGATCAGGTTCATTGAGTGACCGCCGGCAGCATGACATGTCCCTCTCGCACGAGGAACTCCAGGAACGCGAAGTCGAGCGGGCCGTCGATGTCGCGCGAACGCTCCGGCGGCATGATCACGGTCCGTGAGCGCTCTCCGACGACTCGACCGTCGACCATCAGCGCGTCGCGGCGATACGCGTAGACAGAAGCGTTCATGCTGTACACCGCGGGTGCGTCCTGGCGCCGCACGACCGGGCGCGCCGGTACTTTCGACATTCGTGCATATCCGTCAGTGAGCTCAACCATGTTGAAATAAGGGTTCTTCTCCGCAGGCGTGACGGTGAAGACGACATCGGTGGCGGGCTGCTGGACCAGCTCCCAGCAGGCTCGGATGTCATCCAGTGTCCTCAGCGGGGCGGTGGGATCCAGGTCCACGACGTAGTCGATGCTCCGGCCGATCTCCCGCTCGATCTCCAGGACGGCGTGCTGGATGGCCGGTACCTTCGCGCTCGTATCCTGCGCGAGCTCCGCGGGCCGAAGGAACGGCACGTCAGCGCCGTAGCGCCGCGCGACGGCCGCGACCTCGTCGCTGTCGGTCGACACGATGACACGATCGATGAATCGGCAACGGCGCGCCTGCGCGATCGAGTACGCGATGAGCGGATGGCCCGCGATCAACCGAACGTTCTTTCCGGGTAGGCCCTTGGACCCGCCGCGCGCGCAGATCGTGCCGAGCGTATACATCAGCGAAGGTGGACTTCGCGCCTCTGGCGCGACGCCTCTTTGGCCGCGATCGCAAGGCGCACCGCGCGGCCCGCCTCATCGAGGCCCACCGCGAACGGGCTGCGCGTGGAGACCGAGTGCGCGAAAGCGGCCAGCTCCGACATGTACATGTCATCCTGGGTGTCGCCGGCCCGCGCTGCCAGAGGCGTCCAACCATCCCCATCGGATCGCTCCGCCACACGGCGGCGGAGGTCCCAGCGAAGAGCGCCTCGCTCGAAGACGGCCCAACCTCCGCGCACCGCGGGCCGGGCGAGATAGTCGAGGTGACAGGACGCGACGACTCCGCCGGCGAGCCGGACCACCAGGTCGGCGACGTCCTCAGTGTCGATGGCGAGCGTGCCGCTATTGCGCACCACCGCGCTCACCGACTCGGCCGGACCGAACAGCCACTGCAGATAGTCGGTCTCGTGCGAGAGGTCGAGGAGGACCCCGCCGCCGAGGTCCCGGCGCGCGCTGTAGCTCGAAGTGTGGTCCTCCCCGGGGTGCCAATCGGCGAGATGTTGGCCGCACCACACCGACGCGCCGAGCGCCTTGCCGAGCGTACCCGAGGTGAGCTCGTCGCGTACGCGCAGCAGCGTCGGATGGAACCGGAAGCAGTGCGCGACACCCACGATCCTTCGTCCGCGCGCCGCGGCTTCACGCAGCCGCTCGACCTCGTCGAGGGTGTCACCGAGCGGCTTCTCGATGAGCACGTCGCACCCCGCGCCGACCGCCGCGATCGCGTCGGCGACATGGCTCGCCGTCGGGGTGCAGATC
>Ga0209237_1000335_pt1 | contig 25962 bp, 19 predicted proteins | sample GraSoi013_1_40cm_2_FD_185820 | JGI IMG/M metagenome (GOLD analysis project Ga0209237, IMG submission 185820) | Grasslands soil microbial communities from the Angelo Coastal Reserve, California, USA - Sample 10_02_2013_1_40cm (SPAdes) (version 2) | ecosystem: Environmental > Terrestrial > Soil >...
GGCGGATGAATCTTTGCGCTTGTATTTGGCGAGAAATCCGACATCGCCTTTCAAGACTCGTGAAGACATCGCCAGATCACCGGACCTCTCGAAGAGCATTCCTCCCGGCAAAGCAGACCAGTGGAGAACCCCGCTCGCCAAAACGGACATGGCTGCCTGGGGTGCATATCTGGACGCACGCCAGGAACTCACGATCGCGATCGCAAAAGTGTTGGCCGACAACCGGCTGGACGCGATCGTCCACAAAACCGTCGAGCACCAGCCGACGTATATAAAGGATGGAATCAACCCGCCCTACGTGAACAATAAGGGCATCCCCGCGCTGAACACGTTTCTCGTGTTTGCCGCTACGATGACTGTCCCATCGGGCTTCACCAGCGACAACCTTCCCGTGGGCATCACCTTTTTGGGTCCGGCCTACAGCGAACCCACCCTGCTCAAACTTGCCTACGCGTATGAGCAAGCGACGCATCATCGGATGCCTCCGAAAACGGCGCCGGTTCTGCCGTGAGATCCACTCGCCGGCGGTCATAGGAGCTGTGAAAAAAATGAACGGAGTCCACAACTTGTCAAATGTCGAATGTCTGTTGGTGCGCCAGGCGAAGTCTGGTCCATCTCGTAAGCTGAAAGGAGTTTACCGTTGAAATAACCCGTTCATCAACGTAGCCGCGCAAGCGTGTGGAAAGGGAGTAATCCCCGTCACGAAGCCTTGCAAGGCAAACTCGTGAGCCGCAGCGAAAGCGAACCGATTCGGCCTCGTTACATTAAGTGAGAGTGGCCACTTCACCAACAGAGATGAAGCCTGCCACCGATGGCGTAGAAGCGGGGTGTAAGCAGCCATTGGACTCTCCGGGGCGATTGTGGGCGGCGCGTGAGGACAGATGGGCCGAGGAACCTGGGAGGTCCGCGATGCTCGAATTCATGGCGGAAGTCGGACAGCCCATAGTAGCGAGGAAGCGGGTAACGACCGTGGAGCGAAGGGGCTGAGGTAAACCAGCAACTGTAAGAGGAGGAGAGAACCGCTTGGATGAAAATCCCACTACGGAAGAAGCGGGATGGCAGCTTCAGGCGCCGGAAATCGGGCCCGAAGTGGGCATGCCCGTGAAACTCGCTCAACTGAGACAGAAGCTCAACGGGAAGGCAAAGCAAGAGCCGAAGTTTCGGTTTTATGTGCTGTATGACCGAATCTATCGGCGCGACGTATTGGAAACGGCATGGAAACGGGTGAAGGCCAACGAGGGCGCGCCCGGCGTGGACGGCGTCTCGATGAAGATGATCGAGCAAAGCGAGGGTGGAGTTCAACGATTTCTGGATGAGATCGAGCAATCGCTGAAGCAGAAAACGTATCGGCCGAAACCAGTACGGCGGGTCTGGATTGAGAAAGCGAATGGGAAGCTGCGGCCACTGGGAATCCCGAGCATAGGGGATCGCGTTGTCCAGATGGCGACGTTCCTGATCTTGGAGCCGATCTTCGAAGCGGATTTTCTGGATTGTAGCTATGGATTCCGAAGCGGAGGATCGGCGCATGATGCCCTGGAAGAGATTCGCGCGCATCTGCAGGCGGGCTATCAGGCGGTCTACGATGCCGATCTGAAAGGGTACTTCGATTCGATTCCACATGGGCAACTGTTGGCCTGTGTAGGCAAGCGTGTTGCAGACGGATCGGTGATCAAGCTGATCCGGATGTGGCTGAAAACGCCGGTTGTGGAGGAGCAGGGCGATGGCCGACCGCCGAAGGTGAGCCGAAGCACAAAAGGCACGCCGCAGGGAGGAGTCATCTCGCCCCTGCTGTCGAATATTTATCTGCACTGGTTCGACAAGGTGTTCCATCGCCAAGACGGGCCGGGACAGTGGGCGAACGCAAAACTGGTACGCTACGCCGATGATTTTGTGGTGTTGGCCCGATACCAGAGAAAGCGGATCGCCGAATTCATCGAATCGAAACTGGAACAGTGGATGGGATTGGAACTAAACCGGGAGAAAACGCGCATCGTCGATCTGAGACAGACGGGAGCCAGCGTGGATTTTCTGGGATACACATTTCGGTACGACCGGGACCTACACGGCCACTCGCATCGCTACCTGAATATGATCCCGTCGAAGAAGGCTCTGAAGAAGGAACGGGAAAAGCTGCGGGAAATGACCAGCAGTCGGTTTTGCTTTAAACCGCTCCCTATCCTGATTCAGGAACTGAATCGGAATCTGCAAGGCTGGGCCGCGTACTTTCGGGTCGGCTATCCGCGCCGGGCTTACGACAATCTCAACTCCTACGTGCAGCGTCGCCTGGGGCTCCATCTCGATCGCCGCAGCCAACGCCGTTATCGTGCGCCGGCAAACGTGAGTCTGTACGAACACTTGCGCCAGCTGGGGCTGCGGTACTTAAGCCTGCCGCGTCGTTCCGGGAAGTTGTTTACATGAGAGCCGGATGCGGGAAATCTGCACGTCCGGTTCGATGAGGGGCCAGCGGGCACTCCCGCTGGCCTACTCTACTGCGATGTTCGATGAACTTGTAAAAACGACCCATTGACGAAATGACCTGATGACTAAATCATTTTTCGACTAAAAATTTGGTCGTTTAGTCAGTAGGTCATCTGGCGCTTTGACAACTACACTACACATCGCACAACAGACATTCGACATTTGACAAGTTTTGGACCCCGTTCATTTTCTTCACAGCCTCATGACCGCCGACAATACATCAATTTGCGAGATCGTCGGCGCTCCGCGGACCGCCGCTACAACGCATTCGTTCACTTTGGAAGGATTTTTGATTCCACTACTACCCAATCGGATCGCCCGCTGGTTTCGTCAGGCATTTCATCGGATTTCGCTGCCGCGCCGTCCCTCAGACTTCTCTGCCGCCCATTCCAGACCCAGCGTGTCAGGCCGACGGCGTCAATGCCGGGCCGGGTAGAAAACTGATAAATGGCGATCGCAGGCAGTGTTTGATAGCAACCCCACTCGTATTCGCTCGTCATTATGAAGTCGAGGTCGAAGGTATGGATGAGATCCATGCATTTTGCGCGCATGTCCGCATCGATCCCGGCGAAGGCTTCATCCAGAAGGATGAGCCGCGGCGCCAGCGGGTGTGCTGTTCGATAGAAGGCGGCAGCCGCGGCAAAATGGGGCAGGGTGAGCGCGACAGCTTTTTCACCTCCGGAACCTGTGCCATGGGTTCGGCGGGTGAGCCTTTTCCAGACGCCATCCTGGTAGCGTTCCACGCCGAACGAATGCCACTTGCGGTAGTCCAGCGCCTCAGCAAGGAATTCTTGCCAGCCGGCGTCCTTCATATTGGAACACACGGCGTGAATCTGTTGTTGGAGAGACCGGCCCAGCATCTGCCGTTCTGCCGGAGACCATTCGTCGTCCATTTGCATCAAACGCCGAACTGCCTCGGCCACCCCTGAAGTAGCGTCTTGCTCCAGCCGCCAGACGAAGCGCAATTTCATTCCCGTGCTCATCGGACGGCTTTCGATCTCTGCATTCATTTGCCGCACTTGTTCCTCAGCTGCATAAAGCAATTCGCGAAGGTGCCGTGAAACGTTACCAATCAAGTGGTTTTCCAGGATTTCTCTCTCCCTCGCGTCCAACAGCATCTGCCGGGTGGTAACGTCGTCGAACAGGATTTGCTTGATTTCGTCCACCGCACACTCTCGCCCGGCAAACATGGCATTCGCCACGAACAGGTCATCGCTAAATGTCGCCGATGACCGGCAACCCTGAGCGGAAAGCGCTTGCGTCAAGCGGTTGAATTCCGAGGGCACAGACTTCTGATAGTGTTCCCATCCGGGGTCTCCAGCATCTATCGAGTCCGAGGGTGATACCAGTTCAAAAGCTACTTCCACCGTGCGTGTGGTGGACCATGTGAGCGGTTCTCCCCTGGCGATTCCAGGGGCGGCGAGCTCGAGAAGCCCTGTGGATGCGAATGTTCGCAGTGAGCTCGCAGCGGTATCCCTCCGGTCCGTCTGGCGGCTTAAGATTTCTGTGCGGTTACGGAGACGTTCGTCCACGCGTGTCACTCGAACCTCGACATCGTGGTAGCGCCGCCGTGCTTCTTCCTTTTCGATGCGCAACTGATCAAGCCGCAATCGGGCTTGGGCGATGCGCTGGAGCACTTCACCGGAACCGGCATCAATGGCCCGCCCAGCGGCGTCACGCGCAAGTTCTGCGGCGATGGCGCGCCGTTCGAGTTCGTTCAGCGTCTCCTTCTGCCGCTCTTCCCGAGCTGCGGCTAGTTCCAGATGCGTCCATGCCCGTTCGCCGGCTGATTGTGCTTCTTGGAAGGACTCCACAGCGGGCCAGACAGAGGAGAGCGCAAAGCGATACCGTGTGACTCGATCTTTTAGAGAATCGAGATCATCGATCCACCTGCCGATCCCCAGGTCCTCTACCGTGCGATCGCGCATCTCCGTCACTTGATCGAGCTGCAACCGCTTCTGCCTTACATATTCTTCGGCTTCGTTCATCCGGCTCCGCAAACTCTCGACATGCCGTGCCACCGCGACCGAGTAGTCGTATGCAGCGCGCACGCCGTCATCTGCGGGTGACGTATGGGCCTCACTGCGGAGTATCCCCTCGCGGCGATTCAATTCCTCGATGGAATCGATCACTGGATCGAGTTGAGATTGCGTCTCGGCAATTGCCGCCTGCAGTTCCAGAATCCGTCCGCGACCCCATTCATCAAGGGATTCCGCCGACACCAGACCCTCGTGTTCGGTTTCAAGCCGAATCAGTTTTTCCGTTTGGGTCGTCTCGAGCTGCTTCAGGTAGGCGCGCCTTTCGGCGAAATTGCCGGTCAACTCTTCGAGCGCCTTCCAGCTTGCGGTGGCGAAAGGGTTTGGCCCGTGGGGTTTATCGCAAAACTCCTTCACCGAATCTATGAACGTTTGATCAAACGGCAATGGCAGTTCAGTAAGATCGGCAGTCCAGCGGGAAGCGGCTTCAAGGAAGGAAGTGACGGCGGACCGATGCTCGCCATGAGCCCTCGTCACGCACTCGCGAGCGTCGTCTAACAATCCCGAAAGCCGATCACGTTCATCGCTGGCGCGCTGGAATTGGGTTCTTGCGACTGTGAAGCGTTCGCTGAGACTCCGGACACATTCCATCTTTTCGATTTGCGTCTGAATCCCGCCTTCGATCCTCTCTCGCGCCTGCTTCAAAGTACCTTCGCCGGCCGCCTCGGCGTCGCACGCGCCGAGCCATTCGCGGTGAAGGCGTTCCAAACCTGCGGACAACGCGGCTTCGCCGGCGGCGTCCATTGCAGCCGCCAATCGAAGCTGGCGATGCTCCAGGTTAGCTCTCATCCTCTGGTGTTCCTCGGCACAACTTTTTCGAAGTCGCGAGGCATCGGCGAGGTCCGCAGCCGCGGAGTCGGCGTCTCTGCGTTTGTCGGCCGCGGCGCGGTGTGCTTGCTCCAGGGTATGCGCCTCCCTTAACTGCGAGCTCTCGTGGAAAGCCGTAATCTCCGCCTGAAGTGCATGTTCTTCGGCCGAGAGGCGCTCGAGATCCGCTTTTAGCCGGGCTAGTTCCGTGAGCGATCGATCGCAGTCCGCTTCAGCAGTCAAAATTTCTTTCAGTGCAGCTTCGTATTCGTACTGCGTTCGGAGAACTTGTTCCGCCCGTCGCTTCGCGGCAACTTCGGCATAGCCGCGGTACTCCGTAAGGAAGTGCTCGACGGCTGCCAGCGCTGCCTTGGAAGACTCCAATTGCGTACGATCCGATTCAAGAGTGCGAAAAACCTCCGCCAGGCTCGCAACGACAGCGGCGGAAACCGGAGGCAGGGCTTCGCTGAGCGCTCTGGACAACTCGTGCTCATCTAGACGCCGCGTCAGTTGAGGACGCCGCAGTTGAATCAGAAGATTTATCAAGCTGGCATAGCGGTACTCGTCGAGATGGAATAACGCTTCATTGACGGCACGCCGGTAAGGTCCCGCCGCCTCAAACACCTGGCCGGCGGAACCGATCTTTTCGCGCAACCGGTCTTTGCCGAGAACTTGCCCTGCGTGGCTCACAAGCTCCAGCTGTTTGCCGATTCTTTGAATCGTGATGAAGAACCACTGGCGCACCCCGGTTTGGCCTTCTACTGCACTGAGACCACATCCGAGAGTGAGATAGTGGTCTTGGCCGCGTTCGTCACGGCGGCCAAACTCGATCCATGTATAACCGGTCCTCTCCGGGTAACGGTCCATGAGCAGGTTCCATTCGATTCTCTTGGAAGGATCGGCGTCGGGTTCCAAACGCTGAGCGTTTACTTCACCGTCGAGCAGGAACGGAAGCTGCAATGCAAGAACTCGCGACTTGCCGGTGCCGTTATTACCGCGCAACAGCAGCCGTCCCTCTTCGTAATGAAATTCTTCACGGTCGTACCGGTAGAGGTTGATGAGGCCGCTGCGCAGCGGCTGCCATCGTTGCCGGCTGGGAAAAGGGAGAGATCGTGTGTGCGCTTCCATAACAAAAATTACTCCTCGTTATCTGAACCGTTGAGGGAATTGTTGGGCGCGTAACGGCCACAGGCAGCTAACGGAACGACCTCGTTGCCCGCTATTTGGATGAGGCGAAGCGATCGCAGACGCGATAGCGCGTCTTGGGTTAACCAGGCTTCCGCGCCGGCTTCGCGAACCTCTTTGCGCCACTGCGATCCATGAACCTGAATCAGGCTGCGGACATGTTCTTCGACCGCTGAAACAGGAATCGCCGGACGGGAGTTAGTTTTGGAGATTTGAGCGAACCACTGGACCAGGAATAGGCTCAGATTTCCCTCCGTGGTGTTTTCGGGCAGTTTGAGATCGGTCAGGTCGCCGTCATCGTCCACCATCGCGATACCCTCACGCCGGATTTCGGCGATGAGGCCGGTCGCTTCATGTATTTGCCGGAGCAGGTAACCACGGTGCTTATCGAGATAAACTCGCTCCTCATCATTAAGATCGTGGAAATACAGAATCGGATCGTCCAAGAGCGCTCGAACCAGGCGCGCTCGGATTCTCTGGAAGGACGCATCTTCAGTGGGAGTCATCGGATCATCGATAAGTCTGGCCACGCGTTCCGGGAGCGAGTCGCCGATGTTCGTTTCCGCTGCCATTTCGACGCTGGAAGCGCTTCGCGATACATTTAGGATCGCCGCAAGAATGCGCCGGTCGATCTCATAAAGGACATCCGATGAGCCGTTCCGGTTCAGGAACTGCCCTTCGTCGCCGTCGAGCCTGCGAAGCAGGCCCATGTCGATCAGGAAGCGGACCGCATGCACCAGATCGCGCCGCTGATCGTAATTCCCTATATCAAAGCTCATGCCGGCCGCCTGCAGATCTGGATCTGAAGCGGCCAGTTCCATTATGGCGTGTGCAATTTCGGCCAGCGTAGTCTGCCGATCCGATTGCTCCAACCCAGCGAGTGCGAGGCAAAGCAATGCATACCTGCGTTTCGAAAAGCATATTCCACTAGTACGATCGATTGCCGGCCTTGTCTCATCGAGAAGATCCGGAGGTATCTTACGCAGCCTAGCTAGGTCTCTATCAATATGCAGGCTCCAAGCCGGAAACTCTGTCAACCACTGTTTCAACCACTCCGTATGCCGCCGCACCACGATGTAGTTCTCAGGCGTTTCGGCAGGGGTCAGCAGCGGACGACAAAGCAATGCGCGTAACGCGCGTCGCCTTTCCGCCTCGACTTCCGGATTTGGCGTTAAAGTTTCGAGCGCGGACGTCACCGCAGCACCCCGTCTACAGAGAGAATGTGCTCAATGCTGATCCAGTGATCGGGTCCTCGGAAGACTCCGTTTGTCGTAAGAATCAGCGCTTCACGCCCATCACCTGTCGGCTCCAGCTTTACCCTCAAACGACCGTCTCCGGAAAAGATCTCCACCGGTTCGTTCGAGAAAACCCGAGCCGACACGGCTTCTCCAAGAAGACCCACAAACAAATCGAATTCGCCTGTCTCGAGATGTTCAAGCTCCGATAAACGCATCCTCCCGCCAGCGCCGAACCGTCCCTGCGCACTCAAAATACGCAGCGCTTCCTCGTGGGCCGCAGCGGCAAGTTTTTCCTTTTCCGCAGTGCGGTCGATGATGCAGCTCAAGTCGGCGGCCGGCGAGAAGCGGCCGTAGTCTCGAGGACGCATTGCGATACGCACCGGCGGCGCTTCCAGCCAGCTTGTATTAGCTGGAACCTGCCGGGCTTCGTACTCATCAAGGGTTTGATCATTGATTATGAGATGGCGCGCAGGACACAATCCAAAAACCGCTCTCCAAAGCCGGTGCGCTTCAGCATCCGATTCTGCCTCCGCAAACCATCGTGCGAGCACGCGGAAATCATTGAATCGGTCGATGCGGTGGATTTGACGATCGTTCGTATTCGTGATGACGCCGAGCAGGGCAGGTATCAAGGTCCTTGCGCGTTCGCGCAACATTTCCGCGTTCGACGGGCGGCCGGCGTGGGAGATGAACCAGTCACGAAAGCGCTTCCAATCCGAGCGCCATTGGTCACAAACAGCAGCAACGCCCTCGGGCGTTGCTGCTATGGGGCCCCGGACATTGCTTTCGGCCACGGCTTGAATCAAGCGTTCAAGTCCCGCTGCTCCGAGGTCGCGAATTGTCTCTCCGATGCTATCGGCCGCGAGCACCACGTCGCCGACGAAGCGTTCACCATAATCGATCAACTGCCGCGCGCCAACAACCGACTGTACGTGGACACTTCGTTCCAGCCTCTCGATAAACGCTTGCGCAGAGGCAGACAGATCTTCAAAACGCGTCCGGAGCACGAGCAAGTTACGATGTATTTTGCCGGCATCCGGCTCTGCTTCTCGCGACAGTTGTTTGAGCTCTTGAACCAGGTACCGGATATCCGCCAAGGCAGTCGACTGAAGCTCGCCGTCCCCTTCTCGCGCGGCGTCAAAGAAAGCGAGCGCTCGCTCCGCGGCTTCACCGTGTCTGGTAATCTGGAAAACATAACGTTGTTTTAAAAAATCGTCGACAGTGCCGACAGACGTCGTATCAGGGTGCTTTTGCAAGTTTCCCCACTCGCACAGCTGCTCGAGACCGGAATCTATTTCGGGCTGGCCGGATGTCTCTTGACCAACGGATATTCGTACGGCCTCGAGGACGTCCTGAGGGCACAACTGGAACAGAAATCGCTGCTTCGATTCCATGAATACGCGCATGATGGTTCTGTACAGCGGCGCGTTGTCGGCGTTGATATATGCAAAAACTTGAATGCGCTCTGGAGAGCTCACGCGCATTCCCCTCCTCGCAGAGGAGCGGTGGCGCGGCAGCTTAATAGAAGCTGGCGCGCCGGGGTGGCGCGAAGCGCGAGCCCGATAGGGCGAAGCCTCAATAGAAGACCGGCCGAAACGTTTCGCCACTCTGACCACCCCGTCTGCGCCGCTTCGGTGGCTTCGCGGCATTTGCTTGGTGGCGCAGCCACCCCTCCTCTGCGAGGAGGGGAATGGGGCTCTGCCGAACCAAAAATCACCCTAATTACAAAACATGACATCAGCGTTGACCGAACTTGAGCACGATAGGAATTTCTGTGTCCACGCATCGAACTTCGCCTTGCACGAGGGCGGGAGAAAACTTCCATTGACCGAATGCTGCGCGGACCGCGTCGTAAACCAGAGCATTGCCGCCCAACAGTTCGGCGGCGGCGATGTCTCCCGCTTCATTGATTCTTGCCCTGATTCGAATGGTCATCGGAAAGTCCTTGATCATGGAAAGCAGATAGGGTGGCAATTGAGGATCGACACGATTTTTCAAACGTGACAGAGCCAGCGGGGATGTCATCTGAACACAACGGGTGTGGGCGCACGTTTTCATCGTTGCCAGGATATCTTCGCCGAACGACGGGCCCTCCGGGTCCACCAAAAGTACTGGAATCAGCGCATCAACACGGCGCCGCGCATCCTCCATTCCAGCCACATCATCATTGGTACACGCTTTGTTCCACGAATCCGCAAAACCGGATAGAGCTCGCCGGTATTCCGTACGGACTTCCTCGATTGCCTGTGAGCTGTTCAGGGACAGGAGTTCGCGATAATCGCGGGCAGCCAGGGCGAACTCGCCCACGGTGAAATCCTTACGCCAGGCGAAAAGCGCACGCCCGGCAGCCAACTCCAGCTTGTTCTGCGCGAGATCAACGTACTCCGTGGCCAGTTCGTGTTTGGGATTGAGGCGCAGCACCGCCTGGAACTTCTCGAGAGCTTGCTCCATCTGGGTTTTTTTGTAGGCTTCCATACCTTCTTTAAACAAAAGCTCGCCCGATTTTGCACTGAGCGCGGCAAGGCCCGGGCACTTCGCCACATTCGAGGCGATCAACTTCACAACAGGGTCGGATTTTCCGTTTCCCAATTGCCGTTCTGTCTCGTCGAACACGGAGCGACAGCGTAGTTCGTTTTGTTCGGCTTTGGCTTCCTCGGCTAAGCGGATGACCTTAGGCGAGAATGCCTGGGCGTCGATACGATGATCCGAGTCCAGGGCATACAACTCCTTGAGATAGGCTTTTCCTCGAGTGCTGTCATTCAGTCCAATGAATCCGAGAGCAAGGTGTAGCTTGACCGCGGTCTTCTCTTCGAGGCGGCCAGCCTGCCGGGCAAGCAATTCATCTGCGCGCAAGAGCAACTCTATGGATTTCGCAAAATCGGCCTCATAGTAGAGCGCCTCGGCGCGAGTCAGCATCTCGCTGGCTTCGTCGGCGGGAGCCGGCCACCCCGGCCCGCTCGCCGTAATGAGAATCACCAGCGCGAGAATGTTTCTCAACATGGAACACCTCATTGAAAGACGACTTGAATTCCGGTTTCATTTCCGGTGACGCGATATGTCTTTGTCTGGAATCGTGGATTTTCGAAAATCAATACGCTTCCGATCGGAACTCGAACGCCGCTCAGCGGTGTCTGCCCTAAAGCCTTCTTTTCAACTCCATCGATAAAAACTGCTGCCCACGGTTTGGAATTGATCTGGACGCTCACGTCAAAGGTGATCGTCGTTTTCGTCGTTTCGTTGCTATTGATGACGTGCGTCACGTATTTTCGCAAACCTCCATGACGGTATTCGAGCGTATGCGTTCCCGCAGGAAGTTCCAGGGAGACCGGCGCCGCTCCCAGGTATGCGTCATCTTTATAAATGTCGACCGACGTCTGCGAGCTTACGGCAAGTGTTCCCGCGGCAGCGGCAATCACTGGCTGCGGCTCTTTCGCAACCGGACCTGGAGGAGGAACGACGGCCGAAGATCTATAGGTGGTCGACGGATTTTCGGCGGCCGGAGGAGTGGTCTCCGGCACCGGCACGGTTTCTATAGAGTTCGTCAGCCATGACAGTTCCGGTGCAGGTGCGTTCACGTTCTGGATCTGCTGCGAGCTATTGGCGGGCGTCGACGCCCGCAGCGGTGCGACCGGCTTCGGGGTAGTTGCAGGTTTCATCAAACTAACAACCGAAATGCTCAGAACGGTAGCGCTCAGGAGCACAAGCACAGTCGCACGCACCAACGATCCTATTTTGAGCATTCGCCTCGAATCATTAGGGGCTTCCGCCAACGGAGAGGTTGCCTCGATGAGCGCGGCGCTGTTGCTTTCCGAATCCAGTTCAACGTTGCCCGGAACTGCCGTGCGGCTTGGTTCCGATTGCTTCTCTGGTTTCTCTTTAGACTGCGCTTGCCGGCGGAATGCGCTCACATTCTCGAGATTCCGGTGCAACTCCGACTGCATGGAAGAACGCAGCGACTGTGCCTGGGCGTTGTCCGGATCGATCAGCAGAATTGCCCTCGTCAGATCCAGACAATCCTTGATGCGCTTCTGCTCGTAGGCTTGCCGCGCCAGTTCAATCAGTTTGTACAAACTTCCGTTTGGCGATTCGCGAATTTCGAGATCCCCGGCTGGACCTGTCGGTTCTGTTTGCGACATTGTCGTCACTCCCAGTTTCTTGTGTGTGAAGATTATAGCGCGGCACTGTCCAAATGTGGTCCATTTCCTGCGGCGCTTCGCGCGCCATCAACGAATGTTAAGAATGTCGATGATTACGTCACTCAATGGGACCATTTCTGTCCTATGCATCGTCATCATAGAGGCAATCCTTCACATTAGGAGACTTCAATGGTAAATGGGGTATTCGTTCAGTTCGCTGTGTTCTCGCTGGCTGCTGTCATCCTCATATGCATGGTCATCGTGCTCAAGAGACGAAAGAAGCAGCCGGAACTGTTCCGCATCGCTCCGCCGATTCGGCCGGTGCTTGAAAAATCACAGACCATGCAGTCGAAGCCAACGCAGATTGCCGCCTCGCGAAACGAACCACTGGAAACGGAGCCGCAACCGCCACAAACGATCGCAATGAAACCCGCAAGTACACTTGCGCAAGAACAGAGGACAATGCAATCACCTGTGAGTTCAGAGGCCCCAAAGCCAACAGCGGTCATCGATGTACAAGGGATGTTGATGACTCAGGAAGACAAAAACCAACGAATCCTCGCGGGCATCTCGGAAAACATCCGGAAGAATCTTCAAAATAGACCGGTGCCTCCGAACTCACCCATCCTGTATTCCGAATCAAGCCCGAGGAATACCGAGTATGTTCGTGTCAAGAAGGAGATCATCACTCCCCATGGGCATATCCGCTTTTCGATTTTGAAGGATTGGCTGACGATCAATATGTTGGCCGTCTTCCGCCGTGCCTCCTTGGACTGGAAAACGCCGGATGATCTGATCGCGTTTCTTCCGGCCTACCTCGAGCCTGAAGCCGAAATTATCAACGGCCAGGTTTTGGTCATCGGCACACCGGGGCATAACGAGAAACTTGCGGTTCCAATTCGAAGTCTTGATGCCGCGTCCGGTCTTTGCCAGTGCTTTGATTTCATCACGGATGTTCGAAAGGCAAACACTCCCGCGGTTTTGCTGATCTCCGATGCCGACTTCAAGGTTGTATCTAGAGGAGTCATCGCGCAGAGTTCATTCATGAATGCTATCGAGCAAGGCCAAACGGCAGTGAAGCGTCTTGGGGAGAGGTCTGCCGCCGGACAGCCGCAGAAAAGCCACAGTGATGCACTGCGGCGGATGGAATCCACGATGGTCGTAGACGCGCTTTCGTGACGGGAGAGGCGGCGCGAAAGCGCCGCGTGAGGGTCGCGCTTCGTTCCCTCTCCCAGAGGGAGAGGGAACGCACTCCGACATTCAATTACCCGTTCTCCGGGCGGATATCATTTCTGATTCTTCCATCTCCTGCCCGATAATGTTCGCGTAATCAACATGCCAAATAAGAGAACAGCCTTCATTACGGCGTTTTCCTTGTGCCTTTGCGGCCTGGTGTTGCCTCATAAACAGGGGCGGGCAGAGGTCGTCAAGATCGACATCACGCGGAAAGATGATTTCGGTACGCACGACCGCATCATCGGGCGCGTACAATTCGCAGTGGACCCGAAGCTGCCGGCCAATCGCATCATCGCGGATCTCGATTTGGCGCCACGAAACAGGCAGGGCAAAGTCGAATTCACAAGCGATCTTTTGCTATTCGTTCCCAAGGATGCCCGGCGTGCGCGTGGAACGGTGTTTCTCGAAGTGGTGAATCGGGGGCGTGATCAGTCGCTGGCCATCATGAGCGGCGCCGAGCAACGTGATTTGTCACCGGAGTCGTGGGTGCTAGGCGACGGTTTTCTCTTGGAGCAGGGTTTCACGATAGCCTTTTTGGGTTGGCAGTTCGACGTTCATCCCTCGCAGGGTCTAACCTTTGGTGCGCCGATCGCGCCTGTCCGAGGCGTCGTGCGGGAAAGTTATATCGCCGCCCCTGGAAGGCGAAGCACGGGCTTCTTCCTGAAATACTGCGCGCTGGATCAGAGCCGTCATGCCGCTGCACTCACGTTTCGCACGCGAATGGATGAGATACCTCAGCCGCTGCCGCGCGAGTCCTGGCGGTTTGCTTCCGACGGATGCTCGGTCGAGGTGGATAGAGGACTCGATACCGGTTTGTATGAGGCGGTCTATGAAGCCGAAGGCTCGCCGGTAGCCGGTCTTGGGCTGGCCGCGATCCGTGACTTTGCCTCCTATCTCCGCTACGGCCCAAGCGGCGCAACACTCCGCGAAAGTCAACCAGCGCAAGAGAGATTGATCGGCTACGGTTATTCACAAAGCGCCCGCTTTCTTCGCGAATTCGTTCGCGATGGTTTCAATGGCGACGAGCGTGGCCGCAAGGTATTTGATGCTCTGATGATTTCTTCCGCAGGCGCCGGCGCCGGCAGCTTCAACCATCGATTTGCAATGCCTGGAGAGGCCGGCAACTCAGTCCTGTCGGTGCTCCGTCCGGTCGATCTGCCGCCCTTTACGGATGACGGATTGCTCACCCGCGCACAGGCGGCGCGGGTCACACCAAAGATTTTTTATACCTTTTCATCGACCGAGTATTGGGCACGCGCCGGATCTTTGACCTACACCACCGAGGACGGCAAAAAAGATGTGCCCCTCGCCGCCACTTCACGTTTGTATTTTCTGGCCGGAACACCGCATGCGTCCGGGGTTCTTCCTTTGGGGAATGCCACGCGGACTCAGCCGTTTCGGCACTTCATTAATTTCGCCGAGCAACGTTGGGCCGCACGGGCCCTGCTTCTGGATCTCGATGCGTGGGTGCGTAATGGAACCGGACCGCCTCGGTCGCGATATCCGTTAATCGCCAAACAGGAATTGGTTCCCTTTACTGGCGTTCGTTTTCCGGTTGCGCCTTCTTTTCCATTCGCCACTTATATGCCTCAGGTGTGGCGCATGGATTTTGGACCGGAGTACGACAAAACGCGAGTGATCACCAACGAGCCGCCGCACTTGGGCGCGCCATATCCCGTCCTGGTTCCTCAGGTAAACGCCGACGGCAACGATGTCGGCGGAATTCTTTTGCCGGAAATAGCCGTCCCACTAGGAACGTACACGGGTTGGAATGTAGCTGTGCCCCAATTGAACAACCTCGGGTACTTGAGCGGCCTGATTGGAGGTTTTGAACCGTTTGCGCTCACGCGGGAGGCCCGCCTGAAGAGAGGTGACGCGCGCCTCTCGATCGAAGAGCGCTATGCCGGGCGCCAGGATTACCTGGATCGCACAAAACAAGCGGCGGAAGTTCTCGTGCGGGACCGGTTCATGTTAGCCGAAGATATCCGTACCGTTGTCCAGAGAGCAGGCGAAATCTGGGATGCGGTCGTGAGCCTTCCGCCCCGTTGAGATTTATCCACTTGCCAATTCATTCACACGTTCTGCGGGGAGGGGAATTCATAGCATCACCCGCGCGGCGATAGACGAATTCCATCTCGCGTTTGCGGCATTCCTGGAACAACAAGTCGGCCGGCACGAGGTCCTCCGGAGCCCACACGCCGGGTTTGCGAATGCGGCCGGCGGCGATCATCTGAGCGACGATCGAAGCCGGGCAGGCCGTGTCGATATCACCGGCGCTGGCGTGCCATTTGTTATTCGAACCGGTAAGGCAGTCCATGAGAATTTCATGTCTATCGCCACGCACGATGACGCGCGTCACCTCGTAATCATTTGGTGCCGACCGCGGAGCCGGCAGCGCTTGAAAATCGCGAACCTTCCATCCGGCGCGTAATCTTTTCATGACCTCCCGAACGAATAGGCGATCGAAGCCCACTTTGAAGTCGGCATAACGAAGGCCTTTATCCTGAAGCCGCAGCGGAAGTGTCGCGATCTCGCTGTGACGCGTCGTCACGACCCACATATGTCCAACAGGCGAGCCGAAGTCGATCGATTCCCAACCCGATCGCGGCGGGCGTTGCACAAAACGTCCTCTGCTCCACTTCCAAGCTGGGAGGGTTAATTCTTCGATGATGGTCTCGGCAGAATATGGAAATGTAAAATCGCCATCGGATGCATTAAAGTCGATGCCGCCAACACGGATCCTTATTGAATGCACCCGATCGAGCTGCGAGGCCGCATGCGCCGCCATAACGTTGGTGAGACCCGGCGCGCAACCCATCCCGAGAATGGCCGTCAGTCCTGATTCGGCAAACCGCGGTTTCAGCCGGAGTTGCCGCCGCGTCCAGGTAAACAGGCCGCCCAGATCGAGGTAATGCACTCGGGCCTCGAGAGCCGCCTGCATGACCTGCAAATTAAGTCGATGATGCGTGCAATTGATAACAACGGAATATCCAGAGAGCAGCGACGCGACGCGGCTGGTCTCACGCGCATCAACGGAGGCGTGCACCACGCGGCGGCTGCCATAAGTGAGGGCGAGCTTTGACGCCGCCCTCGCATCGTAATCGGCGACGAGGACTACATTCTTGCGGCTCGACTCGAAAAGATCGCGAACAACGATTCGGCCAATAGCGCCGGCGCCGCCCAGGACGACGAAGCGCGGCGCGGCCCTCAGTACCATCCGATGGGCCGCTCGCTGAGATTGATATGGACCTGCTTGGTTTCGAGAAACTCTTCCACGCCATGCAGGCTCAATTCGCGGCCATGACCGCTTTGCTTATAGCCACCCCACGGCGATTCGACATAACACGGCTGCATCGTATTCACCCACACGATGCCGGCCCTGAGACTTTTCACCATGCGCAGGCACTTGAAAATATCGCGCGACCACACGGCGGCGGCGAGACCGTAAGGTGTATCGTTGGCGATTTGAAGCGCGTCGGTTTCATCCTTAAATGGTATGCATGCCACGACCGGCCCAAAGATTTCTTCCCGCGCAATGCGCGCTTTATTGTCCGATTCGAAGATCGTGGGTTCGATAAAGTAGCCGTTCTTCAACTCCTTCGACGACGGGCGGCGGCCCCCGGCGACCAGCTTCGCCTCTTTGCGTCCGATTTCGATGTAGCCTTCCACCTTCTCCAAATGTTCTTTACTCACGAGCGGTCCCATCTTCGTCTCGCGGTTCAACGGATTTCCGAGGACAACCCGCGGCATCATCTCCTTCATGCGGCCGACCAATTTCTTGAAGAGATCTTGCTGAACCAGAATGCGTGATCCTGCCGAGCAGACTTCCCCCTGATTGATGAAGACGCCGAAGAGCGCGCCGTCTGCTGCCGCGTCGAGATCCGCATCGGAAAAGAAAATATTCGGGGACTTGCCGCCCAGTTCGAGTGACACTTTTTTGAGATTGGACGCGGCGACACCCTTCAGCACCTCGCGGCCCGTTTCAGTTCCGCCAGTGAAAGCGACTTTATCGACCTCCATCGATTCGACGATCGCGCCGCCCGCTATCGGACCATCACCTGTAACGACATTGAGAACGCCGGCGGGCAGATCGGAAATGCTTTCGCGAACCAGGCGCGCGAACTCGAGTGTCGTTATCGGAGTCTGCTCTGCCGGCTTCAAGATAACCGTGCATCCTGCGGCCAGCGCCGGACCCAGCTTCCACGCCGCAAGCATGAGGGGATAATTCCACGGGACGATCAGGCCTGCGACGCCGACGGGTTCGCGCAACGTCATATTCAGCGCGTTGTCGGGGACAGGAAGCGTTTCGCCATGGATCTTGGTCGCCAGGCCGCCGTAGTATTCAAAGCAGTTCGCCGTATCGTTCATGTCGAATTCGCTTTCGACGATCGGTTTGCCGCAGTTGAGAGTTTCAAACTCCGCAAGCATTGCCGCGTTCTTGCGAACAATATCGGCCATCGCGAATAGAATGCGCCCGCGCTGCTGGGCTGTGAAGTCGCGCCACGGACCGCTGTCGAATGCCCGGCGGGCGGCAGCAATCGCGGTATCGACATCCTTTTTGCTCGATTCCGGCACGAGTGCGATGGTTTCGCCGTTGAAAGGATTCAGGACCTCGCGCGTCCTCTTTGAACTCACCCATTCGTTATTAACGTAATTGCTGTAGGTTTTGGTTTGAGTCTGCGATTTCATAGTTTGATCCCGTTGTAGTTCTCGGCGTTCATTGCGTTTATTCCTGTTGATTGTTGAACCGGTAAGCCCCTGCGGCAGTAAGCACAACTGCCACGAAAGTCACGATGGACATGTCGAAGACCAGACTCCATCGGATCAGCCCGAAGCTCATCGCTGCCTCGACGACGGAGCGGCCGACGAAGGGACCGGCGGTCATCAACGTGTTAGAGAAAATGATGTTTCGCAAACCGTCGACGCAATACGTCAGCGGGTTTACCGTCATGAGTGCTTTCAGCAGCGGAGGAGCCGAGGTTATGGGGAACATGGCACCGCTCAAGAAGTAGAGAGGCATCACGAGGAAATTCATCACCATCTGAAAGGCCTGCATCGACGACATTCGCGCAGCGATCGCGATTCCCAATGCCGTCAACGCGACGCCGATCAGCAGTGCCATGATCCACATTTCAACAACGATTAAGGGCGACAGACTGATACCGATGATCGGTGCGATCAGTATCAGGATCGTTGCTTGAATCATGGAAATGGTCGCACCGCCGAATGTCTTTCCCAACGCTACCGCCCAGCGCGGAACCGGCGCAACCAGGACCTCTTTCAAAAAACCGAATTCGCGATCCCAAATAATGGACACCGCGGAGAAGATTGAAGTGAACAGAATACTCATCCCGATAATGCCTGGATACATGAAGGTGAGGTAATTGATGCCGGCGTTGCCGTTTAACGTCACCGCTGAGCTGATGCCTTTCGCAACGACCGCCAAATAGAGCAGAGGTTGCGCGATCATCGAAACGACTCGAAATTTCTCTCTGGAGAACGTCTTGGCTTCACGAAGCCAGATGGTGTAGATCGTTTTGACCGCGATTCTCATCTCCTCCTCCACAGCTGCGCCATCTGCCGCATTTGATCTTGTGACGTTCCCTCCTGCGCGCGAATACTGTGTCCGGTGAGTTTCAGGAAAACATCCTCGAGACTTGGTTGTTTCACTTGTATCGATTTGACGCGTCCGGCAAAGCCGGCAATCAGCTTCGGCACGAACTCCGCACCGGAGGCCATTTGGAAATGTATTTCGCTTCCGACCTTCTGGACTTCGACGTTGTAGGCGCGTTTCAAACTCTCCGCGAGACCGTCATCGCCGCTGACGATAATCGTGTCCCCTCCGATCATGCGCTTCAGCATTGCGGGAGAATCGATCGCCTGGATTTTTCCATGATCGATAACCGCGATCTTGTCGCAGTGTTCGGCTTCCTCCATGTAATGCGTCGTCATGAAGACGGTCGTGCCTTTTTCTTCGCGCAGCGCCTTCACATGTTTCCAAATTGCATTTCGCGTTTGCGGATCCAGGCCGAGCGTGGGTTCATCCAAAAACAAAACCTTCGGATGATGTAATAGACCGCGTGCAATTTCCAGCCGCCGTTTCATTCCGCCGGAAAAAGTTCGAACCAGCGAATGCCGCCGGTCAATGAGATCGACGAGACGCAGTACATTTTCGATTCTCTCGGCAAAAAGAGTCGAAGGAAGATCATAGAGCATCGCGTGGAACCATAAGTTTTCCTGCGCCGTGAGGCGATCGTCGAGCGATTGATCCTGGAATACGAGGCCGATGCTTTGCCTCACTTCATTTGGTTTGGCGACAACGTCGAAGCCTGCGACGGCAGCTCTGCCGCTTGTCGGTTTCACAAGGGTCGCGAGGATCTTGATCGTCGTGGATTTTCCAGCTCCGTTCGGCCCCAAAAAACCAAAGATTTGACCAGACTGCACATCGAGCTGAATACCGTCAACCGCCGTAATGTTGCCGAATTTCTTCACCAGGTGTTCCACATGAATGACGTCCGTGAGCATCTCGCGATTATCCGATCTCCGCAAACGCACGCACCGGCACTGGTTCGGACGATTGCTCAAGCGCAATTGCACTGAAACGAAAGCCGACTCGCGGTAGTGAGGCGAGCCCGCGGAGATTTTCGATGACAGAGATATTGCCGGTCGAGATCAGACGAGTTTCATTCGTCCGATCGGCGACCGGGAAATCGACGCCGACAACGCGGACACCGGCACGCACACAGCGAAAAATCAAATGCTCGCCCAGGAACGGTCCGGGATTCCAATAAGCTTCCGTTCCCCAGTATTCGTCCCAGCCGGTCTGGATCAGTAGGGCGGCTCTCCGGACTTGGGAATCGTGAAAGGGAACGCTGACTTCGTGGCGGACGGGTCCGACTGATTCAAGAACGATGGCGCGAAGGGATGTGAAAGTCCTGAGGCCCTCAGCTTTACTTGAGGCTTCGCCCTGCCGGGTTTGCGCTTCGCGCCCGGCAGCCTCCTGGCTGTCGGGCCGCCCTCTCCCAGAGGGGGAGCGATGGGCTAGCTCTATGATGCGCGTCATCGTCCATTTTCTCCCGCCTCACTTTAGGACAAATCGCGTGAATTTGTCTCTAGATCCGTGCAAATTCTGGGGGGCCTGAACTGGCCGATCGTGCACGGTAGATGTAGTCGCCTACTTATCTCATGAGAGGCCGAATGGCTGATGCGTCACGGTCCGGTGCCCGTTCTCGTCATTTCGGAAAAGCAGAAGATCGCTCGGCCGAAATCTCGGGGCGGCAGGCGTGCCGCGTAGGTCCACGCCGCCGGGCAGGATTACAATGTCTATATGAGCCTTAAAAGCGGCGATGCGCTTCTGATCGTCGACGTGCAGAATGACTTTTGTCCCGGCGGAGCCCTGGCTGTGCGCGACGGCGACGCCGTCGTTCCCGTACTGAATCGATGGGTTGCCGAGGCGGAAACCAGCGGCGTTCCGGTTTTTGCGTCCCGGGATTGGCATCCTGCCAACCACGTGAGCTTTAAAGAACGCGGCGGCCCTTGGCCTCCGCACTGTGTCGAAGGCACGCGGGGGGCGGCGTTTCACCCGGACCTCCGGCTTCCTCGCAACGTGCAAATCATCAGCAAGGCTATGGATCCCGACGCGGACAGCTACTCCGCATTTGGCGGTACCGACCTGGCCGGCCGGCTGCGACGCGCGCAGGTGAAGACTGTCTGGATTGGCGGACTGGCTCAGGACTATTGCGTGCGCGCGACGGCGCTGGACGCCATCCGAGAAGGTTTCGAGGTGCACGTCATCACCGATGCGACTCGCGCGGTCAACGTCCGGCCGGGTGATGGAAACCGGGCGCTCGATGAGATCCGAAACGCCGGTGGTGTCCTCGAGGAAGCGCTCGAACGATGAGTTCCGCCTGGGTTAACGATTCCAACGCCGCGCTGCTCACGGACCTGTACGAACTCACGATGCTACAGTCCTACTTCGATGAGAGCATGAACGGCATCGCCGTTTTCGATCTGTTCATCCGGCGCCTTCCCGAAAATCGCAACTACTTCGTTGCGTGCGGGCTCGATCACGTGCTCGACTACCTCGAAGCATTCTGCTTCTCCGGGGACGCGGTCGAATATCTGCAGTCGCTCAACCGCTTCTCCAGCGCCTTTCTAGCCAGTCTGCGCGATCTTCGATTTACTGGTGACGTTTATGGTGTGCCCGAAGGTACTGTGATCTTTCCAAATGAGCCGATACTCGAAATCGTCGCGCCTTTGCCGGAGGCTCAAATCATCGAAACCTTTGTCATGAACCAAATCCAACTCGCCACAATGGCGGCATCAAAGGCTGCTCGTGTTGCACGCGCGGCGCGCGGCAAGTCAGTAGTCGATTTTGGCGCCCGGCGCATGCACGGGGCCGACGCCGGCGTGAAGGAGCCGCGCGCTTTCTACATCGGTGGCCTGGATGCCACTTCGAGCGTGCTGGCGGGCCGGATCTACGGCATTCCAGTGTCCGGAACCATGGCACACAGCTACATTCAGGCCTTTGATGACGAGAAGGACGCCTTCCGGCGTTTTCTTCGCGCTTATCCGGACGCAGTGCTTCTTGTCGACACGTACGACATCAAGAAAGGCGTGGAACGCGTTATCGACCTGGCTCGCGAAATGGGTTCCGGCTTCCGGGTTTCGGGCGTCCGCCTGGATTCAGGCGATCTGGCCAGGGAAGGGAGAGAGGTTCGAGCCATGCTGGATCGAGCGGGCCTGAACCGAGTACAGATTTTCGTCAGCAGCAGCCTCGATGAATACGCCATCGAGCGCCTGCTTGCGTCTGGAGCCCCGATCGACGGCTTCGGTGTCGGCGCTCACCTGGCGACCTCGTCGGACGCACCGTTCCTGGATACGGCATATAAGCTCGTCGAGTATGCAGGGCGGCCGAAGTTGAAATTATCGGAATCGAAATCGACACTTCCCGGAAGAAAGCAGATCCTTCGCCAAAAAACCTCCGGCAAGGCTGTTCGAGACGTTATCGGCCTTCGAAGCGAGGAACTTTCCGGAGAACCTTTGCTCATTCCGGTTATGTCCAAAGGCCGGAGAATTCAGCCAGCCGAGCCCCTCGACATTTGCCGGAATCGCTGTTGCGCCGAGCTCAAAAGTCTTCCCGATGAGCTGCTCAGCCTCTCGAAAGCGGATGCGCCTTACCCGGTCGAACTGAGCGCCGGTCTCGAACGTTTAAGGATCGCAGCCACAAACCTCATTTGAGACCGGCAAAGCCTGAGGCTGCAGTGGCGTTAATTCGCCAGTGGATTCCGGCGAAGCTGTTGCAATTGAATGAAAGGCGCGCCGTCTGAGTTTTGAGTAGCCCGCAGCGGCCTCTACAGTAAACTGGCAAGAGGAGGTCGAGTCATGAGCGGTTACCGAGTTCCGATTCCTATAAACGAACCTGTTCGGTCTTATGCGCCTGGAACTGCCGAACGGCAGGCATTGAAGCAAAAGATCGGTGCAATGTCGGCGGAGAAGATCGAGATCCCGTTAGTCATCGGCGGTAAAGAAGTAAGGACCGGCGATACCGGCACGCAGGTGATGCCGCACCGGCACCGCCACGTTCTGGCAACTTGGCACAAAGCCGGGCCCAGGGAAGTGGAACAAGCAATAAAGGCTGCCACGGACGCCCGGCGTGAATGGGGTTCATGGAGCTTCGAAGATCGCGCTTCGGTGTTTTTGCGCGCAGCGGAACTGTTGACGACGTCGTGGCGTGAAACAATCGGTGCGTCAACAATGCTCAACCAGAGCAAGACGGTTCATCAGTCCGAAATCGACGCTGTTTGCGAGACGATTGACTTCCTCCGATTCAATGTCCATTTCGCCCAGCAGATTTACGACAGCCAGCCGATCAGTTCGCCGGGCATGTGGAATCGCATCGATTACCGGCCGTTGGAAGGATTCGTCTATACCGTAACGCCCTTCAACTTTACGTCGATTGGCGCAAACCTCTCTTCTTCTCCGGCGTTGATGGGCAACGGCGTCATTTGGAAACCTGCCAGTTCGACGGTTTTCAGCAATTACTGCATCTTTAAGCTGTTCGAAGCAGCGGGCCTGCCGCCGGGGGTCATCAATTTCGTCCCCGGGAATGCCGCGACGATCAGCGACGTTGCATTGAACCATCCGGACCTTGCAGGGATTCATTTCACGGGTTCCACGGAAGTTTTCCAGGGAATGTGGCGGACCGCCGGTGAAAACATCAAGGAATATAGGACGTATCCTCGCCTTGTAGGCGAGACAGGGGGAAAAGATTTCATCCTCGCTCATGCCAGCGCGGATTCCGACGCTCTGATCACCGCAATCGTGCGCGGCGGGTTCGAGTATCAAGGACAAAAGTGCAGCGCTGCCTCGCGAGTCTATATTCCGGACAATCTTTGGCAGACTATGGGAAGCCGTCTTGTCGAGACGACAAACACGCTTCGAATGGGTGACGTTGCCGATTTTCGAAATTTTGTGGGAGCCGTCATCGATCGAGCCGCATTCAAGAAGCTCACCGGTTATCTGGATGAAGCGCGCCGTTCGGATCAGGCAGAGATCATTGCGGGCGGCGAAGCCGACGATTCCATGGGTTATTTCATTCGGCCCACGTTGATCAAAGCGAAACGGCCCGACTATCTCACTATGTGTGAAGAGCTTTTCGGACCTGTCGTCACTTTGTACGTTTACCCGGAGAAGCAGTGGAACGAGATCCTAAACATTGTCGATAGTACCTCGCCATACGGTTTGACAGGTGGGGTCTTTGCCACGGATCGCAACGCAATTGCCGATGCGCATCGGGCGCTTCGTTTTGCCGCCGGCAATTTCTACGTCAACGATAAACCAACGGGTGCTGTCGTTGGACAGCAGCCGTTCGGCGGATCGCGCGCCAGCGGAACCAACGATAAGGCGGGTTCTATGATGAATCTGCTTCGCTGGGTGAGCGCTAGAACCGTCAAAGAAAACTTCGTGCCCCCGACCGATTATCGTTATCCGTTTATGGCCCAGGAGTGAACGGCAACCCAGATGCATATCCGTCCTCCGAAACGGAGGACGGATATGAAGATGACCGACGCACTCAGCACGAAGAGGACTTTCTTGGATATCCCCAATGCCGCAGAACTTGCCGGTTTCTCGGTGCGGCACTTTCGCAGAATCATTGAGGAAGAGCGTATCCGGATTGTCCAGATCGGTCGCAAATTCTTCATATTGGGTGCGGATTTCGAGCGCTGGCAGGCCTCGAAGAGAGCTAAATTATCTTGAATACCATCCAACAAGTTTCTGGAGAATTCGGGGAAATTCAGCGACAGACAGCGAATTTCTTGTACTTCAGAAATTCGCTGTCTGTCGCTGAATTTCCCCCGAATTCTACGTCTTCTTGAATGTGTCCGACCCCCCTCGCTACACTCTCCTTCATGACCACCAATACCGAAACTTTTCAGTTCCAGGCCGAGGCCCGTCAGGTTCTGGACCTGATGATTCATTCGCTTTACACGCAAAAGGAAATCTTTCTTAGGGAACTCATCTCCAACGCTTCGGATGCTCTTGACAGGCTTCGGTTCGAGGCGCTCAGCCGTCCGGAATTGATTGGCCCGGACGAGAAGCTCGAGATTTGGATTGAAAGTGACCCAAAGGCAAGAACTCTGACAATTAGCGACAACGGAATCGGCATGAGCCGTGAGGAAGTCGTTGCCAATATCGGAACCATCGCGAAATCTGGCACTCGCGAGTTGCTCGAAAGTCTTCGAGATAAACCATCGGAAACGTTGACCACTCTCATCGGTCAATTCGGCGTGGGATTCTATTCCGCGTTCATGGCCGCCGATCGTGTGACACTTTTGACGAGGCGCGCCGGCGAAGAGAAGGCTGTGCAGTGGGAATCGAGCGGTGACGGAACATTCACTGTTACCGAGGCTTCCAAATTTACGCGCGGTACGTCGGTTACGCTACATCTCAAAAAATTCGAAGAAGACGCGGAAGTCGACGACTTCACGGAAAAGCGGGTGATCGAACGGATCGTGAAACGCTATTCCGATTTCGTCTCCTATCCGATCATTTACAAGTCCCACGATACAAAAGAGCCCGACAGAACTTTAAATTCAATGAAGCCGATCTGGACGCGGCCGCGTTCAGAAGTGAAAGACGACGAGTACAAGGAATTCTATAAACACATCTCGCATGATTGGAACGAGCCCATGGAGACATGGTCATTCCGTGCCGAAGGCCGTTCCGAATATCAGGCGTTGCTGTTCGTCCCCTCACAGGCGCCATTTGATTTGTTCTATGCGACGGGCAAATTCGGACTTCATTTGTACGTTCGCCGCGTTCTGATCATGGAACATTGTGAAGATCTGCTTCCGCCTTATTTGCGCTTCCTTCGCGGTGTGGTCGATTCGGCAGACCTGCCGTTGAATGTCTCCCGGCAGCGGCTACAGGAAGACCGGCACGTCACCCAAATTCGAAAGTGGCTAACGAAGAAGGTGCTCGAATCGCTGGAAGAAATGCAGAAGAACGAAAATGAGGGCTACATTCGGCTCTGGGCACAATTTGGCCGCGTGCTCAAGGAAGGAATTATGGACTTCGAGAACAAGGAAAAGCTCACGGGCCTTTACCTTTTCGAGTCGTCCCATGATCCTGGAAAGTTGACAACCCTGAAAGACTACGTTGCGAGAACGAACACGGATCAGAGCGCGATCTACTTTTTAACCGGACCTTCGCGGCGCGCCGTCGAGAATTCTCCCCACCTGGAAGCGTTCCGGGAGAAGCGTTACGAGGTGCTCTTTCTGGTCGATCCCGTTGACGAAATGTTGGTTCAGTGGTTGCCGGAGTTTGAGGGGAAGCAATTGAAGT
>Ga0209237_1000336_pt1 | contig 25934 bp, 25 predicted proteins | sample GraSoi013_1_40cm_2_FD_185820 | JGI IMG/M metagenome (GOLD analysis project Ga0209237, IMG submission 185820) | Grasslands soil microbial communities from the Angelo Coastal Reserve, California, USA - Sample 10_02_2013_1_40cm (SPAdes) (version 2) | ecosystem: Environmental > Terrestrial > Soil >...
GCCACGTACACCGCGGAGCAGCGGCTCGCGGTCTATCGCGACTGGAAGATGCTGAACGCCTTGCGCCTCGACCCGGTCGGCGCGGTCTTCCACTTCGTCGCGATCTTCAGCGGATCGACGAGCGCCAGCCCGTCCCCGCAGTCGAGCCGCGTCGACGGAACGATCGATCAGCGCGGGACGATCACCGTCGCGAGCCAGACGCCGAGCGGCCCGCCGCCCTGCCCGATCTGCCTCGCGATCGGGACGCTCATCGCGACGCCGAACGGCGACGTCGCGGTGGAGAAGCTCGCCGTCGGCGATCTCGTGTGGACGCGCGACGAGGACGGTCTTCGCGTCGCCGCGCGGCTCACCGCGGTCGGCAGCACGTCGGTGCCCGCGACGCACGAGGTGGTGCGGCTCGCGCTCGCCGATGGCCGGCTCGTATACGTCTCGCCCGGTCACCCGACCGCGGACGGGCGCCGCGTCGGCGAGCTCGTCGCCGGCGATCGCTACGACGAAGCGACGGTGACGAGCGTTGGGCGCGTGCGCTACGACGGCGGCGCGACTTTCGACATCCTTCCCGCGGGCGCCACCGGCCTCTACTGGGCGAACGGCGTGCTCCTGGGCAGCACGCTCCACTAGCTCGATCCCGGCCTGCCCCTGCGCGCGCCGCTCGACCGGCTCGCTCAGGCCGCCCCCAGCAACTCCTTCGTGAGGAACGCGACGACGCGCTCGTTCGCGTCGTCCATGTTCTTCCGCTTCGTGAAGCCGTGGCCTTCGTCCGGGTAGACGACGTAGTCGACGCGCCGGCCGAGCGCGCGCAGGCGCTCGACGACCTGATCCGACTCCTCCCTCGGGACGCGCGGATCGTTCTCGCCCTGGAGCACGAGCAGCGGGCAGCGGATGCGGTCGACGTAGGTGATCGGCGAGCGCGCGACGAGCTTTTCGCGGTCGTCGGGAAGCTTCCCGATCCAGCGATCAAGGAAGCGGCGCCAGTTGGGCTGCGAGTTCTCGAGCATCGTGACCAGGTTCGCGACACCGAAGACGTCGACGGCGCAGCGCCAGATCTCCGGCAGCTGCGTGACGCAGGTGAGCGTCGCGAACCCGCCGTACGACCCCCCGTAGACCGCGAGGCGGTCGCGATCGAAGTCGGGTCGCGCACGCATCCACTCGGTGACCGCGCGGAGGTCGCGCAGGTCGATGCCGCCCCAGTCCTTGTGGATCGCCGCCTGCCACGCGCGCCCGTACCCGGTCGAGCCGTGGATGTTCGGGACGACGAGCGCGATGCCTCGCTGGAGGAGCGCCATGTCCACGGGGACGAGGGCGGGCCGCGACTGCCCCTCCGGGCCGCCGTGCGGAACGAGCACCGCGGGCATCGGGGCGCTCGCGCGCCGCGGCCGGTACACGAAGCACGGGATCGGACCGTCCGGCCCCGGGATGCGGACGAGGTCCGGATCGACGAGCTCCTCCGGCGTGACCGCGCGCGTCGTCGTCACGACCGTTCGAGCCTCGCCGGTACGCGTGTCGAGCACGCCGATCTGCCACGGATCGCGCGCGCCGAGGCGCACGAACGCCGCGTGCGATCCGTCGCTCGACAGGATGAGGTCGTTGCAGACGCCACGCAGGTCGTGCTCGCGGACGCGACCGTCGCGTCGCCAGCACAGCTTCGAGTAGCCGTCCGCGTTCACGGACCAGATCTGGACGCGGCCGTCGGCCGACGACGCGGCGAGCTCGATGTCCCACTCGGGCGCGTCGATGCGCTCGCGGGCGCCGCTCCGCGGATCGAGCGCGGCGAGGTAGAGATGCTCGCTCTCCTCGTCGGTGATCTCGAGGACTCGGCCATCCGCGAGCCAGCCCGCCCCGACGTGCTGCGTATCGTCGCGGTGCCGCGTGACCTCGCGCGCGGATCCCGAGGCGACGTCGACGACGAGCAGATCCTGAGTGGTGTTGTCGAGGACGCGCATGACGAGCAGCGCGTCGCCCTGGGGCGACCAGCCCCCCACGACGTGCCACGCCGGAGCGGCGAGGAGGATCCGCTCGCCGCCGCCCGCGGTCGCCGCGAGCACGACGTCCATGTCCGTGGTCGCGCGGGCGTTCGACGAGAAGGCGACGGTCCGCCCGTCCGGTGAGGCCGCGTTCCACGAGAGGAGCCGCTGCACCTTGCTCTGCGGATCGACCGAGAGCGGTGCGACCGGCCCGTCGGGGTGGCGCACGTAGAGCTGGTGCAGCTCGGTGCCGCCGCGGTCCGCCGCGCCGACCAGCTCGCCGCTCGCGGTCCAGCAGAGGCTCCGTACCGCGCCCCCCTCGAGCGAGAGCGCACGAGAGGGCGCGCCCCCGGCACGGGGCGCGGTCCACGCCTCGAACGTGCCGCTCCCCTGGTCCGAGACGAACGCGAGCGCCCGCGCGTCGGGCGACAGCGCGAGGACCGAGCGGCAGGCGAAGCGGCGCGTCGTATGCGGGACCGCCGCGAGTCGCTCGCGCGGGCGGAAGTCGGCGAGCGGCCGGTACGGCACGGCGGGCATCCTAAGTGCCTAGGGTCGCAGCAGGGCGGCGAGCTCCGCGGCGTTGTTCACGGCTTTGTCGCCATAGCAGTTGTTCATGAGGAGGTGGACCTCCTTCGCCTGCTCGGCCAGCTCGTTGATGCGCGGGAGCCATTCCGCGAGCTCCTTCTTGCCGTACGAATAGTCGAAACGCTCCGCCGCGGTGAGCCCCGGCTTCTTCCAGTTCTCGGCGTTGCGGCCATGGAAGCGGACGATCGCGAGCCCGTCGTTCGTGGTCGCGGCGATCGGCGGGATGCTCGACGGAAAGCCCTGGGGCTCGTCGACCGACACGTAGCTCAAGCCATTCTTCCGCAGGAACTCGAGCGTCTCCTCGCGGTTGCGCTCGCTCATCCACGTCGCGTTCCGGAACTCGACGGCGAGGCGGTCGTCGGGCAGGAGGTCCCGCGCGCGTGCGATCTCCGCCTTGTTCTCGCGCGAGATCGCGAACCAGTCGGGGTACTGGAGGAGGATCGCGCCGAGCTTGCCGGTCTTGCGGAGCGGCTCGAGAGCGACCCAGAAGCGCGCGAAGAGCTCGTCGACCGCGTCCTTGGGGAAGTCCTTGGGGTACACACGCTTCTTCGCGAGGGCCTCCTTGGGAAGCGCGTCGCGGAGGTCCTTCGGCAGGCGCTTGGGATCGGTGTGATGGGTGGTGAGCGTCGCGAACGCCTTGAAGTTCATCGTGAAGCCGTCGGGGGTGCGCTCGGCCCAGAGCTGCGCCTGCTTTTGGGATGGCAACGCGTAGTACGAAGCGTCGTTTTCCACGAGCGGGAAGCGAGCGGCGTAGTAGCGGAGGCGCTCTTCCGCGTCGTCCTTGATCTTCTCGGGATACCAGCCGGATGCGATGAGCGTCGGGTCGGTCCACGAGCACGTACCCACCTTCACCGTTCGGAGGGCGGGGGGCGGAGCCCCCCGACGACTAGGCGGTATCCGCTTCCTCCGACGGGTACAGGCCCGGGTCGAGCTCGGAGGCCTTCGTCGCTCGCTGCGCGAGACCCACGACCGCGACGCCGAGGAGCACCGCGAACCCCGCGAACGACACGAGCTGCGTCCGGCCGCTCGTCATGTACGCGATCGTGCCGAGCACCGCGGTCATCGCGTAGATGACGAGGACCGCCTGGGGGTGCGAGAGGCCGACGTCGAGGAGCCGATGGTGGAAGTGCCCGCGGTCCGGCGCGAAGGGCGGCTGCCCCGTGAGCGCACGGCGGACGAGGACGTAGAAGGTGTCGATGATCGGCACGCCGAGCACGAGGAGCGCCGCCGCGACCTTGGACGTGCCGAAGATCGAGAGCACCGCGAGCATCGTGCCGAGGAACGCGACGCCGGTCGTGCCGAGGAAGAGCCGCGCCGGATGGAAGTTGAACAGCAGGAACCCGCAGATCGCGCCGGCGAGCGTGAACGCCATCCAGGCGACGAACGGCTCCGACACCTGCGGGAGCAAGGCGAGCCCGCCGAGCGTCAGCGCGGCGATCGCGGCGACGCCCGCAGCGAGGCCGTCGAGGCCGTCGATGAAGTTGAGCGCGACGTTCATGCCGACGATCCAGAACATCGTGAAGGCGACGGCGATCGGCAGCGCCAGCTGGAGCACGCCGTCGTCGAACGGGTCGTTGACGAAGTCGATGCGGATGCCGGCGTAGACGATGACCGCCGCCACCCCCATGAGCCCGAGGAACTGCCAGCGCGCACGTAGCTCGAAGAAGTCGTCGACGAGACCGACGAGCACGCCGAGGAGCGCGGCGAAGGCGGTGAGCGTGAAGCGGGACGAGCGGACCTCCTCGGGGATGAGGAAAGGCTGGCCGGCGATCCGGTCGACGAGCCAGAACAGGAAGATCGCGACACCGAACGCGGCGGCGATCGCGAACCCGCCCGGCCGTGGGATCGGCCGGGGATGAAGCCGTCGCCCGCCTGGGAGATCGAGCATGCCAAGGCGCCTCGCGGCCAGGCCGACGAACGGTGCGAAGACCGCTGCCAGGGCGAACGCGAACACCGCCGAGCCCACCAGGAGGAGTGCCGTGGTGGGGACGATAGCGAGGAGGCTCGAGAGGGGCACGGCGCCGCCCATCACGGCAAGCCTCGTTCCAGCGAGAGCACGCGGCCAGGATTCCGGACCGTCATGTCGCGAACATTGAGCCGCCCTTAACCCGTGCCGTACTGCCGGTCGTCGGGACCGCCGAGACCGGGGACGATGGAGACCGCCTGCCCGCTTTGGCTGGCTGCGTAGACTCCCCCGTCGGACGACCGTCAGTAAGGGGAGGGGACATGCCACTGTTCATGGACGTCCACAAGCAGGCACCGACAGGCACGAAGGCGAAGGACGTCGCCGACGCGCACATGGCCGACGTGAAGACCCAAGGGAAGTACGGCGTCAAGTACATCAGCTATTGGTTCGACGAGAAGGACGGCAAGATCTTCTGCCTCGTCGACGCACCGAGCGCGGACGTCGCGTCGAAGGTCCACCGCGAGGCCCACGGGCTCGTCGCCGACGAGATCTATCCGGTGATCGAGGGGCGTTAGCCGGTCCCGAACTGCCGGTCCCCGGCGTCGCCGAGACCCGGGACGATGTAGCCCTTGTCGTTGAGGCGCTCGTCGAGCGCGGCGACGTGGATCGGCACGTCGGGGTGGCTCTCGGTCAGCGTCTTCACGCCCTCGGGCGCGGCGATGATCCCGACGTACTTGATCCGCTTCGCGCCCCAGCGCTTGAGGATGTCGACCGTCGCCGTCGCGGAGCCGCCGGTCGCGAGCATGGGGTCCAGCACGAGGCACACCTGGACGGTCGCGGACGACGGGAGCTTGTTGTAGTACTCGATCGGGCGCAGCGTGCGCTCGTCGCGGAAGAGCCCGATGTGCCAGACCTGGGCGTCGGGCATGAGCTCGAGCGCCGCCTCGACCATGCCGATCCCCGCACGCAGCACCGGGATGAGACCGACCCTCTCCGCGAGGCGCGCGCCGGCGTACGGGGCGAGTGGTGTATCGACCGTACGCGGCTCCGTCGGCATATCGGCCGTCGCCTCGTACAGCAGGAGCGTCGCGATCTCGCCGACGAGCTCGCGGAAGATCTTCGGCGGCGTCTCGCTATCACGAAGACGCGTCACCTTCTCCCGCACGAGCGGATGCGACGACACGTGGAGCTGCGCGGACGTCAGCTCGGAACTCGCTCTGGCGTGATCCCCGGGACCGGGAAGCGCCGTGTGAGGTCGAGGACCTCCGCGGCGACATCCTTCGCGACCGTCTCGTCGCCCTTCGCCTGCAGGATCCGCCCGATGAGCGCGCCGATGCGCTCCATCTCGGCGTCGCGCATGCCTCGCGTCGTGACGGCGGGGGTGCCGATGCGGATGCCCGACGCGATCGCGGGCTTGTTCGGGTCGTACGGGATCGTGTTCTTGTTCACGGTGATCCCGACCGCGTCGAGCGCTTTCTCGGCGACCTTGCCGGTGAGGCCGAGCGGCCGCACGTCCACGAGCATGAGGTGGTTGTCGGTCCCGCCCGACACCAGGCGCAGCCCGGCCTTCGCCAGCGACGCCGCCAGGGTGCGCGCGTTCGTCCGGATCTGTTTCGCGTACGCCTTGAACTCGGGCGTCGCGGCTTCCTTCAGCATCACCGCCTTGCCGGCGATCACGTGCATGAGCGGACCGCCCTGGACGTTCGGGAAGACCGCGCTGTCGATCGCCTTCGCGTGATCGGCGTCGCAGAGGATCATCCCCCCGCGCGGCCCGCGGAGCGTCTTGTGGGTCGTCGTGGTGACGATCTGCGCGTATCCGACGGGCGTGGGGTGCTCGCCCGCCGCGACCAGGCCCGCGAAGTGGGCCATGTCGACGAGGAGGAGCGCCTCGACATCGTCCGCGATCTTCCGCAGCCGCGGGAAGTCGAACACGCGCGGGTACGCCGTCGCGCCGGTGACGATGAGCCGCGGCCGATTCTCCTTCGCGAGCCGCTCCAGCTCGTCGTAGTCGAGCATCTCGTCGTCCTTGCGGACCCCGTAGGCGACGAAGTGGTAGAGCTTGCCGGAGAAGTTCACCGGCGACCCGTGCGTGAGATGGCCGCCCTGGTCGAGCGCGAGACCGAGCACGGCGTCGCCCGGCTTGAGGACCGCGGCGTACGCGGCCATGTTCGCCTGCGCGCCGGCGTGCGGCTGGACGTTCGCGTGGGCCGCGCCGAAGAGCGCCTTCGCGCGGTCGATCGCGAGCTGCTCGGCGACGTCGACCCACTCGCAGCCTCCGTAATAGCGGCGACCGGGGTAGCCCTCGGCGTATTTGTTCGTGAGGACGCTGCCCACCGCCTCCATCACCGCCGCACTCGTGTAGTTCTCCGACGCGATGAGCTCGATCTTCTCGACCTGGCGGCGGCGTTCGTTCTCGATCGCCTCGTACACCTCGGGATCGGTCCGCTCGAGTGCGCTCATGTGGGCGCTCCTTTTGACCTTTTCAGTACGACCGCCTCCGTCGTTCGACCCGCGCGCTCCAGCTCCCTGATCTGCTCCCGCCGTCGCGCATGCCGGCCGCCTTGGACCTCCGCGTCGAGATACGCGTCCACGATGCTCTTCGCGAGCTCGGACCCGATCACCCGCTCGCCGAGCGCGAGCAGGTTCACGTCGACGTGCTCGACCGCGTCGCGCGCGGACCACTCGTCGGTCACGACCGCCGCGCGCACGCCCGGGATCTTGTTCGCCGCGACGCTCGGGCCGATGCCAGAGCCGCACATGAAGATCGCGCGATCGACGTCGCCGCGCGCGACGGCCTCCGCGAGCGGCGCGACGATGAGCGGGTAATCGTCGTCCGGACGCGGGGGGCCGCCGAACGGGACGACGCTGTGACCTTTCGCGCGCAGGTGCTCGCTGACCGCCCGCTGCAGGACCTGTCCGGCGTGGTCGGCGGCGATGCCGATTTTCATGCGGCGGCCAGCGTCTCGCGGATCTCGCTCGCGGTGATCGCCCCCTCGCGGAGGACCTTGACCTCGTCCGTGGTGCAGTCGACGACGGTCGACGCGACGCCGCCGGTCGTCGGCCCGCCGTCGAGGACAAGCGAGATGCGTCCATCGAGCTGCGCGACCACCTCCTCCGCGGTGTGCGCGTCGGGCGCGCCGGAGCGATTGGCGCTCGTGACCGGCAAGCCGCCCCCGCTCGCCGCGATGAGCCGGCGCGCGACGGGGTGATCCGGGACGCGGAACGCGAGCGTGCCGCGCCGCGGTGCGACGAGGACGATCGTGAGCGGACCGGGCCAGTACTTCTGCGCGAGGGCCCGCGCCGCCGGCGTGACGATCGCGCTCGCCTCGAGGTTCGAGGCGTCGGACAGAAGCACGGGGATGCGCTTCTCCTGCGGCCGATCCTTCGCGCCGTACAGCTTGCGGACATGCTCCTGCCCGGCGGACAGGCCGTAGACCGTGTCGGTCGGGAAGGCGACGAGCTCACCACGTGCGAGCGCCGCCGCCGCCTCCTCCACCGCCCCAGGCGCATCCGCCTTGAGGAGGCGCGTTTTCACGAGGCGATGATAGGCCGCGCGTGGTGTCGAGCCGGCACGAGCGACACCTCGATGGTCCGCTGCGGACCGTACGGACTGTCGTGATCCGGCCACACCACGCGCGCGCGTGGACCGTAGTGCCGCTCGACGGCATCGGCGAAGCCGTTGTCGATGCGCGCATCGATCACGAGCGCGCGCGCCCGCGCCAAACGGAGGACGCGCTCGAGCGGGCGGAGCAGCCGCCACACCAGGCCCCGACCGCGGAAGGCCGGATCGATGAGGACGTTGAACAGCGACGCGCCCGAGTGCCACTCGCTCGGCCCCGCGACCGCGAAGCCGACGAGCCGATCGCCCTCCCATAGGCCACTGACGAGCGACGCCGGCGCGCTGAACTGCCTGCGCATCTCGCGTTCGCTGAAGGCGCGCCGTCCCCACTCCGCGCGTTCGAGCGCGAGCGCACGATCACGCATGCGCTCCCACGTCCGCTCGCCGGGCGGCAGCACGCGAGCGCGCAGGGGACCGGTGTTAGGCGGGCGTGACCTTCTCGGCGTTCTCTTTGTTCCGCCGCGGGTCACGCGCCTTCTCGTAGCTCACGGCCTGGCCCTCGTTCAGTGAGTCGAAATCGGTGCCCATGACCTGCGAGCGGTGGAAGAACAGGTCGGTCCCGTCCTCCTGCTGAATGAAGCCGAATCCACGATCGCCGACCAGCTTCTTGATGGTTCCCTTTGCCATGTCGCTCTTCTCCTTCGTGCCGCCGACTCTCCGCCGACGAACGTCACGCGGTCTTAGGTTTTGGCCTGGAAATGCGCGGCGCGTAGCCGCGATGCTCGACGGGTGGCGGCGGGTGGCGGTAACTGTGAACGGATTCCTCGTGGGCGGAGCGTTTGGCGCTCGCCTCGAGGAGCGACGTCACCGACGTTCTGTCCGCGACGCTGAACAAGCTGACACATCCATCGACCCTGCAAGGAAAGCCGCCGAATCGCACAAGCCCCTCCAAACGCGGATGTCGTAGCGACCCCGCACTATCGGAGGAGCCGTAGAAAACCACTGTAGCAGGCCTCGCTACCCGGACTGGTCTCAGAGGCGCGACGACGCGACCACGCGCGCCTCCCCGGCGAGGTCGCGCGTCAATCTGACGGCTCCGCCGAGCGTGGCCTCGAGGAGCTGGGCGACCGTGCGGGACTGCGCCGGGTCGACCTCGAAGAACGCGGCGCCGCCGCGCGCGAGCACGCGCGGAAGCTCGGCGATCGCGCGGCGAAGGAGCGAGAGTCCGTCGGCGCCGGCGACGACCGCGACTCGCGGCTCGTACGCGAGCGAGGTGCGCTCGCCGGCCAGCTCAGCGAGCGCTTCGGGCCTGAGGTACGGAAGGTTGGCGACGACGACTTCGACGGGCGCGGTCAGCGGCGTTAGGAGATCGCCCTGCCGGAGCTCGATCCGGTCGGCGACGCCGTTGGAGAGCGCGTTCGCGCGCGCCACGGCGAGCGCGTCCGCGGAGACGTCGGTCGCGATCACGTTCACCCGAGGCTCGTGCGCCGCGATCGCGATGGCGACCGCCCCCGACCCCGTACCGACGTCGACGACCGTGAGGGCGCGGCCGGCGATGTGCCCGCGTGCGGCCTCGACGAGCGTCTCAGTCTCGGGGCGCGGGATGAGCACGCGCGGATCCACCGCGAAGCGGAGGCCGTAGAACTCCTTCCAGCCACGGAGGTACGCGACCGGCTCGCCGCGGGCGCGACGGTCGATGAGCTCCCGGTAGCGCTCGCACGCACCGCGCGACAGCTCGGTGTCGGGATGCCCGTAGAGCGTCTCCTTCTCGACGCCCGCGACGTGCGCGAGCAGCACGTCGGCATCGAGCGCGGCGGTCTCGATCCCGGCGGTCCGAAGGTGCGACGTCGCAACGGCGCGCTCCGCGCCCCAAGTGCGAATGGTCGAAGTATCGTCGCGGCGATGGAGCCGGCCGTGCGGCTCGCGGACATCGTGGCCGCGCGCGCGGTCGTCGATCGCTTCCTCCCCCGCGCGCCGCTCGAGCGCTCACCGCTGCTGTCGGCGGATCTGGGCGCGGACGTCCATCTGAAGATCGAGACGTTCAAGCCGACGCGGACGTTCAAAGTACGCGGCGCGCTGAACAAGATCGCCTCTCTCGACGCCGCGGCCCGGCGGCGCGGCGTCGTCGCCGCGTCCGCCGGAAGTCACGCCCAGGGCGTGGCGTTCGCTGCCGCAGCGCTGGGCGCGCCGGCGACCGTGGTGATGCCGAACGGAGTGTCGGAGATGATCGTGCGCGTCTGCCGCGCGTACGGCGCCGAGGTGCGCCTCGAAGGCTCCGTGTACGACGACACGCTCGCCCTCGCACACCGCATCGAGCGCGAGGAAGGCAAGACGTTCGTCCATCCGTACGCCGATCCGCTTATCGTCGCCGGCCAGGGGACGATCGGGCTCGAGATCCTCGACGATCTGCCGGCGGCCGACCTCGTGGTCGTCGCCGTGGGCGGGGGCGGGCTCATCTCCGGCATCGCACTGGCGGTCAAATCGCGTGCACGTCCGGTGCGGGTCGTCGGCGTCGAGCCTGAAGGTGCCGACGCCGTCGGCCGGTCCGCGCGGGCGGGCCATGCGGTCACGCTCGAGAGTCCGCACAGCGTCGCAGACAAGCTGGTCGCGAAGAGCACGGACCAGCTCAATGTCGACCTGGTGCGCCGCTACGTCGACGAGCTCGTCACGGTGAACGACGACGCGCTGGAGGACGCCACCTACGAGTACCTCGACCGCCTTTCGCTCCTCGTCGAGCCCTCCGGCGCGGCACCGCTCGCGGCCGTGCGCGCCGGGCGGGTGGACGTCCGCGGCCGCACCGTCGTCCTCGTCGTGAGCGGCGGGAACGCGACCCCTGCGCTCGTCGCCCGGATCGCCGGCGAGCGCGCGGCCCAGTCGCCCGGATCGCCGGCGAGCGCGCCGCGACAAGGAATGACTCGCCGGCGAAGCCGGCGTTGAAAGGGGGGTTGCAGGGGGTCCGCCCCCTGCGATGAACCGGCGAAGCCGGCGTTGAAAGGGGGGTTGCAGGGGGTCCGCCCCCTGCGATGAACCGGCAAAGCCGGCGTTAGAAGGGGGGTTGCAGGGGGTCCGCCCCCTGCGATGAACCGGCAAAGCCGGCGTTAGAAGGGGGGTTGCAGGGGGCCCGCCCCCTGCGATGAACGAGAAGTGACCGTCAGGCACGAGCAGCTCTCGGTGGAAACGTCGAAGACCCAGGAGACCGTGGACATCACGTCCCGCGTGAAGGCCGCGGTCACGCGCTCGAAGATCCGCGACGGGATCTGTGCGATCTCGGTCGCGCACACGACCGCGGGCGTCTTCGTGAACGAGAACGCCGACCCTGACGTGCAGAGGGACGTGCTCGCCGCCCTCGAACGCGCGGTCCCGAACGACGCGCGCTACCACCATGCGGAGGGCAACGGCCCCGCGCACGTGAAAGCGGTGCTCGTCGGGAGCTCGGTGACGCTGACCGTGCGCGATGGCGAGCTCGTCCTCGGCACGTGGCAGGGCATCTACTTCGCGGAGCTCGACGGTCCGCGCGAGCGCCACGCGACCATAACTGTCATCGGCGACTAGTCGTCGTACCATCGGTCCTCTCCTCTGGGGAGCGGGAGGTCGCACAAATCGCCATCACGTTGACGGGCGGACCTTCTGTGAGCGCGCGCGATGCGGAGCACGCGCTCCGGACCGCGCTCTCACGCGGCGGAGAATGGGCCGAGCTTTTCTGGGAGCGCCATCAGACGCTCCAGATCGTGTTCGACGACGGTCGCGTCGAGGACGCGATCAGCGGCGTCGATCAGGGCGCGGGCATCCGGGTCACGTCGGGCGAGCGCACCACGTACGCGAACGGGAACGTCGCCGACGCCGACGACCTCATCGCGCTCGCCGGCCGCGCGGCGCGGGGCGTGGAAGAGGGTGGAGAGCTCCATGACGCGACGAGCGTCGTTCCCGACGAGGTCGCCGGCCACAGCACCGTCGCGATCGATCCCCGCGACGTGCCCGTGGGCCGCAAGGTCACGCTCCTGCGGCGTGCCGACGCGGTCGCCCGCGGTCTCGATCCGCGGATCCAGCAGGTCACGGCGACGTACGCCGAGAGCATCCAGGACGTCGTCGTCGCCAATAGCGACGGCCTTTTCCGCACCGACCGGCGCGTCCGCCTGAACCTGGCGATCCACGTCGTCGCCAGGGCAGGCGAGGTCCTCGAGTCCGGCTTCGAGTCGCTCCGCGGGACGAACGGCTTCGAGATGTTGACCGACGAGGCCGTCGCAGAGGCCGCACGAATGGCGGCCCGGCGGGCGGTGCTCAACGTCGGGGCGGAGGCGGCGCCGGCGGGTACGTACACGGTCGTCCTTTCGAGCGAAGCGGGCGGGACGCTCATCCACGAGTCGGTCGGCCACGGCCTCGAGGCCGACCTGAACCTGAAAGGCCTTTCCGTCTACTCGGGCCGGATCGGCGAGAAGGTGGCGAGCGACCTCATCACGGTGATCGACGACGGGACCGACCCCGACAAGCGAGGGACCGCGGCGATCGACGACGAGGGCACGCCGACGCACCGAACGGTCCTCATCGAGAAGGGCGTTCTCCGAAGCTACCTCTCGGACCGCAAGCACGCCGAGAAGCTCGGCATCGCCCGAAGCGGGAACGCGCGCCGCGAGTCCTTCCGCTTCCTGCCGATCTGCCGGATGACGAATACGATGATCGCCCCGGGCACGTCGGATCCCGCGGAGATCGTGCGCTCGGTGAAGGACGGCATCTTCGTGAAGAAGATGGGCGGTGGCCAGGTCGACGTCGTTTCCGGGAACTTCGCATTCGAGATCACCGAGTGCTACCGGATCCGCGACGGGAAGCTCGCGGAGCCGCTGCGGGGTGCGACGCTGGTGGGCCAGGGGCCCAAGCTGATGAGCGAGATCGACATGGTCGGCTCCGACCTCGGCTACTCGACCGGCACCTGCGGCAAGGACGGGCAGGGCGCGCCGGTGGCGGACGCGCAACCGACCATCCGCATCCCCTCGGTCGTGGTGGGCGGGAAGCTGAAATGAAAGGCGAGCGACGAGCGGGTCGCTACGCGCCCAGGGGCCCCTACCCCCGGGCGAGAGATTGAGCAGATGAGCGAGCGCATGAGCAACGAGGCCGTCGTCGAGCGCGGGCTCGACGCGCTTGGCGCCAGCGGCGTCGGCGCGGGTGAGGTCTTCCTCAAGGAAGCGCGCTCCGGATCCGTGGAGATCAAGGACGGCGCGGTCGAGAACGTCATCGCGCGCGGCGAGCGCGGCATCGGCGTCCGCATCCTCGACGCGCAGCGCCTCGGCTTCGCGCATTCGAGCGACTTGAGCGAGGAGGGCATCGTCGCCTGTGTGGAGCAGGCGAAGCGCATGTCCGGCGTCACCGAGCCCGACGCGGACCTCGGCCTCGCCACGCGGCCGCTCGACGACGTGGACCTCGACATCTTCCAGCGCGGCCTCGAGGACCGGGCGGTCGGTGAGTTCGCCGACGTCGCGCTCGCGGTCGAGGCCGCCGCGCGCCAGGCGGATCCGCGCGTGACCCACTTTCGCAAGACCACGGCGAGCCACGCCGTCGCGTCGACGATCATCGCGACCACGACGGGCGTTCGCGCGACGTACCGCGAGTCCTACACGGGCGCGATGACGTCGGCGATCGCCACGGAGGGCGGCGAGCGCCAGATCGGCTACCACGGCGAGGCGGCGCGCCGCTTCGGCGAGCTCGACCCCGCGCGCATCGGCCGCCGCGCGGCGGAGCGCGCGACGGACAAGCTGGGGCCGAAGCCGTTCAAGACGCAGAAGCTCCCCATCGTCCTCGACCCGTGGATGGCGATGGACCTCCTGCGCGCGATCGCGCCGCTCTTCTCGGCAGACAACGTCCTGAAGGGCCGGAGCCTCTTCGCCGGCAAGGTGGGACAGCGCGTCGCCAACGAGAAAGTGACGATCGTCGACGACGCCCGCCGGCCGCAGGGCCTGCGCAGCGCGCCGTTCGACGGCGAGGGCGTGGCCACGACGACGCGAACGCTCGTGGAGGCTGGTGTCCTGCGGGGTTACCTGACCTCGCTCAAGACCGCGCGGAAGATGAAGGTCGAGCCGACGGGCAACGCCAGGCGCGGCGGTTATGGTTCGCCGAGCCGTATCGGCCCCTCGAACTACTTCATGGCCGCCGGCACCGACGATGCGGCGGCACTCACGAACGCGCTCGACCGGGCGCTCGCGATCACTTCGCTGCTCAACTTGCACACGATCGATCCCGTGTCCGGCGAGTTCTCGCTGGGCGCGACGGGCAATTACCTCGAGCGCGGCGCGCGTGCGTTCCCGGTGCAGGGGATCACGGTCGCCGGGAACCTCACGCATCTGCTGAACGCGATCGTCGGTGTCGGCACCGACCTCGTCTTCGGTCCAGGAGGACTCGGAAGCCCGACGCTCCTGATCTCCGAGCTGTCGATCGGAGGGGCCTAGCGTGGCCTGGCGCGCTCTCCTCCACGCCGATCCGCTCCCGTGGCTCCTCGAGAAACGCGACCCCGCCGTCCGCGCCCTCGCGCTCCGTTCGCTGCTCGACCGTGGGCCGCGCGATCCCGAGCTGCGCGAGGCGCAGCAGCGCGCAATGAGCGCGCCGCCGATCTCGACGATCCTCGGCCGGCAGCGGGCGGACGGCGCTTGGCCCGGCACGAACATGTACGGACCGAAATACCAGGGCAGTCACTGGGCGAACCTGCTTCTCACCGAGTACGGCGTTGACGCCACGGACGCGCGCGTTCGGCGCGGCGCGCGCCGGATCCTCGAGGACCTCTCGGCGCGCCCGAACGCGATGGAGTGGGTCCTGGGGCGCGACCACGGCATGTCCTGCTTCACCGGCAGCGTCGTCCGCTATCTCGCGCTCGCCGGATATGGGACGGACCCGCGGGTCGAACCGCTCGTGCAGCGGCTCGTGCGCGACGCGAAGAAGTTCGACGCGGCGTGCGTGATCAACGGCGAGAAGCCCTGTGCCTGGGGCTACGCGCGGCTCGTCTGGGGCCTCGCGGCCTTACCGGAGGCGTCGCGCACCCGAGAGGTCGAGCGGATGATCCGGCGCGGGGTCGAATTCCTGCTCTCGTTCCGCATGGAACGGGGCCGCTATCCGACGGACACCGAGCCAAGCTACCTGTGGCGCCAGCTCTCGTTCCCGCTCTTCTACCAGGCCGACGTCCTCTTCGTGCTGCGCGCGATCGACGCCGCGGGGGAGCTCGACGACGCGCGCGCCCAGCCGCCGATCGCATGGCTGCTCTCGCGGCAGGATCCGCGAGGGCGCTGGGCGGGCCGCGCACCGTACGCCGCCCGCATGCCCTCGCAAGTCGACGCGAGCAAGTGGGTCACGCTGCAGGTGTGCACGCTGCTGAAGCACGCGTTCGGTGAGAACGGCGCCTGAGTCCACGCCGGCGCCTCCTCAAGGAGATCGCTCCACTTCGGTTCGGCGAGGGTCACGACTGCACCTTCCCTGCCGCGCTCGCCGCAGCGACGGAGAACGAATATGACTGGCTCATGGGCTGCTCGGCGGCCGCCTTCACGACCTCGCTCGACGCGGAGGGCTGGGATCCGCTCGCGGCGGCGCCGAGCGATCCGCCGACGCGCGATCGCGCGGCGCGCGCGGCGGGTGTCCGTCTCGATGAGGTAGCACCTCCTTTCGACGAGGACATGCGCGCTCTTGTTCTCGAACGGATCGCCGAGGCGATCGACACCCGCCTGCCACCGCTCGTGCGTGGCCTTGGCGGTCCACCCGAGTACGGTCTCCTCATCGGATACGACGAGACCGCGCCGGCGTTCTTCGCGCGAACGTTCTTTGACAAGGGCGACGAGCCGCGACGTATCGGCTGGGAGGCCTTCGAGGACGAAACGCGCGGAACGCCGATCTTCCTCGACCGCAGGACGGCGCCCGACCGCGCCGGCGCCGTCCGTGAGGGGATCGACGCGGCGCTCGCCGCGGGTGACGGGACCGATCGCGCGCTCGCGAGCTGGGCGGAGGCCGTTCGCGACGAGGCGCGCTGGTCCGACGCGAAGCATGCGGGCAGCGCGGCGTTCGCGGACCATGCGATGCGCGCGCTCCTCGTCGACAAGCGGCGGGCGGCGGGCCGCTTCCTTCGTTCGATCCGTGGCCTTTTCCCGAACGCGCCCGGCGCCGATCTCCTGCGTGCCGCGGAGTCGTACGGTTACGCCGCCGAGACGGCCGCGAAGGGCGGACTCGGCGAATTCGCTGGAGGGACCGCGATGCGCTTCCTCGACGTCGGACACCGGCGGGCCTGGGCGAAGAACCTCGAGATCGTCCGCGAGCACGATCGCGAGGGCCGTGAGGCCCTGACCGCGGCGCGAGGGGCGATGCGATGAACCTCCCGGTCTCCGACGACATCATCGCCGCGGTGCTCCTGGGGATCGTCCAGGGGCTGACCGAGTTCCTGCCGGTGAGCTCGACCGCTCACCTCATCCTGGTGACCGACGTGCTCCACCTCGATCCGAAGCGCTACGGTCTCTCGTTCGACGTCGCGTTGCATCTGGGAACGGCGCTCGCGGTGTTCATCTACTTCTTCACCACCTGGTTGGGTCTACTCGCGGACCTCGTCCGCGGCCGGTGGCGGCTGATCTCCCTCCTCGTGATCGGGACGCTTCCTGCCGCGCTCGCGGGCGTGCTCTTCGAGTCGTGGATCGAGCGCGAGCTGCGAAGGCCGATCGTCATCGTTCTCGGGCTCGTGATCGGATCCGTCATCTTCATCGTGGCGGAGCGGATGGCGCATCAACGCCGGTGGATCGGCGAGCTGGGCCTGCGCGACGCGCTCTTCATGGGGATCGCGCAGGCGATCGCGCTCGTGCCCGGCATCTCGCGATCGGGGATCACCATCGCGGCCGGCCTCACGCGCGACCTCCATCGCTTCGAGGCGACGCGGTTCAGCTTCCTGCTCGCGACCCCGGTCATCGTTGGGGCCGGAGTCAAGACCCTCGTGGACTCGCGGACCGCCGCCGAGCTCCTCACGGTCCCCCAGCTCGCGCTCATCGGGTTCGCCACGTCGTTCGTCTGCGGCTGGATCGCGATCGCGTTCATGATGAGCTACCTGCGCGGCCATCCGCTCACCGTCTTCGTCTTCTACCGCCTCGCGCTCGCCGCGCTCGTCGTCATGCTCGTCCTCGCGAAGGTCCTCTAGGCGCGAGCTCGGCCCGCGGGAGGCTAAGAGGCGCGACGTCGCGGGCGCGTCCCCGCCCGCGCTCGAGCCTTACTTCGGCGAACCTCTGCCGGACTGCCGATCGCCCGCGCGAGAGTGGTCGCGACCCATTGGTTCAGGCTGACCCCCTCGTGTTCTGCGCGCTTCTCCGCGTCGCGGTGAAGGCTCCGCGGTAGGCGCGTGACGATCGTCCCGCCGTACTCCTTGAGCGGCTCGGCAACGCGCTGCCTTCGCGCCAGTCGCGCCGCGGCCCAGTCACGCATCGCATCCCCGATTCGCGCGAGCGCCTCCTCGCGGGTCGCACCCGCCGTGATGCAGCCCGGCCACTCCGCGACATAGGCGGCGACACCCTCCTCGGGCGTTTCGCCGTATTCGATCTCGATCGTGTAGGGACGTCGAAGAATCTCATCGAGCTTCTCGTTCGACGCTCTCCGTTTGGTCATCGTCCACCTCCCTTGAGTGCGCGCACCGCGAGCCGAACGTACACCGGCTTAAGACGGTCGCCTCGGTGCGGGCGCGGGATTGTGAGCGTCGTTCCGCCGCAGTTCGCGATCGCCCCGTGCTTGGTTCCTTCGCGGACTCGGCAGCCGCGCGCTCGCAGGATCCCGAGCACCTCGTGGTAGCCGACGTTCGTCGGGTCCCGCTCGAGATCCGACAAATCCCGTCGCGGCACTCGCTCGCATGCTAGCGCATACGCTAGCAGGGCGTTCAGGAGTCATCGCAGCAGAGCGGACTCCCCTTCCCTTCTATCGTCTACCGGCTCTCTCGGGCCGGGCTCGTCGTCATGCTCTGTGGCCGAGTGGCTAGGGCTCGAGCGGCGACCCACCTCTCCCCGACACCGACACGCCAGCCCAGCGACGAGGAGCAGCGGGCCGAGGCCGGCGACGACGAGGGCGGACCGATGAAACGGATCGGTGGCACTCTATTCGCGATGGACCTCGGCCTTTCGGGCAAGGTCGCGCTTGTCGCCGCCGCGAGCAAGGGCCTCGGCCGCGCGATCGCCGAGGAGTTCGCGCGCGAGGGCGCGAAGGTCGCGATGTGCAGCCGCGAGGAGGGCGCCATCACCTCGGCCGCGGAGGACATCGTCCGCAAGACGAAGGGTGACGTCCTGCCGATCGCGGCCGATCTCTCGACCAAGGAAGGCTGCGAGTCGTTCGTGCAGACCGCGGTCGCGAAATACCGCACGCTCGACGTCCTCATCGTGAACGCCGGCGGACCGCCGCCCGGGCGGTTCGACGACCTCGACGACGCCGCCTGGCAAAAGGCCGTCGACCTCACGCTCTTCTCGGCGGTGCGCCTCACCCGGCTCGCGCTCCCGATCATGCGCAAACAGCGGGGCGGCTCGATCGTGTACTCGACCTCGACCTCGGTCCGCCAGCCGACGCAGTACCTCAACCTCATCCTGTCGAACGCGATCCGGGCATCGGTCCACGGCATGCTGAAGACGATCTCGGCGGACCTGGCGAAGGAAGGCATCCGCGTGAACGCCGTACAGCCGGGACGCATCGCGACCGATCGCCTCATCCAGCTCGACACCGACACGGCGAAGCGTCAGGGCACCACACCCGACGCCGTCCGCAAGCGCTACGAGGAGCAGGTCATCCCGATGGGCCGTTACGGCAGGCCAGAGGAGTACGCCGCGGCCGTGGTCTTCATCGCCTCGCCGAAGGCGAGCTACATCAACGGCGTCTCGCTCCAGGTGGACGGCGGCATGCTCATGAGCATGTGGTGACACGGTGATCGTCACCGAGCGCCTGGGGCCGCACGTCTTCCGTCTGCCGATCGAGAAGATCCGCGCGGGCTACAAGAGCGACATCTACTTCGCGCGTACCAAGCTCATCCTCGAGCGCGACGAGCGCCGCGATCGCGTCACGATGCAGGTCTTCCAGAAGCACCCGGACGCCGTGATCGTCGGCACCGACCAGACGCTCGCGTTCCTCCGCGTCGGCGCGGGCCGCTACCGCGACCGCGCGCGCTCAGAAGCGCTTTTCGAGCGCTACCTCGACGCCGAGCGTCGCCTCTACGGCGCGTGGACCGCGCTCCCCGCTCTTGACTGGGACGCCTACGCGCCCATCGCCCGCGAGGTGTTCGACATCTCGCGCGAGCTCGCCTCGCTCTGGGAGCCGGGCTGGCGTGAGCTCGCCGTCGAATCGCTCTGCGATGGTGAGATCGCTTCGCCGGGCGAGCCGGTCATGCACATCGAGGGCGAGTACGCGGCGTTCGCGCATCTCGAGACGCTTTACCTCGGCGCGCTCGCCGAAGGCACCCGCGTCGCGACGAACACGCGAGACGTCGTCGCGGCGGCGAACGGCAAGCCGGTGATCATGTTCGGCGCGCGCCATCAGGTCCACGAGGCGCAGGCCGGCGCGGGGTATGCCGCATACGTCGGCGGCGCGATCGGCGTCTCTACCGACGAGCAAGGCGAGTGGTGGGGCTCGACAGGTCTCGGCACGGTGCCACACGCGCTGATCGCCGTGTATGGCGGCGATACCACGGTCGCGACGCTCAAGTTCGACGAGTACATCAACCGCGCGCCGGATGCCATCGGACACCTCACCGCAAAAGGCACGCCCGAGGGGCACGTGAACGTCACGAGCCTCGTCGACTTCAGCAACGACGTCGTGAACACGTCCCTCGGGGTCGCGCACGCACTCGGCGGTCGGCTGTGGGGCGTCCGCGTCGACACGAGCGAGTCGATGATCGACCGCTCGATCCTTCGCGAGATCGAGTCGCGCGGCGGCCATGCGCCTGGCGACATCCGGGGCGTCACGCCAGGGCTCGTCGAGCTCCTGCGCACGGCACTCGACCGCCACGGCTACCCGCACGTCAGGATCGTCGCGTCGGGCGGGTTCGACGCGGAGAAGATCCGTCGGTTCGAGCAGCTCGGCGTCCCTGTCGACGTGTACGGCGTCGGGTCGGCCCTCGTGCACGGGAGCGGGTTCGATCACACGGCCGACATCGTCCGCGTCGACGGGCGCGAGCTCGCGAAGGAAGGCCGCCGTTACATCGCGAGCGATCGGCTCCACGCGATCGACTGGAAGGCGCTCGTCGGCGAGCGCGATTGGGCCCGCTCCAGCTCCTGACGCTCGTCGCGGGGCTCGGCGTGGCCGGTCTCGCGAAGGGCGCGACGGCGATGGGCCTCCCGCTCATCGCGACGCCGATCCTGGCGGGCGTGTTCGGCCCGAAGCAGGCGGTCGTCATCATCACGATCCCGATCGTCGTCGCGAACACGCTCCTCGTGCTCCAGGGCTGGCGCGCGCTCGGTCTCCTGCGCTCGCTCGTCCCGCTCGTCGTCGCGAACGCGCTCGGCACGGTCCTCGGCGCGTTCCTTCTCGCGGGCCTCGATCAGCGGACGTTCGCGATCCTCATCACGGCGATGGTCGCGGCCTTCCTCCTGCGGGGCGAGCGCATCGTCGGCGAGCCGGGGGCGCGGCGCGCGAAGATCCTCACGCCGATCGTGGGCTTCGCCGGCGGCGTGATGCAGGGGACGACGTCGATCTCGAGCCCGATCGTCGGGTCGTACTTTCACGCGCTGCGCCTCGCGCCGCGTGACTACGTCATCACGCTGGCGACCGTCTTCCAGCTGAGCTCGACCGTGCAGGTGCTCTCGTACTGGGCGCTCGGCCTCTTCACGCCGGAGCTCGTCACGCTCGGGGTCATCGCGCTCGTGCCCATGCTCCTCGCCCTCATGGCCGGCATGGCCCTCCGCGGACGCCTCGACCCGGTGCGCTTCCGGCAGGTCATCGTGCTTCTGCTCGTGGCGAGCGTGGCGAACCTTCTCTGGCGCACGTTCCTCGCCTGACCGTGTGCCAGGCCACTTTTCGGGCGTCCTAGCATGCGAGGACGGGGAGGGTGCGAATGTTGAAGCTGCTCATCGTGACGAGCCAGGGGCCGGACAACGCGACGACCGCGAGCGTCCCGTTCCACATCGCGGCCAACGGAGCGGGCACCTCCGGGGTCAGCTGCGGGATCGCGCTCGCCGGCGACGCCGTCGAGCTCATGAAGCCGGAGGTCCAGGCGAAGGTGCGTGGGATCGGCATCCCGCCGCTGGCCGACCTCGTGCGCTCGTCGATCGAGCGCGGGATCACCTTCTACGTCTGAAAGGGCTGCGCAGAGGCCCGTGGGGTCTCGAAGGAGATGGCGCCGGCGGGGGCGACCTTCATCACTCCGCCCGATCTCGTGAAGATGACGATGGAATCGGAAAAGGTGCTCAGCTTCTAGCGGTGGAGGTCCTACCCAACGTCCACGCCCTCCGGCTCCGCGGCGCCCAGGCGTACCTGATCGTCGAGGACGAGCTCACGCTGGTCGACGCGGGGCACCGGGGGTCGGGGCAGATCGTCGCGTCGTACCTGCGCCGCCTCGGACGGCGGATGGACGAGCTCACGCGGATCGTGTGCACGCACGGACACCCCGACCACATCGGCGGCGCGCATGAGATCGCCGCGGCGTCGGGCGCGCAGGTGTTCCTCCATCCGGCCGACAACGAGCGGCTGCGGATCAAGCTGCGCGACGTGATCTCGAACCCGTCGCCCGGGCCGATCGTCGCGTTCCTCACGCGTCCGCCCACGGATCCCAGGCCGCTCGCCGACGGCGACGTGCTCCCGGTCCTCGACGGCCTCCGGGTCGTCCACACGCCGGGTCACACCCCGGGCAGCGTCTGCCTGCACTCCCCCTCGCGCCGCTTCGTCATCGTCGGTGATCTCCTCCAGCGTGCGCGGGGCCACGTGACGCTTCCGAACTACTTCTTCACCGACGACATGAGCCTCGCGCGACGCTCCATCGGCCGGCTCGCCGAGCTCGACGTCGACACGATCCTCTTTTCCCACTACCCACCGTGCCGAGAGCAGGCGCGCGACGCGCTGCGCCAGCTGGCGAGCTGACCGTGGAAACTCTGAACGACGTCCTCGAGGCCTCCGCGACGGCCTTCGGCGCGAAGACCGCGCTCATGATCAAGCCGGGCTTCCGCACGCGGACGTGGAGCTTCCGCGACCTGGCGGACGTCGTCCCCCGCGTGGCGCGCGTCCTGGCGGAGGCCGGCATCAAGAAGGGCGACCGCGTGATCGCTTTCGGCGTGAACCGGCCCGAGTACGGCATCGCGATGCTCGCAGCGCTACGCGTCGGCGCGGTCGTCGTTCCGCTCGACGTGAACTCGACGTCGGAGTTCATCGAAACGATCGCGCGGCGCACGCGCGCGAGCGCGATCGTCGTCTCGCAGCAGACCAAGCAGCGTGCGCTGCCCCTGGAGCTGCCGCTCTTCGAGATGGAGCTCCTGTGCGATCAGGCCCGCGTGAAGCAGCCACTGCCCAAGGCCCCCGTGAGCCCGGACGACCTCGCCGAGGTCGTGTTCACCTCAGGGACGACCGGCGACCCGAAGGGGACGATGCTCACGCACCGGAACATCCTCTCGAACTCGGTCGCCGCGACGCAGATCTTCCCCATCGGTCCGCATCAGCGGCTGCTCTCGTTCATCCCGCTCTCGCACATGTTCGAGCAGATGGCGGGGTTCTGGTGCGTGCTCATCGCGGGCGCGTCGGTCGTGTACCCGACGAGCCGCCAGCCCTCGGTGGTCCGCCGGACGTTCCGCGAGCGGCAGGTCTCGATGATCCTCATCACCCCCGCGGTCGTGCGCTCGCTCTTCCTCGCGATCGAACGCAAGGCCGAGCAGGACGGGAAGGGCGAGCTCTTCGCCCGGCTGCGCCGGATCGCGCGAGGGCTCCCGATGGCGCTTCGCCGGATGCTCTTCTTCCAGGTCCACTCGCAGTTCGGAGGCGAGTTCCGCTACATCGTCTCGGGCGGCTCCGCCCTCGACCCCGCACTCGGCGAGGCCTGGCGCGAGCTCGGCGTTGAGATCCTCCAGGGCTACGGGCTCTCCGAGTGCTCCCCGGCCCTCACGTTCAACCGACTGGACCGGAACCGTCTCGGATCGGTCGGCGTCCCGCTTCCCGGCGTCGAGGTGAAGATCGCCGAGGACGGCGAGGTCATCGCGCACGGACCGAACATCTTCAAGGGCTACTGGGAGAACGAAGCGGCGACACGCGCGGCGCTCGACGCCGACGGCTGGTTCCACACCGGCGACCTCGGGAAGTTCGACGAGGATGGCTTCCTCTGGCTGCACGGCCGGAAGAAGGACATGATCGCGCTCCCCGACGGCCTCAAGGTCTATCCGGAGGACATCGAGAACATCCTCGCCGCGCATCCGGCGATCGCCGCACTCGCGACGCCGCAGCGCCCGGAGCTCGCAACGGTGATCGGTCTCGAGCCGGAGGGCGAGCCGGTGCACGTGCACGCCGTCTTCCTCGAACCGAAGGATCCGGCCGTGGTCGAGCAGATCGTGCGCGAGACCAACCGCAAGCTCTCGGGGAGCCAGCAGATCCGTGGGTGGACCGTCTGGCCGGATGCGGAGTTCCCGACGACGCCGACGCAGAAGGTGAAGAAGCGCGAAGTCACCGAGCGCGTGCTCGCGATCAGTCGGGGGGGCAAAGCTCCCCCGGCCACCCAGGCCTCAGGCGGGACACGTGAGCTGACCGAGGTCGAAAGGCTCATCGTGCAGGTCGCGAACGTCCCGCCTGACCGCATCGAGCCGCACGCCCAGCTCTCGGCCGACCTCGGCGTCGACTCGCTTGGCCGTGTCGACCTGCTCGGCGTGATCGAGGAGGAGCTCGGGTCGTACATCGACGACGCGGCGCTCGATCCGAATGCGACGGTCGACGACCTCGAGCGCATGGTCGCCGCGGCGCGCGACACCAAACGCGATACCGGCATCTACGGCTGGCCGCTCAGCCCGCTCGTGCGGAGCTTCGGGCTGCTCCTCCAGCAGACGCTGCTCTATCCGCTCGTCCACACCTTCTACGACGTCAAGATCACGGGCGCGGAGAAGCTCCGGGGGCTGCGCGGGCCGGTCCTGTTCACGCCGAACCACTGCCTGCAGTGGGACAACGGGATCATCCTCATGGCGATCCCGCTGAAGTGGCGCTGGCAGCTCGCCATCGCCGCCGCGGCCGACGACGTCTTCGGCAACAAGCTGAACGGCTTCTTCTCGTCGGTCTTCGCGAACGCTTTCCCGCTCGCCCGTGAGGGCGCGATCCGCAGGAGCCTCGAGCTTCTCGGAGCCCGGCTCGACCGCAACTTCTCCATCCTCATCTATCCCGAGGGGAAGCTCACCGTGGGGGGCCCGACCCAGCCGTTCAAGTCCGGCGCCGGGCTCATCGCGGTCGAGGGCGCGAGCCCGGTCGTGCCGATGAAGCTGAAGATCACCAAGGTGTCGCTCCTCGATCGCCGGTACCGGAAATGGGAGCGCTCGCGCTCGAACGGGTGGCGCGGCGACGTCGAAGTCGTGTTCGGTGACCCGCTCTACTTCCCCGCGGGCACGAGCCCGACCGACGCGACCGCGAAGATGCAGGCGGCGGTCGCCGCGCTTTAGCCTTCGCGCGTGCGGACGGCGCGCGAGACCGGCGTCTTCGTCCGTCGCGGCGGCCGGTTCCTCGTCCTCCATCGCGCCCACGATCGCTACTGGCACATCGTCGCCGGCGTCGTGGAGGAGGGCGAGACGTTCGCCGAGGCGGCCGCGCGCGAGCTCCATGAGGAGACGGGGCTCGGCCCGAACGCCCCGCTCCGCCACGTCGGCATGACCCAGGGCTACCTCGTGCCCGAGGCCACGCGCGGCGAGTACGGCACCGGCATCGACCAAGTCACCATCGAGAGCTTCGCGATCGACGCGCCGCCAGAATGGGAGCCCGTGCTCAACGAGGAGCACGACGAGTATCGCTGGTGCACGCTGGAGGAGGCCCTCGCGATCCTGCACTGGCCGGAGACGAGGGAGGCGATCGCCCTGGTCGCGGCGTCCTAACGCACGACCTCGCGCGCCGTCGTGACCGGCTCCTCCATGTCTCCGGTCATGAAGCAGTAGCGGCGGCCCTCGCGGTTCGTCGCCGACGCGTGTGTCCCGTCGGCGGCGAGGACGACGATGTTGAATGCCGCGTCGTCGAGCACGTTCGCGTCGGCGACCGCCAGGCGAGCGACTTCGACCGGCGCGATCCCGTTCGCGAGCCGGTCGACGGCCGTCTTCGCGGTGACGTTGCGGATCGCGAGCTCGCCGAACCCCGTGCATGCCGCCGCGCCGTACCGCGTGTCGCAGTAGTTGCCCGCGCCGACGATCGGCGAGTCGCCGACGCGGCCGGGGTACTTGTACGCCCAGCCGCTCGTCGTCACAGCCGACGCGATGTGACCACCGCCGTCGATCGCCAGGAAGTTCACCGTGCCGCGCTCTTCACGTACGGTCTTCCGCACGACCGGCAGGAGTCTGGCGCGACGGCGGACGCTCGCCGGCGTCTCCTGCGCCTTCCGTAGCCGCTCGACCCAGAGCTCGCGCGTCGACGCGGTGAGGTTCTGCGCCTTCGCAGCGCCGATCTCGCGCGCGAAGCGTGCGGCGCCCGCGCCGACGAGCATCACGTGCGGCGTGCGCTCCATCACGGCGCGCGCGATGGTGATCGGGTACAGGTACCCCACGAGCGCCGCGACCGCCCCGACGCGATGCGTCGTCCCGTCGACGATCGAGGCGTCCAGCTCGACGATGCCCAGGACGTTCGGCTTGCCGCCGCGGCCGACGCTCGTGTCCGTCGGATCCGCCTCAACGATGCGTGCGCAGGCCTCGACGGCGTCGAGCGCGTTGCCGCCGCGGCGGAGGAGGCGCATCCCGACGGGGAGCGCGCTCGCTCCGTTGCCGCTCGCGACGATGGTCAGCGTCGGGGGGCGCTGCCCCCC
>Ga0209237_1000337_pt1 | contig 25933 bp, 23 predicted proteins | sample GraSoi013_1_40cm_2_FD_185820 | JGI IMG/M metagenome (GOLD analysis project Ga0209237, IMG submission 185820) | Grasslands soil microbial communities from the Angelo Coastal Reserve, California, USA - Sample 10_02_2013_1_40cm (SPAdes) (version 2) | ecosystem: Environmental > Terrestrial > Soil >...
CGCTCTGAGTCAAACCTCGAGACATCAGATAGAAAATCTGCTCCTCATCCACCTGGCTAACTGATCCCGAGTGAGTGGCCTTTACCTCGTTGGTCATAATCTCGAGACCTGGTATCGCGTCGGCTCTTGCCTTTTTGCTGAAGATCATTGCGTGTTCTGCGAGGTATGAGTTCGAATTCTTGGCGCCTTCTTCGATTCGTATCATGCCCTTGAAGATGGTGCGGGCCGAATCTCTCAACACTCCACGAGCTAGCACATGTCCGGTCGTGTTCGTGGATCTATGCGTAAGATCAGTAACTGCGTCAACTCGCGAAGCCTCAGAACCGAACACGATTTCGACGTCCTCCGCAGTGGCACCGGGTCCGTTCATTACGCTCTCCACTCTGGAGCGCGTAACCCCACCACCAATATGGCCTATAGTCCAGTTCATGCGAGAGTCTTTCTGGCCGACGCATCGCCTGTTTAGGGTGGAATGTACGTCGGCTTCGAAGTTTTGGAGGCTGGCGAAGTTGACCTCGGCATCTTCGCCGAGATAGACTTCGGTGACTTCGCTGTACATGGCGGGACCTTGTTGGCCGGGGTCGAGTTTTGAGTAGGCTTCTTGGAGAAAGCTGAGTTTGCTGTTTTCTTCTGCTATGATGATGTTGTGGGTGAAAGCTGCTTGGTGGCGTGTTTTGAGCAGGACGATGTTTCGGAAGGGGATTTTGATGTTGAGCCCTTTCGGAACGTACAGGAATGTGCCGGCTGTGAAGAAGGCGTTGTTTAAGGCCGCAAACTTGTCGTCATCTGGGGGGATCGCTTTGGTGAAGTGGCTTCGGGCTAGTTCTGGGTTGTTGGCGAGGGCTGAGTGTATGTTTGAGAATATGATTCCCTCTTTCTCTAAGGTCCCGTGGACCTCAGTGCGGACCATCTGAGAGTCGACTTGCAGAGATAGAGTCGGTTCGTCCTTCTCTTTGACGAGGTGAGCGATCTCGTGAGGTGTCGATCTTAGGTGTGCGGGGACGCCAGGTTCGAACGAATCTAGCGTCAGCCCAGATAGGATGTCGACATATTTTGTGTAGAGCACTGATTTTTCGAGGGGCAGTTTGTTGAAGTAGTCGAGTGCGACGAATCTCTCTCTACTGAGTTCCTGTGGTTCGGAAAAGGACGCGGAGACTTCTTTGATCATGCCTTCTGTGGGGCTGGCGAGGGATTTGCCCATGGCTAGCATGCCATAATGGATTGCTGGGGCTGTTAGAAGGTTTGGGTTTCTTCGGGGTCTAGCCGACGGCGCCTTCCATTTCCATCTCGATGAGCCTGTTGAACTCAACCGCGTACTCCATTGGGAGTACTCTAGTAAAGGGTTCCATGAATCCGGTGACGATCATGCTGAGAGCTTGTGTCTCTGTCAAACCTCTAGTCATGAGATAGAACAGTTGATCCTCGTTGATCCGTCCAACTGTTGCCTCGTGGGTTATTGTCGCGTCGTCCTCGTTTACTTCCATGTAGGGGTATGTTGATGTCTTTGATTGCGCATCCATTAGAAGGGCGTCGCACCGAACGCTGGATTTTACTCCGACTGCTCCCTTAGCAACATGGACTAGTCCTCGGTAGGTGGTTAGTCCTCCGTCTTTGCTGACGGATTTTGCAGTGATTCTGGAGCTGGTGTACGGGGCGAGGTGGACGGCCTTCGCGCCTGTATCCTGGTGGCGGTCTTTGCCGGCGAATGCTACGGAGACTATCTCTGCTTTCGCTCTTGGTCCGACGAGGTAGACGGACGGATATTTCATTGTGAGTTTGCTGCCGACGTTTGCGTCGATCCATTCGACGCTGGCGTCTTCGTAGGCGTATGCTCGCTTGGTGACGAGGTTGTAGACGTCGGACGACCAGTTCTGGAGGGTTGTATAGCGGACCTTGGCTCCCTTCTTTGCGATTATCTCGACGACTGCGGAGTGGAGGGAATCGGTTGAATATACAGGGGCTGTGCAGCCCTCGATGTATTGCATCTCTGCGTAGTCGTCTGCGATGATCAGGGTTCTCTCGAACTGTCCCATGTTTGCCGCGTTGATTCTGAAGTATGCCTGTAGTGGGAGGTCGACTTTGACGCCTGGGGGAATGTAGATGAAGCTGCCGCCGCTCCAGACAGCGCTGTTGAGCGCGGCCATCTTGTTATCTTCTGGTGGAATGATTGTTCCGAAATATTTCTTGACGATCTCCGGGTGTAGCTTGAGGGCGGTATCGGTGTCGCAGAAGATTACCCCCTTGTCCTCCAAGTGTTTCAGGAGGCTGTGATAGACAACCTCTGATTCGTACTGGGCGCCTACTCCCGCTAGGAACTTTTTCTCGGCCTCAGGTATTCCGAGTCGGTCGAAAGTCTTTTTGATCTTCTCTGGGACGTCGTCCCAGCTTTTTTCCACCTTGTCGGTGGGTTTTAGGTAGTAGTAAATGTCGTTGAAGTCTATGTGAGATAGGTTGCCACCCCAGGTGGGCATGGGCCTCTGGATGAAATGTTCGTAGGCTCGTAGCCTGAATTTCTTCATCCATTCAGGTTCTTTCTTCATATCAGAAATCTGTTCGACGGTCTGGCGAGTGAGTCCTCTCTCGGACTTGAAAATAGGCTTCTCAGTATCCTTGAAGTCGTACTTCGCGTAATCTAGGTCTAGGTAACTCTTGTTAGCCATCGGTTCTCTCTCTCTCTTTATGACGTATGTTATACTGGACAGCTAGCTATTTACAGGTTCCGTCTCGTTCTGTTAACTCTTGTTTGGTTGAGTTAGCTTCGGGGCATCGACTCCGGGGATTACCGTAGGCGTCGGGTTCCCCTTCACTGCTTCACCTGCTCCGCCTTGCGCCTCGATGGTTATGGGAGGCCGGGAACGTGCGAACCTCACCCGTCCCCGCCGAGACAAGTTGACCGCTGCCACCGTGTCTCGGTCCATCACTATTCTACAGTTACTGCACCAGAGCTTGCGTTTCAGTCTCTTGTCTGATTGGAGTCTCTCCCCGCATCTCGGACAAGTTATACTGGAACCTCTGGTCTCACGCCTAGACAAACGGATAACCGGTAGTCCGATCCAGCGCGCCTTGTATTCGATCTGTCGCTGAGCTTCCCCGAAACTCCACCCGTTCATCCTACCACGATACTTTCTTCTCTGACCGTTACCCTTGCGGTAGAGAGCACGTATGCCCTGAATGTTTTCCAAAACGATTGCTGTTCGCCGTTGGACTGCTAGGGCGACGATTGTCTTGGTGGCGCTATGGAGCAGATGTTTAGTCCGCGCGGTCCTTCGTCGCCCGTACTTCGACGCTATACCCGCTTTTGTCCTAGCATCGTCGCGTTTGAAAGACGTGACTATGTGCACTGTGGTGCTGGCTATTCTTACGGTTTCTGAGAGGTCGTAGTGACGTGTCTCCTGGTCGTTTCCAACCGTGAGATTGCGCAGATTACGGTCTACGCCGAAAGTGGAGCTACATTCTATCATGGGAACGTCTCGGGCGATGCAGAGGCAGAGCTTGTTCTGTGTGAGCGTGAAAGAGCGAACCTTGACCCCTGGCTGGGAGATGACATCTAACGTATGTTTGGTTAGCGATATGCTGAGACGCTTCCCTCTCGCGATCGGAACCTCCAGACCTCCGTTCTTTACTCTGAAATTGTAACAAGAGACCAACAGTGGTCTCACAGCGTAAGGAGTCCTGGCGGGGAAGCCTCTCTTCAAAGACTTCTTCCTGGAAGCTAGTATTCCTGCTGCTCTCGAGATAGCGCAGAGCTTGTAACAGCAAGGAGAATCATAACAGGCAAGCTGGTTGTAGGAGAGTAGTGAGAGCCGCCTAAGCGAAAAGGCACTGTTGGCTATACCTATCCGGAGGGATTCGTTTACCATCCTCTTGAACAATTCCAGTAATCCCATAACATCCCGTGTCGGAGCATAATGTTGCCAGACGGACTTGACAGCTAACAAGCGAACAACAAGAACCAAAACCTTCCATATACGTCAGAGAGGCATCCGACAATAGTTAACAGAAACCAGTCTAAACCATGACGGATCGGTCGAGAGCCAGTAGAAGACCCGAAGGTGGCGGATAGCTCTGAAGTCTTACGTTCCACTGGGTTGGACGGTTCCTTAACTCGTCCAAGCGTCTCGTCTCCTTAGAAACAATCAAGAGAGCTGAACAAGCCCGGTAAATCCCCTTGAACAACTGGTCAAAACAGCGGATTATGCCAATCCTATGAATCATACGAGAGACGACGATGAAAGCGTATGATTCAAGCTACCGCGTGAAATGTCCCTTTTGCGCCCGGCTTGACAAGTGTTACGACCCGGTCACTCATGACCACACGTGCGGCCTCTGTCATGTGACATTCGATGTCGAGAAACTAGAATTGGCGAAAAGTTCTCCCAATCTGAGAATCGCCGTCCAAGCAATCGTCTAACAAGACCGAGACCGGTTGATCGGATCGCCCGCGACCTGGTAACCGCGATAGAAGGAATTCGATTTCTAGTTTTGTCGCTGCTTCTTCTTGAAGTGAGGAAGAAAGTCGGTCTTGTAATACTTGCACCTGTCGTTCAGTGGACAATCCGCGCAATGTGGGCCGACAGGCCTGCAGACAAGTTGGCCGAATTTTACGAAGACCTCGTTCAAGGGCAACCAGTCCTTCCGATCAGCAAAGCGGGTAAGATCCTTCTCAGTCTCCTCGGGCGTCTTTGTCTTGACCACCCCAATTCGGTTGAAAATCCGGTGAACATGGGTATCGACGGGAATCGCGGGTGTCTTGAACCCGTAGACGAAGACACAGTTAGCGGTCTTACGCCCAACGGACGGAAGCTCAAGCAACTTGTCCATATCTTCAGGGACAATTCCGCCATACTTGGCGAGTAGGATCTTGGAGATCTTCTTGACTGTCCGTGCTTTTGTATTGTAGAAGCCTACTGGTTTGATGAGTCGCGCGACGGTCCTGGTATTTGCAGCGGCCAAGCTCTTGACATTGGGGAACCGGGCGAAGAGTCTGGATGATGCGAGAGAGGTAACAGGGTCCTTGGTTCGATGAGATAGTACGGTCGATATCAAGACTCTGAAAGGATCGCCATCAGTCGAGTCGCTAATCTCTTGCAACGCTGTTGGATCATCCTTCCTCTCCCTTTCGACCGCTCCCGCTGCATCTTCGATGATTCTGTGAATCGCGCTGGCTGATTGTAGATTAGTTGGAGGTTTCATTTGGCCAGCTTTCTGACTGTCTCCAAGTTGCCCTTGTCATCACGCCGTTCATCCTCCGGCGTCTCCAAGATCCAGGGCAAATCCTTGATGGTCTCGTGGTGCAGAATGGCCTTGAACCCTTTCGCCCCGATGTAGCCCATGCCAATGTGCTCGTGGCGATCGAGTCCTGATCCTTGTCCGCCGCGGGAGTCGTTCAGATGGACTACTTTCAACTTGTCAAACCCGATATCCTTGTCGAAACTTGCCAGAGTCTGGTTCACGCCTTTTTCGGTGTGAAGGTCCATCCCTGAAGCATAGCAGTGACAGGTATCCAAACAAACACCCAATCGATCTTTCTTTTTCACTCCGTCCATGATCTCTCGAATATCGGGAAAATTGGATCCCATACTATTCCGCTGACCTGCCATGTTCTCTAGGAGGATCCAAGGATCCTTCTTGACTCGCTTGACAGCCAGGTTCAGCGCATCGGTGATTCTTTGCAATCCGACATCTCTACCCATCCCGAGGTGACTGCCCAAGTGGATGACGAGGTACTGTATTCCTAGGATCCCGCAACGGTCTACTTCGGCTAAGAGTGTGGCTGTGGATTTTTCGTAGAGCTCGTCTTCTGGACACGACAGGTTAGGAAGATACGGCATATGGTCGACGACTGGTCCGAGCTTGGACTGTGATAGCTTCTCCTTGAAGCTCTTGACCTCTTCAGGATCTAGCTCAGCGAATTTCCAGCCCCGAGGATTTCTGGTGAATACCTGGAATGCGTCACAACCCTCTTCCTTGGCCCGGTCGACCGCCTGATCAATTGATCCAGAAATTGATACGTGAACTCCAACCTTCATGCCTGTGTCTTACCAGCTTGGCTTGTTGGCGTGTCTCGTGGTAGATAGCTTTGGCTTCGAGAAAACTATCCCAAAGAATCTAGATACAGGAATAAGATAGCGGGGAAGCGTTTGCTTGTTTCTGCTGCTGGGTTAGAACGCGGGTCTTGTATGCCGGTTCTCGTAGAGTATCTTCCGCTCGTACACGCCCATGAACCAGTAGAGTCCCACGACGAGCACTAGCCCAATGATGAACACAATGTTGTTGGCGTTTGCGCCAAGCCCATTGTAGACCCATTGTCTCGTGGAGTCGCTGAATTCGAGCGTCCAAAGCAGGGTGCCTAGCAGCGCCGCAGGGAGGGCGAGCCTGAAGGTCTTCAGCAGGAGAAGCTCATTTTTCGCGGTTGCCATTTTTTCTACATCCAGACTGGCTGTTACATGGTCAGGGATTTCATAGCGGTTTTGCAGAATTCTAAGGCTCGTCCCTCGATGCACCCCCTCAAGCTCGGGTCGTTTTGAACACGAGGAATGTCATGTTCATTGAAATAACCCATAACGTTCCTCGAAAAAATGGATGGATTAGTGTAACATTTGGAAGGCAATTCAGGCTTCACTTGGAAAGTATTGCTGGGACCAGTGCAAGATTCTGACAAGAGGAGTCTGCAAACTTACATATTCCTCGCCACGACCCGGTTTCCCGCGTGGCCGCCGTAGCGTAGCCTGGTAGCGTAAGGGCCTGAAGGGTCCCAAAAGAGACCCTGGCAAATGGAGCCCTCGGGGCGAGTTCAAATCTCGCCGGCGGCCCTCAAATTGACAATCGGGGTAGGCCACGTCCAAGTCTTGACTCGATCCTGCTACTAATTTGTGCGATCGAATGAAGAATCGTTCTTCCTTCAAGTCTCGGAAATCCAAAACGTTTGCGCATCTCACCCATCAGAGAGATCAGATCCTGCCGCAGAAGAGGCTTTGCTGCCTGTCAAATCCTGAGAAGGGACCGGATAGCGTTGATAGTCGATCAACTATGCTAGTTCGAGGCGGGCATTCCCCATAAAGCTCGAAGACCATCATGCGTGAAATGTGGGACGGGTTGGAGAAACCGATTTCTCTCCTCCAAGTATCGACATCTTCAGACCCGTTGATTTGTAAGATCTGTTGAAGACTCGTGTTCCGGCCTTCATGGATCCCCAATATGGACCTACACGAGACACGAAAGCCCAGATCATTTCTCAGGAAGCTTGCCAGTTGTTCCATCGCGGGACACATCTTCAGTTTGATTTGGATTCTGGGATATTTGTGGACGCGTTTTCTCCCAGCGTGATAGAATCCGAGAAGGCCGTCAGTGGCGAGAAGTTCCCTCGCAAGAGGTCTCATTAGATGGGCATCGCTACGGAACGCCTCGGGAATTGAGAGGTTTTGTTTCCTCCCATTGGGAAGTCCTAGTGTTTCATGCGTGAAGAGTGCGACGGCTTTGCTTTGGTATCTCAGGGAGATCCAGGTTTGTTCCGGGTTGATGTAGAACCCAGGCCGTTGGAGATCGTAGGCGGCGGAGATTGTCGGCATTACTGTGCCGATCAGATAGAGCTGATCTTCGAGTGTGTGGCCTGTTACTTCATACTGATAATGGCCGTGGGGTCCTCCTCTCTTGATGGAGAGTCCGCCATCTCCGATATGGATTCCTGTTTCGGCTGCCACGTCGGGAGATAGATGGAACTTTGATGGTAGGGACATGATAGAATCTGATTGTCATTGCCCTTTCAAGGCTCGCGGACGGGGCTGAAAGTGTTTTTCACTTTGGAAAGGCGGAAGCTTTGCACGGCATCGTTAGAAGCACCCTTCCAGTGAGAAATCCCGAATTGGCGGTCCCACGCTCTCTGAAATAAAACGGTTTCATGTTGGTTGAAGGAAAAGTGGTAGCGTGTTCGAGTGTTTTCATGAAGGGCGGGGCGCGGGGAAATCGACCGCCCCGGGGTCACTGAAAAAGAATACTTAGACAATAGTTAGCGGAAACGCATTTTTTTTTTTGGAGTACATGATCGTCTCATGTTTTGCTCAGGTAAGTCGCTTCGTCAAAGGCTTTAATCGAGTAGAATATCGGATTCGGCCGAGTGGGCCGGTAGTTCAGCCTGGTATGCTGACGAACGTGGTCAGGCCAAAGAACGTCCGGTTTGCAAACCAGGAAATGGTCTAGAGACCGGAAGGTCGCGGGTTCAAATCCCGCCCGGTCCACCATAGACTTCTGAGTGTTTGCTAGGATCGCTTACGGAGCTGTGGGTGGGAGCGGGCGATACGTGGCGGCCATGATGCTTTACTTGTCGGAAGAGACCTACGCGACGCGTCGTCCTTCTTGAAAGACGGCCGCGATCATTCGCAGCGCGCCTATGTTCTCTAAGGGACTCGCATCGAGCAAGACCATGTCCGCGATTTTCTCCTCCTCTAGCGTTCCCCGTTCATCTTCACCGATCAGCTTTGCCGCGTTTGAGGTCGCGGCTATGAGCGCGTCCCGTGACTCCATTCCACACTCGACCATCAACTCAGCCTCTCTTGCGATTCGACCGTGACGCGCAGCTCCGCCTCCAGCATCCGTCCCTAGCGCTATCTTCACACCCGCCTTGATGGCGGCAGTGACCGCTGCACGTGATCCCTGTCGTAGATCCTCAGCTCGCTTCCTACGGGCCTCAGGCCAATCAACAACGCGCGAATAGTAGAGCATGGCGTCCCACACCGACATGGTCGGGACAAGGTACGTCTTGTTCTTCTCCATGGCTACAAGATCGCTGGCTTCAAGAAACATCCCGTGCTCGAGTGAGTCAACTCCAGCGTGTGCGGCTATTCGGCAGCTAGTCGGGTCGTTGGCATGGCATGCAATCTTGAAGCCTGCCTTGTGTGCCTCTTCGACTGCCATCGCGAGCAGTTTCTTGTCAAACGGAATATCCGGCGCGTCCTTGGGACGTGCCCCTTCATTCCAGCCTGCTAGTGCAACCTTGATCAGGTCTGCGCCTGCCTCAATCTCCGCTCTGATGGCATTTCGTAGCTCGTCAGCTTCCGCGAATTGTCTGGCGAAGGAAACGTAGGTGCCCTGGTGAGCGATCCAAGTTCCCGCGGCGCGAATATTCGGAGCACGTATCTCTCCAGCCCGGGCTGCGCGGGCGAGCCTTATGCTGACCCCTTGGGGAGCACCGACGTCACGCGCAGTCGTGACACCGCTTCGCAAGCTTGCCTCGGCAAGTTCGATCGCTCGCATCGAGATTTCGGGGAGTGGATCGGTAAATCGTGCAATCCATTCTGGGCCACCTGGGCTACTGTAGTGGACATGGCAATCCATGAGCCCGGGAATCAACGTGCGAGCTCTCCCGTCAACGACTCGAACGGTCGCCCGGTTACCCTGCCATTGGGACGCGGCACCGACCCAATGGATCCGCCCATCGCGAGCCTCCACGGACATTTTGGACTGCGCGGGCGAGCCGGTTCCATCCCAGAGCTGAACATCGTCAATGAGAAGATGCAAGTCTCAACCTCAACTATGCTCTACTTGTTCGAGTTTTGAATATTCCTCGACTGTGAGACTCAGTATATCTGCTCGAGCACGATGATGGAAGAGCATGGAAGAGAAAGCCGGAGTTGTTTATGTTACTGCTGAGGAGATGCGTAAGATGGACGATATTACGATTCGAGAGTTCCATGTGGATGTTCTCATGCTGATGGAGAACGCGGGCAGAGCCACAGCCACTTTAGCCAAACGAATGTTGCGCGAGACAATTTTCGGAAAGCGTGTTGCGTGCCTTGTTGGAGGAGGCAATAACGGAGGTGATGGAATGGTCGCAGCGAGACACTTGGCCAACTGGGGCGCCGATGTTAACGTGATTTTGGGCACAACGAAAGATAGAATGAAGGATGTACCGCTTGGACAGCTTCACGTCCTCGAAAAAATGGGAATCCCAATCCTATCCGCAAATTACGCTCTTGGAGACTACGATCTGCTGATCGATGGTCTCATTGGATATGGGCTTGAGGGGAACCCTCGAGACAGAGTGGCAATAATGATCAAGGACGCCAACGCGAGCGGCAGCCCGATCTTGGCATTGGATCTTCCCTCAGGAATGAACGCCACGACTGGCGAGGTCTACGACCCTTGCATCAAAGCGACCGCAACCCTCACACTAGCATTACCAAAAACCGGATTCCTTGCACCAAGTGCCTCACTTTCAGTTGGCGATTTGTTTCTCGCAGACATTTCGATACCCAGAGGGGTCTACCAAAGCTTTGGACAGCATAACATGCTGTTCCAGAAGGAGACAATCCTGAAGATCTAGATTGTCCTTTCAGCGCCGGCCAGAACGAGTTACAACTTGAGAATTCTCAGCTACGATGGAACAACGTAGAAGTTCCTTCCGTTGGCCAGCCCAGTCTGTGAAATGCGCGAATAACTATTGAGATAGGGCTTCGATTACTTGCTGCGTGTGTGCGTCAGCCTTGACGGGGTCGAATACTTTCTCGACAATCCCCTTCTCATCGATGATGAAGGTGACTCGTCTGGCCATGTTGGATTTCTCGTTTAGAACCCCGTAGGCCTTTGTGATTCTCTTGTCCGAGTCCGCGACCAACTGGAATGGTAGGTTGAATTTTTGAGTGAAGTGTTGATGGGACACGACGTTGTCAACGCTCACGCCCAAAACCTCAGCTCCTAGCTCACGAATTTTCTCGTATTGATCCCGGAGGCCACAAGCCTCGATGGTACAGCCAGAAGTATCGTCTTTCGGGTAGAAGTAGAGGACAACCTTCTTCCCTTTGTAATCGTTAAGCTTCACAACGTCACCCGTGGTCGAGAGAGATGTGAATTCGGGAGCGTGCGTTCCTGCTTGGATACTCGTGGTCGCTTGCATGATTTTGTCAAGGAGGCATCGTCTCTTTTATGGGCATCGCTGAGTATGAGAGAGATGGAGACTCTCTGATTCTCCCTGCTCTCCAAGCCTTCTACTTGCTCGGCCCTAGGCGTTACATGTGTCGAAAAGATCCGATCAGTGAACGCGATAGGCACTGGATCCTTATTGAGAGAGTTCTGCGGAGAATCTGCTGAACTCCAATCATTTTTTTTACAGAACTGCCCACTTTCTGTATAGTCTCAGTCGGGTTACATGTGCCTCCAGTTGCGACTAATCGGAGAGAAGGATGCCTTTCTACTCTGAAAGATGTCCAAACAAGAACAATTGATGATTTTCCGGTTGACATGAACCACTAGTTTAAAATATACGGCCTCTCGAAAACAGGTTGTTTTAGGGAAGACCGGTCGGAAGAGAGACCTAATCCTAACTAAAGCAAAGTATGTTTGAGGAATAGATCAATGGCCAGAATAGTGCTCACGGCAGACGCAACCCAGATGAGCGAATACTGGGGCATACCCCTGCTCCCCTTCTTCAGCTGCGCTCCTGCCGAGAAGGTTCCACGGATTGTGTTCGACTTTCTCTCTCCCCAAGTCAAACACGCCAACGGGGTCGCCCAGATGGCGCCTTACGGGCTTAGAAAGCTGGAAGCCTCGATCCTTAGGACGTACAAGCCTGAGGAAGTGGTGGTTGCCCATCCTGACCACGTATCCAAGTTCGTTAACGAAGACACTCGGATAATCGGAATATCAACTATGGACCCGTTGGGACTAGGACCCGTCAGCATGATGTTCACCGACGGAGGCCAACTAACAGCCTACACGAAGAAGAAATTCCTTGAGCTGGTCTACGAAGTCAACCGAGCGAGGAAACGGTTTCCCAAGGCAAAACTTGTCCTTGGCGGTTCAGGCGCATGGCAGATGGAAACCAAGGACGAGCAGACGAGGGCCCTTGGAGTCAACCACACGGTGATCGGAGAGTGCGACCATGTCATACAAGACATCTACAACGACATAGAATTCAACGGCGCACCAGAGTTCATTCATGTTCCCCGGGGGCCGAAGTTGGAGCAGATCCCGGACATTGTTGGGGCGTCAACTCATGGGCTTGTCGAGGTAATGAGAGGCTGTGGCCGCAACTGCCAGTTCTGCGAACCGAACCTGCGGACAGCAAAATACTACCCCGCCGACAAGATTGAGAGAGAGATCGCAGTTAACAGGAAGATTGGAAACCCCAACGTTTGGATTCACAGCGAGGACATATTCCTCTACAAGCTTGAGGACAAGAACGGGTTCATGCCCAACCACGAGGCGGTAGTCGACCTTTTCAAGACCGTTATGACACAGGGGGGCATTACGTACGCCAACCCGACCCATGGTACGACAGCGCCTGCAGCAGCCGATCCAGAACTCATCAAGGAAATATCTGATACAGTCCGTGCGAAGGATGACAAGTACATCGGCATCCAGTCAGGACTCGAGACAGGCTCCACAGAGCTAATCCGGAAATACATGCCCTTGAAGGTGAAACCCTTCAGCCCGAGCGAATGGCAGGAAGTAATCTACAACGGCACCCGAATCTTCAACGAGAACTACTGGTTCCCGGCTTACACACTTATCGTCGGATTGCCAGGAGAGACTACTGATGACGCGATCGAGACGGTCCGGTTGATCGACCGGATGGAGCATGGACTCCGAAAAGAGATCGGAAACAGAGCCCACTTCACTGTCACGCCTCTCAGCTTTGTCCCGCTGGGCGTTCTGAAGAACAAGGGCTTCTTCAACATCGATGAAGCAATAGATGAGGCAAGGTTCTGGGTCATCTACAGAAGCTGGAGACACACGGTGCTAGAGCTACACTCAATGCCGCCAACACTCATGAAACTGAACCCCGCTTTCAAAGCCATTTTCACGACTCTATGCTGGTTCGGCTCGAAAAAGATCCTGGATAGCATCAAGGCTTGGGGACGATCATTGGGATACGACGCTGACAAGAGTCTTCGATTGAACTAGGACGATCAGTCTGCTTTTTTTCTCTTGACAACTCTTCCCCTTCGCAGAGTCCCGAGAACCCGCTGGACCGCGTTCCTAGGCCTAGGGCAGCTTTCCCCCGATTGCTCGCTCATAGTACTCTCCCCCTGATCAGTTCTCTGGCCAAGGGCAGGAGCCCGCTCCTACCACCGTAGCCGGTATCTCTGAACAAGAGCCAAAACATCTCATCTGGTCGATCTTCGGGACGAAAGAACTCGGACTTTATCCTAATCCCCCTAGTGGTGAACAATCCGACGGTATCCACCCAGCCTTTCGAGAGATTGCTTGCGACGTGTGCGAATCTAGTGCATATTCCGCAATCATTGTCGTAGAGAAGAACTGGACGAACAACCGACATGTGGACCGGCAACTAAACCAGATCCTCTCTCAAGAGACTAGTGAACCTCACCTTGTAATCTTTCGTTCTCAACAATACGATCAGGCAAGCGTCAACTGAGATTAGTCAATTCAGCCCGGCAAGAAGAGAACGATAGATCAGACTGAAGACTAGGCTGACGAGGGGTCGAAGGACGTCAATCGCGGAATCTGTGTCGACTCGTCAAGGCCGGGAAGGTGCGTCAAGCACCCTGTCTGGAGTCTGGCCCATTTCGTTAGGATTTCTGCGCTTTAACGGTCTGGGGTGACGCTCCATCGGTTGCCAGTCCTGTCGGAAGATTCCTGTGCTGAATCGTACTGCAATGGAGGTTCGTTTCATGTTTCTTCACCTATATCCTTGTGAGGGCGAGGGATATTGACTGGGGAGAAGGTTATCCAGTCAACGAGAACAGTCTCAGAGCTAGCTGTAATCTTCGGTTTCGGGAAGGATACGGCTGATTCTGTCGAAGAGTTCGTAGCCCGCCGCAATTGAAGAGTGCGTCTCAACCTCGTTGGTAGGTTGGCTCCAAACTAGAATCTCTGCGTGAGCAAACCGTACCACCAGTTGGAAACGTCCGTCCTCAGTGATCCAGTAGAGCGATTGTCCGGATTCGCTTGTAGAGTATCCTAGCCATCGGAAATTCTTGAACCATCGGCCCTTTAGTTTGGAGGTGAGGAGGTTGGGGTCGATTCCTGGGGGTAGCTGGCCTCGGATAACGGGCTCTCCCTCGTCAATGTGGCGTGACGTCTTCCTAGAGTGGTGTAGGACCTTGTATCCATCGTAAGTCTTCAGGACGAGATTGTCGTCTTCGAGGCGTTTGAGGATCCGTGTTAGTTTCTCTTGGTGTAGTCCGAGCCTTCTCTTCATTCCTTGGAAACTGTAGGTCGCGTCGGACTCTGACGATAGCATGTTCATTACAAGTGCTTGGTCGTCTGGGGGTCTTGAGTCAAAGGATGGGCCGATTTCTGGAGAAGGCAATCGTTTCTAATTGGGCCCTGTTCGCCGGCCCTTATTTATTGACGATGTTACTGTTCGTGGTTTAGTGGAAACGGGCTCGGCCCTGCGCCAGGATCGAATCAACGTTCGCTTTCCAAGCGTCGAACTGCGCGGGGTCCTTGGGATAGTTCTGGTAGAGCTCATTGAGCGCTCGCATCCTGCCCATCGTGAACACGAGTCCGCTGAAGGCCTTGTACGAGCCTAGACCTCGGAACAGCTTGACTATTTTCTTGCCAACCGATAGATGAGGCATCTCGCCCAGCGATATCTCTGTAGCTTCGTCCGATGATAGGAAATGTCTCATGCCATAGTTGATCTGGTCGTTGTTGAGTGTTTGAAGGTACATACGAAACACTTCCAGCCCCGCTGTCTTGTTGCCGTAGTGGTTGACGAAGTCTAGGTTGTACTGCCAAAGCTGTTTCTCGCTGAAATCGTTCGCCTCGATCGCGCGCACAGCTGCTTCTCCGGCCATAATTCCGCCTATCAATCCGGGGCCTATACCACCCGCGCTGATCGGGTTGGGGAACCATGCTGCGTCTCCGCAGATCATGTAGCCGTTGGCGACAAGGCAGTCGTTCTGGTGTCGGACAGAAACCTGCCAGGACCCTGTTAGATTGCTGTCATCGCTCAACGGCTGAATATCTTTGAACCGGTCATCTGCAGCCAACCAGTCTTTCAAGAGCGCGCTGAGCGGCTTTGGGCTTCTCTTCTGCTGAATGCCTAGTCCAATGTTGACCTTGTCTTCTGACTTTGGAAAGAGCCAGAGATAGCCTCCGGGCGCTTTCTCCGCGTCGAGGTAGATGTCGCAGTGAAACGGTTCCACTTCGATGCCGTCTCTAAGTTTCGCATTGAGACGAGCGGTCGGTTCTACGTCGTCTTTATTGATCTCTTTCTCAATGTGACTCGGAATTGGAAGGTTCCGGCGGAGCTTGGTGGACATTCCAGAGGTATCTATGATAAGTTTGGAGCGAATCTCGAACGGTTGGTTAACGCCCGGTCCAACGGTTTGGCCGTGCAATCCGACTATTGTTCCGTTCTCTTGGATTAGCTCGGTTGCTTGGACGTTGCCGCGAAATTCAACACCGGCTTTCAGAGCATCGTCGAGTAGGCGTTTCGCGAACTTAGGCCGATCGAGAACATATCCGGGGCCTTCGAATGGGACCCTTACTTTCATGTCAGGAGAGTACACGTAGACAGCGGTTACCCTGTTCTCCATCTCGGGCTTGCCGTAAGTGGTCCCGATGTGTTCGTGAATGTACTTGATGTGGTGTTCGCCGACGGCGTCGCCGCAGACCCAGCCTAGAACTGTTTTCTTACCCGCTTCTGTTGGCGGGTTTCGGTCCATTAGGAGAACGCTAACATTTCCTTTGCCCTTCAGGGCTATTGTGCCGGCTGTCATGCAGCCCGCTATGCCGGCGCCAACTACTACTACGTCCCAGTTTTCGGCCAAATTCTCCACAGCGTTCGGAGTCTTTCGTGGACTCTTGAACACGCTTTAGCCTTTTGCCTCTTGACTCACGCTACTCCAGGAATCAGCCTTATATCACCTCCGGCGAGGTCGCTTTTTCGAAACAGAGAGATAGCCTCCAATGTCCTCTAACCCAAGCATCGATGCGAAGAAGCCGCCTTTCATCGGGTTGTGGCTTAAGGCCATGCGGGTCCCATTCTTGCAGGCCACCTTCGTCCCTGTCATACTAGGCGGTGTCGTTGCGTGGGAGACATTGCACGTGTTCAGTTGGTCTACGTTCCTACTCACGTTGCTCGGTGCGAGTTTGATCCAGATTGCTAGTAACATGTTCAATGACTATTTTGATTTCAAGAGCGGAAATGATCTGCAGGTTCGACACCAAAACCCCTTCGCCGGCGGCGGACGAATACTGACCGCGGGCCTGATTAAACCATCAACCCACTTGGTCGTGTCGACCTCTTGTCTGATACTCGGATCCCTGATAGGATTCTACTTCATCTTCGCCCTTGGACTCTACCAATTGTTCTGGTTCGGACTGATCGGTGTCGTGTCCACCTACTTCTACGTCGGTCCTCCGTTCAAACTGGCCTATCGAGGGGTTGGAGAATTTCTCGTCGGACTAAATTTCGGGCCTATAATGACTGTGGGCGCCTTCTACGTCCAAACTGGAAGCCTTGCAGGTGCGACCGTGCCTTTGCTCGCATCAATTCCGGTCGGACTGCTCATTGCAGCGGTCTTGTGGATCAACGAGTTCCCTGATATGGACGCGGACAAAGCGGTCGGAAAGAAGACTCTAGTGTTGAGGTTAGGCTACCTCAGATCGGTCGCAGTATACGTTGGACTATTGGCGACGTCATACTTCCTAATTCTCCTCTATGCGGTTCTGAAGGTGTTTGTCTCTTTCCCGATAACGAGCTTTGCGACGCTCATTGCTTTGTTCAGTCTGCCGTTTGCTTTGAAGGCGGTTAGAATACTGAGGGCTAATTACAAGGATCCGCACGCGATAATACCTGCGAACGCAAACACGATATTCCTGCATCTGACTTTCGGTCTCTTGGCGATTGTTGGCTTTGTGATCGGGGGACTCGCTGGGCTATAGAGCGCGGTCTATAAGTTCAGAACTTGTTATATTCCCACGATCCAGAATGAGCATGATACCGGACGATGGCGCCGACAAGCATGGCAAATACAGTGCAAAAAGAAAACGTTAGCCTAGAGGATCGCGTGTTCAAGCTCAAGCTACAATGGATGATGGCGAAAGACGACAACGAGCGTCAAAAGATAAGCGAAGAGATCAGACGTCTCATCCAGACGACACCTTCAAAATAACCCATTAGGTAGCTTCGCCAGCTCGTGGGCGGGTCATTACGGACCAGCGAATTGCCGTCAAACTATCAACCGCCCTGGCTTTCGGCCCGACCGGAATAATCTGGGCATTTCTGCCAATCCAGCTGCGCTCACTAGGAGCATCCTTCTCACTAATCTCTCTGATATCCTTCATCCCGGCCATTGAAACGATCGCCCTCTCTCCAGTCTGGGGAGGAATTCTGGACTCCACTGGAAAGGGAACCAAGATTCTGGCGCTCTCCTTCCTCGTTCAGGCTGCTGGATTCTCTCTTTTCCCATTCCTGCGGGATCCTGCACAGTTCGTGTTCGTTGTCGCACTGATGGGCCTCTTCTCGTCCAGCTTCATCCCCATCTTTGCCGCACTCGCGACCGAGAAGTCCGCCCAGTATGGGCGAGCTATCGGAGAATTCTGGACAGCAGCCTCACTAGGTTACGCGTCGGTAACGCTTATTGGCGGAGTACTATTCCAATTCGTCAATCCAATCTATCTCTACGTTCTAGGAGCGCTCTATGGCTACTCGGGACTCCTTGTCGTTTCCTTCCTAACCAAGCAAGGGCTAACTATCGTCAAATCCGTGATCCGCCCAGAGGGATACTGGACTCTCCTGAGCCAACGGAATGTCCTGGTTCTGTGCGGCGTCTCAATTCTCGCGCTTATCTCATCTTCCTCCTTCAACAGCTTCTTCACAATATACCTCGTAGATTCTCTCAGCGGGTCCCGGTTGATGGCTGGCCTTGCGGCCACGGCAACCACACTTCTGGGGGCGATCGCTTTCCGAATCGTCGGCCCTCTAGATGATAGATTTGGAAGGAAACCAATGTTCCTTTTGGGAGCAGTCGGGTACGCGATCTATTTTGCAACAATCTACTTCGTCACAAACACTTTCGTGGTGACAATTCTTTGGACTCTTCCGATCTATCCGTTGATCCAAGCCTCCGCTGCTGCGCTGATGTCAGATTACACATCGATCGCGGATAGAGGAAAGGGGTTAGGCATCTTGGAATCGGCAATAAGTCTCGGCGGCGGCCTGGGACCATTGATCGGTGGAGTAATCGCCGACGCGACACAGCTTCAATCTGTTATTCTATTCGCATTTGCAGCAGCTCTCGGCTCCGCAGTGCTGTCACAAATCTTTCTGAGAGAGCAAACTCAACGTCGGCAACCCACCGATTCTCGATCGGCCAATCCGGCTCCGATTAAATAACCCCGATCCGTCTCAACCCTCGCCGGTGAGCCCGAGATGGAGCCTGAAACCCAGGAGAAACGGGGATTCTTCTCCAAGATTCCTAGGAAAGTGAAGTGGCTCATCATCGCCCTCATCTTCAACAATATCGCAATAGGCTACCTCCTTGTCTACCTTACAGCGTTTTTCCCTGAGTTGAATATCAGCGCAGGTGTCGTAGGGCTTCTTCTTGGTCTAGAGGGCGCAATGGTTCTGCTCTCAATACCTCTTGGAATACTCTCTGATCGAAGGGGGCGGAAGAAGCTGCTCTTGATCGGAACATCTCTGGTTCCCCTTCCCATCATAATGATCGCCCTCACGGTCAACGTCGCCATCTTGGTTATTGCAGCGATCATTCTCGGAGTAGCCGAGTCAGCAGCACTTTCAACATGGAACGCGATAATCGCTGACCAGACAAGTCTGGAGAACCGGGATGCCTCGTTCTCCCTCTCATTCATCCTCGGCAATGGAGCGGTAGCGTTCGGGTTCCTACTACCAACATTCATCCCAACGATTCAATCCCTGACTGGACTAGACTCGATCCCAATTCACGAAGACCTCCTAGTGCTCGTAGGACTAGTCTCGGCTATCACGCCTGTTTGGCTGTTTCGTGTCCTCAAGGACTACAATGAAACTCCCAACCCAACGAAACTGATCAGAGGCAAGAATTTCCCAACTCTGATCAAGTTCTCCGGGATAAACAGCCTCATCGGACTTGGTGCAGGATTCATCATACCTCTAATTCCGACGTGGCTTTTCCTCAAGTTCGGAACCCCGGACACGTTTAGTGGGCCTCTACTCTCGCTGTCAAATCTCACAATTGCGCTGGCTGCGATTTCCAGTCCCCGGCTATCAACCAGAGTCGGCCTGGTCAAAGCAATAGTCGCAACGCAAGGGTTCTCCACCGTCTTCATGCTAAGCCTCGCATTCGTCCCCGACGTTAGACTGGCCGGAGGCCTCTACATCATTCGCGCAGCTTTGATGAACGTGTCAGTCCCTTTGCAGGACTCCTATCTGATGGGCATAATGTCCCAGGATGAGAGGGGATTGGCGAGCGCTATCAACACAGTCATCTGGAGAATTCCCAACAGCATAACCACTGTAATAGGAGGTTTGATTCTGGCAACAGGGAGCTTCGAAATCCCCTTCTATCTAGCCACAGTGTTCTATGTGATCTCCATCTCATTGTTCTATACACAGTTCAAGAATATTCGACCTCAGAGCTAGTCGTAATTTCCTCCTGAAGCATCTTTTTAGCCACCGCGACGCCCATTCAGAGCAGAGGTCAGCCTTACGTCCCAAACACACGCGCCCAATGCGACGATATCACCAAGAGAAATTCTGAAGAAATACGATGTGATCGCGTTCGTGGGCGCTTCCAAGAGCCCTGAGAAGGAAGCCTATACAGTCCCTGCGTACATGAAGGAACACGGTTACACGATTATCCCGGTAAACCCGACTGCGGATCAGATTCTCGGCGAGAAAGCGTACAAGAGCCTCACGGACCTGCCGCCTGAATTGGCCAAAAAAGTCGATATCGTAGACGTCTTTCGTCCCAGCGAAGAGCTTCCGCAGGTTGCCGGGCAGGTGATCGAGATGCGGAAGAAGTATGGTAGACCCTATGCCTTCTGGGCACAGCTCGGACTCGAAAACGAGGAAGCGAAGAGAATGCTCTCGGAGAACAAGATTCCCTACGTGATGAACGCCTGCCTCAGAGTCGTCCATAAGCTACTGTAGTATGGCGTTCAGAGAGTCGGCGATTAAGCGACCTTCCCACATGGATCCACTGTCTTAATTGACTCGGCCTACCAGAAAAGAGTCTGTTCAGTCTTACGTGGTATTCTTGAGGATGGGCGCGCGAGAGAGGGAGAGAAAATGGACGAGACACTGATACTCAACCTCGTAGGAACATTCGCGTTTGGCTTGAGCGGTGGAATACTTGGGGTCCGGAAGAAAATGGACCTGTTCGGAGTCCTCGTGCTCTCAGTTGCAACCGGCCTTGGTGGTGGAATAATGCGCGACCTGATCCTCGGACACACTCCTCCAATGACCCTCGGTGATTGGCGCTATCTCGCGGCCGCTGGGGTTGCGGGGCTATTGATCTTTGTGGATTATCGCCAAATCATCCGATGGAATCGCTTCGTTACTGCGTTCGATGCAGCAGGCCTCGCTATCTTCACCGTCACGGGCACAACCATAGCCCTCGCGGCTGGGCTCAGCCCGGTGCCAGCCGTGTTGCTGGGAATGCTCACGGGTATCGGTGGAGGAGCCTTGAGGGACATTCTAGCCGCGGAAGTTCCGCTTGTGCTGAGGAGTGAGATTTACGCCGTGGCCTCTCTGCTAGGGGCGATCATAGTCGTTCTGGCCAATCAAGCTCAAGCTCTCGAGCCGTCAACCGAAATCATAGCTGCAATAGCGACATTTGTTCTTCGGATGGTCAGCGTTTGGAGAGGGTGGAAGATCCCGATCGCTCACCCGGGAACACGATAGAAGCTGGCTTTCTCTGATCTAGATTACTTCGATGTTATCAGCGAGGATGCCTAACTTCAAGAGTTCGTTCTTGGCTTGGTGTCGATGGTCTCCGTGGAGGATTATTCGCCCGTTTTCTACGTCGCCGCTGGTTCCCAGGGTTTGCTTCAGCTTGTGTGCAAGTCCGGGCAGGTCGATGCTATCTCGAATCAGATCGTGTGGCTGGACAGTGGTCACGGGCCTTCCTGAATGAGGATGCGTCTCCAGCCGGATGACAAAATGGGCGGATTCCCGATCAAGATGCCTCAGAATATCGCGAAACTCGAAATCTTCAGCTTCCTTTGACAAAGGACGACTCCTCTATTGAGAGCGGGTCGAGCCTCTTTTACCTTGCGTGGACTGTGCTATCGCAATCCTAGCTCGGAATAAAACCGTTAATTGTGAACAAGTCTCTTAGTAACCTACACCGTGTTGGGCGGCCTCTAGTCTTGAACCAAAGTACGGACGATGATCCCTGGCTTGGAACCGTGGAACGTTTCCCTACCATTTACCACGCTCGGGCTTCGTGGCTTTACGATATCAACACCGAGAGTCTGCAGAAGGCAATCTTTTCAGGGCTCCAATCCCTCGCTGAGGGGAAAAAATCTCTAGACATCACGGTCGCGGATATTCCCGGTTACCAGTCCGGAGGAGTCGTGTTCAAGTTCGGAGTTGGTAACAAGGACGGGTTCGACATTCTTGACAATAAGGAAGCGGAGAGGGTGATTCAGCGTATAGAGGAGAAAGGAACGTTCAGAACATTGGATCTAGTGTTTCATCTTCACTACTCCATCGATGATGGTAAGAGACACAAGGTCCACCAGGACCAGTACTTGGCAAGGCTTACTTTCCAACCCGGTCGAGTAGAACTCTTGCTTCACCATTTGAAAGGGGTCAGAAGGATCGCCCCTGATGAACTCGTTCGCATCCTGCTTTCGGCCACTAACCACGAATTGAGTCGAAACAAATATCCTGAGCTGGAACTAGAAAGCCTGAGCAGCACTTAGTTGACGACGGGTAGGAATCTGTCTTCGCTGACTGAGGAGCTGAGCTGGCCGAATACTGGCAGCTGGTAACCACAGTTTGTGCATCTGTTCTTGTCATCCAGATTCCATCCGGTAATGTCGAATCCGTATCTCTTGATCGCTATGTTCTTGCATTCTGGGCAATACGTATGTTCCCATGGATGGCCTGTGACGTTCCCGACGTAAACGTATCGTAGTCCCTCTTCTCTAGCCACTCTGCAGTGCTCTTCGAGAGTCTTCACCGGAGTACTCGGTAGGTGCATGAGCTTGTAGTCGGGGTGGAATCGCAGGAAGTGCACTGGCACGTCAGGTCCTAGGTTATCGTAGAGCCAGCGGCTCAACTTCCGCGCCTCATCGAGGTTATCGCCAATTTCTGGAATGATAAGGTCTGTGATCTCGATGTGCGTCTTGCCTCTGTCCCTGATCTCCTGAATCGTTTGGAAAATAGGCTGCGCGTCCGGGATTCCGATATATTTTCGGACAAAGTTCGTTTCTGCACTTCCTTTGAAATCGACTGTTATGCAGTCGAGAAAATCATCCATCATAGCAACAGTGTCCGGTGTATCGAATCCATTCGAAACGAATATGTTGATGAGCCCGTTCTTACGGGCCTCGACCCCGATGTCCCGGGCGAACTCCATGAATATCGTCGGCTGGTTGTAAGTGTAGGCAATGCCCTGACATCCATGGCTTAGTGCCAGGCTCACCACGTCAGGAGGCATGAGATCGGTTCCCTCCACCTTTCTTCTTTGACTGATGTCAAAGTTTTGGCAGTAACTGCAGTTGTGGAGGATTATGCCATCTCCAACGTAGTTGTGGTTGGGGATGCATTCGAAGCTGTATACCGGTTCAAATTGCTCGGTCGGCTTTACACTTGTTACATCAACCCATATTCGCTTGTTTAGCATCACAGGTGCCGCTAGATGCTGGACGATGAGCGCCTTCACCTCTTCGGGATTAGCATAGAGGTGCCTTCCCGAAATTCTCAGTACCTGCCACCCGTTTGCGCGGAGCGTTTGATCTCTAACGATATCCCTCGCGCGTGTTGGATCGTGCTTGTAATGCCACCAGCCATCTACCTCGATGTCCAGTTTGGTATCAGGAAATGCTGCATCAGCGATGTAAGTGGCTCTGGACTCCGGCTGTCGTAGCTCTGGCTGGATCCTGTATTCCTGATCGTGTTCAAGACCCATTTCGTCAAGAAGCTCGTATAGCCTCTTCTGACCTTCAGAAGGATGGCGGTGAAGCCAGGTCCTGAGCCTCTCACTATTCCTGTGCCAGCCATGACTCGGGTCTCGCAGGAATCTTTGTTTGCTAGCGCCTATCGCTCGTCTTGCAACGTCCGGGTCTTTCATTGGGTTGTTGCTTATCATTCTCTGCCGATGATTTTCTCGGACCTCTGACGACATGCCCATCCCTTCGGTGTAGCATTTTCCCCGGTGACGATTCCAGTTGTCAATGCCTTTGACCGATTCCCCACATTCGGTGCAGTTGAATACGGCTCGCTGAATCGACCCCGGCCTCTTACGTTTCCAGTCCTTGGTATTCTGATACCAGACTTTCAGAATCTTCTCTCCAGGCACAACCTTCTGTACTGATTTCCATCCGGAGTTTGTCATGACTGGATGCTCGGCAGTGAGAAAGAGGTGCCCGGCACCCCGGGCTCCATATCTCAGGTCCCAGATTGGGGCAAGCCGGGACCCTGTACGTGTAACGACGTTCGGGTGAATATTCATTCCGTTGTCTACGTCGTAAGACCAGAGGGAATCTCCGGGCAGCAACTCCTCTACTGGTTTCTTATCGCCGTTTGAGAGTAAGATCTCAGCTCCGGCCGGATGGCACAGCCAGTTACAACCTGTCGTTGCTATGGAGAATATCTTGGACCCGGGCATGTAGTGGACCACGGGCTTCTTCTCGATTGGGTCGATGTGTCCGGTGATCACTTTTCCATAGACCAGGAGTTGGAGTTTTCCGCCGATGTTCTGTCGGACGCCGCAAAGGCCGACCTTTCCTTCGGGAATGTTGCAGTATCGAGCGCATGCTGTGCATCGGACCCTTGAATCGGCCAGTGGTTGGTAGAGTAGCGCTTCCTTGATCGTGGATATTCACCAGAACCGGCGGGAAACTGATTTGAACCCGCCTTGGCTGGGTGTAGAATGATCTCGGCCGACTTGAAATTGCTTTCCTTACCCGGCAGGCGATAGGATTGCAGGAGACACTCTATCGGCCAGCGCGGAGCGAGCAGAGTCATGAAGTATCGTGTGACACGTGCAAAGGCAATCGATTGGTCTGTGTCCAGAACTCCTCTCGCTGCCCGGTCTTCCTTAGAGCAAAGAGTCTAGTCGACATTGAGAAGGTAGTTGGAAAAACCGAGTTCTTTGGAGCCTCTCCTCCAGGCGTCTTCCTCGGCAGCTATGGCTATCCGAACCTCCTAGCAGGCCCCCTGGTCCCAGTGTTGCAGGAGCCGGACCCATCCTTGCTTGATGCTCCGGATCGGTGGCTTGACAAATCGATAGACGAGCTGATACGATACCGGTTCGGTCTGGTTAGGGGAAAGTCCACAGTAAGGGTCCAGGACGCTCGAAACCCGAACAAGACGCTGTCGTTAGTCCAGGAGATCGTGATGTCAGAGACTCCAACCGACACTGAACTCGTCCTGAAGAAGAAACCGTACATAAGAATCAACTTGCTAACAAGAAGCTCGCCCCACGGGCCCTCAGGAGTCGTAGAACGGCTCAGCCTCGCCAGTAACCCAGATGTCCCCAGACAAATCGACAAGGTCGTATCCGATACCGATCTTCCTGCAAACGAAGGGGCGCAATCCCTCTACCATAATGGAATATCCCAGCAACATATTGTCAGAATGTTCTCTATCGGTCTCCTAGGAGCTAGCAGAACGCGTAGACTGGTCCCAACAGAATGGAGCATTACTGCGATTGACGATATTCTAGCGAAAGACTTTCGAAGAAAAGTATCAGATTATCCTAATCTGGACGAGTTCCGACTATTCAGCGCTCGGGCCGTCGGCAACAACGTACATGTCCTTCTTTTCCCGACAAGTTGGATGTTCGAAGCGTTGGAGGGCTGGTTAACAGCGCCGAAGCCAGAAGTCTTTGGCGACTACGAACTCAACAAGGGAAGGAAAGACTATCCCACCAACATCGCCGGAGCTTACCATGCTTCACGGCTTCCCGTCCTGGAATATCTCAACAAGATTCGGCGACAGGCTGGTGCAATCGTCTTTCTCGAAGTGACAAGAGAGTGGATCCCCCTCGGAGTTTGGAGATTTAGGGAACTCGCGCGGAGGGCACTCACCAGCGATCCATACAGTTTCACGAGTCTTGAGGATGCTCTCTCAGAGGCACGAAAGAGACTGCTAATCCCCTATCGAAATTGGGCTGAGGCGAGTCGTTTGCTGAGCTATTACAAGGCGCAGAAACAACTGTCTCACTGGACATAATCACGCGACTTCTGTATAGACAAAGGTCAGGCGGTACAAGGACGGTGTAGGCCATTCGATCCTCAGTCAGACTCTGAAAAGGCTCGGATCCATTCTAGGGCTTTCCTCGGAACAGCAGAGTCGTCCTAGTAATTTCGCAAAATTGACAGAGAAGATCCCAAGACCAGCAAAGGACCGAGAGTCAGAAAAATTGCTCCAACTACCGCTTGACCCAGAGCGACTAGGGTGTAGGCCCCACTGGAGAAGAACGCCTCCACGCCCGCTATGTAAAGACCAGAGATACCAATCAAAGAAGTAGAGAGCAGACGATGCCACTCACTCTCAGAGACGCCCAGCACAGCAACTAAGATCGTTAGCATCGTGGAGTACCCCCAGAGAGCACTTGTGAATCTCCACGCTGCCGCCAGCTGGTCAGCTTGAGTTTGGCATGGAGAGGGAGCCAGGCAAGCATGCCCCGACGAGTACCCAGTAGACCCCAATGAGGAGAAGGTGATGATTGGAATGACGAACATCAACAAGCCCCCGAGCAATGCAAGCTTGAACTGCGCAATCAGCAGAGTTTTTTTGACAGGTCCCTCTTGAGGGAGTGTCGAGAATATTCTTTGGCGAACTCCG